>Ga0209541_10007397_pt1 | contig 18504 bp, 20 predicted proteins | sample RifCSPlowO2_01_FD_184027 | JGI IMG/M metagenome (GOLD analysis project Ga0209541, IMG submission 184027) | Groundwater microbial communities from Rifle, Colorado - Rifle CSP2_plank lowO2_0.1 (SPAdes) (version 2) | ecosystem: Environmental > Aquatic > Deep subsurface > Groundwater | place... | reverse complement strand
CTAAATCCTTTGATTCTTCATCTTCCAATGAAGCAAGTATAAATCTTTCTTCCACCATGAAAATAAGAAACATAACAAATATATAAAGATATTTTAAGCTTCAAAATAGATTGAACCTACTTCTTAAAGAATAAACTTATTAGGATAACACTAGCACCCAAACCATCTATAATTAAATCCTTAATCTCAAAGGCTCTATAAGGCACAAATAACTGGTGAATCTCATCTGTTAATCCATATAATATTGAAAATATTATTGCTAATAAAAAACCATTTTTAATATCATATTCATTAAACATTCTTAAGAATAGAAAACTTAGTATAAGATATTCAGAGAAATGAAATACCTCATTAAAAAACTTTATGCCTTCTCCAGGTGATGGTGGGCTGGATAATGAAGATATATAAAATATAAAAATCATCCAAATGATTACAGGCAAGGCATATTTTAAAAATTTCATTCTGCGATTATTTCTTTTGTTTTTCCCAATATCCTTTTGGTGATCTCAAGGATTTCTTTGAATATATCATCTTTAAATGATAATTCAGTTCCATATTGATATTGTTCCCTGATCTCTGTTGTTGTGGTCTCCATTGCTTCTTTAGCTTCAAGAACATAAATTTTTTCTATTAATTTTTTATCCATATTAATCTTCTTTTACTTTAAATATTTTGGCCTTCTCCCATTTATCCTGCCATTTCTTTTCTATCTTTTTCTAAATCCGGGTTTATATTTATTAACCCCCTATGTTTATTTGATGTTTTTAATTCATTCTCAGCTTTTTTTAAGCACCATTCTATTTTATTTTTTGCATGGCTCATTTTAAAACCTCTATTAATTTTTCATGACCTAAGATTACAATTCCTTTTATAGCACCCAGTATTATTTTATCCTGATTTTCGATGTTCTTTTTTAGGTCTTTTATAGATTGATAGATAGGGTGGATGTTCTTTTCACTTATCTTATTTATATTATTAATCTCTTCTTTGAGTTTTTCAAACTTTTTTTGGCCTGTAACAAGCAGGATATCCACATCATTTGATTTACTCCCTTTCTCTAGAACAGAACCAAACAGTAATATAATCTCGGCATTTTTTAATTTTTTTAATTCATATATCCATCTTTTTATATAATTAGTTGTTTGCTCTGCCTCCTTTTTTAATAAAAATGTCAGGTAACCTATTGCATAATCATTTCCAAAATTAATTTTATAAAATACTGCCTTGCCAAGTTTTTTTGCTTTCAAAATGCCTTGTTTTCCAAGTTTTTTCATTATCTTTAGTGCACCCATCGACGTAATATCTATTTTTGATGCTATATTGTTTGCATTATATTCTTTTTCTGGATTTTTAAAAATAAATAAAATCAATTCCATTTCTTTTTTTGTTATGTCTTTCATTTAAACTCACAGTTTATATATATAAACTAATAGTTTATAAAGCTTTCTAAATCAAAAGATAAATATTAAACCTTCTTAATTTCATTCTACAATTATAGCAAACTTCCCAGGATTAGCTTGTTTTCCCTTTATTTCTTTTGAATCATCGGCTTTTAAGACCTCGACTTTACAAGAAAATTCTTTTTCAATGCCTGTTTTATTTTCTTTCAATATGTTTGATTCTTCCTCTAAACTTAATACAATCTTAGGAATCTTAGCAGAATTTTTTATAAGCATAGGGATTAATTTAGATATATCTTGTTCACGGCCTTTCACGATTAATTTCTTGATCAAATCTCCAATATTTCTTGTCTTCTTAATCTCTTTCTTAAAATTCTTGAAGAAATCATATTTCCATCTCTCGCTTAAGAATAAAGTAATCTTTTCTGGTTTTTCAATCTTAGTCAATTCCAAAACAGACCTTATGTCAGATATTAGATTATTAAATACTTCTTCAGAAAATTCTATTTTCTCGTTTATCTTGCTTTCATCAGCAACAGGCCATTTTTCCAAGGATATAAATCCTTTTCCTAATTTTTCCCATAATTCTTCAGTTATATGCGGGCATATAGGATGCAGTAATTTTAAAAATATCTTTAAATCATCTTTAGACATCTCATCTTCAAGTGATTCAAACAACTGCCTTAAATTGATTATAGCAAAGTTATAGTCAAAGTTTTCAATATCTTTAGTAATCTCTCTTATCGCCTTGTTTAATTTGCTCTCAACCTTCTTGCTTGTCTTCCCAATTTTAACATTCTTATAATAATTAATAATCTTATTCATAAATCTTAAACTGCCTTCTATTCCTTCATCGCTCCAAACCAAGTCTTTGTCAGGAGAAGCTATAGAGACTAAAAAAAATCTTGCAGTATCTATTCCATATTTTTCAGAAACTTCTTCAGGAAGTACCACATTTCCACGAGATTTAGACATCACATGTCCATCAATTCCATGCAGCATTCCCTGATTGAATAGGTTAGTGAAAGGCTCGTCAAATTTAACAAATCCTAAATCCCTTAATGCTTTGGTAAAAAATCTTGCATAAACTAAATGCATACACGCATGCTCAGCCCCGCCAATGTACTGGTCAACAGGCATCCAATACCTTGCTTTATCTTTGTTAAAAGGCTCTTTCTTATTTTTTGAATCGCAGTATCTTATGTAGTACCATGAAGAATCAACAAAAGTATCCATTGTATCTGTCTCTCTTCTTCCTTGCCCTTTGCATTTTGGGCATTTCACATTAACAAAATTTTTATTTGTTGCTAAAGGATTTCCTTCTCCAAACTTGACTTTATCAGGTAGAATAACAGGTAGATCTTTTTCAGGAACAGAAACTATTCCGCATCTATCACAATAAATAATAGGTATGGGTGTGCCCCAATATCTTTGTCTTGATATCAGCCAATCTCTTAATTTATATTGTACTACTCTTTTACCTAACTTTTTCTTTTCAAGATATGCTGAAATTTCTTTTATGGCATTTATATTTCTAACACCATTAAATTCTTTAGAATTAATTAAATTTCCTTCTTCAGTATAAGCTCTTGACATTTTATTTACATCTAATTTATATGCATTAGGTTGAATAACAATCCTAATAGGAATATTATATTTCTTGGCAAATTCAAAATCTCTCTGGTCATGTGCAGGAACAGCCATTACCATTCCAGAACCATATTCAGCCACAACAAAATTACCAGTATAAACAGGAATATTTTCATTAGTTACAGGATTAACAGCATAAGAACCAGTAAAAGCCCCTTCCTTTTCTAATTCTTCTATATTTTTCTCGCTTGTTGATTTTATTTTCTTTAAAAAATCTTCAACCTCTTTTTTATGCTCTTTAGTAACTAATTCAATTAATCTTGAATGTTGAGCAGAAATAACCATAAATGTCACTCCATAAATTGTATCGGGTCTTGTTGTGAATATAGGCCAATTTTTATTATTTATCTTGAAATTTATCTCAGTCCCATAACTTTTTCCAATCCAATTTCTCTGCATAGCTTTTATTCTTTCAGGCCAATTTATTTTATCTAAATCCTTCAAAAGCTCATCAGCGTATTTTGTTATCTTGAAAAACCATTGCTCTAATTGCTTAATCTCAACATGAGTGTCTGAATGCCTCCAGCATTTTCCATTATGTACCTGTTCATTTGCCAATACAGTTTCACATTCAGGACACCAATTAACAGGTGCTTTTTTCCTTTCTACTAAACCTTTCTCAAAAAATTTTAAGAAGAAATATTGATTCCATCTGTAATAATTTGGCTGGCATGTTGATAAAATTCTATCCCAATCATAACTTAATCCCAATGCCTTCTGCTGTTTAATGAAATTATTTATAGCTTCTTCTGTAAATTTCTTGGGGTGGGATTTTGCTTTTATCGCCGCATTTTCAGTTGGTAATCCAAAAGAATCATAACCCATTGGATAAAGAACATTAAATCCCTTCATCCTTTTAAACCTTGCAAATATGTCTCCGATAGTATAATTGAAAGCATGACCCATATGTAACCCGAAGTTTGAGGGATAAGGAAACATTTCGCAACAGAAATATTTCTTTTTTTTAGAATCTTCTTTTACTTTAAATATTTTGGCCTTCTCCCATCTTTTCTGCCATTTCTTTTCTATCTTTTTGAAATCCATAAGAAATCTTGTTTATCTCAATTTATATCTTTTATGGTATATGGATTAATAGACCATTAAATATTTAAATAACCTAAATTCTCTCTGAAGAATGCAAAAAAGAGATCTACAACAACTGTCTTTAGAACTTCATAACAAGCATAAGGGAAAAATATGCATAACTTGCAAAGTGCCTTTAAAAACAAAATTAGACCTTTCTTTGGCATACACCCCTGGTGTTGCAGAGCCATGCAGGGAAATAGTTAAAAATAAAGATAAATTATACAATTATACATCAAAATCAAATCTTGTAGCTGTAATTACAAATGGAACAGCTGTTCTAGGTTTGGGGGATATAGGAGCAGATGCATCTTTGCCAGTAATGGAAGGAAAAGCAGTATTATTCAAGACATTTGGTGGTGTAGATTCATTTCCAATCGCAATAGATTCAAAAGATCCTGATGAGATTGTAAATATAATTAAGAAAATCTCTTCTATTTTTGGGGGAATTAATCTGGAAGATATAAAAGCGCCAGAATGCTTTGAAATAGAAAGAAGATTAATTGAAGAATTAGACATCCCTGTAATGCATGATGACCAGCATGGAACAGCAGTTGTGGTTCTTGCAGGATTGATAAATGCCCTTAAAATTACGAATAAGGATAAAAAAGCAAGAATAGTAATCTCAGGAGCAGGTGCAGCAGGAATTGCAACCACAAAATTATTATTAAAAGATGGATTTGAAAATATTCTTTTATGTGATACAAAAGGAACTATTTATCAAGGAAGAAATGACCTAAATCCTGCAAAAGAAGAGATTGCAAAAGTAACAAATAAGACAAATATTAAAGGGCAATTAAAAGATGCATTAAAAGGAGCAGATGTTTTCATAGGATTATCAGCTCCAGGAATTGTAACAAAGGAAATAGTTAAGTCAATGAACAAAGACCCAATCATATTTGCAATGTCCAATCCAGTTCCAGAAATCATGCCTGACGAAGCTTTGAAAGGCGGAGCAAAAATAATAGCTACTGGAAGGTCTGATTTCCCTAATCAAATAAACAATGTTTTGGCATTCCCTGGAATATTCAAGGGAGCATTAAAGATAAGGGCAAAGATAACAGATGAAATGAAACTAGCAGCAGCAGTAGCTCTCGCTGGTTTAGTGAAAAAACCTACTCCAGAAAGAATAATTCCAAGCCCATTTGATAAAAATATAGCTGAAACAGTTGCAAAAGCAGTTATAAAAGCTGCTTAATTTTGCCTAACTCTTCCTTCATATCCTAACTTGCCAACTTGTGCTAAACTCTGTATTGTTGGTCCACCAGCACTTCCTAAATTTAGACCTTCCCCCATCAAATGAAGTTCCGCTATTCTTAATCCAGCAGGGGTTTTTCCTTTTTCTGAGAACATTAATTGATATGCTGTATTAGGAATACCAAAAGAATATCTGAAATATTCATCTCTTGGAAATTGTGGAAGTAATTCTGATCGTAAAACTTCTTTGCCAACAAACCCCTCTAAAGAGTCTAAATATGGATTTAAACTTGCGACAATTATTTCCCTTTGGTCCAAATTTTTCCGCTTATAAATTCCCGTATCCCAATTGCCTTGTTTAGTCCATTTCCATCCTTTGTATTCAAATTTTTCAGCTTGTTTATTTCCCTTAAAGAAATCCAATACAGCTTTTGGAGGTTTTTCATTTGACGCTTCAGAATTTGGACCAATAAATAGAGTAAAATCATAAAACGGGAATTTCAAATCTACAGGAATACCCCTTCTATTAAAACTCACCACATAAATTAGTGGGTAATCATCTAATTCCTGAAATTGCCTCTCACAAGTTGGACATTGATCTATCATGTTAATAAACAGAATTAAATCAAATTTAAAAACCTTTCCCATAAGCTTTATAAACTTCTTAAAAATGAATAAGATTATGGGCCTGTAGCGCAGCCTGGATAGCGCACTGTATCATAATTATTTTATGTTACGCGTAGTTGCCTTCTATCACAGGATGATAGCAAGGGGTCGTCGGTTCAAATCCGACCAGGCCCGCATTATACTAAAAAGAGATGAAGGCTTTCAAGATATATACAACAGAACAATTTGATAGAGATTTTGATAAATTAGATAATTCAATAAAAATTCAAATAGAGAAAGAGGTAAAATAATTAGAAATAAATCCGTATGTTGAGAAGCCCTTAGGTTATAAATTCTTTAGAGAAAAGAAAGTTAGAAATTATCGTTTTTATTATCTAATTTATGATGAGTATGTTGTTGTTTTTGTAATAGCAATTAGCGATAAAAAAGATCAACAGAAAGTTATTGACCAAATAAAAAATTTAATACCTTTCTATAGGGAACAAATAAGAAATAGAACTCTAATTTATAGTTCTTTTCCAAGGCTTTATCTTACCTTCTCTTATGTCTTCTAATCCTCTGACTAATTTAACTAATAAACTTTCATTTAATTCAGCCTTCTTCTTTAATTCTTTATATTCTACCTTTTGTATGGTTATAGTTTTCATATAAATAATGCATTCTTTTATCTTATAAATCTTTTGTTTTTAATATCATCTTATCTTATAAAATCTTTCACCATATCTATATCCATTCATTAATCCAATAATCTTGGCTCTTAAATAAACAGGAACAAACAAACTATAAGTATAAATTCTTTGACTTCTAAATCTTTTAATAGATTCTATCTTTTTCTTGAATGTTTCAGAAATATCAACGTAAATTCTGGGATGCGTTTCATGTACGACATTCCACACCTCAAAAGCAAATAAGCTTACTCCTTTAAATTCATCTAACGCTTCAATAACTAGATTTCCAACATCTTTGTGGTCTTGATGCGGATCAAAGATTGAATGCGTAAATATCTTTACCGGCTTGTATTTCTTTATTAAATTCTTAACCTTATTCTTAATATCATATTTTTTAATGTCTTCTTCAAGACTCATATCCCTTAATCCCAAAAAGATAGTTTCTTTGCAACCAATAAATTTTCCAATCTCTTTAGCTTCTTTTACCCTTTCTTTAATTAATACCTCTTTCTTCAATATAGGGTTGCTTAATTCGCCATAACTGAATACAACAGATATTATTTTCCTGCCTTCTTTTGCATATTTTGCAATAGTTCCTCCCATCCCGATCTCTAAATCATCAGCATGGCTGGAAAATACAAGTATTACTTCATTCATATTATTAATAGAAAATCTCCTTTTATAAATCTAATGAATGCGCGAGCCGGAAATCACTACTCCAGAATAGTGCATACCACCAAACTTTATATCTTTTTAAGTGTTTTAATTGTGTAAGTAAAGCTTACTTATATATTTTTCTTTTTTGTTGACATGCTCAAAATAATTTTACACCACTCAGGAAGCCTGTTATAGACTTCCTGTTTTCCATTGTCGTTGTGCTTCAAAATATAAAAGCCGTCAAAAACCTCAATTTCTATTAGGGGGTGCTTTTTCAAGCCAAGCAATCTTCGGTTTGAGACTTTTATGTATTCCGGCTTGCAGAAGTATATATTTGGATTGATGTATTTGCTAAGCAAGTTATTTATGTCGCTGATCTTATCCAAAAGATACTCATAGAAATTGCTTTTCCCGACTATCTCTCTTATCTCTTTGTCAGTTATCTCTGACTTTTTGGATATAGTTTCTATGAATTTATCCAAATATACACCTTTCTTTTCGATTGCTATGCGAAGTTCCATATTACCACCTCCTTTTATTAAAATATTAAGGTTGTGGCATAGAACTCCAATTTTTAATATGGAACTCCTATTTTTCAGATGGTTATGCCGTCGGTTTTATATAGGCTTATATTATTACCATCAAGTGAATACAAAATGGATGCCTTTGATATGTACAAAACAAACCTTGAAAATCAAAATGTGATTAAGGAAATGTTCAAGCAAAAGTTAAATAGATTAGAAAAAAATATTGAGGAAATCCAGTTTTTAATAGATGAGAGAAAAAATATTTCTGAGAATGTTTCAAAGGATTTTGATGCTCAGGTTATGAATACGAGAAATGAGATTTTTAAAATGGAGAATATTTCCGGATATAATAAATTCAATCTTGATTCGCTTAATCATGTTTTTAGGAATAAAATTACAGAGCTTGAAGTTGAGAAGGTAAGGGAGCACGTCAATTTTTGGCGTGATTTGACCATGTTAAGGCAAAAACTCCTTGACCAGAGAAATGAGTTTGAGTTAGCGCAGAATAAAATAAACTTGTTTGAGAATATGAAGCAAAAATGAAAAAACTAAATATACAAAGCAGTGGCAGGCCTGATAATTTCCAGACTCCCAAAGAAGCCATAGATGTTTTGATTCCGTTTTTGAAAAAGAACTGGATTATTTGGGAATGCGCTTGGGGTAAAGGAAATCTGTTTAGATTTTTAAATGAAAAAGGCTTTGATGTAATCGGTAGTGATAGGGAGCTTGATTTTTTAACTAATCAAAAGGAATGCGACTGCATTATTACTAATCCACCTTACAGCATCAAGGATAAATTCTTGGAGAGATGCTACAACCTGAAAAAGCCTTTTGCTCTCTTGATGCCTTTGACTGCGCTTGAAGGCAAAAAAAGAGGCTCTCTATATAGAAAGCATGGGATACAGTTGATAATCCCTAATAAAAGAATCAATTTTGAAACCCCATCTGGCAAAGGTTCGAGTAGCTGGTTTCAGACAGCGTGGTTTTGTTGGAATCTTAATTTACCAAAAGACATGATGTTTGTGGATTTGGAGGTGAAGCCTAATTTAGCTCAAGGTTAAAATCTTGGGTTTTTGGCAGTTTCTATGATTGAGGAAGATTTCAGGCAATTAAAACCTGTATTCGGTGAAGGCATTGACTTACTATGGAGTTCTTTTCTCCTTGATGATAAGGATGGCAAAAGAGAGATTGAAGATATTTTGCCTTTGCTGAAAGCCCAGGGCTTGAATAAAAATTTTGATGAGCAAATAATGTTTGTTCCGCCTTCTGAATTGGATTCTCAGGGAGAGTATCCTCTTGGTGTTATATGGCATGGTGAAAAGCCATTGCATAAATTTTATTTAAAAGGCTCTGAGATACAAAAACACACAGGCATTTTTGGTATTTCTGGTTCAGGTAAGACAAACTGCGTCTATAGTCTTATAGATTCCTTAAGAAAAAATAATAAGCCTTTTTTAATTCTGGACTGGAAGGCGAATTATAGAAAACTAGCAGTTGATAAAAATGTTCTGGTTTTTACTGTTGGCAGAGATATTTCACCATTTTATTTTAATCCTTTGATACCACCGAAAGGCGTTATGCCTCAGGCTTGGATTAAGGCTTTAGTTGATGTTGTATCAAATGCCTATTTCTTGGGTGAAGGTGTTCAGTATCTGCTACAAGAAACTATTGATAAATTGTATAAGGAATTTGGAGTTTACTCTAACTCCGGTAGCTATCCTACTTTCAGAGATGTGGAAGATTCTCTTAAAAGAGATATGAGGAATTGTCGAGGTCGTCAAAGTTTATGGTATGCTTCCACCATGAGAACTTTAGGAGCTATAAATTTCGGTGTAACTGATAAAGTTGTTAATGTGAAAAAGCAATTCCCGATTGAAAAATTACTTGAGAAGAATGTGATTCTTGAGCTTGATTTTCTTGGTGAAGATGACAAGACATTCTTGGTTGAATCATTATTATTATGGATTTATTTTTACAAGTTGATAAATGGACAGAGAAAAGGCTTTGAGCATGCAATAATTATTGAAGAATCCCAGAATATTCTGTCAAAGAAATCTTATGATAGGAAGGGCAAGGAAACTATTCTTGATATTATTTTCAGACAAATCCGTGAGCTTGGTGAAGGAATTATTTTCTTATCTCAAAATCCTTCATTGATAAACATTCAGAGTTTTGGGAACTCTTTTACTTCTATATGCTTTAACTTAAAGCATTTCTTTGATATAGAAACTGTAGGTTCTTCAATGGGATTAAAAGAGACTGAGAAAAAATGGTTATCTAAGCTTGATGTAGGTGAAGCAATAGTAAAATTGCAAGGACGTTATCCACATCCATTTATGTTAAGAGTTCCTTTGGTTAAAAATGAAGGCACTGTTGATGATGCTGATTTAAAAAGCATTATTCAGGGTTATTCCGGTGATTATAGCGAGATTTCAAGTTATTCCAATAATTCAGAAGTTATTTCAGTTATTCCAGATAAAGATATATCTTCTTCCCCCATAAGCGATAATGAGCTTATCTTGCTCATGGATGTTTATGAGCATCCTATTTCTAAAATTATTGATAGATATAACCGACTCGGTTTAACCTGCCGTGCGGGTAATGAGTCTAAAGATTTTTTACTGAAAAAAGAAATGATTAGCTTCGAGGATATCTCAACAAATAATGGGCGGATTAAAATTTTGAAGATTACTGATAACGGCAAGGATATTTTGAGGGATATTGGAGTTGAGATTAAAGATGTTAAAAAATTTGGGGATGGCATCCATAGGTATTGGGTAAATGAAGTTGCTAATAATCTTGTTAAGAATGGCTTTAATGTTGAAGTTGAAAAGGATAACATTGATGTTGTCGCTTTTAAGGATGTTAAGACTTTTGCATTTGAGATTGAAACCGGAAAGTCTGATGTTGTAAAAAATATTGAGAAATGCTTAGCCTTTGGTTTTGATAAAATTTATTCTATTATGATTGAAAAAGAGCTTGTCGAGAAATATCGAGACAAATTTGATTCTGAAAAAGTGGAGGTTGTCTATGTAAAAGACTTTATGAAAAAATGATGCAAAGCCCTACCTCAGTAAATACTTACCTGCAATGCCCTCGGAAATATTATAATAAATACATTAAAAGAATTCGAGAAAAAGAAACTCCTGAAATGCTCGTTGGCACTTTAACGCATGAGATTTTGGCGGAGTTTGTCTCTGGTAAAGATTATTCGAGAGAGCGTTTGATGACTATTTTCGAGAGTAAGCGCAACGGCAATAAAAGTTCTTTGTTAAAAAGTCAGCATTATGGTGAAATAAAAACAATGCTCGAAAATTGGTTTGAAAGTATTTGCGTAAAGGTGGATGGAAAGTTTTTAAAAAATTATTTTGAGGGCGTTAAGACAGAATTAAAATTAAAATCAGATGAATATAATGTATGTGGAGTTCTTGATTTGTTTAATGAAGATAAGGGTTATATTGTAGAATACAAGACATCTTCAAAGGACATGATAAAGCCGGAATATAAATTACAACTTGGGATTTATGCTCTGCTTTTCTATGAGAAGTTCAAGAGGCTTCCGACAAAGCTATCAATCAATTTTTTAAAGCACGGTATTAAAGACGTTCCCTTAACTGCCGAATTGGTAAATGAGGCTAAGAGGGTTTGCAAGCTGGTTAAGTTGAAGACACTTTCGAGGGATGTTGAAGATTATCCTTGTAAGAAAAGTTCATTGTGTCGGTTGGGCTGGTGTGTGGGTGATGTGTTTTAATGTGTAGGAATGCTTTGTCAACTTAAATCGAAACTATATCATCCTTCTTACATTTGTTTGATTCACCTTGATCTGGAATTATTCTTGAAACAGCATATACAATAATCCATATTTTGCATTCTCCAAGCTCTTTTTCGTATTTTTCCTTGAAATCAAGAAAATATTTTTCCAAGTCTATTTCATCCTCTGCATCAATATCTATATAAAAACATATCACTTGGTCTACCCATAAGTTGCCATTATCATCTATGAAATATCCAATAAATGGGGTCGGCTTATTAGTCCTAGAAATAGTTAATCCTTTAAATTGTTCCCTAAGTTCGATTATAATCTTTCTTATTTGAGGGACACTTTTGGGAGTCAAAGGCAAAAATATATTTACTTTCGTATAGTCCTTAAACATTATTTTTTTTTGAATACCTTTTAGCTAATTTTAAATTATTTCTATCCACAACTGAATTATTGTAATGCCTTATTTTATCGGCTTCTTCTTCAGATAGACTGGACAAATAACCTATTTTAGCATCTTCAAATAGTAATCCCCTTTTTTTCAATAGATCTTTTGAATAAGATGGGATAATTATAATATTAGAAGGTGTTATTTCAACCGGAATTCCTTCTTTAACAAGATATTCGAGAGCCCTATCAAGCTGTGTTTCATCTTTAAAAGAAATTGGGATTTCTTCAGATTGCGTTATAAGAGAATCTAATCTGTTTTTTAACTCAGAAATATCTCTTTTTGTAGCTAAGGATTCTATTTTATTTAGAATAGTGTCAATTTCTTCTTTAATGTTTTTGAATTGCATTTTAAACTCATTGAAATGTTTTGGGTCTTTGTGAACTTTGTTTGTATCAAGGGGTTTATTAGATTTTTTCTTAGGATCTTTTTCAGTAACAAATAGTCGCAAATATCTATAATCGGTGCTAGACCCACCTGTATAAGGAGATGTAGATGTCTTTTTAAGCTTTTCGTTGACAAAGTAACTATCTTCTGATTTGTCTTGTTTTGCCATATTTCACACTAAATTAAGGTAATTAGCCGAGGTCACCTTTAGTGAATTCAATTTTTTTTCATAACCCTTTAGAATATCTAACATCTTCAAAAAATTCTTTTGGTCAACTTGGAATGAGAACGTTTTTTTATTATCGTGGTCATCTTTAAGTCTAAAACGTATTATTAGTATAGGAATAATTGCTTCAATATCGTTCTCGTTCTTTTCATTAAACACGTGCCTAAAATCAAAAACGCAACTAATGGACTCTAAGTTATCAAGCACGCCTTCTATATACTTCTCTCTATTCTTGAATTTTTTAAATTCCTTATTGACGGTAAATAATTGCTTAAGCGACTGTGATTTTATATCAAAATGCTTTATGTTTTTGACCTTTGAATATTTTTTTAGTTCTAGAATCAAATCAGATGGTGATATGTTTTTTTCTGAGGCCTGATTATAGAGGAATTTACTAACTTTAAGAATAGATTGTGCAACTTCATTGGAAACCTTTAACTTTGATATAACTTTTCTAGCTTCTTCATCATCTCGAAATTCAAAACCCTTTTCATTATTTAACTTTCTAGCTAAAAAAGTAATTTTGGGACTGCCTAGAGACAATAGTTTTTCAAAGTCTTTTTGAAACTCCTCGCCAGTGAGTTCCAGCAGACCTACTTTTTTTCTCGTCATATCTAAAGTCCTCTAACCTTTCTTCCCATTAACTTTAACTCTTTATAATAAAGCATTTTTTTGCGTAAAAATCAACCACATACCCAAAATTATTCTCAGCAACACATTAAAATTCAAATGCTCTCACTAACAAAAGAATAAAGAGGTAACAGTCGTTTGTCAACTGCTACCCCTTCTTAGATTAAGGCCCGCCATTTAGCCTGCCCATCCTTCGCCGAGAATGATAAACTCACTGGGTTATAAAGTCAAACTGTGTCGGCTCAGTCCATGAACCCCATGCACATCCTGATTTGCCCGGGCGAACACGCCAGAAGTATAAGATTCCCGAGTTTAAAACACCTGAAGGCAAATTAAAGCCTGAACTTGTGATGCTTGAGTTATCATACACAATGTCAGGACTGCCTGCAAAGCAAGGATTACCTATACAAATTTGAAGCTCATAAAAACCAGCATAAGGTGTATCATACCAATCAAAGCTAGGTGTTAATGTCGAGATGAGTGAGTTATCAGGCGGGCTTAACGGTTCTATTGTTTCTTGTTCTTCGAGAGCGAGGCTTGATAAAATATTAAGTGAACTGATAAGGTCAATTTCGTCCGGCGGTCTGCTGTCTAATTTGGTTGCGAGAATGATGTAAGCGTTGATAAGATTCGGTAAGACCTTTAAATGTTTAGTGCAATAGATTTGAAATGATTTTTGAATCCTGCGCCAGTCTTTTGTTAAATGGATTACAGCGGACTGGTGCAAGCCCTTTGACTTTATGAAATGAAGAAGTTTGCCTATCTCGATAATGGAATTTGGTCTCAATCCGAAAAATAGCTCTGAGATCACCTTTCCTTCTTCGATTAAACGCCTATTTTCCCATTCTGCTGGGTTGATGTTGATTTCCCGTCTTAAGATATTTGAACTCATTCGACACACTCCTTCCATATTTTCTATCTACTTTTATAGAGTGTAAAAAGTGGTCGTATGTTCCATAACTTCCTGATTTTATTGATTTTTTTACGATATATCGTGCGACATCGTAAATTGGGTAAGAAAAAGCTACCGTAGTTGTTTCAAACGTCTTGCAAATTCGTCTACTAGCATGTAGACTAAGTTCCTGTTTATAGCATCTGATTGAAATTCAGAATTCGGAGCGTTAGGTAGGCTTCTGGCTCTTTTTTCTTTTTCAATCCACTTGATGATTTCATCACTATCATAAAAAGCAAATTGAAATGGTAGTGATTTTTTGGTATTAAAAAAATGTGAAAAAGCATCATTGAGGAATATTACCTCAAAATTGTCTGATATTGGCAGGGATAAATGTCCAGTATAAAACATCACGAATTTTCCACCATAAAAAGTAGCACTGACAAGCTCGTCTATAAAAGGAAATCGAATGTCTATGCACTCAGTTTGATGATCGTAATTATTAAATTTACATACAAACTGGTTCAATGTCTCACATTCAGCATGTATTTTCCTTAAATATTTTAAACAAGGATTTTTATCTGAAGTAGACCCCTTGATCAGTTCTTGGTCATAGCACCCGACTTCAAAATAAAGTTCGTTATTAACATCGATATTAAAAGGCAGAACGTATTTAGCGAGCCTCTCTTCTATAGCAAGTTGCATTGATGTCGGCTTTATCTCTATCTCCCCCTTAAGTTTGACTTTCATTTTGATTTCGTTATTATTTAAAAGTAGTTCTAATATTTAAGTTTTACTATTTTTAAAGGTATAATATGGTAAATGGAAAGAAAAAAGAATATCGCTGGAAAATAAAGCCTGAACATGAGATGAGCCGGTTTAATGTTGAGGATGTGAAGACTCTACAGTCTTTTTTTGAGAATGAGTTTGAACGTGTCTCCATTCAAAAAGAGATGTTTGATTTTTTTCTAAAGAACATACAGGATGATAATCTTGATATTCTTCACCAAAAGGTAAGAGACCTCTATGAAAAAGAAAATAAAGAACTTCATGAAAAAGAATATATTACAGAAAGCACAACTCATTCTAAGAAAAAAAGAAGCGATAGATTTTATAAGATTATAAACGAACTAAATGATAAACTAAGAGAAAGTTTGGAAACGCAGATTTATTTTATCGGAAGAAAGGGTGAGAAAAGAAAAGATTATTGTTGGAAATTTGCGAAAGCTCAAAGGCTTCCAAAGCTAACTAAAGAATTAACAAAAAACGGCAAAATAGTCTCAATTCTAGTTAATACACAAATTCTTGATTCTCATGAAGAACTATCGTTATTAAATAAAGTTTCGATATCCCTTGAAACCATACGTGAAGAATTTAGAAAGGTTGAAACCGAATTAGAAGAATGGAAAAAAGAAAAAGAATCCGGAAAAAAAATACCTGAGCCACAACGAACCTTTGAACAATTTCATAATAAAAAAGTTAAGGAACAAATTTGCAAAAAAATATCATTTCAACTTTTAATTCAAGGGTTGATGAATAAGTTTAAAAATGTTGATCTAGATGACGATGAGTTTAGAGATACAATAGATTTCTTAATTAGTATTGAAGAATTTAAGGATATAAATATTCTATTATCCTTTTTGGAATGGCCTTTATTATCAAGCGATAATTATGTCCGCATTCTAGATAAAATAATGATGCTCAACAAGAAAAAAAACGTAAATATAATTTGCAAATATTTGAATTCTCATTCTATTTATCTTCGCCAATCAGCTTTTTGCGTTTTAGTAATGAACGGTTACGAAGGTTTAGCACTTAATAAACTTAAAGATATTTATATGCCACCTTTACATTTTGACATAGCCAAAAATTCTCTTCTGTTCAGTTTAGAAATTGAATTTTACCTAAATTGGTTAAGTTTAGTAGTTAATGAAGAAATATTAGATTTTATTGATCTTATATCTGAAAACGAAACTAATGAGTTTATAATAGAAATGTTATTTTTAAGGTTGACCAGAACACTAGATGAAGTGGAATCTAAAAAAGTTTCATTGTCATCAATATTCATCGATAAAATTAAGGTTACACTCTGTAAACTTGCTGATAAAATGGAACCCGCTGGTTGTCCTTTTATTATCCCATATGAGCCTTATTTTGTAGCAAAAACTGTACTTAAACATGCTTCAATTGGATTATCAAAAGTATACCTTCTCAAATTGTTAAATGATGAAATCCCAAATGATATAAAAGAAAATTCTTTAGAAATACTAAAGAAGTATCACGGTTACAGGAAAAATGATTAAATAGCCAATCTCTAAAATTTATTCCTCATCATTTCTTTTTCTTGGTTTGATTGTCGTTTTTGAGTTAAAACTATTTGATAAACTAAAAGATAAAGGGCTAAGGTCTTTTCCCTAGCCCCTTTTGATTACAATCCATAAAATGGATAGCGTAGCTTAAACGTTAGTTCTTTGCTGGCTTCTGGCTGGTTCCCTTTTTGGTATTCTTGCCGTTCCCCTGCAAGTAAATTTTCTGGGCTATGATTGACAGCTTGGTACAATACACACCATCCTTATTTTGAAAGCTATCCTGTTTCAAGCGTCCTTCAATTTGAAGAGCTTTACCTTTGGTAACATACCGACTTACTACCTTTTCAGCTAATCCGCCGTAGCAAGTTAACCTCTCGTTCCAATGCTGGTAAGTCCTCAACTAGACGTTGTCGGTAGTAAAGGCTTCTTAATTTTCTAACTGTCTGTCTTAACGTCATAACTAATTCCTCAATCAAAATCTCAACCCACACCCCGCCATTTTTTTTGAGCCTCTCTTCAACCGAAGATGAGAGAGGCGAGAAAAAGTCAATAATAAAAAACCTTTTCGGAGGTTATAGGAACCTTAGGTTCCTATTGGGTGGGGAAAAGACCAGCACTTTAGAAAATCTTCTTTTAGCTGAGCTTAAGCCTAAGCTCACGGTCAGGTTGTCAGCGGGTGGTAAAAATAAACAAGGTTTATTTAAAAAATAGGGTGGGGGCTGTCTGTTCTGAAAAAGAAAGTCTTGTCAAGATAAATTTTGTCTGAGCAGTGAATTTTTTATGCAATAAAAAAGAGGAAAATTTTATTGACAAGACGTAGAGTTTCTTAGTGCTGTGTCTTTGGGCAGTCTTTAAAATACAAGTTTGTTGCTTTAACAAATTTGTATTTTATCTTGGTCTTGATTTTGAATTTTTGAAGTGGAATTACAATGTAACGAGAAAGTTCAAAATCTTCTTAAAGGGTGTCCAGAGGGAGAATCCCTTCGGTCGAAGAAAGTCAATGTTAAAATATGCTATCAAAATTAGTGGAATGGTTAGCGAATCGCACTACACGGATTTTCTAATAATTTTACCGTAGAAAATTATTAAAATTATTTATTAGATAGCATTAATAGATATTTAGCGTGGCTCACTTAATTCCTGCATAATCTTAAAGAGACTTTACACATGTTTTGGTCGTACCGAAAGATTTATATATTAGATATACCACCAAATAGTAATGATTATGAAAAATGGTTGAAACTACAACAGATGTAATAACTGATGGAATGAAAGATTTGGAAAGTATAACAATTCAAAACCTAAGAGATTTAGTAACGAACATTGACGAAAAGGAAATTACTTTCTATACTTGGAAAAGAGAAATATTTATTGAAGACTCAATAAAGTATCATCTAATTTCTAAAAAGCTTGGCGTCAAACAGTTAATTATTGGGAGAGATTGTTATCCAACTTTTAATTTTAAAATGTTGTTTAATGGATGTGAGGATAATTGGAGCGTAAGGTTAAAAATGAATGTGGAAGAGTTTTTAGAAAATCATCAAACTGAATACCAACTTATATATTTATTATAAAAACGTAATTATGCTCCAACAGGGCTGTCCATTGAAACATGGGGCAATAGCGACTCGAAAGTTTTAGGGTGTAGTACAAGTTGAACATCGATGTCTTTTTCTGCTCCGTAATGGTCCATCAATTCCAATGGTTCTCCATCTCGATTGTATTCAAAGAAAGTCCATTTATATAATTTATTATTGCCTTTTTCATATACTCTAAGGCCATCTGTTCCTAAATTATGACGTAACAACTGTGTTGCTTTCTCTGTACTTGATGTTATTTGTATGCCAATAATGCCGGATGACCATAATATCTCAAGCGCATAATTTAACTTAAACCCCTCAGGCGCATCAGATACACGTTTTTTCAACTCATCTAGAGAAAATGGAACTCTCATACCACGTAATAGATAAAACATTCTTTTAACATCTGGGTGTCTACGTGATGTTTCAGCCAAAAGTTCATCTACCAAGTCTCTACTATATT
>Ga0209541_10007395_pt1 | contig 18506 bp, 17 predicted proteins | sample RifCSPlowO2_01_FD_184027 | JGI IMG/M metagenome (GOLD analysis project Ga0209541, IMG submission 184027) | Groundwater microbial communities from Rifle, Colorado - Rifle CSP2_plank lowO2_0.1 (SPAdes) (version 2) | ecosystem: Environmental > Aquatic > Deep subsurface > Groundwater | place... | reverse complement strand
TGCTACTCTCAGGGCAGTATTATCAAATATTAATCGAGCGACGAAAATCTGAAAATCGTTTCCGCGCCGCTGGTAACACTTACTTATGATCTATAGCGGCCCGAACGGTTACGGACAGATGGCGTTCCACGGGCCGCGGAGCGCCTGCTCGTTGACGAGTATCTTCATGATAAGGTCGACGATGAGCCAGGCCCCCAGTATCAAAATAAGTCCAACGCCGACGTTCCAGAACACCTTTTTGGCCTCGCTCGCCTTGCCCGGCTCGCCGCCTGCCGTGACGTACTTCCATCCGGCATATGCGAATAGAACGGCGGAGAGGAATACGGCGATATAGATGCCGACGTTGAGCGCATTCTGCGCAAGCTGGGCGATGTGACAAAAATTGCAGTCCGTCCCGTTGCACGGAACGATCTTCGTCGGGATTTGGGCAAGCGCTAAATAGGGAGAGATGAGGATGATGAACAGCATCACGAACATCACCCACCTGATAGTTCGATTCCCGAATATCATTGAGGATATTGTAGCATGGCAAAAAATACGCCATACTGTGTGCGTTGCGCCGGTGGTAGAGTGGTCAATTACGACGCGCTGTAGACGCGTTGCCTCCGGGCTACGCAGGTTCGAATCCTGCCCGGCGCACAAAACAAATGAACACGACGCGAAGCGTCGGGCGACTATTGTTTTGTAGCGGCGGAGGGATTCGAAAGCGAGCGCGGGCACCCGTTCGAGAGAACAGGTCGCGCGAGCAGGGCCGAGAGGAGTTTCGACTCGACGGAGTCGAAACGAGCTCGTGGCCGCATCCTGCCCGGCGCACACAGAATTTGACTTATTATACACAACATCTATATTCGGCGCGGTACCTTCAGCGCTGAAAGTGCCTGGCTTAGAAAGCGCTGGCAGAACGTCTCGTGGTGAACGAGCAACGTTGCCGTGTATGGTACGGAGTACTCCTTACGCCTGTGGTACTGGCGAGTGAGGATAATCCCGCATATTACCCCCCGGGGGAAAGGCCGGTTGACTGCCCCTAAAAAGGTAAGAACCCGTCGCCATGTAAAGGGCCACCAGGAAGGCATGAACTTGTAGGGTAACGGCCTACAAGCGCCGCAAGAGCCGGAGGACTGAACATCCTCCGGCTCACTACTTTTTGATAGAAATGGACTAGAGTTACTTTACGCTCTAACTGTTGCGCGCGCGCGAGCGGTGCGACTCCTTTCCGGCCCCTTGCGCACGTCGAATGTGAACTCGCCTTTACCGTCGGCTCCCCCAGTTTGCTTGAAATCAACCGCGACGGAGCCTCCTTCCATGACTCCGCGGGCGACCATCATGTTGGCGATGGACGTCATTATCTTCGTTTGTATCAAACGCTTCAGCGGCCGCGCACCGTACTGTGGGTTATATCCCTCCTGGGCCAAATGATCTATAGCGGCCTTAGAAAGGGTCAGAGAAATGTGTTTCTCCGCCAAGCGCTTCGAGACGATCTCTATCTGCATGCGCACTATCTCCATGACGGCGTCCTTCGAAAGAATGTTGAAGAGGACTATCTCGTCGAGGCGGTTGAGGAATTCCGGGCGGAAGAACTCTTTGAGCGAATCCATAACCTTCGATTTCGCATGCTCGTAGCGTTCGTCTTGAGTCGTGCCCTCGCCGCTCCCGAATCCGAGAGAAGACATTTTGTCGATGTGCTCGGCACCGATGTTCGAGGTCATGATGATGACGCAATTCTTGAAATTGACCACGCGGCCCTTGGCATCGGTGAGGCGGCCGTTGTCCAAAACCTGCAGGAGGATATTGAAGACTTCGGGATGCGCCTTTTCAATCTCGTCGAAAAGGACGACGGAATATGGCCGGTGCCGCACGAGCTCGGTGAGCCCGCCGCCTTCGTCGTATCCCACATAGCCGGGCGGTGAGCCGATCATTTTGGAGACCGAGTGCTTTTCCATATATTCCGACATGTCGACGCGAATGAGCGACTTCTCGGAATTGAACATGAATTCCGCCAGCGACCTCGTAAGCTCCGTCTTCCCCACTCCGGTAGGACCAAGAAAGAGGAACGAGCCGACCGGGCGATTCGGGTCGGCTATCCCGGCACGGCTTCGCTTAATCGCGTCGGCGACCTTTTGCACGGCCTCATCCTGCCCGACGATTCGCTTTTTGAGCTCGGCTTCCATGCGCGAAAGTTTCTCCGCCTCCTCTTCGAGCATGCGAGACACCGGCACGCCCGTCCAACGGCTGACGACCCCGGCGATGTCCTCCTCCGTAATTTCCTCTTTGAGTATGCGCCGCGTGGCCTGCAGTTTCTTCAGCTTCTTGGTAGCGGCCTCGATATCCCTCTCAAGCGCGGGTATCCTGCCGTAGCGTATTTCTGCTGTTTTGGTGAGGTCTAAAATGCCCTCGGCGGCATCGGCCTCGCGGCGTGCCTGTTCCAACTCGTTCTTGCAACGCTTGATCTCGGTCAGAGTATCTTTTTCATTCTTCCACTTGAGCTCAAGCTCCCTCGTCGAATCGCGAAGGTCGGCAACTTCTTTTTCTATCGACTTAACGCGCGTACGAGCCTTGCCTTCCCCGGCCTCCGATTCCTTTTTGAGCGCCTCGCGCTCGATCTCAAGGCGTGTGATCTTCCGGTGCGTCTCTTCGAGCGCAGGCGGCTTGTTCTCCAAAGAAAGACGGAGCGCGGAGGCCGCTTCGTCGATGAGGTCTATCGCTTTGTCGGGAAGGAACCGCTCGGTGATGTAGCGGGTCGAGAGCTGTACAGCGGCCACTATCGCATCATCGGTGATGTGAACACCGTGATAGAGCTCATAGCGCTCCTTGAGCCCGCGCAAAATGGCGACAGCATCATCAATGCCCGGCTCATTCACATAGACAGGCTGAAAACGGCGCGTGAGAGCCGGGTCGTGCTCGATGTGCCGTTGATATTCTTTCAGAGTCGTCGCCCCAATGACGCGGATCTCGCCGCGAGAGAGCGCTGGCTTAAGCATGTTGGATGCATCCATAGAACCTTCCGCGGCCCCGGCGCCAACAAGCGTATGCATCTCGTCGATGAAGAGGATTATTTTCCCTTCCGAACGTTCGACTTCGCGCATAACAGCTTTCAAACGCTCTTCAAATTCGCCGCGGTACTTTGTCCCTGCGATGAGCAGTCCGAGATCAAGCTGGGCCAATTCCTTGCCGCGTAGGGACTCGGAAATGTCGCCAGAAGCGATCTTTTGAGCTAACCCTTCAGCGACAGCCGTTTTGCCGACACCCGCCTCCCCTATCAGTATCGGATTATTTTTTGTGCGTCGGCTCAATATCTGTACGACCCTCGTGATCTCCGTGTCGCGGCCGATCACCGGATCAAGCTTATTCTCCCTCGCACGATCCGTGAGAGAGCGTGCAAAGCGCGAGAGCGCCCTTGGCTTCTTTGGTTCGTCGGCGTCGCGTATCTTCCCTTCTTTTATATCCGAGAGTACGCGCGCGAGCGCGACCCTGTCGATGCGGAAGCGCGAAAGCACGTCGGCTGCCGGTCCCGGGTGTTCTATGAGACCCAAAAGCAAGTGCTCGGGAGAAACGAACTGGTCGTTGAAGGATGCGGCGATACGCGGAGCAGCCTCGAACACGCGAACCAATTCAGGCGTCAGGTATAGCTGGAATGACGGAGAAACCGCGGTGTTCCCGGAAGCTCCCTCTATGAGCTCCAGTACCGAATCCGAGAGATGCGCGACATCGATATCCACCTGCTCGAGCATCGGCACTACCATTGATTCCTCCTGCATGAGAAGCGCGGTGAGGAGATGGAGCGTTGATACCTGATTGTGCCCGCGCTCGACGGCGAGTTGGTGCGCCCTATGGATGGCTTCTTTGGCTTTTGTCGTGTAGTTGTTGAATGGTGTCATACCCGGTTAGTAGAATGTGCCTTTGCGCCAAGCGGCGTGCCGTCTTGGCGCGGTGTGAGCAGAAGAAACCAGTCAATTGCGATTTGTATAATTACGTGGTTTGTTTTCATAATCGTGATCGAAACCCAAGGCACATTGCACTACCGGGTCATACGAAAAAAACGTCAAGCTTCTGGCCCTAAGGATACACGAAAATTTTTTGTTTCTCAAGCGTCTGCCTGTCGGCAGACAGGTGCTACTCTCCCGCGGCGGGCTTTTCACTATCTTTGTCTTTTTTCACAAGGACCGCTGCGGGCATGAACCCGCTTTGACTGGACGTGCGAGACACCGCAGTGCTTACACCGAGAAGCACTCCTTCCGTATTGATGAGCGGACTTCCGCCCATGATGAAGTCGGCCGACACATTCGTGTCTACGACGGAGTCTTCACCTTCGCCGCGCGGAATGAGGGCCGTTACGAGCCCATCGGTGATACGCGGAATGCTTTTGCCGGAAAGTACGACAACGGTCTGTCCGAGCACGGGGTTCCCGACGGAAAGTGCGACCGGCGTAAAGTGCGCAGCTTTTCCGTCGGCGGTGGTCGTTGCCGACCTTATGAATGCAATACCTGTACTTTCGTCATTCGTTGATACGTCTGCTCCTACCGATGTACCGTCGGAGAAAGTAATAGCGACCTTGCTTAGACCGCCAAGAACAGTGTTGTCGACGATGATACTTCCTTCCGCATCAATAACGATGCCCAGCCCTAAAAAAACAGGGTCTTTTTCGGAACTTGTGTATACGCGTACGAGGCTCGGCGTTATTTTCTCGACCGCCTGCACGATAAGATCGGACTCCTTCACGATAACCGTCTTCTCGGTCGTCACGACTGCCGCGCTTTGCCCTGCCGGGGACGGCACTACTTTCTCCACCGTACGCTCAATAATGCGATTGACCGTTTGCGCTATAGTAGGCGGCGCCTGGTCCATGAGAGAAACGGTCACGATGCCTGTTGCGATGGACGTAACGAAGCTGACGAGGAGCGTGAGGAGAACGATCTGGGATTTCGAGAGTTCTTCCATGTCCATTTCGGCAGTGTAGCAGGTCTATAAAGCCGTGCAATCACGTGCTCTTTCCGACGATTTCGCGGAGCGCTTGTACGGTTCGTGCGACGTCCCCCGGACGATTCTCGCGCCCGAAAGAGAAGCGGAGGGTGTTCTCGGCGCGCCAATTCTCGCCTTTCAGTGCTTCAACCACATGCGAGCGGCTTTCTTCGCCTTCTCGGCACGCGCTCTTTGTTGAGATCGCTATGCCGGCGTGATCGAGCGCTAGGGTCACGTATTCACTACTTATATTGGGGATGGAGATATTCAGCATGTGCGGAAGCGCCTGCCGCAAGTCCCCATTTACGATGAGCGCAGGGAGATGCGCGACTAACTCGCTCGCGAGCCCATCGCGCATTTTTTCGAGACGCTCTGCTTCTTGCCTTCTCTCACGAGCGATGACTTCGAACGCCGCGGCACATCCCGCCGCCAGCGCGACGCTTTCCGTTCCTGCGCGTAGACTTTTTTCTTGCTTCCCGCCGAACATGGTCGGAGCGAGGGCAATATTCTTTCCTACGTAGAGAGCGCCAATACCGTGCGGTCCGTACAGCTTGTTTCCTCCAAGCGAAAGCAGGTCCACCCCCAAAGTACTGACCACCGTGGAGAGGTAGAGTGGCGCTTGTCCGGCGTCCGAATGAAGGGCAACATTGGTTCCGTGTTTCTTTTCGTGCTCTCTCAAAATGCGAGCTATTTTTGCGAGTGGTTGTACGGTGCCGAGCTCGTTGTTCGCCCAGCCGACCGAGAGAAAAATGGTTTCGGGGCGGAGCGCTTTCCCGACCGACTCCGGCAGAATTATTCCCCGCTCGTCCGGCTCGACGTATGACACCGCGCCTCCCATCCTCTCTATTTCCGAAAAACAGCCGAGTACGGAATCGTGCTCTATCGAACTGACGAGCCAATGCGTTCCTGCGAGAGTTCGTTTGGTACGTTCGAGACGCTTCGCAAAACCAACTATCGCCAGATTGTTCGCTTCGGTGAGCCCTGATGTAAAGATAAGCTCTCTCGCCTTACAGCCGAGCAGCGTCGCCACGCGTGCACGCGAATCTTCAAGACTTCTTTTCGCCGCAACCGCTTCCGCATGTATCGCGCCGGGATTGCCGAAAAAGCGTTCTGCTTCGCGCATCGCCCGGCCCGCTTCAAGCAACACCGGCGGAGCGCTCGCATAGTCAAGGTACACTCGCCGCTTATTGGAAAACCACATAAGAAGAGTATACTGCGCAAAATCCGCCTATATGGCAATTCCCACGACATATGACAAAACCAGCACATACCGTAGAGCGTCCCTCGGCCGTTGGCCTACAGGCAAGGCCGCCTATTGTCGTCGTGATGGGGCATGTTGACCACGGCAAATCGACACTCCTGGATTTCATTCGTAAGTCGAACATCGTCGCAAAAGAGGCGGGCGGCATCACCCAACACGTCGCCGCCTACGAGGTCGTTCATAAAAGCGAGAAGATAACCTTCATCGATACGCCAGGTCACGCGGCGTTCGCGGCCATCCGCGCGCGCGGCGCCAACGTCGCCGACATCGCCATACTCGTTGTTGCCGCTGACGACGGCGTCAAAGCGCAAACACTGGAAGCACTCGCGAGCATAAGGGAGGCGAAAATTCCTTTCATCGTCGCCATCAACAAGATCGATAAACCGAACGCGAATATCGAGCGCACACAGTCCTCACTTTCGGAACATGGCGTCTATCTCGACAAGCTCGGCGGTGACGTGCCGTGGACGGCCATTTCGGCAAAGATCGGCACCGGTGTAGAGGAACTCTTGGACCTCATACTGATAGTCGCGGAGATGCACGAGTTGAAAGCGGACGCCGCTATCCCCGCCGAAGGATACATTATCGAGACGCATCGGGATTCTAAGCGAGGCCTTGCGGCGACACTCATCATCACGAACGGCACGCTCAAAAATGGCATGGCAGTACTCGCCGGACGAACGGTCTCCCCCGTTCGGATTATGGAAGATTACGCCGGCAAAAAAATTGTTGAGGCCACTTTTTCGATGCCTATCTCTCTCACCGGCTTCGACGATTTGCCGAGTGTCGGCGCTTCTTTCAAGAGTTTTCGCAATAAGAAGGAAGCCGACGATGTGAGGAACGCGACCCCCGTGCAAGCGCAGGCTGCGACAGTGTCGGAGCCACAGGAGTCGGAACATTTTGCGCTTCCCATCATCGTACGCGCCGATACCTCTGGCTCGCTCGAAGCAATCGAGCACGAGGCGGCCAAACTGAACGACGGCCGTTCTTCCGTGCGTATCACGCTCTCCGGCATAGGTAACATCACCGAGAACGATGTGAAGAGCGCCATGGCCGGCTCCGTCCCCGCGACCATCGTCGGATTCAACGTCGGGATCGAAAGAATAGCGGAAGACAAAGCGCGTCAGAGCGGTATACGCATCGAGACCTTCGACATCATATACAAACTGGCCGAGCATCTTGAGGAACTTTTGCAGAGCACGCGTCCGAAGCGAACGGTCGAGGAGTCGCTCGGCAAGGCAAAAGTCCTGAAGCAATTCTCGACCCGCAAGGAAATGCACATCGTCGGCGGCTCTGTTTCCGAAGGATACCTGGCTCGCAGTGCTTCCGTACGCGTGACGCGCCGTGGCACGGTGGTCGGCGTCGGCAAGATAAAGAACATGCAATCGCACAAACAGAACGTTGACCGGGTAGAGACGGGAAGCGAATTCGGCGCGCAAATTGAGAGTCCGTTCGAGATAGTCCAAGGCGACACGCTCGAGTGCTTCACATCCTCTCTCAAATAAAAATGGGGTCTTATAGACATACACAGGTAGCGGAAACTCTCGCGCACCTCGCAGGCGACTTTTTTGCGCGCGAGGCGGCGAACCCTTCGGTCAACGGCCTTATCACCGTCACGCGCGCAGAGCTGACCGACGATTTTAAGAACGTCGTCATCCTTTTTTCCGTCCTTCCGCAAACGATGGAGGAGGCCGCCCTTAAATTCGCAAAGCGTGCTCGCAGTGATTTTCGTGAGTATGTCAAAAAGCATACCCTCTTCCATCCGGTCCCACTCATCGATTTCCAGATCGATTATGGGGAGAAGAACCGCCAGCGCATAGACGAATTAACGAGAAAGTAAGCGGATGCTATAGTTCCGGCTACGGCCTGGTGGTGAAGGGGTAACACGGGGATCTGCAAAATCTCTATGCGCGGGTTCGAGTCCCGCCCAGGCCTCATGCAGCTTTGCTGCATAGGCGTTGGGAGCACAGCGCTGTGTGCTGTGCGTCGGGACGAGAACGCCGGAGCGATGTCGCGCAAGCCTGCGCGACCGCGAGGCGGTGCCCAGACCAAAGCGAGCGACGGCGAGCTTTGAGTCGCGGGAGAGTCCCGCCCAGGCCTCACGTTGCTCTGCAACGTATGGGTCAGTGGCGGAATTGGTATACGCGCACGACTTAAGATCGTGTCCCGCAAGGGATGTGGGTTCGATGCCCACCTGACCCACCAGTATGGAAGGATGTGTTTACATCCTGAATACAGCCAATGGAAACAAGTACATTGGCTCGACGATAAACATTGAAAGACGGTACAACGAACACGCCGCAGGAAAAGTTTTTTCGACAAAAAACAAACTGCCGGTTACGTTGATTGCCTTCCGGAAGTTTTCCGACGTTCGTGAAGCGGCAATGTGGGAGAAAAAATACAAAAGAAGTCATGGCCAATTGGAAAGAGATTTGAAAAAAGGTATATTGGTACTTACGCCACAAAGCAAGCTTCGCCCGGACGCACTTCCCGCCGGGCAGAGCCCTCTGGGCGGCGCCCGCCCATAGCTCAGCTGGTAGAGCAGACGCCTCTTAAGCGTAAGGTCGTTGGTTCGACTCCAACTGGGCGGACAAAGATGCGTTTTTGCTATAGGATTAGAAACTTGGGCAGGTGGTGAAATAGAATACACGCTAGGTTTAGGACCTAGTGCCGCAAGGCGTGAGGGTGCAAGTCCCTCCCTGCCCACAGTTCGACAAGCTCACTGTAAACACTTATGGACTTCAAGTATTTCTCGAAGAACGGAGAATTGCTACCTGTCGAGGACGCCGTCATTCCGCTCTCAAATATCGAGTACCAATACGGATTCGGCGTCTACGAGACCATTCGCGTTGTGAACGGAGTCCCCTACTTTCTCAAAGAGCATCTCGAACGGCTCGAGGAGTCGGCCCGCGCGATCGACCTCATACACTCGCTCGAGAGTTCCATATATGGAACTGTGCAGGAGCTTATCGAAAAGACGGGGGCGGGAACTTACAACCTTAAGGTTCTGCTTCTGGGCGGAAAGGAGCCGTCACTTTATATTCTCTGCCTCAATCCCCTCTTCCCCGACAAAAAGTTGTATCGCGACGGAGCCGATTTCGTCACATACGAATACGAACGTCCGTTCCCGCACGCAAAAACACTGAACATGCTCCAAAGTTACCTTGCGTACAAAAAGGCCAGGGAGCGGGGCGCGTATGACGCCCTGCTGATGAACAAGAAAGGCTGTATCACGGAAGGAACGCGTACCAACTTTTTTTGCATCAAAGGCAGAACACTGTATTCCCCGCCCGAAAGCGAAATACTGCTCGGCGTTACTAGAAAGGCGGTTTTGACCGCGGCGCGGCGCGAAGGTTTCCAGGTGGAAGAGAGAACTATCGGTCTCTATGACCTGGAAGACTACGACGGCGCGTTCGTCACGAGCACGTCTTCGAAGATACTTCCCGTCCGCTCGGTCGGCGACCACATTTTCACCAAACAGCCAGAAGCGCTCAAAGAGCTAATGAGCATGTTCGACAACTTCCTCGACGAGTGCCGAGGAACACTAGCTTAGATCTCACCGCGAGCCGCCGAAAAGATTTTGAGGCAGGTTGATGTTCTCGTAGCGGCTCATATCGGGTGTGCCCGAAAAAGCGCCGAGTTCGAAGGTGTTGTCTAAAAGCGCGATGATCCCGTAGACGGAAGCCATGACGAACATGCCGACTATCCCCCACAGCATGTGTTGCTTGCCCTCGTCGTTCTCACCGCCTTTATCGAGGTTCAGCAAAAATTGCACAAGGCCCCAAACGAACAGAAAAAAGCCCGCGGTGAATATCAACAATATCGCCGGGTTTATCAGGTACGTGACGAAGTTCTTGAGAATTTGTTCACCGCCCATGAGAGACGTGCATCACGCCAGAACTGCAACGAATGGAAACGTTAGTATGTATTGCCCTGCTGGTAGACGCCAGGATTCACGACGACTCCCTTAGGAATGACCGGGTCGGTCGAAGTGACCTTGAGCGTACTCTGCAGAAGTCGGATGATCCCCCAGATGGAAACCATGACGAAGATGGCGATGACGCCCCAAAACATGATCTTGAGGCCCTCGTGCGCATCTTCCGTGCCCATGCTCCACAGGTATTTGATCAGACCCCAGAAGAAGACAACGATAGCGAGCGTAATAAAGAGCCCGATGACGCCGTTCAAAAAGGTGCTCATGAAGACGAGTGTGTCGGTAAGCGTGGCGGCGGAGGCGACCATTGGAAGAAGAGACCCGAGGAGCGGTAGCGCAGAAGCGATTACAATACGTGAACGCATACTATTTTTAAATGTTAGATAGGTAAGCCCGCCTTCGCCGAGGCTACGGCGGGCAGGTACCCACTCATGCTAGCGAGCCCTGTAGAAAACACAATCGCAGGCGAGAGCGCAGTGTGGATAACGTGACAGCCCCCGCTTCCGAGCAGAAAATGACTATCTGCGCTGCGGCGCACCAGGTGGAGGAGCACCTCTTGCACCCGCGGCCGGCTTTTTCTTCTTTGCGCCCGCCGCCACGCTCACGATCAGGATAAGCACGGCGATGATCGCTATGACGGCCAGTATTGAGAGCGCGAGGGTGCTGTGCCGCTGGATGAAGTAGATAAGCGCGATGAGGAGTATCAACACAAAAAGCATCGAGACAGCCCACTCGAGGATGCGGATGGCCGTCTCCCTATGGGATGGCCACGTATTGAACCGCGCGATCCAAACACCTATTCCCCAGACGAAAATACCGAGCGTAAAGGTCACCAAAATACCTACGGCGACGTAAAAGAGGCCGGTGACCTGTACGAGCGTCAGGGCCGACGCGCTCCCGGGCGCGAATAACGCAAGAAGGCACAGACTGTTTCCAAGTACGGATATGCGTTTCTGTTGGTCCATATATCAGTCACATCTGCCGAAGGCGTCGCACTCTGTCACGGCGGGAGCGCCTGTCGCAGGGTCGAACGGGTTGTCGCCAAAAAGCGTGTTCTGGAGGAGCTGGATGATGCCCCAAATTGAAACCATGACAAAGAGGACAAGGAGCCCCCAAAAGAAGAACGCTTTTTGTTTTTCTCCTCCCTTCTCGCCCCCGAAATGCGGAATGTTGACCGCCATGCCCCAGAAGTAAACGACGAGCGCGAATACGATGAGCGTGATGGTCGCCGTGTCGATTATTTCAACGATGTCGAGTGCGAGCTCCTGGAACGTCTGCGCCGCGGCCGCGGCAGAAGACGGGGACAACAGGAGTAACAACGCAAGCAATGAGACGTATCGTGCGCCGCGCAGTATTGCCTTCACGCCATGCATACGAATTTAGCGCGTCAGCTGGGAAATAGTCCCGGCTATCAGCGTGGCCAATATCCAGGCGCCCAAGATAAGGAGAGCGCCGATGATGACGAAGTAAAAATTCTTCTTCGCGGTGTCGAGCTTTTGCTGATTGCCTTGCGCCGTGATGAACAGGAACCCGGATATGACGAGGAACAGCGTGATGATGGGAAGCGCTATCATCGCGAGCGCCTTCAGGGCCCCCGCAATGAACGCCGGCACTGAACTGAAGTTGCTGTTGAGCGGGTTCTGAAGACCTGTTTGCGCGTAGACAGGAAGTGCTATACCCCACACTACGATGCCCACGATGAGCATGTTTAAAAAGCTTCGAATGCGAGGCGCGGAGAGAGCGGGACGCGAGGCGTATTGGACAATACGACGAGCGTCGCGCAGAGGCTCCGCAACGACGCAGGCGAGTTTTTTAAAGATGCTCATAATCATTGTCCGATGAGTTGCGCCATCTGTTGGTCGGCCTTGCTTATTGCTTCTCCGTAACGAGCCACACCGCTCGTTACTGCCTCAATCATAGCGCGGAATATGTCGTCCGTCTTTTCCGGATTTGGGTCGATCCACGAGCGGGCTATGATAGCCTGACTCTCGAACAACACGTTTTCGTCCACGCTCTTCTCTGCGAGTACGTCCCGGCGGGCGCTTGGTATATCGAGGGCAATAGAGAGCGCCCTAGCAACCGGCGTGTCGCCGATGAGCGTGGCCGCCGTTCTCGCCCCAAGAGGATTGCGGCTTGTACGCGAGACGGCAAGCGCATATACACGCGCCACGTTGACGGAGTTGCGATTCTTCGACTGCGGCACCGGCGCCGCCGCAAAATTAAGATTCGGGTTGGTGCGCGCGATCACCCGCGCTTCGCTTGCGTATCCGAAATAGATGGCGAGGTCCCCCGCGGCGAACGCCGCCCTCGAACTCGGGAGCGACCTGTTCCACGAGTAATGAGTTTTCGAAGGATCTGCGAACTCCGAGTAAAAGCGCAATGCGCTCTCCGTCGCCTGGCTCGTCTGTCCTACCGTGCGGGCCGAGAGCGCTGGCACGAGGCGCTCCGTGCTGTCTTTCCGTGTAATGGAGCCGCCGGCCTGAAGGATGAGAAGGCTCAAAATGTCTTTCGCGTGATCAACGTTCGCATACTCACCGAGCGCGAACGCCGCCTTCGCTATTTTGCCGGCGTCGTCACGCTTCACCACCTTTTGCGCAACGCCGGGAAATTCCTCCAGATACTGCGGCGGCCTCGCATATCCGGCGCTTCCCAACAAGTCGCGGTTCCAATACATGACGATCGGGTCGACGAGTATCGGTATCCCCAAAACTCCGCTTTGTGAAAGGTACGGCTGTGCGGACTCTACAAAGGTATCCTCGAATTGCGACCTCGGAAGATAATCACTGGGGATCGGAATGACCTTGCCGACATCGCGCATAGCGTAGTCTTGCCGGAGCAAAAAGAGGTCGGGCCCAGCGCCGCTTGCGAGCGCTTCCGTCAGTTGAGCTTCGTACGTCGCCGGATCTTTCTGAACATAACTTATCTGCGCGAATCTGCCGTCGTTTTCAGCAGCCTGGCGCAAGACGACGGCGAATGCGCTCGGTTCCTGTGTCCCCCATATCACGACAGGGCCGACCGAACTTCCGCCCGCGCCTCCCATGACGAGCGCGAACACGAGAATGCCCGAAATTGCGAGCGCCGAGAAAGAGGCGAGAAGTACGACTTGAAAGACGGAAAGACTTTTCATAGGTGAGATGCCACTGGCTTCAGTAATAATCCGTAGTGGTGGGCGCCTGCGGTGAATTCCCTCACAAGCGAGAGGCCGGCCTTTTCGGCAAGTTCCAGTGCAGTTTCTTTTCTCACAACATCTTCCTTGATTGGTCCCATCCCGCCAAAAGATTCGCTCCAGTCGATTATTGCGACGTGTCCTCCCCCCTTCACTATCCTGCGCGCCTCTCTAAGCACCGGCGTTTTGTCCGGAACCTGAAAAAGGAGATTCGATATCAGCACAAGGTCAATGGAGCCATCTGCGAGCTTCGAGGCGCGCGGAACCTCCAGGTCTCCCCAAATGACTTCGACGTTTTTGTGTCCGCGGCGCGCGGTTTCATTGGCTATCCTGCGCAACAGGTCTCTCTGGACATCGATCGTATACACGCGGCCGCTTCCTTCGAGGCGCTCCGCGAGTGCCAAAGTATAGGCACCACTGCCGGCGCCAAAATCCGCAACGCGCATACCGTTCTGTACACCGAGCGCCGCGATGTTCCTTCGCGGGTGCGCAAAACCTGCCGTGCTTTGCGACAAATGACGATGTGCAGTCTGCTGCATTAAGCACATTATAGCCGAGTTATTGGGCATTCATCGCTTCCTTATGCACATATTATGGATGTGCGACATCCATAATATGCTACGCTCGACTGGTGGAGCTGTATCACGTATTGAATAGAGGGACCGAGAAGCGCGACATATTCATGGATGATCGAGACCGAGCTCGATTCGTACACGACCTGTTCGAATTCAATGACACAAAGCCTGCCAGTAACGTCTCATATTCCTTTAAGAAAATTATGGATGTCGCACATCCATATATTGAACGGGAGCGGATCGTCGATCTTCATGCGTGGTGTCTCATGCGGAATCACTATCACCTTCTTGTGTCCGAACGAAAAGATGGTGGTGTCACCTCTTTTATGCGCAAGCTGAACACAGGCTATACGAATTATTTCAATGAACGCTACAAAAGAGGCGGAGTCTTGTTTCAGGGGAGGACGAAAAAGGTGCTCATTCACTCGCAGGCGCATTTTCTCCACATCATCCACTACATTCACCTTAACCCTCTCGACTATGTTCCCGGTGCGAGGGAATGGCGAAACGGTCGCGTTGCCGATACGACGACCGCGAAGAAACGTCTTGAACAGTATCGTTGGAGCAGTTTCTTGGATTACTCCGGAAAAAAGAACTTCCCCTCTGTCCTATACCCTGACTTCTTTCGGGACGCCATCGGCGACGTCGGCAAAGAAACGCTCAAGTACCTTGGCAAGTCACACGCCGACGACGATACTCTCCCCACTCGATTCCTCGAATAAATTATGGATGTCGCACATCCATAACATTTACAGTTCTCCCTTTAATGAGCAGCGACTACTTACGATGTCGTTATTGCTCAAAGGGCTTTGCTCCCATCAACTTTTAGAGTGGGGATATAATAAGAGCGCGAAAAAATACCTACGTCATAAGTTCGAGTGCAATCTGTATACTCAATAATTGAACTTGTATTACTTGAGGAGCTAATTCTGCAGTTAGTGTCAATGTGAACCGAGAGCAGTATTGAAATAAAGATCGCGATAATTGCTGCGGCGAGTGAATATCGTGCAAATCTTTTCGATGAAATTTCGTTTTTTAGAGATGATCTTCGCTGCAATTCAATTAGAAACGTAGACATCCGCATATATAGTTGCGTATTCATGGGGAGGTGCGGGTTTGAGGGAAGTGCCGAACTCAATTCGTCGATATTGCTGTTCAGCTCTTCGTCGCTTAGTTTTGTCAGGTTCACGGCACTACCAGCTCTACCTCCGCCTCAAAGACGACGAATGATGCGAGCTGGTCGCCTTCGCGAAGCTTCATCACACGCACGCCCTGGGTGGCGCGGCTCAAGGTCGGTATCTCGTCGAGCCCCGTACGAATGGTCTGGCTCTTCTTGGACATCGCAACGAGCTCTCCCCCGCCCAAGAGGACCGCGGCGCCTACGAGCTGTTTGGTTTTTGGCGTGATGGACATCGTCTTTATTCCGGAGCCGCCGCGTCCCTGCACTTTGTATTCGGCCAGTTTTGTCTTTTTGCCATAGCCCGTCGAAGAAAGGACCAGCAGCTCGCCGGAAGCCCCTTTTGGCACGACGCCTGTGCCAACGATGGCGTCGCTTGCGCCGAGCTTCATACCGCGCACACCGGCGGCTTGTCTCCCCATCTCGCGGACGTTCTTTTCATCAAACCGGATGGATTGGCCCTTCGCCGTCACTAAGACCACCGAATCACCTTTGTGAACGAATTGCGCACTGATGAGTGCGTCGCCTTTGTCGAGACCGATCGCAATGAGACCGCTCCTGCGTACTTCCCTGAACTTATCTGCGGCGGTTTTTTTGACCGTGCCGCGCCTTGTCGTCATGACAAGCGATAAACCTTCCGCCGCCTTCTTCTCCTTCGGCATCGGGAGCACGGACGTTATCTGTTCGCCCTGCTCGAGCGAGAGAAAATTCATAATGGACTTGCCCTTGGTCGCGCGCTTGCCCTCGGGGAGGTCGTACATCTTGAGCTGGTAGACCTTGCCGCGGTCGGAGAAGAAGAGTAGGTCGCTGTGCGCGGAGGCCGTTAGAAATTGTGTTACGAAGTCTTCTTCTTTCGTGTCGAGGTCGACGACGCCTACGCCGCCGCGTTTCTGCCTGCGGTACTCGCCCGGATTGGTGCGTTTGATATACCCGCCCGAGGTCAGGACGAGCACGGAATCCTCGTCGGCGATGAGGTCTTCCGGAGAAAGTATCGTCGCCCCGCGCTTCACTATCTTCGTGCGGCGGTCGTCGCCATACTTCTCGATGACTTCGCGTATCTCCTTGGTAATGAGACTCATCAGTTTTTTCGAGTCTCTAAGGAGCGCGGTCAATTCCTCGATGAGCGCCTGCACTTCTTTGAGCTCGTCTTCTATCTTCTTGCGCTCAAGTCCCGCCAGCCTCTGCAGCTTCATCTCCAGAATTGCATTCGCCTGCCGTTCCGAGAACTTGAACTTGGACATGAGGCTGGACCGCGCATCATCCACGTCCTTGGATTTCTTGATGAGCGCGATTATCTCGTCGATGTGATCGAGCGCTTTCTTGAGCCCAAGCAAAATGTGTTCGCGCTCCTCGGCCTTCGTAAGGTCGAACTTTGTCCGTTTCGTGACGACCTCTTTGCGGAACGCTACGAAGTATTCGAGAAGCGCTTTCAGTGAGAGCGTCTGCGGCACACCGTCGACGAGTGCGACGACGTTGTAGTGGAACGTTTCCTCAAGCTGGGTGTGTTTGTAGAGATAGTTGAGAACAGTCTGCGCGTTCGCGTTGTTCTTCAGCTCGATAACAACGCGGATGTCTTTCGTCGACTCGTCGCGGATGTCGCGTATGCCCTCCAGCTTTTTCTCATGCACGAGGTCGGCTATCTTCGTGAGAAGATCGGCCTTGTTCACGCGGAACGGGATCGAGGTGATGACTATCTGATATTCCTGCTTTTTGCCTTCTACTATTTCGGCGTCTCCGCGCACGACGACAGGGCCGCGGCCGGTCGTGTAGGCGTGCGCGATGTCTTTTTGATTGAATGCGATGCAACCCGTCGGGAAGTCTGGCCCCTGTACGAACTGGAGCAGGTCTTCATTCGTCGCTGAAGGATTTTCAATGAGATGCACCGAGGCCTCGCACACTTCTCGCAGGTTGTGCGGAGGAATGTTGCTCGCCATGCCGACGGCAATGCCGAGCGTGCCGTTCAACAGAAGATTTGGGATAGCGGCCGGCATGACGGTCGGCTCTTGTTTCGTGTTGTCGTAGTTGGGGCGAAAGGCGACCGTTTCCTTATCGATGTCCCGGAGCAATTCAGAAGCGAGGCGCGACATCTTTGCTTCCGTGTAGCGGTACGCGGCGGGGGCGTCGCCGTCGATGGAGCCGAAGTTGCCCTGCCCGACGATGAGCGGATAGCGCATCGTGAAGTCTTGCGCCATTTTTACCATCGCGTCGTACACGGCGACGTCGCCGTGCGGGTGGTACTTGCCGATGACGTCGCCCACGACCGTTGCGGATTTTCTCGTTTTCGCCGTGACGGAGAGCCCCGCCTCCTGCATGGCATACAAAATACGCCGGTGGACCGGCTTCAGACCGTCGCGTACATCCGGAAGCGCTCGAGCCGTAATGACCGACATCGCGTAGTCGAGGTAGCTCTCGCGCATCTCGGTCGAGATGCTTCGTGCGATGACACCACCTTGCCTAAGGGGTGGGGTTTTCTCGTCTTTTCCGCGATCCATAGCGGTTTAATTATAGCAGAAAGGGGGCTTAATTGCACGCCCAAACACTAACCTTGCCTTAGTTCTTATTTTGCCTGCGCCAGAGCAAAAGAGTCAATGGTTCCAGACATAAACGTCTGCTCCCGATGAGCAAAACAGCCACGCAAAATGAAGGCAAGGTTAGTGTGTGGGCACGCCCTTTTCATTCTCACGAACTCATTGTTCAATGGAGTCTGGCGAGCCGAACACGTCAGTGTCTGTTTGTTGGGGATTTTGTTGAACGGTATCTTGTTGATATTGCTGACCCAATTGCTCACGGGTGGCACGCAACTCGTCGATGTCGGAGAAGTCGCGCATGAGGGCATCCTGTGCCTCACGTATGGAAGAACCAAGAAATTCGTCCTGCGCGCCGCCACCGAGCTGCTGCAATTCGCCGCCCCGCTGGAGCTTTTTCAAAAAGAGTATCGCCCACCCTACGAAGAGCACCGCGACGACCGCGATAGCGATGCCACCCGCGACGACTTTTTTCTCGTCGCTCGACTTGTCTTTCAAATTATCTACCGCTTTTTGGATGACCATAAGGTTAGCTTGCAGCTAGTAGCCGGTAGCCCGCAGCAAGTCTCACATGACATTTTCGCATGGCTTCAAGCTACTGGCTACAGGCTACGAGCTTAATACGACGACCTCGCTTTCTTTTCCGACGACATCGCGCGGTTTTACGGTGAGTTTCTCCACCGGCTTCACGTCCTCCCCCACCTCCTTCAAAAATTGCTTCAGAGACTTGTCGTCAAAGAGTACGGGAATAACTATTTTCGCTTCGAGCTTAACCGCAAGCTTCTGCGCTTCGGCGGGAGAAAGAGCGCCAGCACCCCCCACGGGAATAATGAGGATATCCGGCGAATCCATTTCCAAAACGTCCGCGGGAAGATCGAGATCACCTAAAGCGCCGAGATACATAAGCGACAG
>Ga0209541_10007394_pt1 | contig 18508 bp, 5 predicted proteins | sample RifCSPlowO2_01_FD_184027 | JGI IMG/M metagenome (GOLD analysis project Ga0209541, IMG submission 184027) | Groundwater microbial communities from Rifle, Colorado - Rifle CSP2_plank lowO2_0.1 (SPAdes) (version 2) | ecosystem: Environmental > Aquatic > Deep subsurface > Groundwater | place: Rifle... | reverse complement strand
GGTGGTTCTGGAATATATCTCACAGCGACAAGCGGAACGATAAACCTTAATGGGGTCATTAACATGAACGGGACTGTTAGTGGTAGTAACGCTGGCGCTGGTGGTTCTATATGGTTACGTGCAACAACGCTTTCAGGTATTGGCGCTGTTTATGCTAATGGCCAGAGTGCTGCGTTTAATGGGGCGGGCGGAGGAAGAATCCGTTATGATTTTACATCTTATAGTTATACTGGAATTATAAGTGCAGACGGAGGTTTTGACACTGGAGCATTCTCCAATGGAAATGGAAGGCCTGGAACATTTTCTTGGGGAAATTTACAGGGAGTTGATAATTATACTTTTCCACTTAATGGATGGACATTGAATGGTTCAGTTGGATTGTCTGCAGGAAATTATACTATTAATGGGAATTTGGTTATTCCTAATGGAACAAGATTAGGAGTTCATCCTTTAAATGCGACTGCAACTGACAATGGAATGGGCGTTTATATTAATGTTAGCGGAAATATTACTATTGAAACTGGAGGTAGTTTATATGGAGACGGACAGGGATTTGAGGCGGGTTTTGGTGCCGGAGGCGGAGGTACAAATCAAGGAGGAGCACATGGGGGGAGGGGAGGCGGTAATACTGATGTTCCTTATGGTTCGGAAACAGAGCCAATTTCTTTAGGTAGTGGAGGTTCTAGTGGTTCTGGAGGCGGTGCGATTAAACTTGAATCTAATGAAATAATTCTTGTAAAAGGAGATATTAATATGAATGCGTCTGTTAACTCTATAAATTCGCCAGGCGCGGGGGGAAGTATATTATTAATTGCGGAAAATATTTCAGGTGACGGGCTTTTAACAAGTAGAGGAATGTATGGCGGTTTTGTAGGCGGTGCGGGCGGAAGAATCACATTAAAATCTTCAAGTATTATGGAATTTTCTGGAGTGATTGATAATTCTGGCGGAGATGATACTGGCGGAAACGACGATGGTTCCGGTGGCACCGTTTTCATCAACGCAACTAATTATATTTCTGGAGCGATGAATGTTTCTGTCGTCGGTCGGAATGGTTCATCTGCGGGGAATGATTGGGGGCAGAGGATAAACTTAACTTCAACTAAGTTGACTTTGACGGGAGTTTATAATGCTTCTGTAATTAATGCTTCTTTGTCAGGATTAAGGAACGGGACGGTAACTTTGGATTATGATAACTGTGATTCTTCGTTTGGGAGTGCGACGTTTGACCCTACAAAGACGGAGATAACTTCGTGTCCTCGGCCGGGGATTTCGTTCACGACGCCGCCGACGCCTGCGAATGCTTCTGTTCAGGGAGCGGATGCTTTTGTTGTTAATTTGACGACTTCAGATAATAGTTCTACAAGTTTGGAGGAGCAGACTTATGCTTTCGTTGATTTTGATGATTCTTTAGTCGGATGGTGGAGATTGGATAATGATTATTTCTCTGCGGAGAATGCGACTTTAGTTAAGGATTGGAGCGAACACCAGTGTTACGACAATGAGACAGAGATTTTGACTTTGGAAGAAGTAGATTGTGGAAATGCTGATGTGGAATTTGTTGAGGTGAATGGGGAGATATTCGGGATTGAAGATTATGAAGAATTAGTAATTGATAATAATGTTAATGGAAAGGGGGTTAATGGTGAAGGAATTGATAATGGTGATAAGACTAAAGAGTTAAATAACAAAAATATAGGCGGAGATGATAATTATGTTGGAAATAAGGTATTAATTGATGAGAAATTAAATTATTATAGGGAACAGAATGATTTGATTGATAATGATGGAATAAATAGAGGGTTAAATTATGACAAAGACAAGGATGAAGGTTATAATGAAGAAAATAAAAAGGGTTCGAACAGAATGGTTGAACCCAGTCGCTTGATACACAATGATTATTATCATGATTGGAAATATTTAAATGTTTCGGTTAATAATAATGGGGGTCATGCTGGGATGGCAGAATGGTTATTGCAGTTGTTTGATACACAACGCCCTTCGGGGTTCGTGGGTTCGATTCCCGCTCCCAGCGTGACTAATGTTTCTTTTGGTAATGAAATAAATGGAGATAGTGGATTAATTAATAATGAAAAACAAAATGAGGCTTTTGATTTGGCCTCGAAAGGGTTCGAACGGAACGGTAAATCCCGACCGTCAAGTAGTTTTCCTTCACAGTTAAGATTATTGGGTGATTCGAAATATTTAAATGTTTCGGTAAGTTCAGAGAATGGCGCCAGGGTGGCGGAATGGTATACACGACTGTCTGATAAGCAGTTTTCCTTCACAGGAAATGCGGGTTCGAATCCCGTCCCTGGCGTATTTGATTTTGTTGAAGATAATAAATTAATTAATCCTGAAGTTTCTGATAATATTGTCAGAGCTGGCGGAAAATGTTATGTTGAAAAATGGAAATTATTTTCTGAACTGGAAGGCGATGAGAAAGTAGCTACTTTGAATCAGGAAACAGGGGAAACAGAATGGGCAGTTCCAACTGCGAAACAGGAGTTTGAGCATGATGGGGAGATGTATAGGATTGAAACTGAGAAAGGAGAGTTAGTTGTTAGTCCGGAACATAAGATTTATCTTTTAGAGAAAAAGAAAGAAATTAGAAATTCTCTGGAAAGTTCCTCTTTTGTTTGTTTTATTGAAATTCCAACTCCAATTTTGAACAATAAATCTTCATACGTTAATAATTTGATGTTTTTGGATAATGCAAGAGCTACAAAATCTTCGTCCTTGAGATGTTTGCCTAAAAGTTCTTTTGCTCTTGGAATGAATGATTCATACTCTTCCAATGGCACGAATTTTATTTTATTAAAAAATATTTTGGATAGTTCTTCAATTTCAGAATTAGACAGCTTGCTCTTTTCAAAAATCTCTGATTTGTGTTTGAGAAATTCTTGCATTAGTTTTTCCGGAGCATACACTATCAAGTTTTCATCAAACAAAACATCAACTATATTGCCTTTTGAAATTAAAGTTCTGAATAGAACATTAGAATCTATAACAACTTCCATTCATAGAAGTCCTCTCTTAACTAAATCGTCATGCATTGATTTATCAACTTTATCTGATAGTTCTTTGACGTCTTCTTCTGTTAATTTGGATTTAGATACTATTTTCTTTAACCGTTTAAGGTCCTTTGATTTTGATTTGTGTTTTATGAATTGCACAACTATTTCAGATATCTCTAAAGAAGACTCTTCTGCTTGCCTTTTTAATTCCCTTGGTATTTTAACTAATATTTCTGCCATGAAAGAGTTCAAAGATGAGAATTATAAAAAACTTTCGGTGGAAGGGTTTAGTCTTGAAGAAGTGAAAGAAGTTTATACAGAGATTCAGGGAGGAAAACTCAAAGCAGATGATTTGATATTCTTGGATGAAGATGGCGGAGAAGTTAGAATTAACTCTATTGAAAAAGTTCCTTATTCAGGAAGGATTTACGACGTTGATGTTCCTAATGATGTTGTTTTAGTGAGGAGAGGTGAAGAGAGTTATAAAGTTGGGACGGAAAACGGGGAGAGAGTTGTTAATGAAGGAGAGAAGATTTATTCTTCTTATGGAAGTAAGGACTATTCAATCCCAGATATATCTAATAATTCTCTTGGTGATAAAACTTTAACTTTTGTCTGCTCTTTAAGACCTTTGTCTCCTGAAAAAATAGAGCAATCAAACTTAAGTGCCAACGCAAGATACGGGGAATCTTTGAAATTCAATTCAATTGCTTCGGGCAATTTGTCAATGAATTCAGAAGATGGAATGAAAGTGATTTGTTCTTTGATAAGCGAGAGAGACTCATTCAATTCATCTAATGTAAGTTTTGATTTTGATAATATTTTCCCGATTTTAGTATCGAGCTCAAATGCAACAAACTCCGGAGCAATAAATCCAAATTTATTAGACATTTTGTTTGACTCAAACACAAGCAAACTATTTCCTCTTTTCATTAAAGCTGAGTATATAACGTTAACATCAACAACAAGCAACATTTACGACCTCTTTGATTTGAGCAATTTTTCATATCGCTTTGCAAGAGCCATATTTGTTTCGTCAGTTAATTCTTGCACGTCCTTTTCTGTTAATTCTGATTTAGAAATAATGCGCTCTACTTTAGCTAATCTCTCAATCTCTTCATTGAGTTTTCTTGATATGAATAACTGCCAATTTATCCTTTTCATTAATGCAAGTTCCTTCAATTCTTCCGGAATGCGGATTGTTACTTCTGCCATAGAAAATAGAGACGATTTGAATTATATAAATGTTGCGAGAGAGAATTTTTCATTAATGCCTGTAACTGATGCTTATCAAGGTTTTAAAGACGGGAAAGAATTATATTTCCTTGATGAGAATAGTGTTCCTGTCAAAGTTAAATCAATTATTAAAGAGGCATATTCCGGAAGGATTTATGATGTGGGCGTTTCTGATTTTGAATTAATGGAAATTGAGGATGTTTATGAGGAGTTGAATAAGGGCAGAGAACTTTGGACTTTTGATTCTTCGGGGCGCAAGGTTAGGATTGATTCTATTGAAAAACAAGAGCCGACGGCGTTCTGGAGCGGGAATTCAAATAACGGGACTGTTGTGAATGCTACTCCAACTTCAAGCGGGAAATTTGGGGGTGGGTTTGATTTTGATGGGGTGGATGACACTATAATTAATATGGGGGTTCAACAATCTCTTAATTTCACTGAGAAGGAGGAATTTACTTTCTCTGCTTGGATAAATACTCCAGTAACTATAGCAAATAGCAGAGGACTTGTTTCAGTTATAGACGGGGGATCTACCACTCCGGGTCTGGGTGTTGACAATCAGAATCCTTCCAGACTTAATTTTGCATTTATTAATCAGACTGGAACTACTTTATCTCTTGCATGTAATTCTCCAAGGGTCTCTGCTAATACTTGGATGCACTCCACAGGCACGTTTAATGGCTCTTTACTTTCTATTTATGTTAATGGTGTTCTTTGTAGTTCTACAACGGTTAGTGGTTTGCCGAGGGCACCTACTGGTGCAAATGGTGGACAATTTTGGATTGGCGGACTGTCAGGCACTGGAAAATATTTCAACGGAACCATAGATGAAGTTTTAATCTTCAATCGTTCATTAAGTGCGGGGGAAATTCAATCTTTGTATAACGCAACGCAATATAAATATCAGAATAACTTTACTTCGTTGTCGTCGGGGACGCATACGTTTACTGGTTTTGTGGTTGATGCGGGGGGGAATAAGAATGAGACGGAGGAGAGGACGGTGACTCTTGACTTTACGGCACCGACGGTTACAATACACTCTCCTGATAATACAACTACGGTTTATGTGCCTAATGTTGATGTGAACGCAAGTGCGATTGATTCTGGCGGCGCCAGCGTTAGCGCTTGCTTGTATTCTATTGACGGAGCGGCGAATGCTTCAATGTCTGCTTTCAATGCGACGTTGTGGAATGCTTCGTCTGTTTCGATTACTCATGGCTTCCATAATGTCACAGTTTCCTGCAACGATACTGTGAATAACTGGGGCTTTGCGACTGAAAGGGACTTTGAAGTTAACTTAGTTGATTTGTCTATTCCGAATATTATAACCGGGACTGTTTATCCTAACTCAACTTTGATTACGATTAATGTTTCAAACAATGCACCGCCTTCGGCGACGGATGTTAATGTTTCGTGTAGATTAGATGGAGTTTTATTTGGCTCAAATGTCTTGAGTTCTATTTCAGGGAATACTTCAGCATTGACAAATTGCACTTATGCGTTTACTTATTCGGGGAATTATAGTTTTAACGCGACAGTTGACCCGCTGAACGCAATAACAGAAAGCAATGAGAACAATAACGAAAATAATTCTGTTATTAATGTCGTTATTGCTTTGAGGAATGAAACGAGCGTCGGATTTGTTACGGGATTGAGCACTGTAAATCACAACGAAAGTGTTTACTTGAACGCGACGATTTTGGCAGGGACGATAAATACGACGAGAAACGGATATAACTTGAGTAATGTTTGGGTGCAGATTGCCCGTCCAGACGGTAATTTTGTGAATGTTACTTTAAGGAGTTATGATGGAACTGCGAACGGAAGTATTTGGAACGCGACTTATACACATCCTGGAATTTTGGGGGTTTACAGTCTGACTTATTATGCTAATTTAACAAATGGATTTAATTATGTTGAGACGAGATTGGGGAACTTCTCGGCAAAGAATACTTCTATTGGGATTACTGTCGGGGGAGGAACTATGGTTGTTAATACTACAGACGCTGTTCCTGTTTCCGGAGATATTAATCTTTACAATGGAAGTACGTTGGAGGACTTGGCGAACAACTTGTTCTTGATAAAGTTGAACGACGTTTTGGTTAGTTCTGACAGATACGATGACACAAACTTCACGGGAGGAACAGGAACGGACGTTAACAGAAGTAATGTTGTGAAATTAAATCTGACAAATGCAGGAAATTTGATAAATTACAATGATGATTATTCCACGAATAAATATACAACTGACGCGTTTAATTATTCGAGTATAGGATTTACATCGTCAGGCGGGGGAATAATTTTCAATACAGATTCTATGACTTCGGCGATTGGAAATGTTACTTATTATTACAGTTCTCTGACAGCTTTCAAGAATGCAACGGTTAGTTTTAGAACCAGCGTCGCTACAACTCCTTATCCTGCGGCTAATACGACATTGTGGTATAGTTATGATAATTCAGCGTGGACAATAATTAATTCCACCAAATCTCTTCATTCTAACGTTACTTCGGAAATTCCGGTCAATAACAGAAACGCGTTTTATATAATGCTAATGTCAGATACAAACGGGCTTAGTGAGGGAAATCCAATTACTTATTATGAAATAAATTATACAAACTATCAATATCCTTTGCTTGGAACATTTAATTCAACTACGATAAATTTGCCTAATGTTACTTATACCGTTTTGAGATGGGCGCAGAATTTGTCTACAGCAGGAAGCATAACTTTACAGTTGAGAGAGAGCGACGATGGAAATACTTGGGATGCGTGGAGCTCTAACTTTACAAATAATTTGGAAACTTCGATAACTTCATTTACTAAGCCTTACTTGCAATACAGAGCATTTTTGGAAACGACAAATGTTAATGTGACTCCTGTTTTGCATGCAGTTAATATTTCTTACTTTAATGCTTCTACTAATATTACGGGAGGATATAATTATAATGTGACTATTCCCACGGATAGCTTAGGGCCCCAGCCTTTACAAGTTGCAGTCACGCAAAGCACTCAGGGAATAATAGGCAGTAATACTACAACAGTTACTGTTTGGGCGAGAACTCAGATACAAAGAGTCACCACAAGAAATTATACACAACCTATTTCCAATTATTCTGTTCTTGTTAATTTTTCCAGAACAGATACGGGAGGATTAACAAATGGAACAATCAGCGTTAATGTTTCCAACTCAACTTATAGCAATACAGTTACTTGCAGTGCAAAAAGTCAGTGCAATCCTTCATGGACAATTCCTGCGAATTTAGGTTTTGGGAATTACACTATAAATATAACTGCGCATAACGAATCAGGATACTTTTACAATGCTTCTGAGGGATACGTTGACTTTTTAGAGCAGAGAAATACGACGGGAACGATTGTTGTTTTGAATAAAACGATAGGTGATTTTCAAGTAGGAACTGATTATTCTTTCTTGTGGAATGCCAGTGTTACGAATACAGGAAGTGCAAGCATGCTGAATTTGCATGTGTTTGATAGCGTTGCTGCGAGAAGCTCAGGAATAAAGAGTATTGCCTTGTTTGATACATGTTCGAGAGTCTATCCTATTAATAATATTTGCAATGTTACAATGAATATTACTGTTGATGCAAATGCGGAGGTTGGAACTAGCAATCCTCACTTTATTTCGTGGAGGGCTAACTGGAGTGATAATGATGGGAGTGTTGCAGGTGGCGCTGCTTTAGGATTTATAACATACGCGCAAATGTATGTCATAATAGAAGGGAACTCATCCATTTCCTTAACTAATCGCAGTGTTAATTTGACAATTCAGCACGGAAATAATAAAACCTTTGAGTTTAATATCAGCTCGATTGGATCTACTACGGTAACGAACGTGAATATAAGCTATATCAATAATGGATTGAGTTCAAATCATATTGCCTGGAATCCTGATTTTATCAGCTCAATTTTGGCAGGGCAAAGTAGCAAGATTACCGTTAATGTTTCCATTCCGTTACAACATAATCCTGGAAACTTTTCCGGAATTGTTAACGTGAGCTCTGCAAATGCTGGAGAGTTGTATCTGAACTTAACAGTTGAGGTTCCAAAAAATACTAGTTGGACTTATAACCCATTAACTAATTTGACTTATAATGTTTCTTTTGGATTAAACACAGCTGGAGTGATAGGAAATATTACAGTTAATAATACTGGAAATGTAAATATTAGTTTCCCTATTGCTTATAGCCCTTGGGGGACTTTGTATACGGATTATGAAACTGATTTGTTCCAGACAGACCAAGTAGTCGGTTCTTTGACTATGAATCCAAGTAATATAAGCGTTGAGAAAGGAAGGAATTACACTTTTGTTTTGTATCAGAAAGGAAGAGCTACGCCGCTGGCTAATGTTGGAATTAATGTGAGGATTGCCAACTTGAGCAATTCTCCAACGAGCGTAGATACATCAGCGACATTTGACTTGGAGGAACAGCCACCTGTAGTTACAAACGTTTTATTCTTGGTTGATAATGTTAATACTTCTGTTGCAGAGGTTAATAAGAATGTTACCATAAAGGCGGTTGCAACCGATGATATTAATATAAGTATATCCTTAAACGGGACAGCCAATATTACGCTTCCTGCTGGAAGCGTTTTCCAAATCAATGTAACTGCGATTGAATGGGTGCAGATTGCAGGCAATAAATATAGTGCTGCAAATTATACTGGCAACTTTACTCCTTCTACTGCAGGTGAGCATAATGTTACGGTTCTTGTTTATGACGATGCAGGGAATTCTGCTAATTCTACAATATTTAGTTTTACTGCTTATGCCACAACAACGCTGAGCCTATCAGGCAATTTGTCTTCCATAATCGTTGCTGATGCTGATAAAAATAATCCAAGAAGATTATTGGTTAATTATACGGTTAATAATACGGGGTTCGTTTACGCTTATGCACCAAATATAACCTTTGTTAAGAATGAAAGTTTTGTGATTACTCCACCTAACTTTACATTTGGAAATCTGGCTGCTGGATCAAATACCAGTACAGTTTTTGAGATTAACATTACCGGGTTGACTGCCCCTGGAGACTATAATGTTACTGCGTATTTGAGACATAGAAATCCAGACAATACCGTCGGATTGTCTGGGCTGTTTAATGTTAGTATCAGTGTTGCAAGCAATAAGAGCTTTGATTTCTATCCCTCGCCTCTGAATTTAACAGTTCCTTCTGGACAGAGCAATTCTACAATTTTAGTCATTAATAATTCAGGTAATGATTTGCTTAATACTGTAAATCTTAGTTGCTATACTGGAACATTATGCGGGAACTTTACGGTTTCTTTCAATGCGACTAATTTTAATATAAGCAGTAACAATTCAAGAAATGTAAATGTTAGTTTGACTGCTGGTGCAGGATTGACGGCGGGATATTATACCGGAAGTATAAATGTTAGTGAACAAAATATTTCGGAAGTTTTGTCTATTGTTGCTACAGTGCCTGAAACTTTAACGTGGATTGCTTCGCCTTTGAGCGTGAACTCAAGCAAGGCAGCAGGGCAGAGCGGAACGTTGCAGGAAGTCACTATTGAAAATACAGGAAATGTTAACCTGAACTTTACGTTGAATACTACTAATAATTCTATTGTTGCTCCAAACGTTTCAGATGTTTATGTTTTATTTGGGACAAATGCTTCTTTTATGATTAATTACAGCGCCCCCGTGACCGATGGAAATTATCTTGCTAATGTGACAATTAGCAATAGTACATCTAATCCGGCCCAGCGTATAGTCCTAGTTAACTTGACTTCAACTAATCTTAATGCTACTATCTTGTTCCCGAGATCTATAACTAATAATTTAACAAATGTTGTTGCTGAAGACTTCATTTATGTCTTGACAAATGCGACGTTTGAGGGGGTTGTCATAACTAATAGCTCAAATTGGAGTGTGACAATTGGAGGAAGTGTTTGTACGGCTCCTAATTCAACTTATGATTCTACAAATGTTAGATGGAATGTTACATGTTACGCTCCCGCTGTTACCGATGGAATTGCTCACAATGTTAGTATTACATTAGAGAATGATAATTATGGTGAGGCTACAGATACTTCTCCTAATTCTGTTATTTATCGAGATGTTACCCCTCCTGTTTTTGTTAATATCACAAGAAATAATATCCAGTTGAGCACTTTTATTAATCTTACTGTGAATGTTACTGACAACGTTGAAGTCAGTTCTGTGACAGCATCTGTTAGTTATCCTAATTTAACTCAAGTTAATGTGTCATTGATTTCATTAGGTGGTTCACTCTATAATTATAGCGGTTTGAATTTGACTTTGGTAGGTGAGTATATTGTTAATTATACAACTAATGATACTACAGGAAATCAGAATTCAACTACAGACTGGTTTGAGGTTCAAAATAATTATTTCTGGAATACTAAGTTTGTTGATTATTCTGGAACAGGAGTTTCTGGAGTTAATATTACTTTGTTGAGACCAAATCAGACAACTGTTTTGTTGAATAATGTCTCGGTTGCTGGCGGACAACATAGTTTAACAGTTAACAAAAGATTCTATGACTTGCAGGCGATTTTGTCTGGCGATAAAGTCATTGTGAGAAATGTTAACTTTACAAACGCGACTTCGGACTTTTACTTTAATTTGCATAGGGTGGAGCTTAACATTTTAAGTGAGACAATACCTTTGTACAAAGAATTCGACGGAATTGTTTCCAATTCCACTAATTTGAGCGGTAATGAAGTTAATGTTATTTTCAATTATTCCGGACTTGATGTAGGCGACGTTGGTGAGCTGGAAGTAGTTAAGTGCGCAAGCTGGAATTATACTGCGAGAGCTTGTTTAGGCAGTTGGAGCGTTATTGATTCTTCAAGGAATCTTGATTTGTCTCTTGTTCAGGGAAATTCAACAGGATTTAGCGCTTACTTTTTGGCTGAGAATAAGTGTGGAAACGGATTGTGCGAGGCCACTTATTTAGAAACTTCTTCAACGTGTTCCCAAGATTGTGTTGAAGCGCAAGGTGGCCAGCAGAGTGGCGGGAGCAGTGGAGGAGGAGGTGGCGGTGGCGGAGGAGGACTTAGCTCGTCTGATTTGGCTAAGATTGAAGAGTTGATAAAGAGCTTCATAAATGTCGGCGGCGTTAAAGTTGAAACAGTTTCAATTTACAAAGAATTGTTTGCTGGCGAGACTACAACATTTAGAATTAAATTAGTTAACACTCTTAATTCTGAAAATGAGCTTCAGATAAGAGCGGAGGGAGAACCGGCGCAGTTTATTTCTTTCCCATCTTCTACAATTAATTTGGCTCCTAAAGAGGAGAGAGATGTCTTGGTCACAATAGTTATTCCTCAGTTTACCGAGCCAGGAAATTATGACGGAGATATTATATTGAGCTCGGGAGAGGAGGAGGCAAGCATTCCAGTCACGATAAAAGTTTTGCCGCCTGAGGGGAAACTTCTTGATGTTAAGATTCAGCCGCTGCAGAGCAGAGTTGAGCCGGGAGAGATTTTGCAGGTTCAGCTTGATTTACTGAATTTGGGAAGGACAAGCATTGTTGATGTCCAATTTGATTTGCAGTTGGTTGATATACAAACGGGCGAGTTGTTTGGAAGGCAGGAAGAGGCTTTTGCCGTCGAGACTTCGATAAGCAAGATTACAGAGTTTAAAGTTCCTGAGAATACGCCTCTTGGAAAGTATTTGCTGAAGGGAACTGCTTATTACGCAAGTCTGGAGGACCAAAACCAGCAGGCGACTTCAATTGCGCAGATTACCGTCGATTATCCTTTCTGGAGAAAGAAGTATTTCACAGTTCCGTTCTGGATTTACGCCGCTGTTGTGGGCGCGATTGGACTGTTAATTGGAAGCTTTTTCTATGGCAGATATTTGCAGTTCAAGAGAAAGAGATTTAAGAGCAAAGTTGAGTTTAACAAACTTCCTCAGGCGAATGCCCATTCCGGATTCATAGGGAAAGTCGCTGAAACTGATGTCAGGACATTTATTGATTTGAATAAGCTTCAGATGCATACTCTTGTCGCAGGTTCGACGGGAAGCGGAAAGACAGTCGCTGCTCAGGGAATTATCGAGGCAGCTTTACTGAAGAAAAAGAGCGTAATCGTATTCGACCCTACCGCGCAGTGGACCGGATTTTTGAGAAAGAGCCAGGACAAAGCAATGATAAAGCGTTACAAGTTTTTTGGCATGAAGACCAGCGAAATCAGAGGATTTGACGGAAGCATAAAGACGATAAGAGACCCTTATGAAGTTATTGATATTAAGAAATATATTAACAGGCCGGGAGAGATTACGATTTTCAACATCAGCCATTTGACTCCTAAGGAGATTGACGTAGTTGTTGCGAGCACGATTGAGCAGGTTTTCAGGTCTGAGCCGGATGAAAGCAAAGATTTGAAGACTTTGATTGTTTACGACGAGGTTCACAGATTATTGCCTAAGTTTGGGGGAACCGGCGCAGGATTCATACAGTTAGAAAGAGGAGCGAGAGAATTTAGAAAGTGGGGAATCGGATTGATTTTGATAAGCCAGGTTTTGAGCGACTTTGTCGGGGAGATTAAGGCAAACATAGGAACTGAAATACAAATGGGAACGCGCTATGAGGGCGATCTGGAAAGGGTTAATGTCAAATACGGAGAGGATGTTTTGAAGTCCGTTGTTAAAGAGCCGATTGGAACCGGGATGTTTGTCAACGCTGAATTCAATGCGGGAAGACCTTACTTTGTTGCTTTCAGGCCTTTGCTGCACAGCACGAGAAGATTGAGCAATGACGAGCTTAAGGATTATGAGAAGTACTTTAATGAGCTTGAAGATTTAGAGTACCAGATTTTGCAGTTCAAGAAAGCCAATGTTGATGTTATTGATTTCAATCTTGAGCTGAAACTTGCGAAGCAGAAAGTCAAGACGGGGCAGTTCCAGATGGCAGAGTTGTATTTGGAGACTTTGAGGCCGAGAATTGAAGAGCAATGGAAGAAACTTGGCGAGAATCCAAGGCATATTGTCAGGAAGAGATTGAATAAGGAAGTTGTGAAGGAAGGAATTGTCGAGGCGAAGAAGGAGAGAGCAAAATATATAAAGAAAAATCCCGAGAAGGAAGTGTCTCTTGCCGAGGAGATAAACAAAATTAAGAGCAAGATAGAGGAGAAGAAGAAAGGCGGAAAAGTAACTTCGCAGGTTGAGAATAAACTTCAGGCGATACAGGAGCGACTGAAGCCTTTCAAGGGTAAGGTGAGCGAGGCGGACGCAAGGGGAATAATTGAGGAACTTAAAACTCTCGGAAAAGAGACTGAGGAGATAAAATAAATGTTTGATTTTTTGAAAAAAAATAAAGGTGAGGTTCCTCCTGATGTCGGGCAGGAGGATGCTGTCGGGAAGAAAGGCGCTAAGTCTAAAGGGAATGTTGGAAATGATGTCGGTTCTACTGATTCCGAAGAGGAGATTGAAGAAGTCGGTGAAGAGGGTCTGACTTCTGAATCTGAGGAGGAGATTGAAAATGATTCGTCGGACAAGCCTGTCGGCAGAGATTATGGCGTTGAAGAAGAGGAAGAATCTCCTAAGAAAAAATCTGCTAGGGGAGTAAAGAAATCCGGCAGAGCAGGTTCTGCTGGTTTTGGAATTGGGGGAGTTAGCGAAGAAAAACTTAATCTTGAGCTTGAGAAAATAAGGAGCAGAATGGAAGCTATGGCTTCGCTTATACAGGGATATACAGAAAGACTTTCCATGATGAGCCAGCAGATTGGGGAAGTCAGGGCGATGAATCTTGCGACGGAGAAGTCTATTGCCAAATTAAGCACCGAGGCTTCTAAAGCGGCGGACATTGTCAAAGAGGTCAGGCCTGAGAGACTGCGAGTTGAATATCAGAAAATGGATCTGAAGGCTCAGGAGCTTTTTGAAAGGATTGAGGCAAACAAGCAATTTGCTGATAGTGTCCTGGAAGAATTGAAAGATGTAAAAAGAAAGATGAGAAATTTTTTAGGAACTGAAGAGTTGCTTAAATTAAATGATGATGTTAAAAAAGATTTGATTGAGACTCAACAACTGGCGGCGAGAGCGAGATTACATGCTGATAAAACCGAGCAGTTGTTTTCTGAAATGCGACGGGGCTTAGCTGAAGCCGCGAAAATGAATGCGCAAGTTGCAACTTTAGACTCTAGTTATTCGGGGATTAAGAAAGAAGTTGAGAGACTGAAAATTGATTTTAGCAAGATTGTTAATCAGGATGATTTTGCGAGTTTTAAGAAAAATGTTAATAGTAAATTGGTCGGTGTTGATGAGGCGTTTTCCAGTTTTGAGAGGATAAAAGATGAGAACCAGAGACTGACAACTTTGATTGAAAGAATACTGGCTATAACACAGAAGAATAAAGAAGACATAGGGAATGTTGCTCTTGCTGTTGGCGAGGACAGCGTGAAGAGAGTCAGCGATTATGATAATCGGCTGGACTCTGTTCTGAGTATTTTGGATTCTTTGGCAGAGCAAGTTGCTGAGCTGAGGAAGGGAAGCGGGGTGAAAGTTTTGAGGGGAAACGCTGGCTCAAAGAAGATTTCTACCAAGGTTTCCAGGAGCAATAGGGAGGAGTTAGTAGAAGATGAGGAAGGGTCTGCTGAAGGCAAGTCGGATAAAATTGGAAACATGGAAGAAGAAGTGGGGGGCGCTGCTGAATCTGTGGGAGTTAGGGCTGTGCCTGAGGAGGAAGGGAAGACGGGTTTAAGGGCTAAAATAGAAAAGGCATTTGGATTGAATAAGGAAAGTTTGTTTAGCAAAAATAAAGACGAAGGGCTTCCTGCTGTTGAGGGTTCGGAAAAATTTGAAGACGAAGTAGAGGGGAAAAAGGAGATTAAAGAAAGCGGGAGCAAAGCTAAGGGAAAAAGTTACGGAGAAGAACTTATGGAAGAAGATTTGGAGGAAGTCGGCGAGAAAAAAGAAGAGGTCAGCGGAGAGGAATTAATGGAAGAGGAAGCCAGCGAGGATAAACCTATTGAAGAGAAAATTGTTAAGAAAGCTCCTGTTCGGAAGGTTGTTAAGGATGTTGGGAGAAAAGCTGTGAAAGTTTCAGCCAAGCAGGAGGCGGCTAAGAAAAAAGTTGAGCAAATGAAAAAGAAAATTCTTGGCGGAAGCAAATTGGATGATGAGAGCGAGGCAATTAAATCTGCCGTCGGAGGTAATAAATTGCTTGAACATTTGACTATTGAGCCTGTTGTCGGAAATAAAATTTCCAGAAAGAAACTGAGCTTGAAGGAGCTTGAGAAGAAGATTGACGAGGTTTCACCTGAGACTAAGAAATTGGCGGGGAAGAAAGTTAAGAGGGCCGGAAGAAATGAGAAGACGACTATAAAGCGCGCAGAAAAGAAAGGGAGAAGAATTGCGGGAATAAAATATGGCAGGAAGAATAAAGCTGATAAGAAAGAGTATAAGAAAACTAAGGGTTCTGGCGGAAAGAGAAAAGATAAGATGAAGAAAAAGCGACGGTGATTTGTTGTTTTAATCAGGAAGTGAACTTCGGGGTTTGGGTAGTTTTCTGTCAAAAAGAATCTCATAATCATCTTTTAGTACGTTTACGTCTCCTTCTATTTCCCTAAAAAGTCATTAAAAATTGCTCATAGGTTATGGGATATGTTCCAGGGTTTACGCAATACTCGGGTCCGTTCAAAAATTTCCTAAAATCTTTCGGTCTATTGTCAGCAAATTGTTCTTTTTTGCCATCGGAAAATCGAATGTAGTACAATCCAGATTCTTTCCAATCATGCCCATCAATTGCGCATATCCTTGAATATTTTGGGTGTTTCCTATCTTAATACTATCCCTAAGAAGTGTTCTACTCTAAAATTTGGTGGCACTAATCTGCCCCATCCTCTTATTTTTTCTTTTGGAGCAGGGATATTAAACAATCCTTGAGCGCGACCCTCATAATCTAAAATTCCTACACATCTTCCTTCCCTGATTTGACCCAAGAAATCTGAGAAAGAATCAATCATGAAGCGATCAAGTTCATTTATATTCATCCCCAGTGAGTCGGCGAGTTGCCTTTTTGTCTGTTCGTAAAATGCGCTGTTTAGTTCTTCCTCCATTTGAAAAAATTTAATCAATTATATATAAGGATTTAGGTGTTATTCTTTGTTTAGTTAAAGAATTATTTTTCCAGAATCCTGCTGATAATTTCCATTGCCTTTTTGGCGTCGAGCTTTCCTTTGAATTCTGCCATGACAATGCCCATATAAGCGTTGGGTCTCAAGCCCGGTTTTGATTTAATTATTTTCGAGATTTCTTCTTCCATTTCTGAATGCGAGATTTCTTCTTTTTTTAGCGAGTTTTCCAGAGACTCTCCCTTTGCAATGTTTTCCATTATTTTTTTTATGTCGTTCTTCTCAATTCTATTTTCTTTTAGTTCAGCGAGAATTTTTTCTAAGGCGGCTTCTGTCAGAGTTTTCCTGATTTCTTCCAATGGTTTTTTTAGTTTTGAAGACAGCTCTTTAGGCCAAAGTGCTATCATTTTTGCTACTATGGAAGCGTCTTTGCTGTAAACTTTCATCAATGTGTTGAATTCTTCGAGGTTGTCCGGCAGAATCAGATTAATTAACTCTTCAGTCAGGCCTTTTTTCTTTAGTTCTTCTTTTATTTCTGTTTTTAATTTTGGAAGGCATTTTTTTATTTTGTTTATTTGTTCTCTTGAAATTTTTAATAACGGAAGGTCGGTTTCCGGATACATTCTTGCTTTTCCTGGAAGAGGACGCAGGAATTTTGTTGTGCCGTCGGGCTGTGAGTTTCTTACTTCTCCTTCTTTTTTATTTTCTTTTAATTCTTCCAATTGTCTTTCGATTTCCAGCTCGATTGTTTTTTCCATTATTTTTGGCTCCTGGAAGCCTTTGATTTCAACTTTGTCGTGGTTTTTTATGTTGATATTTACGTCCTGTCTTATCGTTCCGATTCCTCTTTTTACTTTGCAGGCGCGAAGGATTTCGCCAATTTTTAGAGCGGACTCTTTTATTTGAGCCGGGGTTGCTGAAAAGGGGGCGGTTGTGATTTCTACCAAAGGGATTCCTAATCTATCGAGCCTGTAGATTGCTTTTTCATTTTCTTTTGAAATTATTCTCGCAGAGTCTTCCTCTAAAGCTATAGTTTCTATCAGGATTTTTCCGAACGATGTTTCCAGAAATCCGGAGTGGGCGATTAAGACTGTTCTTTGAAAGCCTGACGTGTTTGAACCGTCTATTACAGTTTTTCTCATTATTTGTGAAACCGGATAAATTTGACAGTTCAATAAGAGCGCGATTTTCAGGACTTCTTCCAAAGCTTCCGGATTTATTTGCTTTGGCGGCTCTTCGTCAATTTCTATAAGACAGATTGTGTCTTTGTATCCCTGATAAGAGAATTTTTTGTTTAGTGAGGCTTCATATTCTACTGCTATGTCTATTTCCCCGGTTTCTCCGGCGACTTTGTGAAGTTTTCTTTTTATTTCAAAGTCAGGAGAATCTTTGCGGAGATAAGAAGGGCAGCGGCAGAAAAGTTTTCCTGTGTCCAACTGCTGATGAATTTCGAGCCCGCCAAGGAGTTTTAGTTTTTGGTAGTCTGTCATGTTATGGTGAAATCTTTTTGATGTTTAATTTATTTTGATTAATTGTAAGAACACATAATGGTTTTCTTACTAACTTTCCTTTTGAAATACTACTTGGGGATATTAAACTTTGTTTTTTTATGGAGTAGTGAGAATTTAATGCATTTATTTGATTTAAGTAGTCCATTTATTTGAGAAGGGGCTTGGATTTTTAGATGTTTTTACAAAGGATTTGTCTTTTTTTAGTGAAAGTGTATAAAAAGATTTGGTTTGTTTCTGGGGAGTTGCTATATGTAACTTTAGAGGTATTTAGTATATAAATTTGGTTGTCCGGGAAAGAATGTTTTGGTTTTTGTAGTGTGTATATAAAGAAGTAGAGGTTTTAATAGTAATGGCGCAAGAAATGTGTGTGCTGCCAATGAGGTGTAAGAGGTGTAACACTGTATTTGACCTCTATTATGACCTCCAGGAGCAGGAGCGTGAACTGAAAGAGGAGGGTTTTTCGACAGACCTTGGGATGAAGCGGTTGTTGAGCCAGTCTTTCTGTTGGCGTTGCAGGAACACTGTTCAGGAGGAAATAGAGCAGGTGCATGACTTCGCAGCTTCGGAGGACGCGCAGGAATTTGAGCTGATATTGGATTTAGAAGAATAATTTTTCTTTTTTCTTTTTTCTTTTTTTACATAAATATTCAAAAAATTAGTTCC
>Ga0209541_10007388_pt1 | contig 18512 bp, 17 predicted proteins | sample RifCSPlowO2_01_FD_184027 | JGI IMG/M metagenome (GOLD analysis project Ga0209541, IMG submission 184027) | Groundwater microbial communities from Rifle, Colorado - Rifle CSP2_plank lowO2_0.1 (SPAdes) (version 2) | ecosystem: Environmental > Aquatic > Deep subsurface > Groundwater | place... | reverse complement strand
AGTGCTTGGTGTTGTTGACGAAGCGCTTTCAAAATATGGCTTCAAATACCGGGTTCGCCTTTCCTTAAGCGATCCGGCAACACCTCAAAAGTACTTAGGAGATAAAAACGTCTGGAAAAGGGCAGAGATGAAACTTAAAGAGATAGTAAAAGAAAAACGTGTTACGTATTTTGAAGGGATTGGAGAGGCAGCAATCTATGGCCCGAAGCTCGATTTTCTTGCGGTTGACTCACTTGGACGGGAGTGGCAGTTATCGACCATTCAGCTTGATATGATTATGCCTGGACGGTTTGGTTTAACCTATACAGATACCGACGGCAGTCAAAAAACTCCATTCATGATTCATCGGGCAATTATCGGATCTGAGCGCTTCATCGCTATCTTAATCGAACACTTCGCCGGAGCGTTTCCTCTCTGGCTTGCACCTGTTCAAGCGGTGGTTATCCCTATTGCCGAGCGCCATACCGAAGCAGCCAAAAAAGCCCTAGACCAGCTCAAAAAAGCGGGAATTCGAGTCGAAATTGATGATCGCAACGATACCATGCAAGCTAAAATCCGAGCCGCTACGTTGCAAAAAGTGCCCTACATGGGTATAATCGGTGATAAAGAAACAGCAAATAATACTATTGCTGTACGAACAAGAAGCGGTGAGGATCTCAAGGCCATGCCGATTGAGCGCTTCATTGATACGTTAAAAAAAGAGATTGAACCAGGCACGTAAATTCTATCGCCTCAATTACCAAATTCAGAGCCCACAAGTGCGGCTTCTGGATGAAAATGGCAAACAAATAGGGGTTGTCAGTAAACTTGAGGCACTGCAGAAGGCAAAAGAGCTTGGAGTCGACGTGGTTGAGGTTGCAGCCAATGCCAAACCACCGGTTGCCAAGCTCATTGATTATAAGAAATTTAAATATCAGGAGGCAAAAAAGGAACGGGAAAGCAGGAAAAATCAAAAGAACGTCGGGGTCAAGGAAATTCGGTTGCGTCCGTTTACCGGAGCGCACGACTTTGATACGCGCGCAGCTCAAGCGAACAATTTTTTGGAAGATGGCAATCAACTTAAAGTCAGCGTGTTTTTTCGAGGTCGAGAAATTATTCGTAAAGAATTTGGCTACGACATGATGAAACGGTTTATCAACGCTCTTGCTGATATTCGCGTTGTTCGGGAACCGCATCTGGAAGGAAAAAATTTAGTCGCAATGATTGTGAAAGACAAAAAAAAGGAATGATATATGCCCAAAGTCAAAACCAAAAAAATTGTATCGAAGCGGTTCAGACTGACCAAGAATGGAAAGATCCTTCATCGCACCCAAGGCCGCAGGCACATTCGTCGCAGGAAAACAAAATCACGGCAACGCCGGCAGGATAAAAGTCGACAAATAACCAATACCAAGGAGAAAACACGAGTCAAACGATTTATAAACACCTAATATGAGAGTAAAGCGGGGAGTTACCAGTCACGCAAAACACAAAAAAATATTCCGCGCGAACAAAGGCTACCGGATGACCAAGCGCCGCTTGATTCGTGTGGCCAAACAAGCCTATCTCCATGCAGGGGAATATGCTTTCGCCGGAAGGAAGAATAAAAAACGGGATTTCCGACGGCTGTGGATCACCAGAATTTCTGAAGCAGTCCGGCAGCGTGGCCTTTCGTATAGTGCATTTATGAACAAACTCAAAACCGCACATATCGAATTAGACCGGAAGATACTGGCAAACCTCATCGTCGAAAACCCGGATGTATTTAACGATATCGTTGACAATGTCAAATCCATCAATTAAAATAGATCCATCATGACAACCCAAAGATATTTTGTTTTTTACTTTTTTGCCTCGCAGGGCGGGGAGTCTTTGGGTTAATGTAATTTAAAATTTTCCCAAACGAACCCCGCACAAGCGGGGTTTTTTGATGGTTACTTAACGAGTGAATTCATATTCGCGAGTTTAGAAACCATCAATCCCGTACTCGCGCTCTTGCGATGCGAGGACGTAGACCTCGAGAGCAAGTAAGCGTAGTACTGGGATTTGATGGGAAAGGGGGTGATTTTATTATGCCACCACTCATGAAAGAAATAGAAAGTGATCCTTATCAATCACCAAAAGGCGAGGGGAGAGACAGACATACAGCTTTATTAAAGGCTGCATTACCTATTCCTGCTGGAGAAACAGTGATTGTCAAAAATGGCGTAGTCATTAATTTAACTAGAGAACGAATCGGTAAACCAGCACAGCCGGTTCTCGAATCATAAAATTTATCATGATGATCTTGTTTCTCTGCCATTTGCCAAGTAGAATCAAGATGGTTGCATAGAATTGTGTTGCAAGGCCTCTCCCCCTTACAACTATCGCAAGGCTAACCTTGAAAAATTATGACAGAACTGATTTATTTGACGGATAGTTACAAAAAGGAACTCAAGGCCAAAGTTGTCTCGTGCAAACACAAGGGGCAACTTTGGTTGGTGGTGCTCGATAAAACGATTTTTTATCCTGAAGGTGGAGGGCAACCATCAGATAGGGGAGAGATCGTTGGAAAAAAAGGAAATGCGCACGTCAAACACGTACGGCTATCAGGAACGGACGTTGTCCACGAATGTACGCTCGATGGAGTATTCAATTTTGGAGATACCGTAACATGTTATCTAGACTGGCAAGCTCGCTATCACAATATGCGAGTCCATAGTGCGGGGCACATCGTCCACGAAGCCGTGATGCAGGTAGCTTCTTATTTAGAGCCTTTAAAAGGCTCGCACGGAGACCATGCGTTCATTGAATACAAAGGTTCCATCACTCAGGATAAAAAATATCAGATAGAACAAAAGGCAAATGATATCGTTTCTCAAAACCTTCCCATTTCAACGGAATTTGTAACTCTTGACCAATTACAAGCCCGCGCCTCCTATATTCCTGAGCATCTCCCATCCAACAAGCCCCTGCGTATCGTTGCGATTAAAGGATTTGAACCAATCCCTGATGGAGGTACTCAGGTAATCAAGACCGGAGAAGTAGGTCCGATAAGTGTCGATACTATCGATAATGAAGATGATCTCGTTCGTGTGAATTATTCTATAGAACACCACGGGGAAACAACGAGTATAGAGAAAACCAGTGATGCCACATCTCTTATTGCCGCTCTTCTTGATGTCGAAAAAGAAACAGTAGACGAAATTCGAGCATCAGACCAGTCGGTCGATGAGCTCAAAATTCGCCATCTTGGCCGAAGCAGTGAATTGTCAAAACTCACAAGTCAACTCGGATCTGTACCCAAAATTGATAGGCAACGAGTGGGTTTAGTGACAAACCAAGTAAAAAAACATATTGAAGCCGCACTGTCAGAAAGGACAAAAACTTCAAGGCTTAGCCTTGATGAGAATTGGATTGATGTGACGGCCCCGGGAATTCGACCACCGGAAGGTCATCTGCATATTGTCTCTCAGGCGATTACCGAAATAACAAGAATTTTTGAACGCATCGGATTTACGCGTGTCCGACACCCAGAGGTAGACTGGGATTGGTACGCGTTTGAGTCCTTAAACATGCCCCCCAACCATCCGGCACGCGACGAGTGGGAAACCTTTTTTATAGGTCTGACAGGGTCTCACCCTGTTAGGAAACAGGGTGAGACCCTGTCAGACAAATATGGTCAAATCGTTCTTTCTCCTCATACCAGCAACGGTCAGGTACGGGAGATGGAAAAGGGTAAACTGCCTATCCGCATGATCAATATTGCCAAATGTTATCGTCGACAATTGGATGTCTCGCACACACCCATGTTTCATCAGTTTGAAGGTCTTTATGTGGATAAAGACGTCTCGATCGGCGACCTCAAGGGCGTCATGGATTTCTTTTTTAAGAATTATTATGGCGCCGAGCGCGTCTCAAGGCTTCGACCGTTTCACTTCCAATTTACGGAACCGTCCTTTGAAGTAGACATCAACTGTGGTGTCTGCTTAGGAAAGGGGTGCAAGCTCTGTAAAGATGGATGGCTTGAACTTGGAGGATCGGGCATGGTCCATCCAAATGTATTACGAAGTGGAGGAATTGACCCCAACGTCTACAGCGGATTTGCATTCGGCTGGGGGATTGAACGCGTTGCCATGATGAAATCCGGAACAAAACTGGACGATGTACGACTTTTATACAGTAACGACGTACGGTTTTTAGAACAATTCTGATATGAATATTTTGGTACCTGACAGCTGGCTTCGAGAATATTTAAAAACTAAAGCCACTCCTAAACAACTCAAGGAGTATCTTTCCCTGTGCGGGCCATCGATAGAACGAATACATACGGAAGGAAAAGAGACTATTTATGATGTCGAAGTAACGAGCAATCGGCCGGACTCCATGTCTATTTTTGGTATCGCACGCGAAGCCGCGGCAATTCTGCCACGCTTTGGCATTGCAGCAAAACTCAAAAATGATCCTTATCTGCTCAAGGCTCCACGAGTCTTGGGTAATAAAAAACTTTCCATTACGACTGATTTTTCCCTCAATCCCCGATGGACGTCTGTCGTTATTGACAATGTCACGGTAGAAAATTCACCTGTCTGGCTCAAAAAGAAACTGGAACAAACGGGCATCCGTGCTCTTAATAACGTGATTGATATCACCAATTATTTAATGCGCAGCTATGGCCAACCGGCACACGCGTTCGACTACGACGAGATCAAAGGACAAACGATGATTTTACGCGCAGCAAAAAAAGGTGAAACGATCACGACGCTCGATGGAAAAACGCATATCCTTCCCGGTGGCGATATTGTTATCGAAGATGGATCGGGAAGACTTATCGATCTCTGCGGCATTATGGGCGCCAGGAATTCGAGCATTCAAGCTTCTACAAAAACCGTTGTGCTCTTCTTACAAACCTATGATCCCGCCCACATTCGAAAAACATCGATGGAACTGGCTCATCGCACCGAAGCAGCGACACTCTTTGAAAAAGACATAGACAGCGAGCTTGTGCTACCGGCTATGACTCGGGGAATTGAACTCATGAAGGAATTGACCGGAGGGAAAGTGGCAAGTAAACTCTATGATCTGTATCAGCATCCGTTTAAACCCTATACGGTTTGTGTCAAACGGCAAAAAGCAGATGATTATATTGGCAACTATTTATCTGATAAAGAAATTAAAGACATTCTGATAAGCTTGGGATTTGCAACTCAGGTTTCTGCAGAGGCAATTTCGGTGACCGTTCCCAGTTTTCGTAGGGACATTACAATTGATGTGGATATCATCGAAGAACTTGCGCGAATTTACGGCTATCATAATATCGTTCCGACACTTCCGGACACAGCTCCACCGATGACAACTCCGGATAAATCTCTCTCTTGGGAAGAAGAACTAAAAATTCGGCTGCGCGATTGGGGATACACGGAAACGTATACCTATTCCATGATTTCAGAAAATCTCATGGATCAATTTAGCCCCGATAAAACAAAAGCATACAAAATTACTAATCCGCTCTCGAGTGAATGGGTCTACATGCGACCATCACTTGTTCCAAGCATCGAGGAGGCGTTGAAGCAGAATCTCTCTTTTAAGAAAGATCTCAAATTATTCGAATTATCGATGGTGTATGAATACCGCTCTCGTGATCTTCCTCTAGAAAAATCGCAGCTTATCGTTGCCTGGACGGGTAATCAGTATGTACAAGCTTCGGGACTGCGAGATGCTATTTTCGGTCTCTTTGGCGCAACTAATCAGCCAGCACAAATACTCTTTTCATCAGTTCGGACGATTTTAGTCATTGACGTTGATGGTTTGATCCAGAATGCAAAACCCACTAAACACTATCAACCGCCGCCAAAATACCCGCCGGTCTACGAAGATTTTACGTTTGTGATGCCGCCAAGAACTGCCATTGGTCCAATGATGGAAGCGCTCAAATCCGTAAGTCTCCTCATTGCCGATGTCTCGCTCCTGGATACATACGAAGATACTCGTACGCTCCATGTAACGTACCAGTCACGGGAAAAAAACCTTACTGATGAAGATATCCGCCCCGTCCACGAAAAACTTATAAAGACAGCCAGTGATATGTTCAGCGCGAATATTAAAGCGTAAAGTCAGAAGGATCGCATACTTCCGGGCTTATGGAAGTATGCGATCCTTCTCATGGTGTTGGTGTGACTGTTTCGTATGGGACGTTGATGCCCACTGAGCGCTCCTGTTCGGCTATTTTTCCCTGAGAATCGGTGGCTCTGGCTTTAATCGTATGAATGCCATCGGGGATATTGATGATATCGGAAAAATTGTTTCCGGATGACTCCTTCACCAGTGTTCCGTCAACAAATATTTCTATTTTGGTGATTCCGTTGTTACTTCCGGCCTCCACCCGCACTTTGATATTATTGTCGTTTATTTGCTGCTTATCGTCGGGTTCTTTAATGGTAATTCCCACGCTATCGGATGAATCACCCGAAACTTCCGTTGGCGGATGGTACTTGGGATCGCTTTGAGCCGCGACCCATGCATCGATAGCTTCCTGCCAACGGTTTTTGCCGTCCGTTGACACCGGATCTTCTTCCTTGAATACGACAAATTTTTTGGTATCGTACTCGAGTTTTGCAATTTGGACGCTGTTGGCAAGTTTATTGGCATCGGATTTGGATACTTTAATTTCCTGATAGATTGGTGACGGCCCCGTGGGCTCGGTGCCCTGGACAAATATCTCTTTTCTCGTTGCCGACCCGTCAACAGGCAGTCCGCCGCCAAATGCGTCTATATCGATCTCAATAACTCCCGGTGGTCGGGAGAATTGTTCATCAGACTTTCCGGCGAGAGCCTCCCGCATAATGCGATTCCAAACCGGAGCCGCTCCCGTCACTCCTGAGGCCAGAGAGGGGTGCATGGGAGAATTATCATTATTGCCGACCCAGGTCCCCACAACCACCGACGGCGTATATCCAATGGTCCAATTGTCGCGTTTATCGTCGGTCGTTCCTGATTTTGCAGCAACAGTGTGACCTGCGATATATAAATAGGACTTCAGGCCAAATATGTCTTTTCTGGCGTCATTGTCAGACAAAATACTTGATATGAGGTAGGCAATATCCTCCGAGAAAACCTTTTTTCCGTTGGCGGATTTGTTTTCAAATAATACTTTTCCCTTGGAATCCTCGACTTTCAGGATCGCAACCGTATCGTGGAGTTCTCCGCCCGCTGCAAAGACGCCAAACGCACGCGAAAGTTCAAGAAGCGTCACCTCACCGCCGCCCAAAGTAAGCGATAAACCCACGCGGGTCATCTCTTCCTTGGTCGGTTCCAATGAATTGATACCCATATCGTAGGCAAGCGTTAAAATATCCCGTATACCAACGAGCGCACTGGTTTTCACTGCAATGGTATTGATGGAATTGGCAAGAGCGAAGCGCAGCTGCATGGGTCCGCGGAATTTACTGTCGTAGTTTTTGGGATTGTATTCCGGTTTGGCGGGATCCCCGGAAGGGTATTTCGTATCGACATCCATAAGAAGTGTCGAGGGCGTGTATCCTTTTTTAAATGCTGTCGCATACGTAATGGGCTTAATCGCGCTTCCCGGTTGCCGCAACCCCTGCGTAACAACGTTAAATTTAAACCCTCCCGAGTCTGTAGCCGCGTAATCTTTCGATCCGACCATAGCGAGAATTTCTCCATTTTTGGGATCAATCACCACGGCAGCACCGTTACTTACTTGGAGCCGTTTTGCTTTGTCTACTTCTTCTGCAACAATTTTCTGCGCCTTTTCCTGGAGTTTCCAGTCGAGTGTCGTTGTTACCGTTAACCCACCGGCATCAACCCGTTCAGTCCCGAATTTTTCCACTAAAAGATCTTTAATATATGCGACAAAATGCGGTGCCCGAAGGCCTGATTTGCCGCTTGCAAACCCTGCGCTTTCTAAGGCTTTTCGCGCGTCAGTTTCCTCTATGGGCGTAATGTAGCCGTCCTCCCGCATTCTTCGTAAGACCTGCTGACTTCGTCCGACGTATGCTTTTGGGTCGTTACCAAACGGTGAAAGTCTAGTTGGGGCTTGTGCCAGTCCAGCTAAAACAACCGACTCAACCAAATTCAATTCTTTGACCGGTTTGTCAAAATAGTATTCTGCGCCGGCCTCTGCTCCAACCGCTGTGCCGCCATAGGGCGTTTCATTTAAGTACATTCGGAGTATCTCGTCTTTTGTGTATTTTCGCTCGATTTGAATAGCCAAAATGGCCTCTTTCATCTTGCGGGGAAGTGTTTGTTCCTGAGAAAGGAGCGCGTTTTTGACCAGCTGCTGGGTGAGGGTCGATCCGCCTTGCACATCGCGGAACACAATGATTCGGAAAATCGCCCGGAGAATTCCTAGTGTTGATAACCCCTGGTGCTTGTAAAAGTCTTTATCTTCAATGGAAATTGTGGCGTGCTTGAGGGAATCTGGAAGTTCCTCCCATTTGACCGGGATTCTATTTTCATTTTCAAAAATATCGTAGAGTTTTTCGCCGTTTCGATCAAGAACCACCGTGGAAAGTCCCTCACTGCGCTGCACTTTATCGGGACGGGGAAGGTCTTTGGCATACCAGGCAAAGAGCATTCCGATAAACAGTACCCCGCCGACGACAGCCAAAAGTCCTGCCATGGCGAGGCTACTCCAGGTTCGAAGTTTGATTTTCCCGAGGCCGAACTTTCTCTTCCACTGCCGCTCGTTATATAAATCCAACATTCTCCTATTCTATGCATAATTTGACCTTCTTGACAATGTTTGATATACTATTGGTCACAAGTTAATAAAAGCATTGAAGGAGACGAAGTAGTTAATTTACGGTGACATCAGAGAGGGAGCGGTTGGTGAAAGACTCCTCGAACGTAAAATAACGAATTACTCTCCAGAGCTGGAAGATTGAAATTGAAAAGTAAATCTTTCCGGGTACGCCCGTAATAGCAGAAAGAGTGTGTCGCCCAAAGCAGAGCACTCGAATGAGGCTAAGGTAGAATCAGCCATAGGCTGATTTTTTGTGGCCAAATAGCCATACTTTGTATTAATGTATTAATACATTAATACACCTTAGTAAACCAAGGTGGTATCGCGAGAAACCCTCGCCCTTGTCGATCACTTTTGTGGTCGATTGGGGTGAGGGTTTTTTTAGTGGAAAAAATATGCGAGAACAAGAATCTTTTATCATTGATAGCAAAAAGGATGTCGTAGGGCGAACGCTAGAATCAATTCTGTCGCCTTGGTCTACCGTGCCACAAGCAGAACTCCCAGAAATAATAGGAAAAATATCTATCCCGATAATAGAAATAGCTCGCAGGGGTGACATTTCACCCCAAAAAGCATCAAAGGGATTACCTTCTCATATTGAATTAAACGGTCAAGTATTAAGGATATTAACAAGCTCTAATAACAACTCCGATGACAAAAAAGAAAACCCTGAAATACCTCCGCCTAACCTAAGAATAAAAAAAATATACGCAACTCGGTAAAAGAACCGCCAATAAAAGGTGTAAAAAATGGTGGAAAGAGTTTTGATGGAAAAATTTTTGAGAGAAAAATAAAGCAAACACGCATAGAGAGGGAAAAAATCATTTTCCTAGCCGTAGAGCCTTTTGACAAAGACAAAGCCAGAACCCAAAGGCGTACCGCAATACATGCCAGAATTGCTGATAGATTTATGAGAAGAGCCGACTCACGAGGAGTAGCTGATCAAATTTCAGTTAATGAACTCGATGAGAATTTAAGAATATTGAGATCCCTTGTTCCTGTTGGAACAGACGATATTCGACAAATAGCTCAAAAAGCCCTTGATGATTCGGCTATTCACCTCTTTGATTTTCTAAACATGTTGGGATTACCAAACAATGTCTTACAGGAACTAAAGGAAAATCACCGTTTATTGGAATCAATCACACCTTCCGAACGATTACAAAAAGTCCGTAAACTTAAACATGTAATTGATAATACTCCGACTCTGCACGCTCTTTCAAAAGATAGAATTCATCCTGCGACATCCTTTGAAGATGGGGTCCCACTATTTTTTGGCATGGACGGAGGAAGTCGAATGCCTTGTCAGGGATTACCGCTTGACGTACTAAAAATGGTTCTTACGGGAGAAAAATTACGTCGGGAATTGGGACTCACAAAATCTATCGTTCTAGGCGCAGACGTAATTACCTATACAAATATCGGTCGCTCTCCAGGCTTTACAAGAGAAAAGGTAGACCGGGTAATCGGCACAGAGGTGTCGATATTAAATGAGGTCTTTCGTAGGTTTGGGTTCTCTCGATGGGAAGCAATTAAACAAAGCGATCTGGAACAACACTTTCCTGTCGAAAAAATCTCGAGATGGAAAAAAAACATAGAGGAAGCAGATTCAGTGCCCTTCGTCGGGGGACATCATTATGCAATTGAAATGTCTGATATTCAATTGTTGGTTCCTAGTGGGGTTAAGCTTGGATGGTGGATAAGACCACTTACCAGAGATACTGGATATATTATGGATGAGCAGCCGTTTCATGCTAGGTTTGCATTGGTAATGGGATTACTGGGTAAGCCACACGCAACCACCCTACTGTACACGCATGCGGGTTCAAGATTATTACTTGGAGACGATGGCTTGCTTCAAAAGGAAGCGCCCTACATAACGTACACGCCAGACCGACGACTTTTGTTGAGCCCATTTGAAGACATCAAAAGAAAACTAGCGTGGTCAGAAAACCGTGGTGGTGGACTTACCATTCCTTTTGTACGAAATCAAATGGCGGCTACCGTCGATTTATTCGAAGAGCTCGTTACAGAGATACCACGTCATGGAAAAACCGATAATGAGGTGCTAGCAAATAAGCTACAATTTATAGTAGACCAAGGAATAGAAAATGACTCTCGCCTATCACAAATGTGGCAGGAGGCTTTTCCAAATGCAGTATGAAATTAAGCAACATAGCACAGAATTGGACTAGAAATAAGAAAAATACCTACGTTAAGGGAGGGAATGATTTTGATGGGTTCTTACGTTTGGATATAGGAGAACCATGGTTCCCTTTAACACCTGACCTAGAGAGGACTCTTGGGAATTTGTCTGTTGATGATTTTAAGAAACGACCGGACATTCACTGTTTAAAATTACGAAACGCAGCATCTAAATTCTGGAACGTTCCTGCTGAAAATATTGTCGTAGCTAATGGGAGTGATCAATTCATTTGGTTGTTACCTAGACTTTTTATGAATCCAGCAGATAACGCGATCGTTATCAATCCGACCTTTTTCCTCTTCTCTGAAAGCGTAACCAGGGTAGCAGGAAAAGTTATTTCATTTACAACCTCCTTAAGTAATAAATTTGAAGCAACTGAACAGATTATTTCTGATGTTATCAACACGGCTAATCAAAACTCTGTAAAGATAATATGGTTATGTAATCCTAATAATCCTACAGGAAGTGCAATATCGTTAGATAAAATATTAAAAATAGTCAAAAATACATCGGCATTAGTAATCGTAGATGAGGCTTTTTTCGATATTTCTGATTTAACTACATCTGAATCAGCACTATCTCTTGTGAATAAACACACAAACATTGTAGTTCTAAAAACAATGTCAAAAACTTTTGGCTTAAATAATGTCAGAGTTGGATTCACTATAGCGAATAAAGAATTGACTAAGATTTTAGAAGATTGGAAACTACCGTTTGAAGTATCACACATTGCCCAGGAAGTCGGATCAGTTGTATTAAATGATGTTGTTCATTGGAGAAAGATGAAACAGGCCTTACTAACAGAAAGAGATTGGGTAATAAATAAAATAAGAGAAATTAAAAGTATTGAATTAGCATCTCCCACTAAAACAACAATTTTTCTTATTAGAAAAAATGAAGGAGATATCTTTAAGCTACTTTTAAATAAAAACATTCTTGTTTCCAATTTCAATATATGTAAAGGAATTGAGGATATGGGATTTGCACGAATCACTGTAAAATCACGAGCAGAAAATACTAAACTAATATCAGTGCTTAAAAAAATTGATGATTGTGTGATATAGTAAAGGAAATTCTATGGATGCAATTGAGGAATTATTAACCAGAGGTGTTGATAAAATTTACCCGAGCCGCGAGGCGCTGGAGAAGGTGAGTTAACCAACGGCAATGAGTTTTGTTAGAATGGAAGAATGAATATGCAAATCGACACAACTTCTATTATAAATAAATTTAAACATCTGAAGCCAGAAAAAATTATTCTTTTCGGCTCATACGCCAAAGGAAATCCTGATCCTGATAGCGATGTCGATGTATTAGTTATCCAAAAAACCCAAAAAAAACCAACAGAAAGAGTTTCCCAGGTGTTACGATCTGTCTGGGGGAGTATTCCGCACATCGAAGCTCAAATCGTAACTCCGGAAGAGCTTCAGCAGGCAATAAGCCAGAATAGATTCTTCATCACGCAAGAAGTACTAAAACACGGTAAGGTCATCTATGAAAAAAGATAATTTTACCAGCGACGTGAAGACGTGGCTTGCATTTGCAGAATACGATTTAAAATCAGCGAAGTGGCAGCTAGAGGGAAAAATTCACGTTTCCGCCTGTTATGCCTCGCAACAGGTGGCGGAAAAAGCTCTGAAAGCTTTATTGTTGGAAAACGGAAAAGTACCTCCCAAAATTCATAGCTTAGATCAGCTCATAACCATTTTGAAAACCATAAAAATCGATACTTCCGCGATAGAATCAGATGCGCGTGAGTTAGATAAATATTACATTACGACGCGTTATCCGGGACAATATGGCGGTCCGGAAGAATTATACGGTCGAGAAGATGCCACAGAAGCAATCCGGGCAGCTGAAAAAATATTAGCATTTGTAAAAGATCGTCTTCGCTAATATATTCGTAAATAAGATATATGGATCCAATCGAGGAATTATTAACCAGAGGTGTTGAGAATATCATTCCCAATAAGGAAAAGCTTCGGGCGCTTTTGGCCAGCGGCAAAAAGCTCAATATTTACTTGGGTATCGATCCAACAGCTACTCAAATTCACATCGGACACGCAGTGCCGCTGCGAAAGCTCAATGCGTTTGCCCAGCTCGGCCATACCGTCACGTTTCTTATCGGTGATTTTACCGCCTTAATTGGCGATACTTCAGATAAAGAATCAGAGCGACCAGTTCTTACGAGCGAACAAATTCAAGCAAATTTTCAAACATACAAAAGCCAAGCCCAAAAAGTCCTAGATTTTTCAAAAGTAAAAGTTCACTTCAATAGCGAATGGCTCAAGGATTTAAAATTTGCTGATATTATTAAACTTTGTCAGCATTTCTCAGCAGGCGACTTTGTCGGGCGGGAACTCATCAAAAAAAGACTTGCGGAAAGCAAAAAAGTTGGACTCCATGAGCTTTTCTATCCGGTTATGCAGGGGTACGATAGCTACTTCATGGACACCGATATCCAGCTTGGAGGAACCGATCAAACATTTAATATGCAGGCGGGAAGGGTATTCCAAAAAAATTTGCGACATAAAGAATCGTTTATTATCGCCAATGGTTTTCTTGAAGGTACTGACGGCCGAAAAATGAGCAAAACGTGGAATAACGCAATCTGGTTGACCGATTCCCCCAACGAAATATACGGGAAGGTTATGTCGCTCCGTGATGAATTGATCGTTCAATACTTCACCCTAGCAACGAATGTATCCATGGAGGAAATCTCTAACGTAAATCAGAGATTAAAAGATGGAAAAAATCCAATGAAACTAAAAAAAGAGTTGGCCTATCATTTAGTCTTGGAGCTACACGACAAACAAGCCGCAGGTAAGGCCCAGGAAGAATTCGAAGCTGTACATCAGAAGGGCGAAACAGAATCAGCAAGTGCTCTGGAGATAAACGCCACGCGACTACTGGATGCATTAGGAGTAAGTAGATCTGAAGGCAAACGCCTATTTGAACAAGGTGCAATTGACCTCAATAATGAAAGGGTGGATACTGATATGGAAGTAAAACCCGGTGACATGGTAAAAGTCGGAAAGAAAAAATTTATCAAAATTATATGAACTTTTTTAGGCGTCACGAGTTGGTTTGGAAAATTTTAGTCGGTGTCGCTTCGCTTGCGCTCATTGCTACGTCCCTTCTGCCACTTTTCTACGGCGGCTTGCAATGAATCTTACGCTCGATAGTCCAGTACAATACGTACCGCGGGTGGGTCCGGCGATGGCCAAACGTCTCGAAAACCTGGATATTAAAATAGTCAAGGATCTTCTCTGTCACGTACCATTTCGCTACAACGATTTTTCTCTCACCGTCCCAGTTGCTTCTGCGCAACCCGGAGAGGTAGTGACGATCTCGGGGACGATTTCGGGTATTACCAATATATTCACGAAAACCGGGAAAAAAATCCAGCGGACAATCATATCCGACGATTCCGGTTCTCTATCTGTTATCTGGTTTAATCAACTCTTTCTCTCGAGAGTCTTTACAGCGGGAGATCGTGTGAGCTTATCGGGCAAAATCGATTGGTTTGGGCGAGATAAAACAATGATCTCACCGGAGTACGAAATCGGCACTACTCTTCACACAGGCCGTCTGGTGCCAGTATATCCCGAGACAGAAGGCGTCTCGTCCAAGTGGTTACGAGGCCGGATTGCGTTTCTTTTAGAAACTCTTGATATACCTGAATCGCTTCCAGAGGATATTCGAAAAAAATACGACCTTCTCGGTTTATCCGAAGCGCTTGGGACTATTCATTTTCCAAAAAAAATTGCCGAAACTGAGATTGCCAGAAAACGCCTCGGGTTTGACGAACTTCTTCTCTGGCAGCTCAAAGCAAAACTTGATCGGGCGACGTGGGAAAAAACTATGCACGCTATCCCTCTTACTGTCCAACAACATGACCTGATTTCGATAATCGAAACGCTTCCGTTTGTCTTGACCACTGATCAGAAAAAAGCGATCGAAGATATTACACGCGACGTGGGAAAGAATATTCCGATGAACCGACTCCTCGTTGGCGACGTGGGTTCAGGAAAAACCGTCGTTGCTGCGCTTGCTATGTATATTGCGCTTCGGAACGGCAACTCTTCGCTTCTGATGGCACCGACAGAAATACTGGCAAAACAACACCACGAAACGATCAGCGCGCTCGGCTTGAAGCCTCATTTGGTTACCGGTTCTTCAAAAGACCTGGGTGACACCGGAATCTATATTGGCACACACGCCCTCCTCAATACACTCGCAACTATTCCGACTATTGGACTCGTTATTGTCGACGAACAGCACCGTTTTGGAGTCCGTCAGCGCGGAACTCTCACGAGTATCAAACCAACACCGCACCTCCTTACAATGACAGCAACACCGATACCCCGGACGATGGCCAAAGTATTATTTTCAAATATCGATATATCTGTTTTATCAACATTGCCTTCCGGAAGGAAAAAAATCAAAACCTGGTTGACCCCAAAAGAAAAACGGGAAAAAGCGTACCAGTGGATATCCGAACAAATAGAGAAAACCGGTACGCAGGCATTTATCATTTGCCCATTTATCGAAGAATCCGAGACGCTCTCGACTGTTCGGGCAGTCACTACTGAATTTAAAAAGTTAAAAGATATATTTCACTCGTTATCATTAGGACTTCTTCATGGCCGCATGAAGACTGGTGGAAAAGATAAGGTGCTTTCGGAATTTAGACATGGCAAAACTGATATTTTGGTCGCCACCCCAGTCGTAGAAGTGGGCATTGATATTCCCAACGCCACCATCATGATGATCGAAGGTGCGGAGCGTTTTGGATTATCCCAACTTCACCAACTTCGTGGCCGCGTCGGTCGGGGGACGATCGAGTCTTATTGCCTGCTCTTTACCGATAATGAGAGCGAGAAGATAACCCAACGCCTCAAAGCTTTAGAGACTGTATTTAGCGGACCGGAGCTTGCTGAAATAGACTTGAAACTGAGAGGCCCGGGCGATATGACCGGTACCCGTCAACATGGACTCCCCTCACTTCGAATTGCCACACTTTCCGACACAACGCTCATTGCCCAGACGCAAAAAGCGGCGGAAGAAATTTTACCCAACCTCGACCGGTTTAGTGACTTGAGAAATGCACTCAAAAAAGGTATACTGGGCACTGTACAGGACTAATTGTATGGCTCCATTACCAAAAAGACGACATTCAACCAGACGTGGCGGCAAACGAAAAGCGAGCATTCACCTGGGTCTTCCAACTTTGGCTACATGCCCCAATTGCCATGCCATGCGCACTCCTCACCGGGTCTGTAAAAACTGCGGCTATTACGATGGACGCGAAGTAGTAAAACAGAAAGCAAAGGCAAAAAAGTAAATGAAGACCTCCCAAGACCCCAGGCATTTGCGCCGGATCCGTATCGTTGAGCAATTATTCGCCCAGAGCTTTCAAAGCAGTGCTGCCACCGATACCGAAGCACACATGATCCTCGATCATTGCAAATCGTCCTTAGACAAAATTATCGAGAGCGCAGCGCCTGAATGGCCGCTACCCAAAATCGCCAAAATAGACCTTGCAATATTGCGCCTGGCCGCCTATGAAATGGTTGTAGAAAAACAGGTCCCACCCAAAGTCATCATCGATGAAGCCATCGAACTGGCCAAAACGTATGGCAACGATAACAGTTCAAAATTCATTAACGGCGTACTGGGTACTATATTAAAAATATGACCTTTGAAGATTTACAAAAAAACCTGGGCATTACCTTTACAGATCTTAAACTTTTACGACAAGCGTTTGCCCACCGCTCGTATCTCAATGAATCGCGGGACGCTCCCGTTTCAAACGAACGCCTGGAATTTTTGGGAGATGCAGTACTCTCTTTTCTTACTTCCCATTATCTGTACAAAACGTTTCCGGATTTTCCGGAAGGGACGCTTACCAATATTCGCTCGAGTCTTGTCAAAACCCGGAGTCTTGCTGATATCGCCACAGAACTTGGGCTCGGCGGCCTTCTGTTATTATCGCATGGAGAAGAAGAATCAGGCGGTCGGACCAACCCATCGCTGCTCGCCGACACATTTGAAGCGCTCTTGGGGGCCATATTCCTGGACGGGGGGATAGAGACAGCACGAACATTTGTCGAAGCACATGTCTTTCCTCGAACAGAACAGATAATCGAAAAAAAGTCCTATATTGATTTTAAAAGTTATCTCCAGGAAATCATTCAGGAAGAATCAAAAAATTCTCCAACGTATCGCGTTACCAAAAGCGAAGGGCCGGATCACGCAAAAACGTTCTGGATAGAGGCAACGGCAGGAGAGGCGATATTAGGCAGCGGCACGGGAAGATCAAAACAAGAAGCGGAGCAACAGGCCGCTCTTCATGCGCTTGAGAAAATGGGGAAAATTTGATATAATTATAGTATGGTGAAAATTAGACTCGCGCAAACCGGCACAAAAAATCGGAGGCAGTACCGCATTGTTGCTATCGAAGAAGCCAAACGTCGAAATGGCCGCTCGATTGAAATCTTAGGGCACTATAACCCGCTCGTAACCCCACCCCACCTCGTTGTTCAAAAGGACCGCATTGATCACTGGATTGGTCTTGGCGCACAACTGACCCCAGGAGTCAAAAAACTCCTGAATCTCAACGCATGAAAAATACGCTTTCGTACCTAGCCAGTAGCATTGTCGATCACCCCGAAGCCATTGCCGTCGATGAGGACGTTGGGGAAGGGAAAACCATTCTGACTCTGCACGCCCACCCTGAAGATATGGGAAAAATCATCGGAAAAAGTGGAAGGATTATCAAAGCACTTCGTGACCTTATTAAGATACTTGCCGCCAAAAAGAATACCTATGTGGATATCATATTAGACGACGCCTAATGCAAATAAAAATCCTCACGCTCTTCCCCGAAATGTTTGCCGGCCCCTTTGAGTATTCCATAATCAAACGCGCACAAGAGAAAAAAATTGTTTCGCTCGACATTATTAATATACGGGACTTTGCGCTCGACCGGTATAAAACCGTGGACGATCACCCCTATGGCGGGGGACAGGGAATGATCATGCGCGTCGACATAATCGACAGCGCAATTTCAAATGTCAAATCTCAAATTTCAAATAAAAAGTTCAAAACAATATTACTTGACCCTATCGGAATTCCCTACACACAAAAAAAGGCGCAGGAACTATCTGAACTTGACAACCTTATTCTCGTTTGCGGCCATTACGAAGGCGTAGACGAACGCATACGCGGCCTCGTCGATGAACAAATTTCTATTGGCGACTATATCCTAAGCGGCGGGGAAATCCCGACCATGATACTGGTCGATAGCATCGTGCGACTGGTACCCGGCGTTTTACGTGACGCACATACGAGCGAGGATGAATCGTTTTCTTCAGGATTGCTTGAATACCCCCAGTATACACGACCGGACGTATATAAAGATCGGAAGGTCCCAGAAGTTCTTCGTTCGGGAAACCACAAACAGATTGAGTCCTGGAAAAAACAACAAGCCAAGACGCGGACAGGCAGTCTTCGCCCGGACCTTCTCAGGGAGTAAAGGGATTTTGTTTCGGAGCAAAAAAAGCTGGCCCGTTTTCTCGT
>Ga0209541_10007386_pt1 | contig 18517 bp, 20 predicted proteins | sample RifCSPlowO2_01_FD_184027 | JGI IMG/M metagenome (GOLD analysis project Ga0209541, IMG submission 184027) | Groundwater microbial communities from Rifle, Colorado - Rifle CSP2_plank lowO2_0.1 (SPAdes) (version 2) | ecosystem: Environmental > Aquatic > Deep subsurface > Groundwater | place... | reverse complement strand
ATCTCTGGAAGGCCCTGGACGGGAAAGCCTATGCCACCTGTATGGCCGCCTTGCAGGCGGCGACTGAAAAGCTGATTAAGGCATTGGATGCGGAAGACCCGGTCGGGGCGCTAAACGCGGTGAAAGAAAATCGGGCGGCCTTATTGGGCCTTCAAAAAGGGGCGGGAATGGAACTGGAAACCCGAGGTTTACGGGTCCTGGCCGAGGCCGCGGAGGGCTGTTGGGCGGCCGGCAAATGGTCTGGGGCAGGAGGAGGGGATTCCGGAATAGCCCTCTGCTTTGATGAGCGCACGGCGGAATGCATTCACACGGCATGGAGGAAAGCCGGCCTGCAGGTGCTGGACCTTCACCTGGCCGGGCAAGGCATCGAGTAGGTTTAAATGGTTGAATGACTATAAGGGAGTAAGATTGACATGGCGGAAAGGGATAGAAAAGTGGAGCACATCCGGATTTGCACGACGCAGGATGTGCAGTTCAAGGACAAGCACACGGGTTTTGAAGACATTGACTTGGTGTATGACGCCTTGCCCGAAATGAAGTTGAGCGAAGTGGATTCCCGGACAACGTTCTTGGGCCATGAATTCGCCGCCCCCCTGATGGTGTCAGGTATGACGGGGGGAACGGCCATTGCCAAGCAGATAAACAAGGACATTGCCGCGGCCTGTGAGGAACTCGGGCTTGGCATGGGGCTTGGCTCCCAGCGGCGAATGGTGGAAGCCCCGGCCCTGACGGAAACCTATTATGTGCGGGATGTCGCGCCAACGATTTTCTTGGCGGGAAACCTGGGGGCCACGCAGGCACGGCAGTATGCCCTAGATGTGATTGAAAAGATGCTGGAAGACGTCGGCGCAAATGCCCTGGCCATTCACTTGAACCCCGGCCAAGAAGCCGTGCAGCCTGAGGGAATGCCTGACTTTAAGGGCTGCTTGAAGACCATTGACCTGCTTGCCCGCCGGTTGCAGGTGCCCGTGTACGTGAAGGAAGTGGGCCATGGCCTGGCGCGTGAAGCCGTTCAACGACTGGCGCACACGAAAATCAAGGCAGTTGACGTGGCCGGTGCGGGGGGAACATCTTGGATTGGCGTTGACTCTTTGCGGGGCAAAAAGGAAGTCGGGCAGACTTTCTGGGACTTTGGCGTGCCAACCGCGGCCGCCTTACTAGAGGCACGCCAGGCCTGGAAAGGCCCCTTGATTGCTTCGGGTGGCATCCGCAGTGGGCTGGATGTAGTCAAGGCCCTTGCCATGGGCGCAAGCCTGGGAGAATTGGCGCAGCCAGTCATCAAGGCCCAATCGGAAGGCGGGCGGGAAGGGGTCAAGAAACTGCTTTCCCGGTTGGTGGAAGAAATACGCATCGGGATGTTCTTGGTCGGGGCCAAAGACGTGAAGTCACTTAAGCAAAAGAAATTCATTGTTTATTCGGGCCGGCTTCGGGAGTGGCTGGACCAGCGAAAGACGAAGTATTCTTGATGGCGGAGGAAAGCACGTGAAATTTGCGGTATTCGATGTGGATGGAACGCTGGCCAGGGAAACGCTGAGCCTCAAGCTTGTGGAAGCCCTCACTGAACGCGGCCTTTTCCCCGCTGAAAACTTTGACAGCGTCCTGGCCATCGTCGACCGCTACAAGCGCCGGGAGGCAACCTGGCAGGAACGCGGAGAACAGGTGGTACGGCAATGGTGTTTTGGCTTTAAAGGCAAGAAACAGGCAGACGTGTTGCAGGCCGCTGAAACCGTTTTCGAGGAGTTTACTGGGTGGAGAGACCGGGCCCCGGAACTGGTTCAATGGTTTAATGCCCGCGGCTATTACACGGTTGCCTTGTCCCGCGCGCTGGTAGAAGCCCTAACCGCCTGCCAAAAACGGCTGGGGACGCAGAAAATCATTGGAACCGAGCTGGAAGTGGTGGAAGGCATTTACACGGGAAGGCTTAAAACGGATTTGAGGCCAGATGCCGCCAAAAAGGAGTTGCTGGAAAAGCTGGTAAAGGAACGGGGCCTGGAAAAAGCAGGCAGCTATGCGTTTGGGGACACGGAACACGATGCCCCCATGTTTGAATTGGTGGAAACCCCGGTGTGCCTGCACCCCAACAGCGTGTTACGGAACTTGGCCCTGCAGAAGAATTGGCGCGTGCATGAAAGCGTGGAGGAATGCTTGCACGCCTTGAAGACGGCTTAGCGGCGGTAACCATCGGCCAGTTTGCCAAGCACGCTTTGAATGTCTTCCAGTGATTTATTGACCGCGCTTGCAACCGATGACTTGAAGCCGGCCGCCAGGTTGGACTTATCAGAATAAGCGTCTGAACAAAACAGGTACTTGCCTTTCCGTCGCTGAACCAGACCACTGTCCTGGAGCCGCTTCAAGTGGTAGAGGAGGAGCTTGTCGGAAACCTTTCGCCCCTTCGATTTCAAGTAAGCCTGCAGGTCAGCGGAGGTGGGGTCGGTTTTTTTGGTGAACTGGTGATAGAACAGGGAATCCAGCACATCAAAAATGGTGGACCGGGACTCCTGCTCGGAAATGATGCCAAAAGCCAGGGCAAACCAGCGCAACAGGCTGCGCTTGGTGAGGGAAACGCTGGGCGGCAAGTCCATCACCCGCAAGGTATAGGTCCTCCGAACCAGCTCGGCTTCCGGGATTTTGGCAGTCATAGGCTGATACCTTCGGCTGGGAAGGAAAAAGATTTTTTCCTTTCCAATAGAGTATTTCCAAAGCAGTATTTAATGGTTTGCAACCCGCAAAAAGCGCGCGCAAAAATACCTTTTTAAAGCCTTTATGGAGAGAGTATTAATCATGGGCGACATCAGCATTAACTCCCATTTTAACCCGTTCCGCATGAGCCTCAAGGAGCGGCGGCCTGTGCAGCTGTTCGTTGAATTGAGAAACACCGGGCAGACCGCCAAAAAAGTCACCTTCCTGCTTTCAGCTGGCAGACAACTGGCCCTGGACAAATCGGGCATCGTGGCAAACGCCATGAAAAAAATAGAGTCGTTTAAGCCGGGGCAAGAGTTGGCGTGGTACTTTGATGTGTACCCCAAGCAAATGACCCAGCCAGGCGAACAAGAAATCATGATTCGCGTCACGGAACACTTCAATGACTGGAGCTACGTGGCCAACGAATCGACCAAACGGATCCCACTTACAGTAAAGGACTAACACTATTTATACATAAAAACGGGTTTGGGTTGGGTTAGGATTCCGAATACTGCTAGGCTTAAATACCCCCTATCGCTTCAGTATAAGACCTACAAATAGGTGTTGAATAAGGCAACGCCTAAAGCAACCAAGCGAGGGTGATTTGTATCATGGGACTTGAGAACAAGGTTCGTGTCGAACTGACCACGGGCAAAATCTTTTCCGTCAAGCGAACCATTGCCGAGAAACTGAAAGCCAAGGGCCTTGTTGCTCGCATGGACTGATTACGCACTAGGCCATAAGCCAACACGGGTTGCCATAATCGTTTTTGGCTCTGGCCCCCTTCTTCCTTTTCCGCCTGCTCGCCCCACACGAAGCGGTCCCACCGCGCTGCTTTTGGCTACCCATTACCTATACAGGTTGGCTGGAACTATATTAATGGTTGGGTGGCTTTCTTGTAAAAAAATCGATAAAAACCAATAAAAAGAACCAATTTTTCATATAAACACAATAGTTAAAAAATAATGCCAAGCTAAATGGCATATGCTGGACAAAATCGATTCATTGATTTTGGAGGCCCTGCAGACGGATTCGGCCAGGAAAATCCATGAATTGGCTAGGGAGCTGCGCCTGCCAAGATCCACCGTTTACCATCGCATCAAAAAACTTGAAACGGCCGGCGTAATCGTCGGGTACAAGGCCGTAGTAGATGCCGCAAAACTGGGCCGGCCCGTGACCGTATTTGTCAACATCGTTACCACGGGGCACAGCCAGAAAGAAGTAGCCAAACACCTAGCCATGCTTGGAGTAGTAGAGGAAATGTTTGTGGTTACCGGCCCCCACGATTTGATTGCCAAGGTAAGGCTCCAAGACAACGCCGAATTAGGCAAGTTCGTCTTCGACGAAAAAAAAGGGGTTAAAAGCCTCAAGGCCACGCTTCGAACCGAAAGCTATGTGGTGCTGGAAACCCTTAAAGAGAATGCAGTCATTCAGCCCACGAGTTTACCCCAGAGACCGCCGGCAAGATAAAGAGGCAATTCCAAGAAGCCTATCCCCACTTCTCTGAAACGACGGTGGTGGAAAGCCCGGCGAAGGCTGTTCAAGAAATAGCCAAAATGTTGCCCAAAACGGCGGCGGATTCCCTCCGTACGGCCTTCGGCAAAGACCCTGCGCACCAGATAGGACAAGACCGCACGCTCTGGGCCCAGGATGTGCAGTACCAAGGCACCGGCATTAAAAACGATTTTCGCCCCCCTTTCCCGGGCCCTAAAAAACAACTCGCTTTCCTCCCCGGCAATCAAGTCCTGGCCCTTCCGCCCCAAAGACTCATTAAAAATCAGCCCATGCAAACGCAGGAAAGACCGTCGGACCGCGAAATTACAACCCAGGATAATCCGCGTAGTCGGGTTCACGCCCACCAGGCACTCGTTGAGGCTGCAAAACCACCAAGGCGCACGCACTACCCACTCTGGTGCGATTTGGCCCCCAACGATGTCAGCACCCGCCAGCAGCGACTGCTCCAGCTGCTGGGACCAGGCCAGCGCAGGCAAGGCATCATCATCGATGAAAGCGACAAAGTCGTTGGACGCCAGTTCCAGGCCCTTGTTCCTGCAATGGGACAAGCCCTTGTTCTCAGCGTTCCGGTACAAGCGCACGCCCCCGGCCTGAACCGGGACCTGGCTGCCATCGTCAACCACGATTATTTCAACGGGCACCTGAAGTTGCTTGAGTGCGCTGAGGGTAGCATACACGCTCTGCCGGTTGAAGGTCGATACGACGACGGACAACATTAACTGCTAATGGCCTCAACAAGCTTTTTAACCCTTGCAGCCGCCTTTACCGGGTGGATGAGGCCCTTCAAGAAATAGCCTGGCGGTTTCGCCATCAGCTTGGGCAACTCGCTTTCCATGAAGCCATATTTCTCCTGCGCGATGAATGGGTGTGCGATTTCGTTGATGCATTTGCGGCAATTGGCGCTGAACTTCGGGGTCAACAACGCATTGAGGTTATAGTTCACGTCCCGAATGTTGCCCAACAACCAGGTTTCGGAGCAATGCGAACAGGGAAAAACGTCGAAGTTGGGGGCGATAAGCACCGAGTTATAGCCGGCTGTGCAGGGAAACGGCAGATGCCCCTGCTTAAGGTAGTCGATGTCAGCTGAAATCCAGACCGGGTTGATCTCCTTTATCTTCTCTAGATCGGCAATGAGTTTCTTGGAATCCAGCTGGTCTTGGTCATACTTATTGAACAAGTGCCCGGTCCCAGCAGGCCGCGTCCAAAACGGCACGTCGAAACGCTTGGCGATATCGAAGACGTCAAAAATCTGGTGCTGGTTCCGGGACTGCACCGTGAAAGACACCAGGAAATCGATGCCTTCCTGCTTCAAGGACTCCATGGTGTCGATGACCATCTCATAACCACCCGGCATACCCCGCAAAGTAGAATGCATTTCCCCAACTCCATCAATGGAACAGCAAACAGTCAGGTTCTCAATGTTCTTGACTGCCTTGATCAGGCGCGGCTTCATGAAACAATTGCTTTGGACCACCATATGACCTGAATAGTGCTGGCGAATCGCCAGCAGGATGTCCCGCAAGTCATTGCGCAAAGTGGGTTCGCCCCCGGAAATCGAGAAACTGGTGAGCTTGCTGATGTCGGAATGGGACAGAAACTGGTCCATCTCCTCGGGGCTGAAACGCGGCCTAGGCTCCCGTTTCCAGACAAAGCACTGCAGGCACTTGGCATTGCAGTTGTCAATGACCATGGTGCTGATCTGTTTCAGGCCCCATTCCTTGGACTTCCGGGCAATCCTTTGTTCAAGGCTCATGAATATATCCATCCAAACAAACCATATAAAGCTTTGGTTGCCTCACTGGGTCGGCGGAACAAGGAGCCGCAGGATCCCCTTCACTTGGTGGATGCGGTGCCTGAACCGCTTATGTGCCTGCCACCTTCGCTTGGCCTCAGCCAATGCATTCTCCAACTGCTTGGGGGAAAGATTCTCAGCGCGAAACACGGCGGTGGCGTTTCCATCATACTTGCTCCAGTCCGTTGAAATGATGAGGCCCCGCGCATCAAGATTCTTATAAAAATCGGTTCCCGGGAACGGTGTGGTCAAGGAAAACTGCACGCTGTCGGGATCCAGTTCGATGGCAAAATCAATCGTTTTCTTGACGTCCTCGATGGTTTCGCCGGTCAAGCCAAAGGTGAACGTCAAATGTGTCTTGATGCCCAATTCCCTGCATTCCCGCATGGTCTGCCGGACCTTGCCCAAGTCCAGGTTTTTTCGGATGCGTTTCAGGGTCTCCTGGTTACCGGATTCGACGCCGAATTTAAGACAGTACAAACCCGCATCCTTCATGGCTTTCAGCATGGCGTAGTCACAGGTGTCGGCCCGGCACATGGCTTCCCAGGGCACGCGGATGTTGCGGGCCTTGATCTCGTCGCAAAGACGAACAATGCGGTCCCTGCCGATGTCAAAGGTGTCATCGTCAAAGTAAAACGACTGGAAACCCCAGGTCTTGAGACAAAACTCGATTTCGTCCACCACGTCTTTCGGGTCACGCACCCGGTACTTGCCACCATTATACATGACTTGAGGCCACAGGCAGAAATCACACCGAAAGGGACACCCACGGCTGGCATGCAACTGCAGGCTCGGCTGAGGCAAGCCGGCGTTTCCATCGCGATAATTCAGCATGGGCAGGAAATGGCGGGCCGGCCAAGGCAACTGGTTGATGTCGACGGGTTCGGCACGGCCCGTGTCGACCACTACCCCCTCTTTTCGGAGCAGGACGCCCTTCAGGGTGGAAGCATCCGCACCAGACGCCAGTGCAGTAACCAGGTCACGAACCACAAACTCATACTCCCCGACCGCGGCAAAATCAACGAATTTGTTCTCGCGAAGGATGCGAGCACCTTCCACCGTGACATGTGGCCCGCACAAGATTATGCGGGCATTGGTGCGCTGCTTGAGGGATTTGGCACTGGCCAAATCAACTGCAATGGTTGGCGTGGAAGTCTCAAGTATAATTGCGTCCGGACGGAAGTCGGCAGCCCGTGCAAGGAACTCCTCCTCAGTGATTCCTTCCGCAATTGCGTCCACGAGTAAGACCTGGTGGCCCTCGCGTTCAAGCACGGCTGCAGCATAGGCCAGGTAAAAAGGAAAGGGCACATAAAAGGGAAGCCGTTCCCCTGCCTTCACAACCATGGTGAAAGGCCAGCGGCTACCCGCGCGTACCCCCAAACGACCTGGCTTACTCCAGGGCGGGTTCCCGAGGAAAACCCGTAAACAAGCCCCCATATACTTACCCTGCACCCTTCACCTTTATTAGGGTATGGGCCTTAAAGGCTTAGTTATGGGCGTATTGGGCTACTTTAGTGGCAACCCCGTAATGGATGTGCTGCTGGTATGGCTGGCCCTCCAATGGGAAAAGGGGATGGGGACGCGGGGAACCTGCGTGAAATACTCTTTTGTAGTGCCAGTAAGGAATCGAAAAGGAATACGGCTACATAACGCCTTGTTGAGCCTGCGCCAACAACAATTCCCCAAAAACCAGTATGAAATAATCGTGGTTGATTATGGCGGCCACGATGGGTTGGAAGCCTGGGTCAAGGAACGCGTGCCTGGCGTCTGCTATTTGTACACCCATGAAAACGGGCCCTTCAACGAGGCACGTGCCAAGAACATCGGCATCCGGCAAGCAAAAGGCGAATTCGTGATATCCACCAATGCCGACATCCTATTTGAAAAACACTTCCTGCTGGCTTTGGATGCGTTGTTCGCCGTGTTCCCGGATCGCCTGGCCCTGTGTCTACGCTATGACTTCGACCAGCAAACCGTGGAAGCCCAGGGCACGCGTTTGGTGGAAAAAATGGATTCCCTTACGCGGTTCGCTTCCACCGTGCAACGCTCGCACTGGTGGGCGGGGGACTGCCAGGCCAGCAGCAAACACAATTTTGAATTGCTGCGGGGATTCAACGAAGAATTCACTGGCTGGGGGCGGCTCGACAATGACCTCCGCACCCGCATGGAAGAAGCCGGGAAGCGGCTTTTCTGGCTCAACCCCTTCACCTACATTGCACACCAAAACCATGACCAAAACCGCGAAGAAATAACGGCCCAGGAAAAACGAAATGACCAAATCCTCGCGAAGAAATACCCGGATTTCAGGCGCAACCTTGAACAAGAATGGGGGCGAATCAAACCATGAAAATTGCCTTGTTCTACGCAACCCACAGGCCTTACTGCACGGGGGGCGTGCTGCACCGTTCCCTGGAAAGACTGGGCCACAGAGTGGAAGCCTTTGACTCCATTGACCTTGAATGGGCTCGCACCCCCAGCCAGGATGACTTCGACCTCTACCTCGAAGTGCATTCCTCCCGGCACTACCACCAGCTCCCGCTGCCCCAGGGCCCACGCGCTTACTGGGCCATTGACACCCACATCAACTACTCAAACGAATTAGCCGTGGCAAAAAACCATGATTTTGTATTTGTTCCCCATGTGGCAGGTGTTAAAAAAATGCGGGAAGACCTTCCAAAAAAAGCGGCGGACATCCACTTGCTGCCCCTGGCCGCAGACGAAGCCACCATCTACGAGCGGGGTCTCGAACGGACGTTGGACGTCGCCTTTGTCGGTCAAAACTCGGAACAACGCCGCCTGTTCAGGAGGTTTGCCACCAGAAATTTCAAAAACGCCTTTATCGGAAAAGCTTATTTGAATGAAATGGGGAAAATCTACTCGACCACGAAAATCGGCCTCAATTACAGCATAGCCAACGAACTCAACCTGCGGGTGTTCGAGGTACTGGGGTCGGGTGCGTTCCTACTGAGCAACCCGATTCCTGAAACCCGCACCATGGACGCAGTCCAGGAAGGCAAACACTACCGGGAATACCACACGCTTAAGGAAATGCGGGACCTCGCCTATTACTATCTCCGCCACGCCGAAGAACGGGAAGCCCTTGCCAAAGCAGGGCAAAAGCTCGTGCTTGAAAAGCACACCATAAGGGAGCGGGCAAAACAGATTTTGGCGGTGGTGAAGCAAGGCCCACAAAGATAAATTATGTAGTTAGTGACTACATAATCTGGGTGGTGGCCGAGCATGATTCCTGCTGCTGCCTCTGCAGTCCCACTCTGTCACCCAAACTATCCTAAATGCCTTCTTGTTGGGGCCGAGCTGGGTCCTAACAGGCCCAGCCAAAATGCCACCGTGCATGCAAGCTTACAGGGCCTAAACCGGTTTTTGGGCGAAAAATCGCTTTGGATGCTAGCTCAAAACCGGTTGGTTCGCATGGACTCGCCCGTTTTTGGGTTGCCAAACCCTTGATACTCATTGGAAGGAACTAACTCGGAAAATCCCGGATAAACGGTCTGGCTGTGTCGCGCCTTGATTGATTTCCCGCGTTGGGACCCGCTCCCACCCATACGAACCGGCTGCCAAGCAAGCAAGGCAACCAAAACAACCTAATTTTCTACATAACTTATCTGGAGGTGGCTTTACCCCTCCCCCACCCAAGCCACTCTGCTCCCTGGTGCCATCTCCAACCCACTTTTATTTTTTCGTTTTTACGATATTTCCTTCGCAACTGTGCAGGATAATCTATCTTATCCGGCAATACGCTGATTAGTTCTGGGTGCCTTATTCCGCCTGGAATGGCTTTAGTGGAACTATGGGGGTCGTCGCAGGGGTTTACGGCGTTCGCGCGAAAAATTGGGCGATCCTGACTTGGCGTAGGGTGGTGAGGACTGGCTTGGGGCGGGGAACGAAGGCAAGCCGGATTTAGTTATGTAGCTTCTATGGCCTTTTTTTACACGCGTTGGATTAAATCGGCGCGAGGTGGCTGCCGCCTCCGCCTTGTGCTCCACCTTCCCCGGTCACGACCAAGTGGACTTTGAGCACGGGCGCCTGAAAGCGTCCCTTGGCCTCCAGCCGGACGGCTAATCGCCGCCGGTTCGGGAGCGAGTAAGTGTAATCGTCGTAATGCGTTTTCCCGTCGTTTATTTGGTATTGGGCGACCAGGAGATTGGATGCGCCAACATAAATGCGCGCACGTGTAGTGCCGTCCAAATCAGGGCAATGCTCACGCGCGGCCGAGTTGATCAAGCCGCAAAACCGCCGAAAGTTGGGCGGCAAGTGCCTGGAAACCTTGCGCAATTCTTCTTCCCGCCGGCGTTTCACCTCGACGGCCTTGGGTGGTTTAGGTTCTAATGCCTGCTTGAAGGGCGGCCTGGCCCGCGGCCTGCCCGCGCGCTGCCTTTTGAACAAGGCGGCGGCCTCCCTAATCGACGCGCGTCCGGGGCGCCTGACCCCGGGCCTTTTCGGTCCGGGGGCGCCCGGGCGTCGGTTGGGTCTTCCGCCAGGCGCAGGTAAGCGCATATCAGAATTAATGCGCCCTAGCTTAATAAGAGTGACGGCTCACCGAAGGAAAAAATCTCTTTGAATTTCGTGTGTCTTGTTGTCAGGCGTGCACCCCGCCCGGCTGGTCCGGTCCGACTTCCCCGATTTGCACGTCGAACTCCGGGGCCGGAAGCCGCCCGGAAACGGTCAGCCTGACCCCGACGTGTCTGCCGTTCGGCATCTCGAACACCAGTGGAGTCATCAAGGTCAGGTCCTTGGGGCTACGGACCAGGGAGACGAGCAAGTTGGCTACGGTCGAATAGGCGATTGCCCTGCACCAGGCGCGGTTGATACCCGGGTACAAGGGATTGACCAGGGCGAAAGAACGGTCTATCGTGCGCGTAGCCGTTAAGAACCGGTCCGCGGCTGCCTTGGAAACCCCGCTAAGTTTCCGATAGGTCTTGTTCTTCAACGCCTCGTTCCCGCCGACCGGGCGCCGCAAGGTGCGGGCGGTGAACCGGTGAGGGCCTATCGAGGAAGGGGCGACGCTGCCCCGCCGTGTGGTCCGGCCCACCCTTCGCCTATTCGAAACCATGCAAAAATCGTGGCCTTCCCGACTAATAAACCTTGCCTTATCAGAGTCTAATAGGAACAGGTTATGTAGCTGTGTGGGTAGGCCCATAGTTGTCGACCGCCGCACCAACCTATCGCCGCCCTTAAGCCACCCGCCATAAGCGTGCGGACACGGTTTAAATCCCTTTTGCAGGGGAATTCCATCATGGTGGGGGAATGCAAAATCGCCTTTTTCGACTTGGAGACCGAGCAACTCTTCGAGGACCTGGGCATGGAAAGCAAGTGGTCCCGGGACCCCTCAAGGCTATCCATTGCCTGTGCCTGCGTGAAGGTGAACGAAGAGCCTTGCCGGGTTTTCCTCAAGGAACAGGCCAAAGAACTGTTTGACCTTTTGCAGTCCTGTGACTTGGTGGTGGGACACAACCTGTTCTCCTTTGACTACTCCGTGTTGCAGGGCGCGGTCAAGCAGCCGGTGGCCAACCTCCTGAACACGAAGACCCTGGACATGCTGTTCGAAATAGAGAAAAAAACCAGCCAGCGCGTGGCCCTCAATGATCTGGCCAAACTCAACCTGGGTGAGGAGAAGACCGAGGACAGCCGCAGTGTGCCTTTCATGTGGCGCACCGGGAAGCGCCAGCAGGTCATTGACTATTGCATCAACGACGTCGAGATGACTCGAAAGCTCTACGAATTCGGCCGCGACCACCACAAACTCAAATACACGGCCAAAACCATGGATTACCGGCGGGACGAACGGATAATAATTGGAGTCAAGGAAGTTGAGGTGAGCTGGCAATAAAGGGCAGCACCCAAAAAAGCGCGGGATCCTATTACAAGGAAGCCTTTGCAAAGTGGGGTGCAGCTGTTTCAACCTACAAGTTATGTATATTCTTATCGCTTTGCCTCCCTCCATGGTATCAACTAAGCACGCCTCCGGCAAGGGGTTTATTTTTTCCCAATAAGAGATGCATAGAGCCCGGTGGTTGACCTGGCGATTTTTTCCCAGCTGAAATCCACTAATTCCCTGGAATGCTCTTCCTCCATTGAAGGGGGGCTCTTGAGTATTTTGGTAAGAATGGAAACGCATTCGTCGATGGAGCCAACTGAAAACCTCGTCTGGTGGGCTAAGCACTGGGACGCAACAACGGGTTTCCTAAAACAGTAGGCAATGTGTGGAACGGCTGAATGGTTGTGCTCCGAGTTCGTCAGCAACACGGCGTCTGCAAGCGTGAACAACTCGTTGGTCTCTGGTTCCGCTATATACTTCGCGAAAAGCCTTGCATAGGGTGGCAGGTCTTCCAAACCACACTGTTTGAGGCTTGCATTGGTCGGGTTGCCTGCGATGACTAAGTCCGCATCAATCCCGGACTCGCGCAGCGCTTTAACTATGCCCAAGGCAAGGGGGTAGTTCTTGGTTATGCGAAGCGTTCCATAACACAGAAGAACGTACTTGCTGCCGGTTGCCCACTTTTTTTTCAGTTCCTGTCTCGAAAGCCTTGTTGGAAAATCAAGGTAAAAGCAACTGTTGCCGTAGGGAATTACAACCGTTTTAGGCGAAAACTCCCACTCCATTTCGTCGTGGACGATGATCCTGTTGGCGATCCAGTAAAACAAGTATTTTAACGGGCTTTTGGTGCCCCTTGCGATCGGATTGTGCGCGGTAACAACAACCGGTTTGCCAAGAATCCTTGCCAAAACCAGGAAACCGAGCAGCTTGAACCGACTGAGGGGAAACAAGGCATCGTAATGGTAATGAACAAGGTCCGCCTGGGGCAAGCGCGGCCAATCGCTTGACACCTGGATGCCCAATCTGCTCAGCGCTTGCTCCAAGGCAGTCGCATAGTAATAAATCCCCCCACGAGCCGATTTGCCAAGCATTAAAACCTGCAAAATATGCACCTCGCTCCATGCACGCTGCAGATACAAACGCCTGGCCATTGCCTTAAAAATTGTTTGAAAATACAAAATAGTAAAAACAATTGTGTAGGGGGTGAAATCCGTGTGTGGTTCCTGTGGTTGTAGCAGTTCCATGAAAAAGAAGAAGAAGGGTGGCCAGTAAGCTGGGGTCTTGTCGAGTGCGTGGCATTCGCCACGCTTTTCCTGTTTTTCGCCGAATATGCTTAAAAGAGGGTGCTAAGGCTATTTTTGCGTGCGCCCCGCCTACCTTGTTGCTATTATTCTGATTGCCTTGATTGCTTTGAGTGGCTGCCAGCAGAACAACGCGGCCAAGCAACGAGCAGATGAACTGGTAGGCGGTGAAAAGGAAGGGGTAACGGCTCAGGCGGAGTGCGTAACTGACACGGATTGCAAGGACAACCAGGCCTCCACCAAGGACACCTGCAATTTTGACGGCAAATGCGAGCACCAAGCGATCGTTGAATGCATTTCATCGGATGGCTTCTGCCCTGTTATCTGCAGGGGCAGCGGAGACACTGACTGCGACGCCGATGAATGCAAGTCGAATGCGGAGTGCAACGACAACAAACCCGAAACCAAGGACGAATGCACGGGCTCGCCCAAGAAATGCGTTAACGGCGCCGTTACCGGCTGTATTTCGGGGGATGCCCTGTGCCCGCAGGGCTGTAATGCCATCAGTGACAGCGACTGCAAGAACCTCCCCCCGGAGGCTGAGACCTGTAAGACGGATTCTGACTGCGACGATGACAGCCTTGAAACCATTGATTCCTGTGTTGGGGAACCCCTCCACTGCAGCCACAAGACCATCAAAAACTGCGTGGATGCGGACGGCGTGTGCCCGAAGACCTGTGATGCCACGGTTGACTCCGATTGCCAGGACCAGTGCATTGAAAACGCGGATTGCAAGGATGGCAAACCGGAAACCATTGACGAGTGCGATGGGCACCCGAAGCGGTGCAAGAACCTGCTAGTAACCGAGTGCAAGAACGGGGACGGGGTTTGCCTGAAGAGCTGCGATGAATCCAGTGACACGGATTGCACTTGCGAGAACGCAGATGGCTTCTGCCCTCCTTCCTGTGATTTCACGACGGACGATGACTGCCCTAAGAAAAACCTCTGCCTAGTGGACCATAACTGTGATGATGGGCTTGCCTACACGCTTGACCTGTGCATAGGAACACCCAAGCAATGCGAGCATGACTTTACCCAGGGGAGCAATTGCGGGGCACTCAACGCCGATGCCAATGCGTCGAACACCGCTGCAGACTGCTTTTGTGCTGGATACAATGAATGCGCCAAGCTCGGCGCCGTGGTTACTTCCAACAAGGGGCAGGATGTCTTCGCATATACTTTGCTTGACTTGGACAAGGGTAATTGCCGGTTTGAGGTGTGGCCCAAGAAATTGAACGGCAAGGACTTGGATCCAAGGGTTGGTTATATTACTACTTGCGAGGCCCTGGACACGGGGGTACCTGAAGTGCCTGGAAAACTCAGGCAGGGAAGCGTGTTAAAGGGGGCGGCCTGTGCAGCGGAAGTGAGCCGGTTCTTTGCCTTGTTCCCAGCAACCTTCTTGAATGGGGCGGCCAGTTGCAGGGGCAACTTCACGGAATACTATGCAAGCCAGCAGGGAAGTAATTAGCCGAGCCAAGTCATTCACGTAGCTGGTTTTATTTCTCCTGTGTAAATGACCCACTTGCCTGGTTTCTTGGGTACTACCCCATTTACTTCGACGGAGATATAGGCTTTGTCGTAGAACTTGAAGTCCGTTCCCTTGAAGGCCACGGGTTTGAGGGAAACGGAGAAATCCGTTGCCCCGCTGGGTTCCGCGTTGAATTTGCCGGCCAGCACGGGTTGATTTTTGCCGTCCGAAGCCACCAGCCAAACGGCGTAGTAGTCAAAGTCCAGCCCCGCTGGGTTTCCTTCAATGACGGGGTCATCCACTTCCTCCAACCGCGGCAGGCCGGTGAACTGGCCATTAACCGCTAACCCTTCGGGGGCTGGATTAAAGGCCAGGCGGGCAGTTGCCGCACTAAAGTCGGGGTACATGGAATTGTACTTGAATTGGAGGTTATCGGGGTCCAGTTTGTGGTTGAAGAAAGCCGCATAGAGAATGACGCCGCTGGAGGCGGGAATTTCCTCTTTTTGGTTGGCTTCCACCGTCAAAATGATTTTCTTGTAGTCTTTCTCGAACAGGCTGCCAGGGGGAAGGTCTGAACGGTTGAACAGGGTTTCTTCCTTGGTTTCACCGGAAGAAAATGGATTGAAATCATCAACGTGGGTGGGTGCATGCTTGCCTGACTCGTCCACCAACCAGGCAGAATAATAATCGAAGTCCACGCCATCTTTGTGGCTGGTTTCAAATACGTTCCTGCCACTCAACCGTGGAAGGCCTTCCACGAATAGGGTCTGCTTGACCACGGCTGGCGCACTCTTGTCGATGATGCCGCGAACTTTTGCCTTGCTGAAGGAGGGAATTGAGGTGTTGTACCTCAGTTCGGCTTCGAATGCATCCTTGGCTGGTTCCATCTCCGGCACTTCTTCGGCTGGCAGGGTAGGAAGCTCTTCTGGTGCAGGGACTGGTGTTTCCGTGGCTGTTTGGGGGGTTGGCGTGACCACGGCCGGCGCGAGATCCTTTTTTTCCTGGGCACAACCATTCAGCAGGAGGAGAAATAACAGGCAGGCGAGAAGGGCTGGCCGCATAGGCGTATAATGGGCTGGTTTTCCTTAAAAACCCTTGGCTTTTCGTTAATCAAAGCCCTGGCCCAGCCGCTTTATTTCTTCGAGGGTTGAGTCCATTTTCCTGAGTTCTGAATGAATTTCCTTCTTTTTACGCATGTCGGTAAGCAAATGCAGGGGGTTCAGGCTGATGAACTTCCAAAGCACCAGAATGGCCAGCAACCCGCTGCCCACGAACAGGGCGTCTTGCTGGGTGGTCGCATCCACCGGCACCTTGTTCAGTTCAAGGGCCTGTGTGGTAAAGGGTACGCGTAATTTGACGTCGACGGAGTTGCCTTGGATGCTGAGTTGCTCTTTAAGCGTGGGCAGGGCAAGGCCGATTACGACGAGTATAACGGCTACCAAGAAGAATAGCTTGAACAGTTTGGATGCGAGCGGCATGTTCTCCCCTAGCTTGTCCGGGAAATCCGATGAGATAGAAAGAAAAAAGAGTTTAAAAGGGTGTGTTGCCGCTATTTTCCCTTTCCAAACATGTAAAAGCCCTTGCCAAACTTCCGCTTCTTGCCTTTCCGCTCGTCCCCGGCGTTTTCGCCTCCACTGTCTTCTTCCTCAAACTGAACCATGGACTCGGATGGCAGTGGCTCGAAGTTTTGCTGGGGCACCTCTTCCTGGGTGGAAACGGATTCCTCAGCCTCGTGAAGTAGGGCTGGACCCTCTTCTTGCATGGGCAGCTTGTCTCGAATGAGTTTGATGGAAGTCTGGAGGATCCCGGTTTCCCGCTTGAGTTTGGCCTCCTTTTCAACGGTTTGCTGGGTTATCTTGGCAATCCGCTGGGCAATGGCTTGGGCGTGTTCCTTGAACCGTTCTTCCTTGCTCCGTTTGGTGTCTTCGCGGCGGCCGATAACTGCGTCGAGGTCTGTTTCAAGCTGCTTTTCCCGCTCCCTTTCCTCGTCCAGCAACCGCTTGATGTCCGTAAGCGTATTGATGATGCCCTCCAATTCCTTCTTGTCGATGAGGCTTGGCCTGGAATCGGTTGACTGCGGCTGGTCTGCTTTTGGCTTGGCGGCGACCAGGCCAAAGGCGCTCAAATTCTGCTGGATGGCACGAATGGATATCTGCAAGGTGTCTATTTCCTTCTTCAATTGCCCTTCTTTTTCAACGGTCTGCGTGCTAATGTCCATTACTTTTGAATTTATTTTCTGAAGGTGCGTCCGAAGCCGGGTCTCCTTGGCCTTTTTGGCAGCCCGCTCGCGTTCAAGGAGGTCAGTGAGGTCAGCCAACATTTTTCTTTCGGCTTCGCGCTCTATTTCAAGCAATTCTTTAATGTGCTGGAGGGTTTCGCGCACCTCTGAAAATTCTTTCTGGTTGAAGAGGTTACTGCCCTTTCCAAAGTCCAGAATGGACCCCGTTTGCTTGGCTACCGGTTTTTCCGGCTGCACCGGGTCAACCGCCTGCTCTTCCGGAAGCTCTGCAGCCACTTCCTCGTTGGCCTCGTCGTTGGTATCCTCTTCCGTTGCCTTGGAGTCCTTTATGATGGCTTCTGTTTCCTCGTCCATGTGCTTCCCCTAAAATCTCTAAAGGCCTCGTATAAGCCAATTTAAGGCACTTTAAGCGGCTCTCTCGCTATATTCCTACAGCAAACCTATTAAAAGCGTTTGGGCTTCAGAAAGCGAACCCCACGTTTTTGGGAGCAGGAAAATTTATTAAGAAAAAACACCTTAGTGCATGGATTACATGAACTTTTTCCCGGAAGACGTGGTGTTGTTCAGGCTTCTGCTGGCCGTGGCCCTGGGAGGAATCATTGGACTCCACCGGGAACTCCATGGGAAGCCGGCGGGCATGCGAACCCATGCACTGGTCTGCCTCGGCTCCACTCTATTCACCCTCATATCCCTTTCCCTGCCGCTTGAAGCCGATGTTGGCAGGATAGCTGCCAATGTCGTGCTTGGAATCGGTTTTCTCGGGGCAGGCAGCATCTTCCGTTCCCACGACCATGTGTCCGGCCTCACCACGGCGGCTGATTTGTGGGTGGTGGCCGCGATTGGCTTGGCCGTTGGAACGGGTTTCTTGTATGCGGCCCTTGCTTCCACGGTCCTTGTCTTGCTGGTCCTCACCTTCGGCAAATGGGCAAGTACCCTGATTACTTCTTTCTTGAAGGGCGAGCGGAAACCATGACTCGCTGGATGCTTGTCGGGTGGGCGCTTGCTTTCAGTGTTTTGCTTGCCGGGTGCCAACTACCACTCCAACCAACAGCTGACACGGCCTTGCCATTGGAAGCCTCGACCCCAAACGCGGGGCCTGCCCCTGAACAGACCTTTTCTTTGCGTTTTGAGGTGTTGGATGCAGCGGCCCGGCCCTTGCCGGGGGCGCGCGTGGAAGTCAAAAAAAAGCCGGGTTGTGAAACGGGCCAGCCCTGTCCGGAAACCCTGGTCTTTGCAGGGGAAACCGATGCGGCTGGTTTCTTGGGGGGTGTGCAGGTAACCGGCCCCTACCGGGATTCCCAGGTTTTGCTGTCCCTCCTCCACAAGGTTTACATTGATGGGGCCCTGGCTGCCAGGATCGAGGAACGCGCGCCCAATACCTACACGGTTTACGCCGTTGCGGGACCCGAAGCAAAAAACCGTGCCAGTGCACTTGCGGCTGAACGCCAACGCCAGGAAGCCCTAGCAACAGCACAACAAGCCCGTGCCCGCGACTTTCCCTTCGAGGGACGTGGTTCTTTTGAGGGAAAGCGGTTCAAATTGGTGGTAGGCGAGGGATACACTACCAGCGATGGACGCTTTGCCATCACGCTCGATTTATTGGATGAAGCGGGCAGCCAAGTTTCCAGCCGGCAATTCCGTGAAGGGGAGGATGAACGCCTGTTCGTCGACTCAACGGGTGCCC
>Ga0209541_10007382_pt1 | contig 18522 bp, 19 predicted proteins | sample RifCSPlowO2_01_FD_184027 | JGI IMG/M metagenome (GOLD analysis project Ga0209541, IMG submission 184027) | Groundwater microbial communities from Rifle, Colorado - Rifle CSP2_plank lowO2_0.1 (SPAdes) (version 2) | ecosystem: Environmental > Aquatic > Deep subsurface > Groundwater | place... | reverse complement strand
TACCAGATATGCCAAAATTAAATACTGGAGTAAATAGAAAACAATGCATAAACGCGGCAGAAAAACAAGGAGGAGGACAAACAATGACAACATGCATCGGCCATGGCTTAATGCCAAGCAAAACCAGGCTTGGCCAGTTCACCAGAAATCGCCGGCTTGAACTCGGCTTATCGCAAAACCGATTGGCTGAATTAGCCGGCATCAGCCAGGCGGAAATCAGCCGGGCGGAAAGAGGAAATAAAAAAAATTCAAAGCCGAGAAAAAGCACCCTGAAAAATCTGGCCAAAGCGCTGGGATGCGAATTGGCGCGATTGGAAAATCTGGCGCCAAAAAAACCGGCCGGCCGGCCGAAGACTGAACTCGGGCGGCTGATTCAGTCCCGGCTGCAGACGCTTGGCTTAACGCCGGGCGATTTACAAAAAAAATTGGGGGTGGCCGATAATTGCATTCCCAATTGGATAGCCGGACGATCCTTGAGTATTTCTTATAAATTGCTCCGGCCGCTGGCCGGCGCTTTGAAATTGGAGCTGGCGGATTTAAGCGAATTCGCGCTTAAAAGAAATAAGCCGGCAGAAACCGCTTTCGGCCGAATGGTTCGCCGGCGGCGCCAGGAGCGAGGCTGGAGCGCTTCCGTTCTGGCTGGCAAAGTGGGTATTACCCGGGCCGGCGTAAGCTGTATTGAACGCAAAGGAATCTGCTCAAAAAAGCTAGCCAAAAAATTGGCAGAGAAGCTTGGGCTGGACCCCGCCGCTTTGCTGGCCTTGAAGCCGGCCAGAAAAAAACGAGTGCGCCGGGTAAAGTCAAGCGCCTAAGACTTGGCCTCAACGGTTATTAAGGCCCGCGGCTCAATAAAGACGCGGGCTCTTTTTTTTACTCCGCCTTTACCATTCTTCCCTGACGGGGTAAAATTCCTATATGAAAAAAACTTCAGCTAAAACTGAACTACTGATCATGGCCGGACTAATTATCCTGGCCGCGGCCGTCCGCCTGGCCGTGATTTTCAATTTCGGCACCTACACTTTTGACGATCTTTTCAGCGTCCATTTTGCCCGGATGAATTTGCCTGAAATGTTTTCTTATTTAAAGAACGAGGTCCATCCGCTATTTTATTATTTTTTGCTTCATTTCTGGCTGGCAATCTTCGGCGACAAAGAGATTACCGCTCGCCTGCTTTCGCTAATTTTGAATCTCGCCTGCCTGCCTTTGCTTTATTATTTAACCAAACAGCTGATAAATAAACAAGTCGCGTTTTTAGCCGGCCTGATTTTTGCCTTGTCCTGCTTTCAAATTTTCAATTCGGCACAAGTCCGGATGTACGGCCTTTTGACTTTTTTGGGCTTGCTTTCGCTTAATCTTTTCTGGCTTTATTTTGTCCGGCAAAAAAAATATACTCTTCTCCTCTGCGCCATAGCTAATGTCTTAATGCTTTTGACGCATCTGGGCGGGATTTTTGGCGTTATTATTCAAATTCTTTGGTTCTTGATTTTAATTTGGAAAAAACAAATCAGCCGGCCAATGATAATAAAATTCGCCCTGGCGCAAATTGTAATTTTGACCGCCTGGCTTTTTTGGCTCATTCCCATCTTTCTGCCCAAACTGACCGATATCATCCAGCAGGGCTGGTATCTGCAAAGTCAGATGAACCGCAACCCGGCGCTTGGCGTTTATGATTATTTCTTTCCCCTGCTGCGAAACTACTGGCTGCGCCTGGTTTCCGGCACGATTATTTTTTGCGCCCCGTTTTTAATTTTGATTTGGCCGCGAAAAGACGCCGGTAAAAATATTCCCGGGAACATCAGCCCGAATTGGTTTTTATTGGCTTGGTTTTTGCCTGGCTTTTTAATTTCGGTTTTAACCGGTTTAAATTTGCCGCGAATTTTCTCCGTTTCTTATCTCGGGTTTTACGTCGCCGCGGCCTATCTTTTATATATTATTTTCAAATCATCAAAAAAAACATTTTGGCTGATTTTAATTTTCTGGCTAACTGCCGCCACCGTCAACCTTAATATTTTTATCAGTAATAATTTCAGCCGCTGGGATTTAATTTGCCGATACCTGACTCAAAATCAAAAAAACGGGGGCAAAATTATATTAAGCCACTTCCCTGACCGACTCCAATACCAATATTATTGCCAAACGCCGGTCATTGCCTTTTATCCGTTTGAAGATAATCAAAATTTCGACGAACGGATCGTAAAAAACAACTGGCGTATTACCACGCCCGAAAGCCTGGAAAAATTCGGGCAAGAGGCTGCCGCGGCCGAAAAAATATTTATTGTCTATGAAGGGTTGTCGGGCGGCGCGGCGTTTGACGCTTTGAGCCGCGACTGGCTTTTAAAAAACGGCTGGCAAAAAACCGGGGCTTTCCGCCCCTCGGCCATCTTCGGACCGGAAGTTATAGTTTATGAAAAAAAATAAAACAAGAAAATATGCGGCTTAAACCAATGAAGCAATAAAACAAGCTGATTTATTTTTGCTTTATTGCTTTATTGCTTTATTGAAAATATTGACAAATCAACTGCGAGAGTATAAGATGTAAAAACAAATATCGCCCTTTGAAATCAGCGGAATCGCCTGCTTTTAAATAAAAAAATGAGAAGGAACCACTAACAAACCACCACAGAATCAGTCAAGGAGAAAAACCGTGAAAACATCAAAAATCACTCCTCTCTCGGCTGATGCGGTCATCGCCGGAGTGGAAAAAAAAGGCGGGAGAAGGCTAAGCGGCAATATTAGGATTATGATCCGCCTCTTATCCGCTAAGGCGCTGTTTCCGGATGAGCTGGTGGAAAAATTAAGAAATAATCCGGATTATAATTGCCGCGGAGCTGACGACAAGTTCATTAAGCTTCGTTTGCAGACATTAAGGCATCATAAAATATTAAGCCGTCTGGGCGGCTGTTATTTTATCAAAGGCGCGATGGCCGACCCGGAGATTCAAGACAGCATGAGGGCGAAAAAACCGCGGCTTAACCAGCCAAACGGAAAAACCGAAAAAAGCCGCTCCTTAAGAAGCATTATCTATGAGCTTCTTTTAGAAGAACCGCTGCCCTTGAATTGGCTGGCCATCAGAACGGAAAATCATCCGGATTATGACGGCCGGTATAAAGGCAAAAAACTTCGCCAGGTAGTGAACTGGTTACTGAACGAAAAAGAAAACCGGGAGCGTTTTTTTGAAAGAGAGAGTGAAAGAAAAAAGTTTTCTGTCTGGCGCCTCAAAGCCAATTCAAGTCCTCCGCCCAAAGGTTTTCACCGATATTCCCCGCCGAGGCAAAATGAGCTTTATCGGATTATGCGGACAAAGTCGGTGATTAATGGCTGGTTATATCTTGATTTGTGCGAAGAGGTGAGCCGGCCGGATTCAGGCTATTGCATAAAACCCGGCTCTTCTAAAAAATTGGTGGTCGCCGCCTTAGGCCAGGTGTTAAAAAGAGGAAGTAAAGAAGGATATTTTGAATCCATTCCGGCCGAGGGAAAACTTAAACGTTGGCGCGCCAAATGGCAGGGTTTGCCGAGAGTTCCTTCCCGTCCCGGGGATTTTAAGGATTTGGCCATTAAGATTATGGATGATCTCATATTTCCTTTGAGTCTGGACAATCTGCTGCAGGCGGTCAGACAGCATGGCCATCTGTTCGGCTATATCGTGAATGAATTGCCCGGGCCATTTTTAAGAAACAGCATTGTTCGGGTTATTGCCGGGACAAAGCACGCGGAGAGGATACGGAGTTAGGGAGTCTGTCTTGGACGGACTCTCTTTTTTTAATTTAATAAAGCAGAAACACAAAATCCTGCGTCTCTGTATAAATTTCTTGCTTTATTGTTTTATTGCTTTATTGACGCTTGCTCTGGACTTCTCCGGCTCAAAAAGGTAATATAATAGTGCTATGACCGACGAAAACCAAGGAAAAACTAAGCGGATCGCCGACCCCGAGGAGAAGAAAGAAGAGGCGGCTTTTGATATTACTTTGCGCCCGAAAAAGCTGGCGGAATTCATCGGCCAGGAAAAAATCAAGGAAAATCTCCAAATTTTCATGCAGGCCGCCAAGGGCCGCAAAGAGCCGATTGAGCATGTTTTACTTTACGGTCCGCCGGGCCTGGGCAAAACCACGCTGGCCCACATCATCGCCAACGAGATGGGCGTCAATGTCCGCATTACTTCCGGTCCGGCGCTTGAGCGCAGCGGCGATCTGGCCGCGATTTTGACCAATCTGGAAGACGGCGATATTTTATTCATCGACGAAATCCACCGGTTAAACAAAGTCATTGAAGAAATTTTATACCCGGCCATGGAAGACTACGCCCTGGATATCGTCATCGGCAAAGGCCCGTCGGCTCGGACTTTAAGGCTGGATTTGCCGAAATTCACCATAGTCGGGGCCACGACCAAAATCAGCCTGCTATCCGCTCCCCTGCGCGACCGCTTCGGCAATATTTATCATTTGAATTTTTATGAAGATAATGAAATTGGTAAAATCATCAACCGCTCGGCTAAAATTTTGGAAATACAAATGAAAGATTCGTCCGCCGATCAGATTGCCGGCCGCGCCCGAAAAACTCCCCGCCTCGCCAACCGCCTGCTGAAGCGCGTGCGCGATTTCGCCCAGGTCAAAGCCGACGGCAAAATAGACGACGAGATTACTAAGCAAGCTTTAACCATGCTGGATATTGATGAATTCGGCCTGGATGAAATTGACCGCAAAATTTTAGAAACCATTATCACGAAATTTTCCGGCGGCCCGGTCGGTTTAAATACGATTGCCGCGGCCACCGGCGAAGAAATGGCCACGATTGAAGACGTTTATGAGCCGTTTTTAATCCAGATCGGCTTTTTAAAGCGCACGCCCAAGGGCCGGATGGCGACCGAGCACGCCTACAAGCACCTGGGTTTGGACGATGGCCCAAATAATAATAAACTGTTATAATAAAACAAGATAAGTTTTCAGTAAGATAGGCAAGATAAGAACAAAGTTTAACTCTTATCTTGCTTATCTCGCCTATCTTGCTTATCTCGCTCTCATGGGTATACCCTTATACACTTTCTACTTCATCTATCTCGCTTTCGTCGTGGTTTTTTTATTTTTCACTTATTTCAATGTCTACCACTTGATTAAATACGGCCTGCCGACAATCATCAACTTCTTGATTGTCGTGTTTTTTTTGAGTGTCTCTGGCGCCATTCTTTTTATCTCCTGGGAATATACCAGCCAGATTAACTGGCAGCAGATAATTTCTATTGCCCCTTTTGATTATCAAACGACTCTTCAGCGCCCTTTTTAACTGAAAATTTATGCTTAATTTCTTCATCCCTCATCGCCAGGAAGGCGAAAAAATCATCCTTCTTTTGCGGCGCCACCCGCTTACTATTTTCTTAAAAATTCTGCTTTGGGCAACCGCCGCCGTCCTGCCCCTGATTTTTTATTATCTTTTGGGCGGGGTTTTGGCCGGCTGGTTTTCCCATGAGCTTTTCACCCCGATTTTGGTTTTATTCACCAGTATTTTCTACCTTTATGTCTGGCTCTTCATGTTTTTTTCTTTTGTTGATTATTATCTTGACGTTTGGATTGTTACCAATGAACGAATCATCAATATTGAAATGAAAGGGCTTTTTTCCCGAACCTCTTCGGAGCAAAAACTCTATCGCGTTCAGGATGTTACTTCCGAAATCAAGGGATTCTTTGCCACAGTTTTTAATTTCGGCACGGTCTACATCCAGACCGCCGGCGAGCAGCAAAGATTCATTTTCAAGCAAGTCCCCCATCCCGACCAGGTCGCCAAAAAAATCAATACTTTAGTGGAGGAAAACAAAAAATTTCACAAAATCTTGGAAAAAGAATAATCGCTCTTTAACCTCAACCAACGCGCTCAATTTAAAAGGAGGTGATTTCCGTGTTTGAAAAAGAAGTCTACGAATGGAACAGCAGGCGCAAGCTTTGGCATTTCGGCGGCTGTGTTTTGATGATTGCCATCTACTTCCTTTGGCAAGACTTGACCTTGTTTGGCGGCCGTTTAAACGGCCTGACCGTCTTGTTGGCTTTTGCCTGGGGAGAAACGGCGCTATGCCTGGCCGTTGACATCATCTGTTTTTACTCCGCCTACTATCGGCAGAGAAAAACCAGCTTATTCGGGTTCCGGCACATCATGCGCGCCCATGAAGCGAAAGGCTTTAACGCCAGCACCTACTACCTTTTCGGCTCGGCGGTTTTGCTGACGTTTTGCTTTTTCGGCTTCTGCCGCGAAGAAATTCTGGTCATGGCGATTCTCGTTTTGGGCATCGCCGATCCCGCCGCCGCCTTAGTGCGCTGGCAGTTTGACAAGCGCGCCCGGCGCAATGAAAGAGCCTGGGGGCTTTTGGCTTTTATTGCCGCCGGCTCCCTGGTCATCTGCCTGGTGGCCTGGTATTACCAAAGTCCTCTGACTTGGCCGCAAATCTTTTGCATCGCCGCCGGCACGGCAATGGTAGAAACCTACACCAAAAACTGGGTGGCTTTCGTCCGGCCAGTGACGCGGCGGGTCCAAAACGCCATCCGGCACCGAATGACCGAGTGGACCTTTATCTTCTGGCCCGACGACAACCTGACGACCCAGCTGGCCGTCGCCGTCCTGGCTGTCATTTTCATCCGCTAATCCCGAGCCGAAGGCGAGGGGACCGCTGAATCTTAATGGTTCGGCGGCTTTTTTTTACGATGCGAAAATTAATAATGCGAAAGATGCGAAATCTAGGTTTTCGCATCATTCGCATGCATCCTTAGTTTCATATCGTTTTCGCATCGTTACTATTGACAAATCCAAACCAATCCCCTAAGATACCAAGACAAATGTTCTTTAACCCCCAACCCAAGGAGACCGGCAATGAAAATCGCCCAGGGCACGCATCGCTTCGTGGTGGCATTTCCTCGCCTGGGAATTGCCATTAAGATCGCCAAGATTAAACCGATAGAAGCGCTAAAAAGATTTTGGAATGTTTTTATAAGACATAAAGGAAATGCCAAGGAAAAATTAACCAGATTGAAGTTTGAATTATTTAAGATGGTGCCACGCGCCATGCCGACAATTGGATACCACCTCTTTTATGGCATCTATAACAATTGGCGGGAATTCATCTTCTACCAAAAGACAAAAAATCTCTTTCTTCAGCCGACCTGGTTTTCCTTTATTGGCCTATTTAACATCCAACCCTATGGCCGGCCCACCGACAGAAGTTTAGGCGATCTCAGGCACGGGCTTTATGACCTGACTGACGGTCAAGTCAGTCTTGATGGCCATCATTTTGACGAGCCAAGCAACTTCACGGTTGAAAACAACCGGCTGAAGATTTTAGATTACGGCCATCAGACCACTCAAAAAATCATCACGGCTTACGGCCAAAAGATTTGGGAGGAGTTTGACCCAAGCCAATGCCCGAAATACAAATAAGAGGCGGACAAATGATCGCGCCTCTTTTTTTATCCGATCCGAACTACGAATAATCCGAATCTACTAATACTTTAGTTTTACAGTTCGTAGATTCGGATGTATTCGTAGATTAGGATCGGCTTATATAAAAAAATAAACGGCCTAAGCCGTCTATTTTTGTTCCGACGATCAACCTTGACTTGTCTTTTATTGATGTCGGAATCAAAAAACCGGCAAAGCCGGATTTTTTGATTTTTGTTTTACCGCGCCGAACCCCGAATGAAATGAGGGGGAAGGCGAGTTTTGATTGTCTCCTAAAAGAACAATATATGTTAATGCCCATGGTTTTAAACGGCCAAATCCTTGGCCATTATATACGGGCAAATAATTTATCAAACTAGTTCACTAATTTACTATTTCACTAGTTCACTACCTTACTATCGCCTGACGTACCCCGCCTGATCAAAATACTGGCTGATGAATTGTCCCGGCTGATAAGCGGTTTTTTCTTCTTTAACCGGCGCGGCGACCGAGCCGGCGCCGGACAAATAGCTTAAAATCCAGGCCGCGGCCAAAACAATAAAAAAAGCGCTGATTAAACTCACGGCCAAATGATAATTGGCATGTTTTTTCAGCGCCTTGGTCTTTAAGCCCACGCCAAACAGGGAAAAAACCTCTTGGACGGGTTGAATGGTGTTCATATTTTTATTTTTGTTTATTTTTAAATTAAAAAAGAGAGTATTTCCGACTCCTTATAATCATTATAGCATACCTAAATTTTTTTGTCAAGCGAATTGGCCCATAAAATACCCGCGTTAAACGCACCACTTGGATAATATTCTTTCATATTTTTATGTTTTTATGATAATATGAATCATATGACAACGGCCAAACAAATCGCTCAAAATACGATAATTCAGGTCATGGGCAAAGCCCTGACTATTGCCGTGGCCTTAATCGGCTTTGGCTTGATGACCCGCTATCTGGGGCAGACCGGTTATGGTTATTTTTCCACGGTTTACGGCTTTCTGACGATCTTCGGTATTCTCGTTGACCTGGGCCTGCAAATGACCGCGACCCAGCTGATCTCCGACCCGCGGGAAAACGAAAGCCAGATCCTGGGCAACGCCCTGACCATCAGGCTTTTGGCCTCGCTGGTCTTTTTGGCCGCCGCGCCGCTTTTGGTTTTGTTTTTTCCTTATCCGGCCTTAATTAAAATCGGCGTCGCCCTGGCGGCCGTGGGTTTTGTTTTTTCTTCTTTAACTTCAACTCTGACCAGCCATTTTCAAAAGCATCTGGTCATGGGAAAAACCGTGATTGCCGACGTTTTAGCCAAAGTGATTTATCTGGGCGCGATTGCCCTGGCGATTTATTTTAACCTCGGGCTTTTGGGCCTGATTGCCGCCGTCATCCTGGACAGCTTTTTGATTTTTTTAATCTTAATGTATTTCGCCTCAAAAAAAGTCCTGCTTAAGCCGAGTTTTGATTTTGCCGTCTGGAAAAAAATATTTTTGAAAACCTGGCCAATCGCTCTGACCATCGCTTTAAACCTGATTTATTTCAAGGGCGATATTTTAATTATGTCAATTTTCCGCTCCCAGGCCGAAGTCGGGCTTTACGGCGCGCCTTATAAAATTTTGGAGGTTTTAATCAATATCGCTTATTTATTTTTGGGTTTGATTCTGCCGCTGCTGTCGGCGGCGGCCGCTTTGAAGGATTTTGCCAAATTAAAAATCATTATCCAGTCGGCCTTTGATTTTTTGGCCATCATGACCGTGCCTTTGATCGTCGGGGGGTATTTTTTGGGCCGGCCGCTTTTGGTTTTAATGGCCGGGCCGGAATTTGCCGTCTCGGGCGAGATTATAAAAATCCTGCTTTTGGCCACGGGCGCCATTTATCTGGCCGGGCTTTTCGGCTACGCGGTTGTGGCCATGGACCAGCAGAAAAAAATGATTAAATTCTACGCTCTAAACGCGGTTGTTTCCATTGCCGGCTATTTGATTTTCATCCCCCGCTATTCCTACTGGGGCGCGGCCTGGATGACGGTTTTTACCGAGGTTTTTATCTTGGCCACCGCCGCCTGGGTCATGTACCAGACGATTAAATTCTTCCCGGGCTTAAAAATCTTTTTTAAATCACTGGCCGCCAGCGCCGTCATGGCCGTCTTTCTTTATTTCTTGCCGGGCTTGCCTTTCGCTTTAGCGGTTTGCCTCGGCGCGCTAGTTTATTTTATCGCTTTGTATCTGTTTAAAGGTTTTGACCGGCAAATAGTTTTAGAGATGATTAAAAGAACATAGTTAAGCACCAAATTCCAAATCTCAAATTCCAAACAAACAATATTCAAAATTTAAAACGTAAAACTAATGGTTTGTGATTTGTGATTTGAGATTTGTTTGGAATTTGAGATTTGGAATTTGTAATTTTGCCTATTAATTATCTCCTGAAGAAAAAACCATTGGAATTAAATAATTATTTGCTTTATGACCATAAATCATCCCCTCTACGGCCGCTTCAATATCACCGAGCCGGTTTTAATCGATCTGATCAATTCTCCGGCCTTACGGCGCTTAAAAAGAATCAGCCAGCACGGTTGCTGGCAATTTTATCGCTTTGGCCCGGAAAAGTTCAATCGCTTTGAGCATTCTTTGGGCGTTTTGCTTTTACTGCGGAAGTTCGGCGCGCCAATCGAAGAACAGATTGCCGGCTTGCTCCATGATGTTTCTCACACCGCTTTTTCTCATGTCGGCGACCGGCTTTTTGGCCGCGAGCTGACCTAGGATTATCAGGACAGCAAGCTGGCCAAGGCTTTTGACCTTCAGGGCATAAATAAAATTTTAAAAAAACACGGATTTAAGCCGGAAATTATTCTTGATTTTTCAAAATTCAATTTGCTGGAAACCGAATTGCCGGATTTGTGCGCCGACCGGCTGGATTATACTTTTCAGGATCCGGCGGAAAAAAAAATTAACGGCGCCGCCGCGAAAAAACTTTTAAAAAAACTGCGGGTTTATAAAAACCGGTTTGTCTTTGCCGACCGGGCTTCAGCCGAAGGATTCGGCCGGCTTTACTTGAAATTAAACCAATTGGTCTGGTGCAATCCAAAGCAGGTAACGCTTTTTGTCCTTTTGGCCCAAGCCCTGAAAATCGGGCTGGAAAAAAATATTATTTCCAAAAAAGACCTTTTTACTGACGACCAAACGGTCAGAAACAAGCTGCAAGCGGCCAAAAATCCGGAAATTGCGGAAAAATTCCGGCTGATGAAAAATTTAAGGATCAAGATTGTCCCCAAAAACCAGGTTTTGGGCTGTTCAAAAACAAAAATCAGAATCGTTGACCCCGGCTTTTTAAAAAACGGCAAATTAATCCGCCTTTCTGCCATTGACCAAGATTATAAAAACAAAATCGCCGCCTTCAAAAAATGGGCAAAAAATGGTTTCTGTGTTAAAATATTGAACAAATAGTCCCCTAATATTAAACCAACAAACTAAATCCCAAGATTGCCAAGGAAAAACTTAGCAACTTAGCAACTTAGCAACTTACTAACTTAGCAACTTACACAATGTTTTTCTTTGACTTCTCCTGGCCAATTCAACATTTTCTCAATCAGTTCTGGTGGCAGATCAATTTTTTATTATTAGTAATTTTAGTCATCCTCGGCTTCTTGAGCTGGAAAAAACCGGCTTATGCCGCCGGCCTGACGATTATTTTACTGCCAACCTACCTTTTCCGCGCCAAAATCTGGTTTGTGCCGTTTACTTTTTTGGAACTCTGCGTCTGGGTGACATTCATCGGTTGGCTGATAAAAGCGATCTCCTTCACTAACGTTCGGGGCAGGGAGCGATCCCCTTCCCCCTCACTTCAGACTCCCCCCCTCGCATCCGCTCGGGGTTCGTCGGACAAGTCGTTCGGGGTCGGGGCAGGGAGCGATGAAGCGATGTTCTCCGCCATTTTAACCGCCTGCCGCCAATATCAATGGCCGATTATTTTAATTATTACTGGGGCCACCATCTCTACTTTTCTCGGACCGAACTTGGCCGCCGCGGCCGGCATCTGGAAAGCTTACTTCATTGAACCAGTCATGTTTTTCCTAATTTTAACCAGCATCCTGAAAACCGAAAAAAATAAAAAAATAATTCTTTGGTCGCTGGGAATTTCCACGCTCTCAATTTCGCTTCTGGCCATTTTCCAAAAATTCACGGGCTTTGGCATTGCCGAGCCCGGCTGGGTCAATCCCGCCGCCCGCCGCGTGACTGCCATATTCACTTCGCCCAACGCCGTCGGTCTTTATCTGGCGCCGGTAGCTTTGGTTTATCTCGGCTGGCTGATGGAAGCGATAAAGCGATGGAGCGATAAAGCGATAAAGCCATCGGGTCATGAAATAATTATAAACTTTTCAAAAATTTTAATAATTGTTTTGGCGTTAATAGCTATCCTTTTCACCAAATCCGCCGGCGCTTATCTGGGTCTGGGCGCCGGGCTGGTTTTTTTCGCAATCTTTGGCGGGAATAAAAAAATCACCGCCGGACTTGTCCTGGCGGCGCTTATCATTGCCTTAATCCTGCCCTTCAGCCGCGAAAAAATTTTTTCACTGATGTCTTCTAAAGACGCCTCCGGTCAAAATCGCCTGGCTCTGATCCGGATCAGCAAAGATTATTTGCTGGCTTCCCCAAAAAACTTTATTTTCGGCGCGGGCCTCGGCGGTTTTGCCCGAATTCAAAACCAAAGCCGCGATCCCCTGAAGCTGGAGCCGCTTTTATATCCCCACAATATTATTTTGAATTTCTGGCTGGAAACCGGCTTGCTCGGCCTTTTCGGTTTTCTCTGGCTGATTATTTTATTTTTCAAAAATGGATTTAAAAAAATATTGGTAGGGGCGTATGGCAATACGCCCCTACGACTGGCCGTCATGGCCGCCCTGGTTTATCTTATCGTCCATGGCTTAATTGACGTGCCGTATTTTAAAAACGATCTAGCGGTTTTATTCTGGGTAATTATTGGTTTACTATAATCTGCCAACCTACCAGCCTACTAATCTAAAATAAAAACCCTGAAATCCTTTTGGACTCGGGGTTATATGAGCAATTCATAAATTGCCATTTTTTGTCTGCGGGATTACCGTCCCTCGGGTTCTTTCCAGAGAAAACAAATGACAATGACGAGGTAGATAATTATACCAAAAACTACCAAAAAAATAACAGGAAAATCCATGTTTATTCTCCCGCTCTGTCAAAGAGCATTTTTGTCCGGCAATGTGTTTACGGCCCGAACGGATCGGACCTGGAGGACGAGCCTCCTTTTGCCAAGCGGCCTATCTTATTTTTATCGCGTTTTACTGGATTTGTCAATGTTATATCAGCAGAACCGATTTACCTCTCATCCCCTCTCCCCCGCCTCTGGCGGGGGAGAGGGTGCGGTAAAAAAAGAAAAACCCCGGTTTCACACCAGGATTTTTCTCTAAGAAGCGCTGCTTAAATAATTTTACTTTTGCGTTATCTTTTCTATTACTTCCCTGGCTTTGTCCTTGCCCCCCAGGCCGAACGCGATGCCGCCGGCCAGAGAAACCATGAGAATCAGCCCGGCAAAAAGTATCTGGATCAATTCCGTGGCGACTTTCAGCTGGATTAAGGCGGCCATGAAAGTAAAGATCAGAATCGCCCATTTAGCCGCGGCGGCCAAAAAAGCGCCGGCGGCCAGATTGGCGGCCAGGGCGGTTTCTTTGACTAACGTGTGGCTGAAATTGCTGATCACGATGCCGACTAACAAAATAACCACGGCGATAATGACATTGGGAATGTATAAGACCACGGCGCTCAAGAATTCGGAGATTTGCGCCAGCCTCAAAATATCGGCCACCGCCACCAAAATAATGGCGTATAAAAACCAGGCCAGCAGCAGGCCCAAGGCCCGGCTGACCGGCAATTTAAAGCCGATTTTTTCCAAGATTTTTTTAATGCCGGTGGCTTCCACGGCCCGGTCAACATAAAGGCCTTTGGCGATTTGCGCCGTTAACCGGCCCAAAGCTTTGGCCAAAAGCAAGCCAATAATCAAAATCAGAACCGCCCCCAAAAAATTCGGGGTTAAGCCGGCCAACTTAAACCAAATCTCGGAAAATGAGGCCGCTAAAACCGAGCCCCAATCCGTTATGACATTCATATGAGATTTCTGGTTAGAAAATTACGGCTGAATGCTGGCGCCGGTGGCTTCAATCAGCTGGGTAATGACAAAAGCGGCGATGGCGTAGGAAATAAAGATGATAATCAAGCCGATAATGCCGGCGGTGATGATCTTTTTGGCCTGTCCGACTTTTTCTTCGCTGCCCGCGGAAGTAAGCCAGACAAAGCCGCCGTACAAAATGACGATAATGGCGATAATGCCCAAAAAGCCCAAAAGATACTGGACGATCATCATCACGCCTTCTCTTAAGTCTCTGGTGCCCAGGCCGGTGTAGGTGCCATAGCTCAAACCGGTGTCCAAAGCCAAAGCCGGGATTGCCGTTAAAGCGAAAACCATGGTTAAAATGGCAATAAGTGCGATTTTTTTCATTTTTTCACCCCCTTTCCTTTTACTCGCGAATAACGCGAGCGTTTTTATTTTTTTAAAATAATAATTATATCTTGGCTCCCCTTTATTATACCATAAAAGCAAAAAGGCAACAACGTGGGGTTAATCAGGGCACGAAAACACAAAAACAATCATTCTAATTTTTGTTTTCGTGTTTTTGTGCTTTTGTGTTTTCGTGCTTTCGTACGCCCAAGGGCTTTACTAAAACGCAAAAGTATGCTATACTGATATTAGGAGAAAACATATGGTTTATTGCAAAATTCAGCCAAAAATAAAAACAAAAATTAGCCAAAAAATCATGTTTAAGCTAAGAACTAGTCTCTTAGCTCTTTTTGTTTTATTGATTCCTTTAAGCTCCCAGGCCCGGACTTTTGATCCGAATAACATTATTACCGATGAAGAATTACTGGCCAAAGATTCCCTCTCCCAAGCCGCCATCCAGGCATTTTTAACCAGAGAAAACAGCGTTTTGGCGGCTTATAGCCAAACGGTTGAAGGCAAAGCCATGACCGCCGCGGAAATGATCTGGCAAGTTTCCCAAAAACACGGCGTTAATCCGAAATTCCTTTTAACCACTTTGGAAAAAGAACAAAGCTTGATCCATAAAAGCACGGCCACGGCCAAAGCCTTAGATTGGGCCACGGGCTACGGCTGCTACGGCGGCGGCTGCAAGGAAAAATACCAGGGCTTTTACAATCAAATAGAAGCGGCAGTTGAAACCCAGCAAATTTATTGGGAAAAAGCCGGCCAACTTAATTTTAAAGTCGGCCAAACCACTGATAGTTTTGATAATTTCCCGGTGACTCCGGCCAATAGAGCCACGGCCAATTTATATATTTACACGCCGTATGTCGGCTATTCGCCGGAGCTCGGCGTTCTGGCGCCTTACGGCGGCAACCGGCTTTTCTGGCAGATTTGGCACCGCTATTTTTCCCACCAAAAATTTCTTGACGGCCAAGTTATTACCGACGGCGCGAATTATTGGCTGATTCAAAACAACCAAAAAAGGAAATTCGCTTCGCGGGAATTATTTTTGGCCGATTACGCCCAGGCGGACGCGATTTTTGCTTCGGCCGCCGATCTGGCCGCTTTTCCCGACGGCATCGGCGTCTATTTTAAAAACAATTCCTTGGTTAGATCTTCCGCTTCCGGCCAGATATTTTTACTGGAAGATGCTAAAAAACGGCCGCTGGTTGAAGACAGCGCTTTGGCTTTGCTTTCCGACTTCCGGCTGGCGGTCGCGGCCGGCGAAATTTCATCCGTTTCCGAAAATCAACTTTCGCCTTATTCTTTGGGCAGCAATATTTCCAACGCTTCGGTTTATCCCCAGGGAAAATTATTAAAAGACGAAACCGGAAAAATCTGGCAGGTCAAAGACAATCTCAAACGCGAAGTTGATCCCGCGATTTGGCAAAATCGCTTTAATAATAAAATCGCCGCGCCCGTTTCGGCCGCGGATTTGGAAAAATATCCGACTGGTTCGCCGGTTTTATTGAAAGACGGCGTTTTTGCCGCCGTTAATGACAAGTATTACGTCATCAGCAACGGCGAACGAGTCCGGATTGAAGACTTGGGAATTTTTGACCGGCTTTTCGGCGCCGACAAAAAAATAAACGCCTTAAAAATTACCGCCGCCCTGCTGGAAGCCCACCCGCCCGGCAACAATATTGATTACGCCGACAACACGATTAAAGACGCGATGGTAAACACGCCGGCGGCCGAACCGGCGACGAATTATGGCGCGAGCTTTAACTCCCTGTCTCCGGAAGGAGTCATGATGACCGGCGAAACCAAGGAATTAACCGTTAAATTTAAAAATACCGGCACGATATCATGGCCGGCCGGGGACATTTGGTTAAAAATTACCGATAAAGACAAAATAACCAGCTCTTTTGCCGCCGCCGAGAAAATTAATTTCACGGAAAGCAACGTGGCTTCGGGCGAACTGGCCACTTTCGTTTTCAAGCTGACCGCGCCGACTAATCAAACCGGCTTGCTGTCGCAGGAATTCACCTTATACCGAAATAACGAAAAAATCTCTTCCGCCGGAAAATTTATTATTGTCAAGCCCGGCGTCAGCGGCCAAATCTTGGAACACAACATCCCGGTCGCAGTTAAAAATACCTGGAAACCAGTAGCGATTGCCCTTAAAATAAAAAATACCAGCGCGGACACAAGCTGGCTTTCCCGAAGGTCCGCCCTGGAAATTTATAACGCCGACGGCAAGGCCAGCCCCTTTTACGATAAAAACGACTGGGTCAGAATTGAAGTGGCCGGCGTGCCTTTGAATAAATCAACGATTAAACCCGGCGAAACCGGCGAATTCAAATTTACTTTAGATCCCCGCGGCCTGAAAAAAGGGCTTTACACCGTAAAAATCCAGCTTAAGCTTTTGGATAAGGGCAAAACGGTTTATTTAGACGGCAAAGAAAGCTGGAATTTAGAAATCCGGGTGGATTAAAATTTAGAAACATCATTCAATAAAAAATCCGGGAGAAATTCCCGGATTTTTTTATTATTTTTCCCTTCTCTATTTTTTAATACCACACCTCACCCCTGTCCCCTCTCCTTATTCAAGGAGAGGGGAACTATTTTTATTTACGTTGTTTAAAAAACTAATCTTTTGTTATTTATTATTTTTTATCTACGGCCTTTATTTCTCTTTTCTTTAGTGAAGTCCCCCTCCTCTCTTTGAATAAGGAGAGGAGGGGGCAAGGGGGAGGTGAGGTGTGGTATGAAAAATAAAATGAGTTAACTAAGTTTATTTATCAGCTTTAAACCTCGCCCCATGCCCCGGGATAACCCAGTTCGCGGCCGCTAAAACCATCCTCCGGCTCTCGGCCAATTTTTCCTTGTCTGTGGCATAGGGATCGTCCTCGGGAAAGTTCTCCCGCCAAAACACGTCCCCGCAAATGGCAACTAAACCATCGGCGGTTTTTACCAGAAACGTCGTGCCGTCATCGCTGTGGCCCGGCGTGTAAATCATTTCAATATCAGCCGTCACTGGGCCGGAATAATCTTTTGAACCGTCCCCTTCCCACCAGCCGTAAAAATCCAAAGTCTTAGCCCGGCTAAACATTCCGATATTTCGGTAATGATCCAGGTGCGAATGGGTGATATAAACAATGTCTATATCAGCCGGCGTCAAACCTTCGGCCTGCAATTTGTCCAATAAAACCTGCTGATCAGGCAAAGTGCCGGGATCAACGATAATATTCAGCCCCTGATCCTGAACTAAAATAACATTGGAACAGGCCCGGCCTTCGTCCTCGGTTGAAAAATAGCCGGGGAAAATTATTTTTACTTTGGCCATAAATCATTTAATAATTTTCTATATTATCTGCGTAAATTTGCATAAATATCCGCGTCTACCCCGTTAGAAATAAATTTCTAACGGGGTTAATCTGCGTTTAAATCCGCCTTTCGGCTATGCTCAAGGCGCCTTGAGCTTGTCGCCTTTCAGCAAATTCAAGGCGACCCTGAGACTTGTCAAAAGGTCGAAATGGCGCGTCTACCCCGTTAGAAATTTATTTCTAAACGGGGTTAATCCGCTTCTATAACGCTAAATTAAGCTAAACACAAAATCAATCCAGGCTGTTTAAAATAATTAATCAACCATCTTAAATTATTAAATTTTTATCAAAATCAAGCTGATGCTCCGGAATGCCCAGCTCCAGACCGTATTCCTTGGCCAGCTGGTAATCTTCCAAATCCCGGCGGTTGACCGCGAATATCCGGCCGCGAAAAATTATATAATGGGTAATGTCGTTTTTAAAATCCGCGTACCAGGGATGTTCGGAATCCAGCGCCTCGCTTATTCCCTCGGCGTAAAAATACGCCCAGGCTTCCGGGATGATGACTGAAAGCTTGGTCCATTGTTCAAGCCAGGGCGTGCAGTGCTTTTCCGTGGTCTTTTCCACTGTTGTTTCAACCACCTCTAAATTATTCAAGATGCCGGCGTCCGTCAAGCTTTCTTTTATAATGGTGCCTTGAAAATCCATACTAAGAGTGAATTTTTCTACGTCTACCCCGTTAGAAATTTATTTCTAACGTGGTAAATTTACTCCGTCGTCTTGCCGTCAAACTCCGGGCCATCAGCCTCGGCTTCTTCTTTGGCGGCGCGCAAAACGCCGTCCTGGTGATGAGGCGGAGTGTAAATCGTGTAGAGCTTGAGCGCGCCGGTTTGTGAAGTGTTGATGACGTTGTGCCGGGCGCCGGCCGGAACGATAACCGTGTCGCCGTCACCGATAATATACTCGGTTTCGTTGACAATGACCTTACCCTCGCCTTTTTCAAAACGGAAAAACTGGTCATTGCCTTCGTGCACTTCCAAGCCGATTTCTTCGCCCGGCTTTAACGCCATCAAAACCAGCTGACAATGCTCGGCCGTGTAGAGCACGTGGCGAAAATTCTCATTTTTGATGGTCAGAGCCTCGATGTTGTCTTTGTAGCCTTTTTTCATAGGGTTACAGTTAATAAATTAAAAATAAATAAAGTAAATTAATAGCTAATTTAATTTACTTACATTATAGCAAAAGACCGCCTTTTTGGCGATTGACAGTCTTGTCT
>Ga0209541_10007381_pt1 | contig 18522 bp, 12 predicted proteins | sample RifCSPlowO2_01_FD_184027 | JGI IMG/M metagenome (GOLD analysis project Ga0209541, IMG submission 184027) | Groundwater microbial communities from Rifle, Colorado - Rifle CSP2_plank lowO2_0.1 (SPAdes) (version 2) | ecosystem: Environmental > Aquatic > Deep subsurface > Groundwater | place... | reverse complement strand
AATAATCAAGGCAATTTTAGAAGTTGGGGAGTGGCTGAGGGAAGGCTCGAGAATAATTTTGCCAGCTTCTGGGGAGTTTTTTGGCCTGAAGGGTATAAGTCTTTAAATATTTTGTCTTATGCGCAATTTACAGATGCAATGCAAGGGAATAATTTGGAAAATTTTATTTTTCGGTCAGATGCAGGTTTGGGAATTGGTGATGCCCGGGAGCTTTTAGCAAACTCGGGAAGAAGAAAGCTTATTGATTTGGTGGGCGTAAAGTATGTAATTGCGCCAAAGACGGCTGAGGACGTTTTTAAAAATCATAATTTTTCTAAGGTATTTGAATTAGAAGAGAGCAAATTTGCGGTTTGGGAAAATAAAACGGTGCTGCCTCGAGCGTTTTTAGCTTCGAACTATGAAGGGCCACCAGATATTTTTTCTTCCGAAGAGAGTGGACAAGTGAACAAGGAGAAGGAGAGACAATGGATAAAACTGATTCCTAGTAAGCTGTTGCGAGATGATTTTGACTATGGCAATGTTTTGATATTAGAAAAGCCTTCGCCAATAAGAGCTCAATTTGGATTAGGAAGTGCCCAAATTGTAAGCTATAAACCAGATGAAATAATTATAAAGACAACTTCAGGAGAGCAAAAGCTTCTATTTCTTTCGGACAACTTTTACCCGGGGTGGAAAGCTAAGGTAGATGGGGTTGGAACAGAAATATTGCGTGCAGATTATACTTTTCGGGCAGTACCACTTATTCCCGGTGAGCATGAGGTGGTGTTTTATTTTGATAGCGATACTTTTAAAATTGGAGTCCTTATTTCTTTAATAGGAGTAATAAGCTTATCTCTGATTCTATTATTTAACGCAAAATCGGCTAAACCTATCTAAAGTGAAGGCTGCTATCTTCTCCAGCATATACAGGTTTTTCTATTTCATCTTCTGATATTTCAAATCTTTCGACTAAATAACCATTTGGGGATTCTTTTGTAAAAGCAGGCGGGGTGTTTATATTTATCTGCCTCTCTCTTAGTCACCTTGCACGGTGTACAGGAAATATAAAATAAAAAGCACATATTGTTCAATCGTAAGCCGGTATTAAAGCTTTAAGATCGAACCTTGAAAGAAAACTACTTGTAGATAATATTTACGTGATGAATAAATTTTCTTGTCATTCGTCTTCCAAATTTAGAGGGAACCCATTGACAGGTAAGTTATTAGGCGTGCTTTCTGAAAAAAAAGAAAAAATAGTTTTATCGTAAATTACATTCATAGCCTCTTGGTCCATGAGAGCTTGCTTATCCTGTTCACTAGCAGGATAGATTACTAAAATAGTATTTTCGGGAACATTTGGGAATTTAGTTTTAGATTTGTTTACAATTTGTCTTGAAGCAGGATAGTGAGCAATAAATTAATTTTAGATGTCGATTTTTTGAATATATTTGAAAGAATATATCCTATAAATACTAAAAATCCAATCGAAGCCATAGTCAGGTAGTAAGGAAAGCTGTGAGAGGGCAAGAAAATAACTGGCGAGAGTGCAAGCGCTATAAATATGAAAGTCGCAATTAGTACTTTCATCTTTCTTATGACCGAGCTATTTATAAAGAGAGCGCTAAGCGCTAAAGCAAAAATGAAAGAGGACGTTAATAATGGATAAGAGTATGCCCTGAAAGGTTCAAGAAATGTAGGGTCTTTCGGGGCTGAAAGGTTTGTTAGCTGGATTTGATATTTTAAAACCTCTGGCAAATTTATCAACCAAGCTAAATACCAGAAATAATTGTTAAAAACCCGACCATCAATTACTATGGCATATTCCTCATTAGAGGGTATCGGAAACAAGAGAAATCTGATAAAAAGATAGACTATTGCTATTAAGCTAGATATTGAAATTAAAATCATACCTCTTTTCAGAGCTCTCAAAAGAGAGAAATTGGTTCTGAATAATTCAACAAAAATTATAAGAAGGGGAAAGACAAGAGCAAATTCTGTCGATGCTAAGGCAACTAGAAAAAATATTAAAGAAATAACAAGAAATATATTTTTATTCTTTTCTTGGGTAAGGTAAAAGTAAATAGCAATTAATGTAAAGAAATTGCCAATAGCGTTCCAAGAAAGAGACAACCATGAAAGAGACATAAAATGAAAAGAGGCTGTTGCGTAAAAAAAAGTGGTTAAAATTGAAGCAACTTTGCTTCGAAATATAAGGAAGATTATGTATCCTGAAAGTAATGCACTTAGTATATGAAACAGGAAAGTCACTCCATGGTAACCGAATGGCTCAAGTGCAAAAATGTTTCTGTTAATCCAAAAAAATAAAGGCATTGAAATTGGCCTCCAATAAATGACATCTGTACGAAATTCGAAAAAAGAAAGTAAGTCATTGGTTCTTGCCCAATTTAGGACAAACCAGTCATCTTGGAAAAAATAATAATTTAGGCTGGGATAAAATAATAAGAAGCTTACAGCGAAAATAAAGATAAAAGTTAAAACTGTAAGTTTTTCAATTTTTAATTTGCCGCCAGAGGCGAGCCTCGTCTTTGACGGGTAATTTGTAATTTTCAATGATTTTTTAATGTGTAAAGATTTAATTTTTAATATTGATTCAAAATTGTAAATTAATATAAATAAGGACTAAAGTTGAAAATTTCGAATTATTTGGGGTATCCATGAAGCTTTTTGTTTATTGCCCAAAAATACCACTTTAGGTATTTTGGAAGCCACTTTCTTAAAAAAAAACGTGATTCTTTGGCAAGATAAGTCCAGGTTGTAGGTACTTCGGTGATTTTGTATCCATTAAAGTGAGCTTTAACAGTTAACTCTGTGGCCAATTCGAAACCACCGTCTGATTCAATTTTTACATTGTTTAAAAATTTTCTTGAGTAAAGTCTAAAGGAATTAGTCGCATCATGTACCGGTAAATCAAATAAATAATGCAACGTTAGTCCTGCTGTACGAGTTAGTACTTGTTTGACGATTGGGCCGCCGATTTGTCTGCCACCCTTCATATAGCGTGATGCGGCGACTAAATCGAAACCTTGATCGTATTTGCTAATCATTTCGTTGAGAACTTTCGGGTCGTCTGTTAGGTCTGCCATCATAATACATATTGCTCCTCCTTTTGCCTTATCAATACCTGTTTTTAGAGCATTTAAGGCACCTTTGTACCTGTTTTTAACCAGTTTTACATTAGGATATTTTTTTTGAAGTTTTTTTACAGGAGAAATAGTTGTATCCTCTTGCATATCATAGATAATTAGAAGCTCGTGAGGGGTTTTAACCGCTGATTCAACACGCTTGATCGTTTCTTGAATTACTGTCCCTTCATTGTAAACAGGCATTACTATGGAGAGTTTTAGAGGTCTCGTCATTTTGCTGCAAAAACATCACCTAGTTCTTTGTTGCTTCTTTTGCTGATATGCTGTTGAAGAGATTTTATCGTGAAGATAATTCTATTTGTTTTAAAAACATTCCAGACGTCGCAGATTACACAATTTTTTGAGACCAATTTTTTAACCTTGTTAAATTCAAGCTTATTGTAAAAGGAGTGATTGGTGGCCAAAAAGATGAGATCTGCGTCTTTCAAAACTTCATCCAAATCGTTTTGATACCCGGGAACATACGGGTCATGAAGATATACTTTAGATCTTTCCCGCTCCAGTGCTTTTTTGACTTTAAAAGCTAATGATTCACGAATATCATCTATTTCTGCCTTGAAAGCAAGACCTAAAATGGCTGCTTTTTTACCTTCCAGTTTTGTTCGCTCACGAATTTTTTTTATTAAAAAGAGAGGTACGGCTTCGTTTATTTTCCAGCTGGTAGTGATTAGATCGGTATACGGAACATCACCAACCAAGAAAAAACCGTCTTTGAAAAGACATGGTCCGCCTGTTAATCCCGGCAGTGCGAGCCCTCCCCTTTTGTAGTTTTTGTTAACAAGATCAACAATTTTGTATATGTCACGGTTATGATTGCCGGCCAAAATCATGAATTCGTTCGCGATAGCGAAATTAATGTACCTGTACATATTGGTGAAAAGCTTGGCAAGTTCGGCAGAGACATCGTCTGACGCGTTTACTTCTATCCCCAAATTTTTAAAGAACACAGCTGCTTTTTGCGTGCTTTGCCTATCTACGCCGCCAGCCATTTGCGGGATTTGGTTAAGTTCGACTAAGGAACGGCCTTCGGCAATTCTTTCGGGGCAAAATGCCAAAAAGAAATTTCTGCCAACTTCAATTTTTGGCAAATCATTAAGATAAGATCTTACGTATGAGGTTGTGCCGGGAGAGACGGTTGATCGCAGTATTAAAAGCTGGTTATTTTTAAAGTAGTTTCGGGCTGCCTGTAGTGCATTATCTATCTGGACCATAGACGGATTCATGTTTTCGTCAACAGGCGTCCCTAAAGTCAAAATTATTACATCACAATCTGCTATTTTTGAGTAATCTGTTGAAAATCGAAGAGATTTGTTGAGGTGTTTTTTAAGAAGGTTTTCTGCCCCTTCTTCCATAAAAGGCATTTTGCCTTTCGAAATAAAGCTAATTTTCTCCTGATCTATATCCAGACCCCAAACAGTGTGGCCTTTTTCTGCAAGGAAAATCGCTAGAGGTAAACCTACCCGGCCAACTCCAATAACCGCTATTTTTTGTGCTAAAACTTTCCTTGTTCTTTTTGATTTTTGAGCCATGAAACAACCTCAGCGAGTCCGTCTTCGAATTTTACTTTTGGTTGCCAGCCAATTAATCTGTTGACTTTTGTGACATTGGGTACTCTTCTTTTGATATCAAATTCAAATCCTTTAACATATTTTACCCTAAATGGCTTCTTCACTTTCATAACTTGCCAGATTTTTTTTGCTAAATCAATCATTTTGATTTCCAGATCCGACCCTATGTTAAAATCTTCATTCTCACCCTTGGGGTGAAGTGCCACAGCTATAACTCCTCTCGCTATATCGGAAACATGAGTAAAACATCTGCTTTGCATGCCATCCCCTAAAAGTTCCAAAGGATACCGACCTGAGATAATTTTTCTAACAAGATCCGGAATTACATGAGCGTAGCCCACTTCCCTTTCCGGAAATTCGTTGACTCCGTAAGCGTTAAAAGGTCTGCAAATTGAGTATGGCAGTTTATATTGATCCCAAAAAGAATTACAATACCACTCTCCGGTTAATTTTGAAAACCCGTAAGATGAAACTGGTGGGGGAATTTTTTCGATATCCTCCTCTTTTGACGGAAAACGGGTAGCTGATTCGAAGACCATTGATGATGAGATATAAACCATTCTTTGAATCTTTGCTTTAACTGCTGCTTCAAAAGTTGAAGAATATAGCTTATTGTTTTCGGATAAAATTGTTGCAGGGTATTTATGAAAGTAACCTATGCCTCCGATTTTGGCGGCTGCGTTTATACAAATATCTATGCTTTTAAAAACATTTAGTGTTTTATCATTATCTGTTAAGTCTACTCTGGCAAACTCTGCCCTTTTGTCCACACTTGCACTCGCCTTGAGCGAAGCCGAAAGGGCTTGTCCTGAGCTTGCCGAAGGATCTTTTTTGGAAAGATCATCGGCGACTCTAACATAGTAACCGGAGTCTAAAAGTTGTCTGACTATTTCAGATCCGATAAAACCCGCTCCACCAGTTACTAAGAATTTTGTTTTCGCCATACTCTAAAAAAGTAAATGCCAGTTCCTGTAAGAGCAATGAGTGAAATTAATTCTGAAAAAAGATGAACTGGAGTTTTACCGTATTTGATTATAACTTTGTGGTTTCCTTCTGGCAATTTGATGGACATTAATCCACCACTGTCACTAAGATAATCAATGTTTACTTTTTGATCATCAACTGTCGCTTCCCAACCTGGAAAATAAACCGTGTTTACCTTGACAGTAAGATCATTTTTGGCGTTTATATTTGCTTTATAATTAGCAGGTTTTATTTCGGATAAAGTTATCTCACCGGCACCAACAATCTCAACTTTATTGTTAGCTCTAGCTTGCGGCTTTTGATTTACCCATAAGGGTAAATATTCATCACGAACTGTGGTTGTGTCTTCGTTTGTCGAGTAAAAACCTTCTTCTCTATCTACGAATTTTGCTGGTTTTGTGTAAGTTATTGTCGAAATAATACATATAGCGATTATCAGGCCGGCAACTATTTTTTTGCTTTTCGTAGAATCTACAACATATGCTGTAAGGAGTGCCGATATTAACACGACGAGAGAGAGCAATCTCCAGGGAAACTGAATTATATCAATAAGCGGTATTTTCCAGAGAAGTGATGCGTAGTTTGTCATAAGAAAAAAAATCGTCATGTATCCAATTATCAGTATGCAAACAATTTTATCCTTACTTTTAGATTTTAAGAATAAAAATATTATTGCCACAAAAACTGCGAACGAGGCTAATCCGAATTGCGGAGAAAGACCATTTAGCTGTTGAGGTGTTTGGCCATAACCCCAACTTGGTATAATTAATTTCTCGAAAGATGAGAGATGATCCGAGATATCTGAGACCTTAATTTGGGATAGTTTTACAAACTGTAAATCATAAAATGCCGGCAGCCAAAAAAATGCGGAAATTAAAAAACCTGTAAAAAATGAAAATATGATTTTGGCGATATTTTTTTTAGCAAGCAAAATTGATAGCAAGAAGAACAAAGGTATAAAAAGAATTGCTAAAACATTGTGAGATATTATTAGTAATGCAATACCAAAAGACAAAATAGGTAAAAATTCTTTCTTGTTTTTGTTGATCTTAAAAATGCTTCCCAATATCAGCGGAGCAATCGCAAATGCTACGTTTTCTCCTAGCGACCCTCTAACATAAAGATCAACAAATCTGTACGGGATAAAAAGATAGACGATTGCGCCAGCAAGGCTTGCATATTTAGAAAAAAACTGGGAAAGTGCCCAAAACATTGCAACCACTGAGAACACTGTCGAGATAACGAAGACTGTTTTTACACTGTCAACAAAAGTAAACCCTAAAATTTTAGGCAGTTCGGAAAGATAAAATGGTAATGGGTATAAAAAATTTATCACTGGATAGCCGTAGTTATTATTGAGTCGATCAACAAAGCGCACGGGGAATTGTCCGCTAGTTAGTGTTTGATGAAAAGCAGAAAACCTAATTATCATCCATTCACCATCGTGGGTTTCAAAAAAACCTTTTTTAAAAAAAGGCCAAAGAGCAGTTAGGGAAATTAAAATTAAAAAAAATACGTATTTTTTCATCAAAATTGTTTTCTTCTAACGAAGAATATACTAAGCATAATTAAAGTTAATATGCCTAATGTTGAAACAACCATTCCAATAACGAAAGATTTAGGTTGATACTTAAAGTCGACAGTATGGTCACCTGCTGGAACGGCTACAGCCCTAAGGGCATAATCCGCCCTCAGAATTTTGGAGTTCTTACCGTCTATATAAGCCTGCCAATCAGTGTCATATGCATCTGAGAGAAATAATAATGAGTTATTTTTTTTGTTTATAGAAAATGTGGCCTGGTTTGGTTCATACTTTATTATCTTAGGTTCAACAATATTTTCTTCGAGTTTTTGGATTTTTATTGGAGGTTGCTCTTCCAAGACTATAGTTTTAAAATCAAAATTTTTATCAAATACTTTTTCAATAATTTCATTGTCACTTTGGGCAACAGTATAGCTTGAGGTCATAAATACTCTTGGGAGTGGTTCGTTTCGCAAATACACTAAAAATTTTCCTTCTTGCCAAAACCCTTGTACATCATCGTCAGGAAATTTGTTCACGTTCCAATCTGCCCCTGTTTTAGGTGTGTCCTCTTTGTCGAGTAAATACGTAACTCCCAAAAGGTCAAATAAGCGTTTGCGGTAGCTGTTTTCTTCATCCGGAAAAACAGCATCAGAACGTAAGTAGGTTGATGGAATTATTCCATTGTTTCTTGAAGCAGCTATTAGTTCTGCATAGCGTCGTAGCCTCAAGGTATCGTAACCCTCTGACACATAGATCCGGTAATGGGTCGGCATGTTGTAATCTACCCTAGCGGTTCCCCCGCCATAAAAACGGTTAATTCCGTTGTTTTCTTTTATGAAGGAAAACAAAGGGTGTTCTGGAAAGATAAATTTTTTAGGGGAGACCGGTAAAAACTTATTAGAGTAAAAAACACTTCCTAGTAGAGTGATTGCAAATATGCCCGCGATTAAAATTCTTATTGACCACTTCTCGCTGATAATTTTAACTTTCTTAAGAAAGAGTAAACTAATAATTCCGAATAAAAAGGTAGCAACCATGGTTGTTGGTAGAATTAAGTTTCTGCGAGTTACAGAAAAATTTACTTGCCAAATCTCCTGAGGATTGAACTTTGGAGCCAATATGGCAAATAGCCACAGCAGAGTATAAACAATTCCTACAACGGCAAGGAATTTTACAAATTTTTTAAGATAGCGAATTTTTTTTATGTTACTTAGTAAATCTTGAATCCCAAAGGCCGCAAGAATAATAAGTAGAAATATGGAAACTGATATGGAACGCCCCGCAGAAGTGGAGTCGAGAAGCGGTATTTGCAAAGTTTTAATTAACCAAATAATTGGCCCAGGTACTGTAGAAATTATAAAAAAAACTGCAGTTAGTGCTGTGAATTTTACAAACTTATTGTCCCAAAGTTTTATGACTGACCAAATGGACAAAATAAGAGGTAGGACGCCAAAGTAAGGAGTAAAGTCTCCATAATTTCTGCTCCAAAAATTATTAGTTGCTGGATGACCAAAAAAGTCGGGAGCAAGGAAGGTCACTAGATTTTGATAAGGCAAAATGAATTCTTCGAAATTATATGTTGTGGATGGTAATGAAATTGGTGATTTTAGGTAGAAATCAATGGTTGGCACTAATTGAATAGCAGCGATTAACAAGCTGATTATCAGACTCGAAATAAAAATCGCGCTCTTTCTAAGTCTATTTTTTTTCAAATTAAACGTTTTAAAAATCCAGAAGACCGCGGCCGCCAGTAAAATATAAATTAATGTCTGTGGATGTCCGGCAAATATTGACATACTAATGGATAATGTCAAAATCAGGTAATAACGGATTTTGAGGCCGTCAAAATATTTGTTGATGGACCAAAATACAAGAGGTAACCATAAATAGCTATGGGAAATATTCCCATTTTCGAGCCAAGTTATGAAATAGCTTGAAAACATAAATGATACTGAGGCGAAAAGTGCAGGGGCTTGGGTGATTTTAAAACTTCTGACAGCAAGATACATAAATATTCCGGCAAGGAATGGCTGGCTTACAATAATCAAAATCCATGCGTTTTTGGCATCAGTTAAGAAGTAAAAAACATTTAGGGGATAATAAACACTCGATTGAAAATTAGCAGCTAGGGGCTGGCCAGAAAAAGTATACGGATTCCAAAGCGGAAATTGGAGTTTTTTAAACTGATCCATAGCAAATTCTTTCCATGGATAAATCTGGCGAATACTGTCTGCCCCAATCAATTCTTTGTGGGTTGTCCACGGGTCGTACCCTTCCCACCCGCCTGAGTACCAAGGGAAGTAAAAAGAGACAAGAAGGTCGCCAGGAATTGGATAATGTCCTTTGGTAAAAACCTTGAAGAACATCAAACATGTAACCAGTGCTATGAATGTAATTGGGAAAAGCTTAGAAGACCTCACAATTGTTGTGTGACTCTGGTATTTTTTAGTTGTGGTAAGTTAGATATACTAACAATCTTTTGTGACAGAGATTGATGGGCTGCTTCAGCTGACATCGTTTGTTATTTGGAAGATTTTACTACTCTAATGATTAAAACAAATAAGGCTGAGATTAGTAAAGGGGCTACTGTCATAATCTGCATGTAATTATTAGTTGCAGGGTGTGACCAGTCACCGTAATATAGGAACGGCAAGTACCGAAGGCTCGCACCAAAACACAACGCAATAGCAATAGCTATCAGTGTCACTCTATTTAGCAAGGCGACAAGCGGTATAGTCCAGAATAAATACCACGGTTGAAACTGAACTTGCGTGGCACCTGCCGAAACAAATGGGACACTGATTTTAAATGATGAGAATAGATATGTAAAAGCAATCATTGTTACCAGACTCCATTTAATATATCTTTCAATATTTTTCTTGTCTGTAGTCGATTCTCTAAACAACCATCCTAGTACTAAAATTGGAATATACTTGACCAGAGACCCAGTAATTATTGCTGCATATGGTAATATTTTTTTATTCTGTGTTAAAAAATAAATTGACGCAAGCATTAATGATGCAACGACAACATCATTATGCGCATTTACTAGTCCTTCAACTAACAATGTCGGGTTTAAAGCGTAGAAGGCGGTTCCTAATAGTTGGTAATTTGGCTTAATTTTTCCAAGAATTTTGAATATCAGGTAAGAATTGATTAAATGAAAAATGCCGATAAAAATTTTAAACGCTAATAAGTTAAGTAGGAATTTGCCTAGACCCAAAGTAGCTGGAATTAAAGATCCTACTAACCAAAGAGGGCCATACGGTGAGTACCTGTGGGTCCAATGCATGAATCTTAGCCATTCATCATTCGGAAAATCCAGAGCCCTGTGGGTGTATGGGTTAGCATTATAATTGAGAAGGATTTTGGCATCGAACATGTAATTAAAAAGATCGTAAGATAAAAACGGGTAAGCAAAAATGAGGACTAATGTTGATGAGATAGTTGACCATTTTAAATATTTTGCACCTATTTTTCTTTTATGAAACATTAACAAGTTAAAAATGAAAAATGAAAAAGTAAAAATTATCAGCGTCAAGTAAATGCTGGTTGCAATGGGCCTATTGAAATAGCCAAGCCGTTGCATTGTACTTATAGCACTCAAGATAGATGGATTTTGAGATAGAGTGAGATTTAGATCGACGTATGAATATGAAAAAATAAACAGGAAAGTATAGATTAACAAATTGATAAAAAGAAGAATTTTCTCACGTCTTGACACGAATTTATTGTACTAGATAGTTTGTGAGGATTCTATACTAATAGACTTTAAATCAGTTTACTCTTATTAACACATGACCCATATGTTCTGAAAGAACTTCATATTTGTCTTCCCTAATATTATCAATCTGCAAACGATATTTTTCTGTCAGAATTAGTACGGGTTTTTCTCCAAAATCAACTAGGCCTATGAGTGTGTTTGTTGGAGAAGATTCTACTTTTGTGTGAAAAACTCGTTTATTTGAGTAAAAAACGGCGCTAGGAAGAAAATTGTCATTATCAAGATAAAGCTTTTCTCCTCTACCTTGTGCCGTTTTTGCCGTATAAGCAAGACCGGTGACATGCTTATCTGATAGATTAATATCATCGACGAATTCTACAATTTGTTTAATTGCTAGAAAAAACAGCGGAAAAATTACCAATAGGGATAAAACATTCCTGTTCGTAATCTTTTTAAAATTTAAAAAGTGACTTAAAGATTTTCCAAATATAAATACAATTTCATATAGAAAAAATGCCACCAAAATGGCAAGAAAAGGGTAAAGAGGGATCAGGTGCCAAATTTCGGTTTTCTTGTTTGTTAAAAACCCTACCATTAAAAACAGTATTAGTCCGTAAATCGGTATAAGTTGTTTGTGAGAGCGAATGAATGCAACAGATCCAATCACTGCAATCACCGATGGGTAAAACCACTCCGAAATCCCAAAATGGAGATATTGTATAGTTAAGGACGATTTTAAATCTAGAATATTGGGTAAAAACCTGTTTTCGCTTCTTGCCCCAACTTGATAAATAGAATAAAGGAAACTGAATCCCATTTCTGACATGTTTGCTAAAAACCATGGGGCAGTCAATAAAAAAAATAATATTATTGCTTTAATTATTAACGAGATTGGTATTTTGACCCGATTGATTACGATATATAGGAGACATGGAATTAAAATTGATGCACCGACTAATGTTTTTGTTAGCAGGGTGAAAGAAAATGCAACCGAAAAGGCAAAGATCCAAAGCTTATTTGTTTTAATTAAGGTGACACAATAAAATGATAATAAGAAAAAAAACAAAAAAATTGTATCCAGGTCTGCTGATCTTGCTCTTAAGACAAACCAGACTGATGATGCCAACATTAGAGCAGCACCAAAACCTATTGTTCTGTTAAAAAGTTTAATTCCTAAAAAATATACCAGTATAATAGATCCAAGACCAAACAATGCTGATGGGAATCTAGCGGCAAATTCAGTTACGCCAAATATTAAAAATGATATGGATATTAGAATAAATCCGAAGGGAGGATGATCTGGGAAATGCGATTCATTAAAACTTAAAAGAAATGGTTGTTTATTCTCTAAGATATTCCTTGCAATTTGGGCAAACCATGCCTCATCAAAGTCTACTAAGCTTGTGCCCGCAAGATTATAAAAGAATAAAAAACTGAAAACTAAAAATAGGAGTGATGAAACTATGACATCAAAGTATAAATTCAAAAAAAATATTATTCTTTTGAATTTCATCTAAAGGGGAACCTTTCAAGTTTTGGCATTGCTACTTTACTGAAATTATAAAAATAGGATCGAACTGTTTTATCTTAATATCCTTCCCGGCGTAAGTTAAGTAGTAATCTGTAGGATCAAAATCAGTAAGACTAGTGTATACTAAAATATATAAATTTTTTGCGCCCTCCTGTGGATGTTTTCCGTACACACGAAATAAATAATTGTAGCCTGTATTATACCCTGGTGGAAAATCGCGATATAAGTTAAAAGTTTGACCGGCAGTATCACTAACAACGTAGCTTACGGCATGTTTTTTTACATGATAATTAATAACCGACTTGTAATTAATATTTACGTTTCAAATTTTATTCACTTTGCTTATTTAACTAGAATTACTCGTTTAATTGAATTAATTACTTGATATTTAGGCTTAGTAGTTCTGTTTTTTGAAGCTAATGCGACAAATAAGACGAGCGAGTATTCCGAAAGAAGCAAATGAAATTAAATCGGCCAGCCACATAATTGGCGTTTTCTTATAAACGACTTCCACCATATGCTTTCCGGGTGTAAGAGATGTTTTAAATATACCATCCACAGAAAAATGATAATCAAGCGGACTGTCTCTTCCATCAACTAAGATCTGCCAACCTGGAAAATAGTATTTATTAACTATTAATTGGGTTTCTTTATTCACTGTAATATCCGCTTTAATCGACAGTGGGGTATCTTGAACCATTTTTACTTTAGATTCTGGTGAAATCTCTAAAGACTCTTTCGCGGGAGGGCATCCGTTTACCCAAACAGGAAGAAACTCATTTTGCCAAGATGTTGTTGCGCACGGACCTTCCGGTTTATATTCATAAAAATAAGAATATGCTTCTGGTTTAAATGCGGGCAAAAAGTTTAGAGACGCCGCTACTATAAATAGTACAATAGTAATTTTTATGTATAACTTTTTAAGATTTGCTAACCAAAATCCTAAAAATAATGGGGTGATAAAACCAATTAGAGATAGGAGTCTCCAAGAAAATTGAAATATTCCTGTGTATTGCAAAGTCCATTGCCAAAAAAACCGAAATGGCTCAAAAAGTAACATATAAAGCGCAAAACCGCATAATCCCCAAAAAAATACCTCTTTAAAATTCTTGCCACTCTTAATTTTTTTATGAACAAAAAAGGCTAAGCCTCCGATTAAGATGAAGAATAAAATGTATGAACTTGCTGCAACTAATTGTTCTCCTGACGAGCCTTGTCTGTATATTTTTATATTTAACATTTCATTTAATGGGACGAGTGTCTTTAAAATATAAGTTGTAGTTATCTCGTGATATGAAACTTTGACGATTTTTAAATAATAAATCATGGGAATTAAAAAGAAAGCCGACATTCCAAATGCGAGTAAAAAGAACTTCCAGAAATCCCAATTTTTGATAAGAAAAAATAATCCATAGAGCAAGGCAAGCCCTGTAAAAAGCACACCTACCAAATTGTGAGATATTAATATAAGAAAAAAAGCCACTGTGAAAATAATTCCTCCAATCTTTTTATTTTTCTGCAAAAGAAAAAGGCCTCCTATTGCAAGTGGGATAAGGGAAATTGCCCATGCTTCTCCTACTGCACCACGTATATAAGTATTGAAGCCTCTATAAGGAAAAAGTGTAAAAAATATTGCTGCAACTAGTGCTGGAAATGGAGGAATTTTCTGACGAGCGGCAAAATAGAAAGCAAATGGACCAAAAAGTAGCGGAAATATATAGACATACTTAGTGGTAACAATATAACTTATCGAAAATAAGAATTTAAAAAAAACACCAACATAATAGGTAAGGGGTGCATAGAAAAGGTACAGTGGGTATCCGTGGTTATTTGATAATTCCCCCGATATTCGTACAGGAAAATTATTAAACCAATTGTTTCGCCGCAATTCTTTTTCTAAATACTCAATTCTTACAGTAGTTATATCGTCTATTGTGCGGAAAAATCCTTTATGAAAAATTGCCTTAGAAGAAAGGAAAATGAAAAAAAGCAAGATGATGATACATGTAAAATCGGGTTTTCTTAATAGTTTGCACAAGTCAACGGACAAATTCATAACTGCAAGTCTAGCATAATCATTATTTAATTATTTGCCCGTGCTGTTGGTTGTCGAATAGAAAATATCCATAAATAAAGATTGCGGGGGGGTTGCCTTTGATAATTATAGTTATTAAATATTCACATTTATTCGATTAAAAAGATTTTTTATCAAATTCCAAGACTTCATAAATATATGACCTTATTTCTCCTTCATTGTATTCAAACTTCTCACCTTGTTTCATCCTATTTTTAACTTCTTCTTTTAGATAAAATATTCCGTCTTTACTGTCTACCTTTACCCAATGACTTTTTGTGTTTAAAAAAATAAAAAATACCCAATAGATAGCAAGAAACAAAATCGAAATCTTATACTTAGAAATCAATTTGTTTTGAAGATAAATTATTATCGTAAGCGCAGTGGGCAAAGTAAGCAAAAAATAGTAATCTGAAACCGGACCACCGTAAATTGTAAAAATAAATAGTGTACAAACTAAAAAAATTGAGTTAGTTAGTGCTAGTACTTTAAATTTTTTATCTTTTTCAAAAAAATAAACAACTGAAAGATACACGATTGGGATTAAATATTTAATCGTATAGACTTGCTTAAATAGAAACGGCTCGAATTGTATAAGGATATCCCCTAGGCGATAAAGCATAAATCTGAAATGAAAACCAATTAAATTATAGTTTAAAAACTCTTTAAATTTAAAATAATCCGTATTATGCCGAGTCAAGTTGAATAAAACAGTAGGTATAAAAAATATTAATATGATTGGAATAGAAAATAAAAAGTATTTAGTAACTTTGATTTTATCCTTTACGAGTAAGAAAATTAGCGGAATTATGGCAAGAAAAATGACTGCACTAAAATGAATATTGAACAGTATGCCAATAAGAAGAGAGTAATAAATAATAAATCTGTGACTACCGCTAAGTATTTTGAACACTGAATAAAAAGCCAAAAATGATAATCCAATTAATAATGAAACATTCCAAGGAGTCTGGTTTTGGGTAATAAAATAACTTGATGCCGCATAAACTGTTATTGTAAAAAGTGCGTAATTTTGGGAAAAAATGTTTTTAATCACAACAAATATAGCAATGAAGTTAAATAAGTTAGCAAGTAGATTAAAATAGTGTAGGGCTGTTGGATCCATGTTTGAAAAATAGAAAAAAGGGACAAGAAGATAAAAATACAGCGGGCCTAGGTGAAAATGTCCAATGCCCGTTCTGGGTCCTTCTAGAACTATTTGTCCATGGATAATATCTCGTACTTTCCAAGAATCTCTGGCCTGGTCAAATCCAAAGGGATGGTGTTTATCGATCATATAAAATCTTAAAAAAAGCCCTGTAACTATTATTGCGAAAAGTGCGACGTACACCTTATGTCTGAAAAAAAAATTCAAAATGGTTTTGATCATTTTACGAGGTTGTTAGATAAAAATAAGTGTGAGAATTTAGTGGTAAATTCCGCGAAGGTCATTAATCCGGATTTTTATAACATCTCTAAGCATCCTGAGTGAGTCCTTGAGGGGATTAACTCTACTGGTTGCTACGTGATGCCAGATAATTGGCACTTCTTTGATTTTATGCCCTCGCTTTTTGGCAATAAAGAGCAGCTCAACATCAAAAGCAGTTACAAGCGCACCTTTTACAGTTTTGCCCTTGCCATAAACTTTTAGATTTGAAAAAAGAGGCTTGGCAACGTCTGCTTTGAAGAGCTTGAAACCCGCCTGCGTATCCCATATCCCCCTGACAGCAATTATTTGAACAATAATGTTGAAGACAAGCCCCATTAAATGACGATGCAATGGTTCCTTTTCTCTTTTGGCTCCCGGTAATTGTCTTGAGCCAATCACGATATCGTATTCCGGAATGTATGGTAAGAGCTTTTCTATCTCAGAAAGCGGAGTTGCCTGATCAAAATCTGTAAATAAAATCAACTGCCCGCTTGCTTTTTCGACCCCCGTTTTAACCGTTTCTGCTTTGCCTTGATGAGGATTCTTAATAGATTTTACATTCTTGTGTTTTTTGGCAAAATTATCTGCAAGTCTGGCGGTATTATCTTCCGATCCATCATCGACGATTAAAATTTCATAGGTATAATCTTGCTTTTCGAGATACTTGGAAACATCATCAATTGTTCCCTTTTTAAAATTAGGTTCCTCATTGTAAGCTGGAATAATAACAGAAAGGTAAGGTTGATTGGCCATTAACTAATTATGTAGGTTAAAACTGTGCTTTGTAAAGCCTTGCTGTAGACTAATTGGTGTGGCGAAGGAGTAAATGAAGTAGCGCCATCCGCACATAGAGACCATTTTGCGCTTGTTCAAAGTATATTGCTCGTGGATCTTGATCTACTTCTGGACTTATCTCTTTTAGTCTCGGTAGAGGATGCATAATGATGGCATTCTTTTTAATATTTTTTAAAATTATTCTGTCCAAAATGTATTTATCAGAATACTTTTTATAATCTTTGCCTAAATATTCTTTAGGAATTCTCCCTTGGTAGATAACATCAGCTTTAGTAACCGTGTTTTGAAAATCTTCGGTTTCTGAAAATTTTGTTTTTTTATCTATTAAATATTTCTTTAGCTCTTGCGGCATAGAGAGAGATTTCGGTGAGACGTAGATAATTTTTATTTCAGGATAAAGTGATAATAAGTAAGAAAGCGAGTGATGCGGGCGATAATTTGCATGATCGCCACAGATTGCAACCGTCAAATCTGGTGAGTGAAATTTAGAAAGGATTGTGTATAAGTCCAATATGCCTTGTGTCGGATGCTCCCCCACACCATCCCCTGCGTTAATTATCGGAACGTTAGAATATCTCGCCGCAAGATCTGCAAATCCACTTTCTGGATGACGAATAACTATAACGTCTGAATAAAAGTTAACTATACGGATCGTATCTTCTAATGTCTCGCCTTTTATGGCTGATGAGAACTCACCAGCATTTTCTGTGGTTATCACAGATCCTCCAAGTTTGTGCATTGCAGATTCGAATGATAATCTTGTTCTGGTCGATGGTTGGTAAAAAAGTGTGGCCATGATTTTACCCGACATGGAATTTTTATCAAATTCGCCCTTTTTTATAAGATCTGCCAGCGCGAAAATTTTGTTGAGAGTTTCTGTGTCGAATTGCTTGGCAGAAATTATGTGCTTTAAGATCATTTTGCTTGATTATATATCGTAAGTATAACTTAAGGATAAAACACTTCGTATTGCCAATACCTGATTAACGACACGATATACTGCCTGTTGCAGTGAAACTGGAAAACATAAAACGACCAAACAGCCTAAGACAACACTCGGCTTTGCGATAACTCTTATCCCCCTTTTATCGCAGGCCTACCAGCTGGAGACGGAGTCCCAGGCCAGTGAATGAGTCGAAAAACTTTTATTCCACCTTTAACATCTTGTTCTTCAGAAATTTCTGCCCTGCCAAAACCTGCAATTTCCCAAGCGGGATCCCCAAGGGGTTCACATTTTTTTGATTCACATACGACTATCAGCTGATCTGTTATCAATATTTCCAGATCTGTTGGTTTGCGATTTTCTACCTCTAAAAAATATCTGTAAGCGTGATCAGAGTTATGATCCGAAATAATGGCAAAGTTGAAAGCATTATTTCCCGATTTTTCAATTACAAGGTTGGCTATTTGTTTCGTTTGGTCAATTAAGCGATTGGGCTGGTTTTTATAAAACTGATTATTAAGAAAGATGAGTACAATGAGGGCCGTTACACTAATGCATATTATTCTCCAAATTGGTTTTTGCCAGAAAATAGAAAAAATTAATCCTGCCAGCAAAAATGGCGCGGGAAACATAAGTCCAAAATAGTAATCATGGATTTGACCAGTATATAATCTAAGACTTAGAAGACCTCCGAGAAACCAGATTAGGCCAATTGAAAAAAGTAATCTTGAATTCTTGTCGTGTCTTGAGATAAAAATCCCTAGAAGTCCAAGAATAGCTAAGGCTAAGAAAATAATGTTTGTACTATA
>Ga0209541_10007378_pt1 | contig 18527 bp, 12 predicted proteins | sample RifCSPlowO2_01_FD_184027 | JGI IMG/M metagenome (GOLD analysis project Ga0209541, IMG submission 184027) | Groundwater microbial communities from Rifle, Colorado - Rifle CSP2_plank lowO2_0.1 (SPAdes) (version 2) | ecosystem: Environmental > Aquatic > Deep subsurface > Groundwater | place... | reverse complement strand
GTGTTTTTTTAAATTGCGTCATAATTATTTACTCAACTAGCTCTTAATAGAGCCACCTTATCATGATATTAGCCTCACAAATTTACTATTAAGCCAAAAATGAGGACAAGAAGGCGGACATCATGGAGGGGTTGCGCGTTATCTGGCGTCGCCACCTGTCACCTTTTCGGCGCGAGCTCGCGATCCTTTCCGTACTTGGACTTTTTTCCGCCGTCGCTAATGGCGTTGTTCCTTATGTGACGGGACGTTTCTTCGACGCGCTTGTTGGTGTTTCAGTCGGCAAGACCACGCTCGCGTCGGCGGGGCTTCCACTATGGGCATTCCTTCTCATGGCATGGGCCTTTGTTCAGCTTGTTGCGAATAATATAGATTGGATTATTGACCGAAGGAGGCGCATCCTAGATACGGGATTGAACATGAAGATACAAGTCTCGGGGTTTGAGCATTTTTTCCGTTTGCCGATTGCGTTCCACAAGAATACGCACACAAACGGTGCGATACAGAAGATGAGCCAGGCAAGCTGGCGGATACCTGGACTTATTCGCACAGTCATTTTGGTCGCCCCGGAGTTTTTGAGCATTATAATCGGCATTATGCTTGCCGCAAGCATAAACCTCATCCTTGCTGGTGTATTATTTGGCGGCGTCGTGGTGTACGCGCTCCTCCTTCTCCACATTCTGCGTCCGATCGCGGCACTCGACAAAGAGGTACACACGAAATGGAACGAGTATTGGGATGATGCCGCACAAGCCGTGCATCAGATCGAAAGTGTGAAACAGGCAACCGCTGAGGTACATGAGATCAAGCGAATGGATGAACACCTTACGAAAGAAACGGTCGGACTCTGGAATTCTCTCGAGCGCATATGGAGCAATGTAAGTTTTTTTCAGCGCACCATCGTGTTTCTGACTCAGCTTACGGTATTCATTCTTTCCGCAAATTTTGTGGCGAGTGGAGTAATCACGGTCGGTGAATTGATTGCACTCAACGGTTACGCCCTTATGTTTTTTGGCCCATTAGTCCAACTCGGCTATAGTTGGCAACTGATTCAAAACGGAATTACTACGGCGCTACAAGTTGAAAAAATATTCCTTGAGCCTGAAGAACAATATGTGCCGGATGGCGCACCAACGCTTCCCTCGACGCTAAGGACTGTCGCATTTAACAACGTAACGTTTCGTTATGGCACCGAGGAGCCGACCGTGCTCGATGGGGTGAATTTTTCGGTCGCGCCTGGGGAGGTGGTGGCCATTGTCGGCGAATCGGGTGTGGGGAAGTCAACGGTTGCTGGCCTCCTCTCCGCTTACTATTTTCCGACATCCGGAGAGGTGCTTGTGGGCGGCATCGATACGCGAACGCTCGATCTCTTGAGTTTGCGCCAAAAGATCGCTGTGGTACCGCAAGAGATCGCGCTTTTCAACGAGTCACTACGGACAAATATTCTCTATGGGTCGTTTACTGCGACCGATGACGCCGTGAGGCATGCCGCGAGTGAGGCGCACCTCGCAGGGTTCATCGCAACTTTGCCCCAGGGATATGAGACCTTGGTCGGCGAGCGTGGGATAAAACTTTCTGTCGGACAAAAACAACGCGTGGCGATCGCACGTGCGATATTGCGCGACCCAAGGATCCTTATTCTCGACGAGCCAACTTCGGCATTGGATGCAAAGACGGAAGTGATCATCACAACGGCACTCGAGCGGCTGATGCAGGGTCGAACAACGTTCATCATTGCTCACCGTTTGTCGACAGTACGAAAAGCGGACCGCATTCTTGTCTTTGAAAAAGGCAAGATTGTCGAGGACGGGACGCATGATGCACTTCTCAAAAAGAAGAATGGAGTGTACCGCAAACTCTACGAATATCAGGTCGGGCTCTACTGATGTCCCTCGCAGGCACGAGGTCTTTTTGCTAGGATACACTCATGATGAAAGAGCGATTGGAGGGCTACATCGACGAAGCGCTCAAGGAACTCGGAATCGCCGATGTTTCTTTTGTGCTGGAGCATCCGGACGACATGACGCACGGCGATTGGGCGACGAATGCGGCGATGCTTGCTGCGAAGAAGGTCGGCAAAAATCCCAAAACGCTTGCGGAGGAGATCGTTCAAAAACTCGGAGAGAAAAAGGACACTGACGTTCTTTCCGTCGAAGTTGCCGGACCGGGATTCATCAATTTCAAGATCGCTCCGGCAGTTTTCGATAAAGAACTTTCCGCTGCAATTTCCCAAGGTGATAAATGGGGCCGGAATGAAACGCTCAAAGGAAAAAAAGTGATGGTGGAATACACTGACCCCAACCCGTTCAAGGAATTCCACATCGGACATTTGATGTCGAATGCCATTGGAGAATCTCTCTCGTGCGTCATTGAAGCAAGCGGCGCTGAAGTCAAACGCGCCTGCTATCAGGGTGACGTGGGGCTTCACGTGGCGAAGGCTGTTTCTTCCATGCTCGAACAGCCAGAAGACTTTTGGGACAGTTTTCCAGCCCTTCCTCTCAAAGAAAGGTTGGCCTATCTGGGAAGTTTTTACGTTGCTGGGACATATGCTTACGAAAGCGGGGAAAAATGGCAAAAACCCATTCATGAGATCAACAAAAAGATTTACGAAAAGTCTGACAAGAAAGTAAGTTTTCTACATTCGTTGGGGAGAAAAACTAGCCTTGAGTACTTCGAGACAATGTACCAAAGGCTTGGAACCAAGTTTGACTTTAACTTTTTTGAGTCCGAAACTGGCGTAAGGGGAAAAGGTATTGTCACAGAAAATAAGGGCAAAGTGTTTGAAGAAAGCGAAGGCGCAATTGTGTTTCACGCCGAAAAGTTCAATCCGAAACTTCACACCCGTGTTTTCATCAGTAAAGAGGGACTTCCAACATACGAGGCCAAGGAGTTGGGCCTAGCGGAGAAAAAATACGAAACGTTTCCGTACGATGTTTCTATTGTCATAACGGGAAACGAGGTCAACGACTATTTTCAGGTGCTCCTTGAGGCCATGCGTCAGATATTTCCGGAACTCGCGGCAAAAACCGAGCATTACTCTCACGGCATGCTCCGACTTCCGACCGGAAAAATGTCGTCGCGGACGGGAGATGTTATCACTGCAACGTCGCTTCTTGATAAGGCGAAGGAGTTGATCATGAAAAATGTCGAGGGTGTCATGGAAGATGTCGCCAAGGCTGCGGGTGTGGCGGCGGTGAAGTATTCTGTTTTGCGCCAAGCATCAGGAAAAGATATTATCTTTGATTTCGACCAGTCTCTCTCGTTTGAAGGAGATTCCGGTCCATATTTGCAGTACACTTATGCGCGCACGCACTCGGTTTTGGAAAAAGCGGGAAATACCCCTGTCGCTCTCGATGGAGAGCACAACAACTATGGTGCACTACCGAAACTTCTCGTGCGTTTTCCCGAAGTAGTGCTCCGCGCAAGCCGCGAGCGTGAACCGCACTATATCGCAAATTACCTGATCGAGGTTGCCCGCGAGTTCAATTCATTCTATGGAAATACGACGATTCTCGACGGTGCGTCCGATCAGCCTTACAAACTAGCGCTCACGAAAGCCGTAGGAATCACGCTGAAAAACGGTCTCTGGTTGCTGGGAATCACCGCACCCGCTAAAATGTGACCAATTGCCCATTTCCGGCACACTGCTTCGTTGCCAGTGTCGCGAGCATCGCTCCTTGGCGCCTCGCATTGCGCTCGGAAATGAACAATTGGTAAGATATAATATCTCGTTTATGACACAAGATCCTAAAACACAAATTAGGGAAACTCCGATGGGGCGGGTTTGGTTCATCGTTTTTCTCTCCATGTGTCTCGTCTTTGGAGCTTCATGGCTCTGGCATCTGAGCGATTACCGTGCGGAGGCGAATCGCAACAACGCGATCAATAACGCGGTGACCCGGGAAACCGAAGCGATCGCCTATTATCGCGATATTCTCAAAGATCAAGGGAAAGAAGCTGCGGCAGGCTATCTCGCAACATCATCCGATATCTATGGAAACTGAGGGAAACAACGAACGCAAAGAGATCATCCAGCTGAATGGCCTCACCATTCTCGTTGTGCTCGCGCTTATGGCGAATTTTCTCATTGTTGGGTTTGTCTACCGCTGGCATCAGTGGAAACTTTTCTCGCTGGAAAAAGCAGATCAAGCCCGCTATTCGGAACTCCTCGACAGAGAACACCGCGTCAAAAATGAGATCATTGAGCTTGAAGGAGTGTCGGTGTGGAACGATACCGCATATGCGCTCTCGCGCGGCGGCGCTCAAGGTGAGTAATATCCGTTTCCCATAGCGTTGTTTGCTTCTTACGGAAAATTCCGTACGATGGGTGACAGAGTAAGTCCATTGAAGGTGCAGAGTGAAAAAATTATTGCTTGGTTTTGCGGGAGATATGGCTTCGGGAAAAGGTACTGCCACGGAGCTCGTGAAGTTGTGGTATGCCGACACGCCGTCGTTCCGTTTCTCCGACACGCTGCGGGAATTTTGGGAATGCTGGCGTCTGCACATCGCTGCAGACCACCAGATCGTTCTTCCTGAAAAACCGACGACCAAAGATCTTCAGGAATTGTCGACGGCGCTCCGGCGAATTTTCGGGGAAAATATGATGGAGCGCGCAACGGTGCTCCGTGCAGAGCAGTCAGCATCGCGAAGTCCTGTCGTTGTCATCGAAGGTATTCGCCGGCTGGTGGATATTCGTACGCTCATGGAAGACCAAGAGCTGAATTTCCGTCTTATCTATATCGAAGCGTCGGCGGATGTGCGCTGGCAACGCCATCGGACCCGCAACGAAAAACCAGGTGATGCCGATCTCACCTTTGAACAATTTCTTGCGTTGGGAGAGGCTGAACCGGAAAAAGAGATCCGCCTGCTTCGACCCAGCGCACACCTGGTGCTCGATAATAGCAGAGGACTCAATCTGCTTGAGATCGCGCTCATCCGCGCGATCGCCGGGTGGATCGCATCCTGAATGAAAAAAAAGATCAATCGAATAAACGGCCGGCGAACATTGTTCGGGCCGTTTTTTGCTCTCACAAGATCATGCCTCGCAACTGTCCGCTAAGGCGGTGCGCTTTCATCTGTAAAATCCCTGAAAATGTGTTATGATGGCCGTATTATGGCGGAGGACAAGGAGAAAAGACAGTCTACTTGTCCCGTTTGATGCAGCGGTTGTCCGGCTAAATCGAATACATGAAAAAAGAAACCCGCAACAATTCAAAAGAAGCGTCTATACGCAAGGACACCCAACCGCGACCCGCTTCGAACGGGATAAATGATCGCGAGGAAGCCGTGCTTCGCTATTGGGAAGAACACGACATTTTCGTCAAAACGTTGAAGCAGACGGAAGGGAAAGAGCCCTATGTTTTTTATGACGGACCGCCGTTCGCTACCGGGCTGCCGCATCAAGGGCATCTTCTCCAGGGGACGATCAAGGATATCATTCCGCGTTATCAGACGATGCGCGGCCGTTACGTCAGACGCCAATGGGGATGGGATTGTCACGGTTTGCCTATCGAAAATATCATCGAGAAAGAACTCGGTCTGAAGAAAAAACAGGATATCGAAGCGTACGGCATCGAGAAATTCAACCAGAAAGCGCGCGAGAGCGTGTTCATGTTCGACAAGGAATGGAAGACGATCGTTCCGCGTATGGGGAGATGGGTGGACATGGAGCATGCGTACAAAACGATGGATCCCTCATACACCGAAAGTATCTGGTGGGCGTTCAAGACACTCCACGATAAAAAGCTCATCTATGAAGGATATAAAGCGATGCATATCTGTCCGCGCTGCGAGACGACCTTGGCTGCGTCCGAAGTCGCGCTGGGGTATAAGGACGTGAAAGACATTTCGGTCTACGTGAAGTTTGAACTTATTGATGATTTACTGAAGTCCGACCTTGCCTGCCCGCCCGAAGCCGGGCGTAGGCGGGGGGAAACTGCTTTAAGGTCGGACCTCGGTAAATCGAAAACCTACCTCCTTGCGTGGACGACAACGCCGTGGACACTAATGGGGAACGTCGCACTCGCGATTAATCCGGACATTGATTATGTAAAAGTAAAGCTAAATGATGGCTCAATAATTTTAAGTAAAGAAGCATTTGAGAAATCAAAAGACAATAAGAATTTTCTCTTTTCAAAAATTGGAACTTTCTTTATGTTTGCCAGAAAAGTTGGCGAGGATGGTTCTGTACAGAAACTTCCTGAGCATGAAGAGATAAAAGGTAAAGACCTCATCGGCAAATCCTACAAACCTGTTTTCGATGACTACGCTCAAAATAAACAACTGCCGAACCATGAGAACGGCTGGAAGGTGTATGCCGCCGATTTTGTGACCGTCGAAAGCGGAACGGGGATCGTGCATATCGCTCCCGCATTCGGCGAAGACGATATGGAGCTCGGAAAAAAGATGAAGCTTCCGTTCGTTCAGCATGTCGGTATGAACGGCATCATCAAGCCCGAAGTCAAAGGATTTGCCGGACTTTCGGTCAAGCCGAGATCTGATGATGACAAAGAACGCCTCGGAACGGATATCGCGGTACTCCGGTATCTCGAGGAACATGGAAATTTTTTTGCGAAAGAAAACATCACGCACTCGTATCCCCATTGCTGGCGCTGTGATTGGCCGCTCTTGAATTATGCTGCGTCATCGTGGTTTGTGAATGTGACCGAGCTTAAGCCGAAGCTCATCGCCGAAAATAAGGAGATCAAGTGGGTTCCCGAAAGCATGCGCGACGGGCGATTCGGAAAGTGGCTCGAAGGCGCGCGCGATTGGGCTATTTCGCGTTCGCGCTATTGGGGTGCGCCGCTACCCGTATGGAAATGCAACAAATGTGCGAATGTCGAATCGCTGGGTTCGCTCGGGGAGCTCCGCAAGAAGACCGCGTCGGGAAACAGTTATTTCGTGATGCGGCATGGCGAAGCGGAAACGAACGTACAAAATATCGTGAGCTATAAACTTGAAGACGAATATCATTTGACGGAGCGCGGCCGTGCGCAAGTGAAAGCGGCGGCGCTTAAACTGAAAGAGAAGGGGATCGAGCTCATCATTGCGTCGCCCGTCTTGCGGACAAAAGAAACGGCAGAAGCGGTCGCGGAAACGCTCGGATTGAAACCCGACGCGGTCGTCTTCGATGAACGGATCGCTGAGGTCAACAGCGGCGATTGCAACGGAAAACACATCGATGAATATCGCAATTACTTCACCTCGACACTCGAAAAATTTTCAAAGGCGATACCGCACGGCGAAACGCTGAGAGAAATGATGCATCGCATCGGAGATTTTCTCTATGCCGTTGACAAGAAATACCGTGACAAAAAAGTGCTCATCATCACGCACGAATATGACGTGTGGCTCATGAACGCGGTTGCGGCCGGGGCGACCGACGAAGCGGCGGCGGCACTGCGTTCACTCGAGGGCGAAGATTATATTCATTTCGCGGAAGTCGGTGAGCTGGCTTTCGCGCCGATCCCGCATAATAACGACTATGCGCTCGATTTCCATCGCCCATTCATCGACGAGGTGAGTTACACCTGTTCGTGCGGACTCGGAACGATGGAGCGAGTGCGTGACGTTTTTGATTGCTGGTTCGAGTCCGGCTCGATGCCTTTTGCGCAATTTCACTACATGGGCGATGAAACGACGCCTGAGGGAAAACTGTTCACGAAGAATTTCCCCGCGGATTTTATCGCCGAAGCAGTGGACCAGACGCGCGGATGGTTCTATACGATGCTCGTCCTCTCGACGGCGCTTTTTGACCGCTCAGCTTTCAAAAGTGTCATCACGACGGGGCTTATCCTTGCGGAGGACGGACAAAAAATGTCGAAGAAACTCAAAAATTATGCCGATCCGATGGAGATCGCAGAAAAATACGGAGCTGATGCGTTCCGCTTTTATATGGTGAATTCTCCGGTGGTGCGCGGTGAGGAGCTGGCATTTGCGGTTTCCGGCGTCGACGAAGTTTTCAAAAAAATAACGCTGCGTCTCGATAACGTACGGTCCTTTTATGAGCTTTTTTCAGCTGATACGGTGATACGCCGCACTATGCCGGAAGGGAAGCATATTCTCGACCGGTGGATCATCGCGCGCTGGCAGGAAATGCATGCGGAAGTGACGCATCATCTCGATACGCACGAACTCGATAAGGCAACCCGTCCTATCCTCCCGTTCATCGACGATCTTTCAACGTGGTATATTCGCCGCTCGCGGGAACGATTCAAGTCCGATGACGCCGCCGACCAGAAGAGAGCACTCGAAACGACGGGATGGATCCTGCTCGAACTTTCCAAATTGCTCGCGCCGTTCATGCCGTTCCTTGCCGAAGATCTCTACGGACATCTTTCGGTCGAAGCGAAACGTGAAAGTGTTCATCTTGAAGCATGGCCGGAGATGGGCGTGGCGCTTCCTTCTATCGGAGAGACAATGGCGGAGGCGCGCCGTTTGGTGACGCTTGCGCTTGAAGCGCGCGCAAAGGCAGGCATCAAGATCCGTCAGCCGCTCGCTTCGCTCCGTGTGAATCATGGATCCGTCTGGTCTTCTGAAACAAGAGAGCGTCTTGAAGCGATCATCAAAGACGAAGTGAACGTGAAGATGATCGAATGGGATGTCGCGGAGAATGATGAAGTGACGTTAGACACCGAACTCACGCAGGAACTGAAAGACGAAGGAACACTGCGCGATCTTGTGCGTTTCGTTCAGGATATGCGAAAGACTGCGGGTCTGGTTCCCGGAGACAAGATAAAATTGAGCGTGAAAGGGGCGAAAGCGTCGGAAGCGTTCGTGGAAAAATTCAAAGAAGAACTCGAAAAAAGCGCGAATGTGACCAAGATCGAGATCGGAGAGACAGCAAAACCGTTCATGATCAAGCTCCTCGGCGAAGAGCTCGCGCTCGCCATCGAAAAGGTATAATAGACAGATGTCTTACCACATCTATCATACCGAAGCACTCATTCTCGGGGGGAAAGCGGCGGGAGAAGGGGACCGCGTACTCTATTGTTATACCCGCGAGCTCGGGCTCATCTTGGCGCACGCAAAAAGTCTCCGAGAAAACCACTCGAAACTGCGGTACACGCTTCAGACGTTCGCTCACGCGGAGATCGATCTCGTTCGGGGGAAATATGGGTGGAAACTTATTTCCGCGTATCCCATCGATTCGTTCACTTCACTGTGGCGTCATCCGTCCAAACGAAAGATCGTTGCCGCGCACGCACAGCTTCTCCGCCGGCTCATTCAGGGAGAAGAGCGCCATGAATTGTTGTTTGATGACCTGCTATCGGGACTGCGATTCTTAAGCGGGATCGAAAATGAAGCGGAACTCCGCGCGGGAGAACTTATTTTCGTGGTGCGGATGCTTTCACGTCTTGGTTATTGGGGCGATGCGGTGCGCTTTCCCCAGCTTGCGCTCGAGAATGTCTGGACGGCAGAGTTGCTCTCCTTTGCGCAAAAAGCGAGGACGCCGCTCATTCTCGGAATCAATCAAGCGCTTGAGTTATCCCATCTGTAAAGGGACCCCGTGGCAAGCCACGGGGCATTGAATGCGCTCGCTCCCCGCTCGAATGCGCGGCAAGCCGAGCGGCATTCAACCCTTTCTGCGTCATCGCACCACTTCGAGTACTTCCAAATTCATCTCCCTGCGGTCGTGAATTTTAGGTCGCTCGGACGCCGTGCAAAATCAACATTTTGCACGCGCTCCTCGCTCGACGCAGTAAAACATGCTGCTCGACCTATCTCGTCTTTGCCTGCCGGCAGACATTCTGGCTCATCACCGGTAAATGAGCCGCGACATTTGTTGTCCATGTTATACTATAAAAACATGGAAAATGAATATGAAAACAGCCGTATCGAACGGTTGAAGCGCGGTTTGTATAGTCCCGGAGGTGATGGCACGAGCAAAGAGCATGGGGCAGAGCTTTCACCATCGGACATTGAACTTGAAAAGAATTGGAAAGATACGACGATCATCAAAGACCCGAGCGTACTTCGCACGGGACCGAAAGTCGGGGTACTCAAGATCCTTGTCATTCTCTCAATCGTGACGGTGCTCCTTTCAGGAGGTTATCTTGTCTATAAGTATTTCGATCCGCTGGCAAATCCGTCGGAAAAAAATATCAGTATTACCTTTGATGTTCCGCCGGGTGCGACGCCGGGTATTCCTGCGGATATCGTGGTCCATGTCGTGAATAAAAACCGCGTCCCGCTGGAGTCCGCCGGTCTTTCGATAGTTTATCCTTCGGGAACACGCTCGGCTGACAGTCCGGATCAGGATCTGCGCGATGAGAAAAAATCATTCGGAACCATCCGCGCCGGTGAAGCGGTCAATTATCGCACTAAGGCGATATTTCTTGGCGAAGAGAAAAACGAGAAAGAGATCAAGGCGGTGCTCGAATACCGTTTTGCGGGCATGAATTCGTCTTTCACCAAAGAACGGACCCATTCAATAGAGATGCTTGCGGCGCCGATCAATCTGACGGTCGAAATGCTCAAAGAGATCAATGCCGGTCAGCCGCTCGAGCTTTCCGTTACGGCGTTTTCCAATACAGTCATCCCGCTTCGCGATGTATTTGTGAAGGTTGAATATCCGCTCGGATTTACGTTCACCAGTGCCGACCCGAAACCTGATTTCGGAAGCAACATCTGGCGCGTCGGCACGCTGCTTCCTTCGGAAAAATTTCAGCTGAAGATCCGCGGTATTTTTTCCGGCGCGGAAGGGGAGGAAAAAGTCTTTCATACGTCGGCTGGCGTGGGGAGCGACAAGACCGCGCGCGACATTGATACGTTCTACAACAAGGTGCTTTCCGCGCTTTCTTTAACACGTTCGTTCATCGGGATCGATCTCTTGCTCAATGGAAAACTCGCGAAAGATACCACCATTCCTTTCGGAACACGCGTTGACGGCAAGATACTCTGGCGGAATAATCTCGACACGAAGATCGAACAGGCGCAGATCGAGGTCCGGTTAAGCGGAGTGGCCCTTAATCGCCCTTCGATCAACGCGGGAAGCGGCGGCTTTTATCGTTCTTCCGACAATACGATCATCTGGGATTCCCGAGGTAACCGTGATCTCGCGCTTCTCGAAACAGGAGCGCAGGGTACGGTCTCTTTCTCTTTTCAGCCCCTTCCTCCCGTCTCCGGTAATCAGGCACTCTTGAATCCGACCATCACTGCCGAGATCACCGTGCGCGGCAGGCGTATTGCGGAAACGGGCGTTCCCGAAGAAGTGAAGTCGGTGATCGTCGAGAATGTGCGTGTCAGCTCTCAGGTGCAGTTTGCTTCCCGCGCAGTGTACTATGTCGGACCTTTCGTGAATTCAGGGCCGATCCCGCCCCGCGTGGAACAGGAGACGACCTATACGGTGATCTGGAGCATCGTGAATACTTCGAACAGCATCAATAATACGGAAGTGCGCGCAGTGCTCCCGATCTATGTAGAATGGTACGGTTCGGTATCACCGGGCACTGAGAATCTGACCTATAATCAAAATACGAATGAAGTCGTATGGACGGCCGGTAATATCCCCGCGGGAACGGGGATCGACAAACCGCCTCGAGAAGTGGCATTTCAGGTGGTGCTCACGCCGAGTCTTTCACAATTGAGGAGCGCGCCCGCACTCGTTACTCAGATAAGACTTTCAGCTACGGATGCCTTTACCGGAGTGCTTTTGGAGCAGAATAAATCGGACATCACGACCGATCTGTCGACGGATCCGAAGGCACTAAGAGACACCGACCTTGTTGTTCCATAGCCTCGGTTCGTGTAAAGTAAGACCTACACAAATGGCGAACTTCATTGTTGCGGAGCCTCTGCGATTCGGTCAACGTATCAGTATACGTCTTTCTCATCGCTTTCCTTACAGGAACTGTACACCTTGTGGGTTTTTCAGAAAAAACCTCACAAAGTCTTGCGGAGCTTCAAGTATTCGCTCCTCACTCCGCGCCTCGAATTTCATCCATTTGTATAAGTCTTAAAAGTATAAAAATCATGGAAAAGGAGCAGGGAAAAATGGAAGCGATCATTGCGCTCGCGAAACGCCGTGGCTTTAGATTTCGCAATGTGCGAAATGCGAAGGGGGTCGGGGAAACAGCCTGTTTCTCCGTGGAGGAAAGCAGGGCGAAGCCCGTCGAGAACCGTGGGTTCTTGAAATAAAGTCGCAAGGAACATGACAAAAAACGCAAATAACATGAATGACATAATGGAAAAAATTATCTCATTGGCGAAACGCCGTGGCTTTATCTTTCAAGGCTCGGAAATTTATGGCGGGCTGGCGGGAATATATGATTACGGTCCGTTGGGCGTGGAATTACGCCATAACATCAAGCAATATTTCTGGGATAAATTTATCAAAGAAAGGGAAGACACCTATGGCATGAGTGCCGCGATCTTGATGCCCGCGAAAGTATGGGAGGCATCGGGACATACCGAGCTGTTTGCCGACCTGATGGTCGAATGTTTATTGTGCCATCGCCGATTTCGTGCCGATCAAGAGGAGGTGCTCTCCGAGCATGAGGAGGAACACAAAAAAAGTTTGAAAGAGGTCACGACTTTCAAAAAGATGTGGTCAGGGCCGAAGGTTTTCAATCTGCTTGTTGAAACCCGTCTTGGTTCCTCGGAAGAGACAGCGACCTCCGTGTATTTGCGGGGTGAGATCACTCAAGGTGTCCATGTGAATTTTAAGAATGTTCTTGATTCCATGCATCCCAAACTGCCGTTTGGTATTGGACAAATAGGGAAAGCATTCAGGAATGAAATTACCCCGAGGGATTTTTTATTCCGGCAACGCGAGTTTGAACAGATGGAGCTGCAATATTACATAAAACCTGGTGAAAAAGTTGGGCGCGAGATGTTTGAATACTGGAAACAATTTGCGCTCGATTGGTACTACGGGCTCGGTTTTCGCAAGGAAAGTTTGCGTCTTCGCCAACATGCGGAAGATGAGCGGGCGCACTACGCGAAAGATGCCTGGGATATCGAATACAACATGCCCGGCATCGGATGGAAAGAAGCGTGGGGGATCCATCACCGTGGCGATTGGGATCTCAAACGGCATGCTGAATTTTCCGGTGTTGACCTGTCTTATTTTGATGAGGTAGAGGGCAAGCGCTATATCCCTTGTGATATAGAATGCTCCGGCGGTGTAGACCGTGCGGTACTTTTTGTGCTTCTCGAAGCATACACTGAGGACGAAATGAACGGTGAAAAGCGTGTCTATCTTCGCCTGAAACCCGAGCTTGCTCCCGTCAAAGTTGCGGTGTTTCCGCTGCTCAAGAATAAGCCGGAACTGGTGGAAAAAGCGCGTGAAGTGTACCTCGCCCTTAAAAAACAATTCGGCAATGTACTTTTTGACGACAACGGCAACATCGGGAAGCGTTACCGCCGTCAGGACGAGATCGGGACGCCTTATTGCGTGACCATTGACTTTGATACGTTGGGCGAAAAACCGGAACTGAAAGATACAGTGACACTGCGCGGTCGTGATACGGGGAAACAAGAGCGCGTGACGATCAGTGGTCTTGGGGAGCGTATAAGCTCAAAAAGACCTTAAACCTGGCAATAAACCGACTCTGAGCGGATAAATAGGCTAAAAAACCTCTCAAACCTGTCTCTGTGGACAGGTTTGGTTTCCGATTTCTTTTGACGGTGTTACAATAACACGAGTTATTATTGTCAATAAAAAATTTATTAATTTACTCATGTTATTTATGAATAGCCCTCGTTCTTTTTTTGCCGCATTATTGGTGGGCGCGCTTTTTCTTCCCGGAACGCTTGTTGCCCAGACCGCCACTCCTCCTGCGCCGGTGTTGGTTGCAACGGTCAATATTAATAATGCGCGGATCACTGCACAAACAGGCAATACGGTCGACATTTCTTTTGATCTGACAAACCGCGAGGGCGTTCAGCCCGGCGTGCAATACGGCGTATTTCTGACGCAGACTGGCGCGAACGGCCAGGTCGTCGTCGATGAAAAGGTTTACGTTGAAACACTGACGCTTGGCCCGGGAAGTACGATCCATAAAACTATTCAGTATGTTGCTCCGGAACAACTTTCCGGTGTTTATGATCTTTGGCTTTCAAGCAGGAACAGCGAGGGTCTTTCTCTTGCCGTGGCTGGTATCGGAAAAGTGCGATTTCAACCGGCACCAGGCGGCACCGTTCTTATTGATACCTCTTCGTGTTATGTGACCGTAGCGGGAGATGCAAAAAAAGAGCGCTACACGCTTTATCAGGGGGTTGATATCGCCTCAACGGAGGCATTGGAGGGACACTGTTCGGTACAAAACACGACGAGCGCCTCCGTGACGCTTACCACGTCGTTTGTCACGCATCTTCGCAATATTTTTGGAGTGATCGTGCCAGGAGTTGGCGGCGGAACGGCATCACTTACGCTTGCCCCAAATGAGCGCAAGACTTTGACCGTAGTCCTTCCGAAAGCAGCAATTCCTCAGGCTTATGACGTGCTCTTGACGCTTACCGACGGAGCGGGGGCCATTGCCAGCAACACCGTGAATTTCCATTATGTGCTTCGGGGTGCGAGCGCAACCATCCAGAACGTATCATGGGATAAAGACGTATACCAGAATAATGAGACCGCAGTCGTATCGGTTGCATGGTCTCCTTCCGCCGATTCCTTTGCGGGTTCCCGTGCAGGAAAAGGAACTCCCCTTAATTCACCGGTCCTTGAGCTCGGTGTGGCCGATAAAAATGGAGTATCGTGCGGAACCACAGTGACGAAACCGTTATCTACGAACACAACGCCTCTTCTTGAAGTCGAGTTCCCCGTGACAAAGGAATGCGCCCAGCCAGTATTGAGCGTAACGATCACCGATGCGACAAATGGGGTGCTTGCACAAGAGCGTTTTGTTACCGGAGCCGCAGAGGAAGGAGCATCATCCGCCCCTGTGAAATCGACGGTGATTGCCATTCTTGTACTGCTCCTTCTTTGCGGCATCGGCGGTGCAGTGCTCTATTTCACCCGCAAGAAAAATGGAGAAATCCCTCCGCAGGTTCCGGGTGTCATGATTGCCTTTTTGGTAGTTGCGGGCGGAATGCTGGGGGGTGTTCCGAGTGCCCATGCGGATACATGGTGGACACAATCATATCCCGTGTACTACCCCGCTGATACTTATGACAGTGGCGGTGTTTTCCACCCCCTTGGTTCTTTTTGGTATACCGAACAAGGTGCAGAATTTAACGTGAATCTTGATAAGTCCGAGTATTTACCCGGTGAAACAATGCAAATTTCGGTGAGTGTCCGGGCTGCTTATTGTAACAATATAACCTTTGATCATCTGGTGACGTATAAGGTGGATAATACCGGCTCAGGCGTCACTGCTCTCGATGCGTCACTTTTGGGGGAAACAATTCTTGCGGATGTCTTTGGGGTGATCGCTCCTCTTGTTCCAGGCCTCCACACGTTGAATTTCGTCGATCTTATTGATAACGGCATATGGTTGACTGGCGGCAGCACGGTCAATTGTTTGGATTCGGTGCAGTTTCCCGATCAATCCACCGCAGCCGTCGCTAAGTGTCAAGAAAAATATGGCGCGAGCGGCTCAGTGGCATCAAACAATATCTTTCCGCCGCTTGATTTCACTGTGCTTGATAACCCTCTTCCGCCTCCTCCTGTTGTGACCGTAACGCAGAGTCCGGATACGTCCGTTCTTTCGGGAACAACCGGAATGATCTCATGGACTGCAACGAATGATCCGACTTCATGTTCGCTCGCGCAGGACGGAACGACATTTTCAACCGGCAGGTCGGGGACAGGTTCTCATAGCGAGGTACTGAATTCACCCCCAAGCTCAACCACCTTTACGGTCACCTGCACCAATGCGGGCGGGTCCGGTTCGGGTTCCGCAACTTTTGCCATTTCAGCTCCGCCAGTACTCTCAGTTGTGCCGATAGAAGTGTACTATGGCGATGTTGCGGCGACTGATGTAAAAAGCAGCACTGCGGTCAATGCGACATACGTGACGATTAAGAATGTCGGTCAGGCGGGCACTGTCCTTCATGTGACGGGGGTCACGCCTTCCGAGCATTTCTCATGTGTACAAAATTGTACCGCGACGCTTGCAAGCGGAGCGTCAACAGTAGCGACACTCCGCCTCACCGCTCCTTCCACGCTCGGACCGTTGAGCGAAATGGTAGCGGTCAATTCCGACGGCGGTAATAAGACGGTGACCGTGAGCGCAAGCATTGTGCCTATTATCACGATCATGCCTGGTCCACTGGATTTCGGTAATGTGATCGTCAGTAAATATGCGGACAAGACTTTGACCATCATCAACAACAGTAGCACGATAACGATCCCTGCCGGGACGGTCAGTGTTTCCGCGCCTTTCTCCTGCGCCACTTCGTGTAATTACGATGCGATCCCGCCGAAGAGCACGGAAACGGTCGTCATCCGCTACACGCCCGTTGCGGTAGTCACGGACAACGGAACGGCAATGTTAAGTACGGAGCTGCAAAACAACACGGGGATTCTTAAGGGCAAAGGACTGCCCCCGACGTTCCAATTTATTGAACAGTAATTGTATCTGTCGGTTGCTTAAAACAACAAACCCCCCGCGATCGCGGGTGTTTTGTTGTTTCTGTTCATTATTTGCTTATTGTGTTATAATCCGTTTTCATGAAACCGAAAATACGGAAACTCCAAAATGGTTTACGCATGCTTTTTGTCCCGATGGAAGGCGAACGCACGACGACCGCGCTTGTGCTTGTCGAAACAGGCTCAAAATACGAGACAAAAGCGAAAAACGGCATCTCCCACTTTTTGGAACACATGTGTTTCAAGGGGACAAAAAATCGCCCGAACCAGCTGGTCATTACGCGGGAGCTTGATTCGCTGGGCGCGGAATTTAATGCGTTCACCGGATATGAATATACCGGTTATTACGTAAAAGCTGCCGCCGGCTACCTGCCGCAGGTGCTCGATCTTTTGTCGGACGTCTATTGTAATTCGTTGTTCAAAAAGGAAGATATTGAGCAGGAAAAGGGCGCGATCGTCGGAGAGATCAACATGCATGAAGATATGCCGATGCGCAAGGTGGGGAGCCTCTTCATGAAGCTCTTGTACGGTGATCAACCCGCGGGGTGGGAGATCGCCGGGTCGAAGCACCAGATCGCCACCTTTACCCGGGAGGATTTTCTCGCGTACAGAAAAAGACATTATGTTCCCGAAGCGACGGTCGTCATTGTTGCGGGGAATTTCGATGAACAAAAGACGGCAAAACTTCTCCGTTCGCAGTTCGGTAAGCTCCTTCCGGCGAAAAAGTCGGACAAGCGGAAGGTCAATGACGGGCAAACGAAACCTGCGGTGCTCTGTCATTACAAGGATTCCGATCAGACCCACCTCGTGCTCGGTGTCCGCAGTTTCGCTTTGGATCACAAAGACTATCCGACGCTCGGAGTCTTGGGTGCGATACTGGGAGCCGGAATGAGCTCGCGGCTTTTTCAAAAGATTCGCACTGAAATGGGGCTAGGGTATTATGTGAATGCATGCAATGAATCAATGACCGATCATGGGATCTTTTCCGCTTCTGCGGGCGTAGTGAATGAGCGCGTGGAAGAGGCGGTGAGTGCGATCATTCGCGAATTTTCAGATCTGAAGAACATCCTTGTCGGCGATACCGAGCTGAAAAAAGCAAAGGATATGCTTGCTGGCCGTCTGTTGCTCGGGCTGGAGACTTCCGACGATCTCGCGGAATTTTACGGTTTTCAGGAGATATTGCGCCGAGAACTCCGTACACCCGAAGAACTCATCAAGATCATGCGGGCGGTGACCAAAGAAGACATTCAACGCGTCGCAAAAACGATATTTGTCGATGAGCGTCTCAATCTCGCACTGGTCGGCCCGTGGAAAAACGAAGAACGTCTCCGCGCCTTGCTGAAGTTTTAAACAGAGTCTTTTATCAAGTGGCGCCCTTCGCATGAAGTCGGTAGAAGCGTGTTTTTCCTTGAGAAAAGCTGATTATCGTGTTATGATAGGCCGATGAAGAAAGAAGAGCTTGATGATATCGAGATCGACATCTCCTCCGGAACGATCGTAAGGACCATCATTATCGTTGCTCTTTTTGCGTTGGCATGGTTTCTTCGCGACATCATCCTTGTGGTCTTGACCGCCATCGTGCTTGCTTCGGCGATCGAGCCCTTAGTGCTTTTCATTGTAAAAAAGGGCGTTCCCCGCCTCCTGGCTTTGGTTCTGGTCTATGTGACTGGCGGGGCATTCTTGGGCGGGGTGCTCTACTTTTTTGTTCCGGCGATTATAGACGACATATCGCGCCTGTCCCGCGTAGCACCACAGTACTTGAATATTACCAGCGTGTCCGCTCCGGTTGAGGGGGGCAGTGCCGCCACCACTGTATCAGCGGTCGTTCCGCAGATCTCAGAGATCCAAGAAGGTTTTCTCGCAGGCGCGAACATCCTCGACATCTTCAAAAATGGTCTGGAGCAGGGGGGTGTGATCCATGCCGCAAGCGTGTTTTTTGGCGGGTTCATTTCGTTCGTCCTTATCATCGTGCTCTCTTTTTATTTTTCCGCTC
>Ga0209541_10007377_pt1 | contig 18529 bp, 17 predicted proteins | sample RifCSPlowO2_01_FD_184027 | JGI IMG/M metagenome (GOLD analysis project Ga0209541, IMG submission 184027) | Groundwater microbial communities from Rifle, Colorado - Rifle CSP2_plank lowO2_0.1 (SPAdes) (version 2) | ecosystem: Environmental > Aquatic > Deep subsurface > Groundwater | place... | reverse complement strand
ATTTAATACTGCGACTAAAGATATGGTCGGCGACATTGTTCCGGTAGAAATTACCGTTTTTGAAGATCGGACCTACGAAATGAAATTTAAAACATCGCCGGCGGCTGCGCTTCTAAAAAAAGCGGCTGGGATTGAAAAAGGAAGCGGCAATCCGAAAAAAGAGAAAGTTGGCAAAGTAACCATGGCCCAGATTCGGGAAATCGCCGAAAAAAAATTCGTTGATTTAAACGCCAACGACTTAGTGGCGGCGGAAAAAATCATCATGGGAACGGCGCGCTCAATGGGAATTGAAGTTTTAAAATAACGGAAAAAATACTTTTTCCGTTATTTTTTTATTAAAAAACAAAAATTATTTTTGTCAATATTGTTTTTAAAAATTCTTTAGGTTAAAGTGTTTAAAACTTGTTGTTTTAAAATTTAATAAGGAAAGAAAAATGGAAAGACCACCAAGATTAACCGTTGATGAATATTTTGACTTAATTGCTTTGATTTTTGCGTGCCGCGGCACTTGTGATCGTTTGCGGACTGCAACAGTTATAAGAGACGCTGATAATATTTTGATTGCCGGCGGATATAACGGCGCCTTATCAGGATTGCCTCATTGCGATGATATTGGCCACTTAATGGTTGAAAATCACTGTCTAAGAACCAATCACGGCGAAGAAAACGCGCTTTTAAATTGTCTTGACCTGTCCCGTATTAAAAATGGCACAGCTACTATTATCGGTAACCCATGTTATCCATGCGCTCGAAAAGTACTAAGTAAAAATATTAAAAGATTGCGCTATATCGGCACCTATCATAATCCTTTTGGCGGTGATCATGTAAAAGAACTTTGCGAACAAAAAGGCGTTACTTTGGAATTTATTGATGTTAGCGAGATTTTAAAAACTTTAGAGAAAGCCATTAATTTTCTTCAGGGACCAGGCGGCGCATTTAGAAATCTTCCAAAAATTATGCTAAAGTTTGAAGAAGAATTATAATATGAAAACTCTAATCGCAACAATCGGTTTGGTCGGTGAAAAGTGCGGCGGCAAAGAAACAATTTGCAAATTTTTGGAAGAAGAGCTTGGCAATAAATATTCTTTTGCTCATCATCGCTTCTCGGATACTTTGGTCGAGGTTGTTAAGGCCTGCCGCCTGCCTGTAACGCGCGAGAATCTTCAGAAATGTTCTCCCGCTCTGCGCGGAGCTTATGGTTTTGATGTTCTGGCAAACTCGGTTAAAGCGAGGGTTTTTGAAAGCCAAGCCGACATTATCACGCTCGATGGCATTCGCTGGAAAGATGCCGACGTTCCTGTTTTAAGAACCTTGCCGAATAATTTTTTAGTTTACGTTACCGCGCCCGTAGAAGTTCGTTATGAGCGCGCAAAATTGCGCAGTACGCAATCCGGCCGGACAAGTTATAGCGGCGAAGGCGATTCTTTTGAGAAATTTTTGCAGGAAGAAAAAGCAATCACTGAAGTAGAAATTCCGGATATCGCTAAATTAGCTGATTTCAAAATTGATAATTATGGAACATTTGAAGATTTAAGGTCGCAAGTCCGGCAATTTATTGTTGAAAAACTGAAAATCAAACCATAATAAAGGAGGGAACGGATGTCGCATGAATATCCGGGAAAACTGATTCTTTTTGAAGGATGCGAGGGGTCCGGTAAATCCACATTGATAAAAGCGCTTGGCGAAATTTTACGAAAAAAAGATTGTAACGTAGTTGAAACTAAAGAACCAAGTGGATATGCTCGCGATATTTTACTTAATCCGGACCATCCTTTAACGCCCAAAGAAGAACTGGCAATTTTTATTGACGGCAGAGCAGAGCATTTTTCCGAAATAATCATTCCCGCTCTTCTAAATAGAGATATTGTCCTTTGCGATCGCTCGTCGCCGTCAACCATCGCTTATCAGCATTATGGTCGGGGACTTGACCTTACCGATATTCTTATCAGAGATGCCAAGGCAAGGCAAAATGTTGATTTTGATCTGATAATTCTTCTTGATATCGATCCGGAAATCGGTTTGAAGCGCAAGAAACCGGAAACCCGTTTTGAGCTTGAGGCGATAAATTTCCATCATTGCGTTCGGAACGGATATCTTGAACAAGCGGAAAACGATCCTGACGGCAAATGGATTATTATTGATGCCAGCAAGGATGCGGATGCTGTTTGTCTGGAGGCACTTGTTGCTATATATAAATTGTTAATAAAAACGGACTACAGGGGGTAGAAATGAGAGCGGAAGAATTATTTGAAAGTTTGGGAGGGGATTTTTATGTTGATGATTTTGGCCGAAAATGGCCAAGATTTACGCCGAATGTTTATAGGACTTCTCAAAAAGGCGTCAAATATTTACAAGAGCCGGGATTAGTGGTAAGCGCTAAAACCGTAACCGTTGAAACGGAGGCGCTAAGGCCTTTTCTTTCCGGTTTTGACGATGAATACGCTTTTGAACAGTACGCCGATGATCCGCATTGGTTAAATGAAACCGAAGCCATTATTAAAATGGCCGGGCAGGCCTGCTATGCCAGTTATGGCCCAGGTCGCACTAAAAATACCGAAGAGGATTGTAAAAGATATCTTAGAAACATAAAAGAGCAAAAACACGGAAGCGTTATTGAACATCCGAATGTCACCTTGTTTATTTATGGCGTTAGCCGTTCTTTAACCCATGAACTCGTAAGACACCGCGTTGTTGACGGTCCGTCGCAATTATCCCAGCGATACGTTGACGGCAAAGTTTTGAGATTTGTAGAGCGGCCGGAATATCAAAATTATCTGCCATTGCACAATATGTTTGAAAGATGGATTGAAATGTCCGAAGCGGAGTATGAAGAGCGGCGGCAGGTATTGAATAATTATTTTACGGCAAGCCATCCTGAATTTAAGGAGATGAGTGCTACCGAAAAACGCAAGGCTCAAAATCAAGCGGCGCGCGCTTGCCTTCCGAATGAAACGGAAACCCATATCTATTTTACGGCTAACTTGCGGTCATGGCGCTTTATTGACGAGTTGCGTTCTTCTGAGCACGCGGAAGTGGAAATTAGAAATTTGGCTGTAAAAATGTTTTTGTGCCTATATTTCATTGCTCCTAATATTTTCAGCGATTATAAAATTGTTGCGCTTAAAGACGGCACTTTTACTCTGGATACCGAATACAAAAAAGTGTAATTTTATTTAATTTTCCCCCCGCAGTTGCGGGGGAATTTTTGTTGCCATTTTTTAATTATTATGTTAAAGTCCTTAAAACTTTTTTGTTCTTTAAAAAGAGGAAAAATAATGAAACTCATTCTGACTACGGGTATTTCTGGTGTTGGTGAAAAGAAATATCTTAAAGAATGGGAAGATTATTGTAAAAATCGAGGGAAAAAAGTAAAAGTTTTTAATGTCGGCGAAATGATGTTAAAACATGCCCATAGCTGCGGCATAAAGCTTAAGAAAAAGAATTTTTTAAATGCCGATAAGGATTTGCTTCAAATGAATCGCTCGGCTGTTTTTGCCGGCATTTTGTCCGACATTTCTGCGAATTCTGAAAGTTACGACGCGGTAGTCATTTCCATACATGCTTTTATGTTTTGGAAAGAGAGATTTTACAGAACATATGATAGATTTCTTAAAAAGTTTTCGCCCGATATGTATATAACTTTTATTGATGATTTTAGAAATATTGCCCACCGCTTGGGCCAAAGGGGAGAGTGGAGAGGAAAACTTACTTATACTAAAATTCTGTATTGGCAAAACGTTGAAGTTGAAGTTACTTCAGGATTTGCCGATTTTGCCGATAAGCTGTTTTTTGCTTTGCCGACCGGCCAACCGATTTCAACTCTTTATAAATTAATTTTCCATCCGGAGATGGAAACGGTTTACGTAAAGATGCCGATTTCTCACTTTCGGGAGCCGGAAAAAAGAGTAATGATTGATGAGTTTATTAAAGAATTAGATAAGCCCTTTACCGTTTTTAGTCCCTTGGCGGTTGAAGTTGTTGGAGTAATACCGGTTGATAAATTTGACGACGAAGAAATGCTAACTATAAATAATCACGTTGTTCATCGCGATTTATATTGGTTTGTCAATCAATGCGACATGGGCGTAACGCTGTGGCCCGGCATTGTTCCTTCGCCGGGTGTTAATCACGAAAATCACGAAAGCCATACCAAAACAAAAGACGAGTGGGTTATTTATTTGGGCAGCGAAGCCAGTCCATTTATCACTTATTTTAACACCGAATTTTTCAAAAGCAAGGAAGAATTTTTTGAATTCGTTTATAAGAAATATCCCGAAAGGAAGAATTTGTCATGGTAACCTGCTATCGTTCTGGGCCGATTGAGCGCGATCCGGCGGCGGCTTTTCACACCAAAAATAAGCTTGATGGTTTTCTTAGAAAAAACAATTTCGCCATAATAGGTGATACTTTTGAGATTTTGAAATCTTGCGGTCGGCCGCAAGCTACTTACGGACCAGAAATGAAAAAACTGCGTAATCAAGGCAGATTTTCTGATTATTCTAAAAAAGAATTACTTTTAGCGCATAGCTTAAAAGCTGTTAGAAAAGCTGACTTTGTGGTTTCGAGACCGGCGCCGGAGGCATCCGGCGGCACCACCAGCGAAACTGTTGTCATGTGGCTTAAAACTATCCCTAAATTAGTCATAATTGGTCCTCACTCTGAAGGTTTGCTGGATAATAATTCCACCTTTATGATAAAAATGTTGTCCGATAATCCCAGTTTGATTTTTAATACCGAGCGACAGGTCATTAATTTCATAACAGAGCATATTGAGATTTTTAAAAGAGGACGATCGGCAATTTACGATTTAATTGTAAAAATCAGAAAGTTTAACCCGAATATTAACGATCGCCCGAAACCTTTTTATAGCGAACGGTTGGAAGGTAAAACGTTTATTATTCAAGGCCGGCCCGGTGCCGGAAAAGACACCCAAGGACGGATGCTTCAGGATTTATGCGGTTTCAAGTTTTTTGGCAGTGGTTATGAATTAAGGCAACTGTCATCTAGATTTCCGGTTTTAGCCGAAAGCTTAAGCAAAGGCAATTTGGCGCCGGAAGTGATTATCAAGTTTTTGTTTACCCAAAGTTTAATTAAACTTGAAAAGTTTGAGCCGATAGTTTTTAGCGGAACGCCTAAAAAATTAGGCGAAGCTCAAGCGCTTATGGATATGTTGGAACTTCTTAATCGGAAACCATTAATGATTGTTATAGATATTAGCGAGGAATTGGCGAAAGAAAGAATTTTACTAAGGCGTAGCTGTGATGATTGTGAAATTTCTTTTTGCGAGGAAAAGCTGGTTGAAAGGCCGGTTTGTCCGAAATGCGGCGATTCTCTTAAAATCAGAGCCGAAAATACCACCCAAAAAGCGGTGGATAAAATATTTGATTGGTATAAAACCGATGTTGAAGAAGTGATAAGATATTTTGAAAATATCGGAACAGTAATTCATATTGACGGCAATCGCTGCAAGGAAGAAATTTTCAATGATATCTTAGAAATATTAAAAAGATAAGCCCATTTTTGGGCTTTTTTTATTTGGTAATTTATGATATTTTAGAGTCATGAACAAGTATGAACCAGTCATAGGGTTAGAAATACACTCAGAGTTGAAAACTCGGACAAAAATGTTTTGCGCGTCCAAAAATGATCCGGATGAGCGGCATCCGAATGTTAATATTTGTCCGATTTGCACCGGCCAGCCGGGAACACTGCCTACTATAAATAAAGAAGCGATAAATCATGTTATAAAAGTGGGCTTGGCGTTGGGAAGTACAATTTCAGAAATTACCAAATGGGACAGGAAAAATTATTTTTATCCCGATCTACCAAAGGGTTATCAGATTTCACAATATGACGAACCAATTTGCTTGGGCGGCGAATTGATTATTCCAGGCTATGACAAAAAGATCAGAATAACGCGTGTGCATTTGGAAGAAGACACCGGGCGGCTTATTCATTTTGGCCACATCGGCCATTCATTGGTTGATTTTAATCGCGCCGGCGTGCCTTTAATGGAACTTGTTACCGAACCGGATTTGTATTCTGGAGAAGAAGCGTCGGCTTTTGCGCAGGAACTTCAATTAATATTGCGGTATTTAGGCGTTTCCGATGCCAATATGGAAAAGGGGCAACTCCGAGTCGAAGCGAATATATCGATTCGACCACCAAGCTCCCCGCCTGCGCTGAAGCTTCGGCGGGCAGGCAAGCTCCAAGCTCCAAGCTCTATTTTGGGCACTAAAGTTGAAATAAAGAATCTAAATTCTTTTAAAGCTGTTCGCGACGCGATTGATTATGAAATTAAAAGGCAGTCGGAATTACTTGATGGTGGAAAAAAAATTATACAGGAAACTCGCGGTTGGAACGAAGAGAAAGGACCTGCCCGCAATGCTACGCACAGCGTTGCAGGCGGGCAAACTTTTTCCCAAAGAATCAAGGAAGAATCTCATGATTATCGTTATTTTCCGGAGCCTGATTTGCCGCCTTTGCGAATTGACTTGAATGCTGTTGAAGAAATTAAAGCGGCGATGCCGGAATTGCCGTCGCAAAAAAGGACAAGATTTAAGAATAATTACAGATTGCCAGATGGTCAAACAAATATTCTGGTTAACAATGAAAAACTGGCGAATTATTTTGAAAATGTCGTAAGCGAATTCATGAATTGGGATAAAGAAGGCCTGGATAAAGACAGTTTATTGGCGCAGGGTTTAGATTCAAAACCTCATATATTAGAAAAAGAAAAGCAACTGTTGATTAATTTAGCCGCTAACTATATTTTAAGCGATTTGCTTGGATTTCTTAATGAAGCGTCGGCTAAAATTAATGATATAAGAATTGATGCTGAAAATTTTGCCGAATGGTGCGGATTGCTTCATCGTAATATCATTAATTCGCGTGCCGGCAAAGATGTTTTGAAAGAAATGTGGGCGACCGGCAAAGATCCGTCGCAAGTGATTAGAGAAAAAGATTTAGTCCAGGTAGAAGATTTGGGCGAAATTGAAAGGGTCGCGGAAAAAATCATTAGTGAAAATAAAACCGCAGTTTTGGATTATAAAAAAGGGAAAAGTGCTTCACTGCAATTTTTAGTCGGCCAAATGATGAAAGAAACCCGTGGCCGAGCCAACCCAGAAACTGTTTCTGATATTTTAAAAAAACTTCTAAAATAAAAAATTTTTAACTAATTTTTCAGTTTCTTTTTCATTTCGGATCCAGTGGATTCTTTTGTTTTTTCTAAACCAGGTCATCTGACGTTTGGCGTAATGTCTCGTATTTTTTTTGATTAAATTTTTCGCTTCATTAAGCGTAGTTTTTTTGTTTAAATAATTAATAATTTCGCGGTAGCCAATGGCGTCAAAGCTTTGCTGTTTTGATCCATATTTTTTAATCAAATTTTTAACTTCACTGACAAGTCCTTCTTCAATCATCAAATCAACTCTTTTATTTATTCTTTTATTCAAAATATTTTTAGGCCAGTTAATCCCAATTTCTAGAAAATCAAAAAGCGGTTTGCCAGCTTTTCGCTGGACAGAAAATGGTTTTTTGGTTTTAATAGCCACTTCAAGCGCTCTTATAATGCGGCGTGGATTATTTGGATCAACGATATAAGCGGCTTCAGGGTCAAGTTTAATTAATTTTTCAAAAACATATTTCAGTCCGTATTTTTCAATTTCTTTTTCTAATTTTTTTCGTAACTTCTGATCCGGAGCGACTTCTGGAATATTAAGATTATCTATTACTGATTTAATATAAAGGCCGGTGCCTCCAACAAGAATAGGGAGTTTTTTCTTTTTTAGGATTTTATTTATCGCTTTTATAGCGTCTTGTTTGTATTCGGCAACTGTATAATTTTCATCCGGATTTTTTATATCTATTAGATAGTGGGATATTTTTTTGGAAATTATAAATTGGAAATTGGAAATTCCCGAAGTTCCTTGAACTTTGGGCTTTGCCGTTCCAATATCCATACCCCGATAAATCTGGCGGGAATCAGCCGAAATAATTTCGCCGTTGAATTTCTTAGCAATTTTTATAGCCAACGCTGATTTTCCTGACGCCGTCGGCCCGACAATTACGATTATTTTTGGAAGTTTAGATTTTTTCCTCAATTTCAAAAAGTATTTTAGATTTGAATTTTTCAAGTTTTTGAGCGCCTAAATCGCCCTTACCGCGCTCTCGCACGGAGACGGTGCCGTTTTTTTCTTCTTTATCGCCGATGACTAAAATATAAGAAATTTTTTCAACTTCAGCATTTCTTATTTTTTTGCCAATAGTTTCATTAGCGTCATCTATTTCAGTTCGGACATTACTCTCTATTAATTCGGTGGCAACTTTTTTAGCGTATTTTTTATTGCGATCGGTAAGATTCAATACTTTAACTTGAATAGGGGACAGCCAAACGGGAAAAGCCCCTTGGTAATTTTCAACAAGAATTCCGATAAATCTTTCAAATGAACCGAAAACGGCGCGATGGATAACAACCGGTTTTTCTTTTTTTCCTTCTTGGTTTACAAAACTCAAATTGAACTTTTCCGCCATGTTGAAATCAACCTGTATGGTACCGAGCTGCCAAGAACGGTTTAAAGAATCTTTCACATGAACTTCTATTTTAGGACCGTAAAAGGCGCCTTCTTTCGGCTGAAGTTCGTACTTTATTTTATTTTGTTTCAGTGCTTGTGCCAGCGCGTCTTCGGCTTTGTCCCAAAGCGATTTGGCGCCCATTGCTTCATCGGGGCGGGTAGCGAGATAATAGCTGGTTTTGAACCCAAAAATTTTATAAAAATTGTTTATCAATATAATTAACCGGTCAATTTCATCAATCATTTGATTTTGATGAACATAAATATGAGCATCATCCATAGTAATTTGGCGTACGCGGAATAAACCGTTTAAAACGCCGGAAAGTTCTTTTCGATGGAGCCGGCCAATTTCAGAAAATCGTAGCGGCAAATCCCGCCAGCTTCTTACTTGTGAGGAATAAATAATTGTGCTTTCGGGGCAGTTCATCGGTTTTATTACAAAAATTTGGTTGTCATTTTTTGCGGTAAACATCAGGTCTTTATAAAATTTAAAATGCCCTGATTTTTCAAACAAATCTTTTCTTACCATTATCGGGGTGGAAATTTCCTGATAATCGGCTTTATCAAGCGTCTCGCGAATAAGTTTTTCAAGCTCTCTAAAAATTATCATTCCTTTCGGATGCCAAAAAGGCGCTCCCGGAGCGATTTCATGAAATGAATATAAGTCCAATTGAGTGCCCAATTCTTGGTGATTCATTAATTTTTGTGAATTTTTCATATTCCAATTAAGATTTTAATTCTAATTCTTGCACGCTGTCGCAAACTATTTTTAAATTACCGCCGTAATTATCAACCCGCCCCTGAACCATAAGTATGTTATCTTCAGTCCAAATTTCCGGGTTTTTTTCTAATAGATCGGGGAATACGACCACTTCTATTTTATTAGCCCAATCTTCAAGTTTTGTAAAGAGCATTAACCGGCCGTTTTTAGTGACGTGTTTCTGGATTCCGGAAATTAATCCACCAACGGCGATTTTCTGGCCTATTAAAGAAGGTTTAACTTTTCCAATTAAAAGCGACTTTTTTTCCATCAATTCTTTGTATTCGCTGGTCGGATGTTCCGAAGTGTAAAGTCCAAGTAATTCTTTTTCCCATGCCAATTTCTCTTTTTTTACTGCCGGGGTTGCCGAAATTAATTTTAAAGGCGCCAAATTTGAATAAGAATCAAAAAGCCCTATTTGCGATGAATTATTTTTTTTACCAAGGCCTTTTGAATATTTTAAAAGTTCTTCTATATTTAGAAGAAGCTTCCGTCTTTCTTCAAGGGTGTCAAGCGCCCCGCATTTTATGAGCGCCTCAAGTGATTTTTTATTCAGGTCTTTTGCTAATATTCTTTCTATAAAATCAGGAATATTTAGAAATGCGCCGCTTATTTCTCTTTCTCTAATAATACTTTCTATTGCGTTAGCGCTTAAGTTTTTAATTGCCGAAAGGCCGAATCTTATCTTTATTTTACCTTCATCTTTGATTAACGTAAAATCTTCCAAACTTTCGTTGACGCTTGGCGGCAAAATTTCTATTCCCATTCTCTTAGCTTCGTTAATAATAACTGCCACGCGATCAAGATCAAAACTCTCGGCATTTAAAAGCGCGGTCATAAATTCGGCCGGATATTTAGTTTTAAGATAGGCTGTTTGGTAAGAGATTAAAGCGTAACAGGCGGCGTGGGAGCGGTTAAAGCCATAGCGGGCAAATGGCTCGATAAAATGCCAAATTTTTTCTGCCGTTGCATTATTTATTCCGTTACTGATTAGTCCTTTTATGAATTTTTCTGACTGCTCATCAAGAAGTTTTTTAATTTTTTTACCGACAGCTTTTCTTAAAATGTCGGCTTCCGATAATGTAAAACCGGCCAACTGATTGGCGATACGCAATACCTGCTCCTGGTAAATTGCGACTCCATTCGTACTTTTTAAAATTGGTTCAAGTCCCGGATGCAGATAAGTTACTTTCTCTTTTCCGTTTTTTCTCGCTATGTACGATGGAATAAATTCCATCGGTCCAGGCCGAAAAGCCGCGACCATAACAATAATATCTTCAAGTTCCGTCGGTTTTAATTCTTTAAGATATCGGCGCATGCCATTTGATTCAAGCTGGAAAACTCCGATCGTGTCGGCACGCTGAAGCAATTCGAAAACTTCGCGATCATCAATCGGAATACTATAAATATCCAACTTTGTCCCATAGTTTTTTTCAATAAGATTCAGCGCTTTTTCAATGATTGTTAAATTTCTAAGTCCCAAAATATCCATTTTTAAAAGACCCAGCGCCTCAACCGAACGCATTTCGTATTGGGTTACAAGCGCTTCCTCACCGCCTTTTGAAGAATGAGCCCACTGAAGCGGCATATAATCAATAATGGGATTTTTAGTGATAACAATGCCACAAGCGTGAGTTGAAGCGTGACGCGCCACTCCCTCGAGTTTCTTTGCCGTTTGAATCAACTGGCGCGCTTGGGGGTCGGCATCAATCGCTTGTTTTAATTCAGCGACGTTTCCCGTGGCTTTTTCTAAAGTTATTCCCGGCCCGAATGGTACCATTTTAGCTATTTTGTCGCAAAAACCGTATCCAAAACCCAAAGCCCTGCCAGCATCTCTTATGGCGGCACGAGCTGCCATAGTACCAAAAGTTATGATTTGAGCGACGCGGTCTTTACCGTATTTTTGGGAAATATAATCCAATACCTCATTGCGCCTATGATCGGCAAAATCCAAATCAATATCTGGCGGTGCTATTCTATCGGGATTTAAAAACCTTTCAAAAAGCAAAGCGTATTTTATTGGGTCTATATTAGTAATGCCAATAAGGTAAGATATAAGAGATCCGGCGGCGCTGCCGCGTCCCGGCCCAACGGCAATGCCCTGGCTTTTAGCCCAATTCACAATATCCCAAACAATTAATATATAAGACGCAAAACCAGTTCTTTTAATGACCCCGAGCTCAAAATTAAATCGGGAAGAAAGCTCTTCCGGCGCTTCATTTAATGATTTATATCCAAAACGTTTTTGTAATCCTAAGGTTGCTAATTTTTCCAGATAATTTTCCGCGGTTTCATTTTCCGGAAGCTCAAAATGGGGGAATTGGGTTTTGCCCAACTCAAATTCAAAATCAACCGCATCGGCGATTCTGACGGTATTTTCAATTGCTTCCGGGAAATCTTTAAAAAATTCAGCCATTTCTTCCGCTGATTTAAGCGAAAGATTAACGCCTTTTACCGATAGCCGGTTAGCGTCAGAAATTTTATTGCCGGTGCCGACAGCTAAAAGTACATCATGGTAATCTTCATCTTCTTTTGATATGTAGTGGACATCATTTGTCGCCACCAATGGAATTTTTAATTTTTTAGCAAAGTCGGCAGTTTTAAAAAATATGTTAGGGTTCTTGTTATCAGAAAAAAAATGCGGTTGAAGCTCAATAAAAAAATTGTCTTTGCCAAAAATATTTTGGTATTCCATGGCGGCAGTTTCCGCGTTTTCAAGTTGATTTATTGATAAAAAATGAGAAATTTCCGAATTCCGGCAGCCGCTCATGCAAATCAAACCGTCGGCGTGTTGGCGCAACAGATTTTTATCAACTCGCGGTTTGTAATAAAACCCTTCCAGATGCGCCCTAGTAATTAATTGCACTAAATTTTTATAGCCAATAGAGTTTTTTACAAGGACAGTTAAATGATAGCGTTTATTGTCGGGAGTATTTGTTTTATCGCTCATACTGCCGCTCGCGACATAAATCTCGCATCCAATTATTGGTTTTATACCGGTTTTTTTAGCTTTCTGAAAAAATTCAACCGCGCCATAAATCGCGCCATGGTCGGTTAAAGCCAGCGAGTCCATGCCGAGCTCTTTGGTTTTAGCAATCAAATCATCAATCTTAGCGAGTCCGTCTAGTAAACTATAGTGAGAATGGACATGTAAGTGAGTGAATCGCATAAAAATAAATATTTTATAATTTTATTTTATCATAAAAAAATTTATAACAAAAACTTGCTGTAAAAATTATTTTATGTTAACATATTTAAATTATGGGAGGAGTGCAAACCCAAAGGCATACGAAAGGAAAAAGAAACCGGAGGCGGTCTCATTTGGCTTTGAAAAAAACTTTTTTAGCAATTTGCGATAAATGCGAGCGAGAGGTCTTGCCGCACTATATTTGCGCTTACTGCGGCTTTTACAACGGACGAGAGGTAATTGATGTTTTGGCAAAACTTGATAAAAAAGAAAAGAAAAAGCGGCTAAAAGAAGAAGCGGCCCACGCGGCTCACGGTGAGCATAAGGGCGGCGAAAATATGCCAAAATAATTGCATCGTGATAAATATATAAAATATTTAGATGTTCCGAATATTTACCATTAAATAAATTTAAATATGACTAAAAAATTTATAAGCGGTCTTGCAACAACAATTTTATGTTTTGCGTTTATTTTTTCAGCTATAGCACAAACCAATCCTTATGTTAGAACCCAAGTAAAAACCGAACAAGAAGATATAAAAGCGAAAAGAACCGAGTTAAATATCCAACTGAAAAACGAACGCGAAGCGGCAAAAAAACGTCTTGAAACTATGCGGGAAGAGGCCAAAAAAGCAACCGAAACACGCCGTGAAGAGTTAAAAGATAAAATCAGTAAATTGCGTGACGAAAAAAAGAAGCAAATCGCCACACGGCTTAACGAACAATTGGCGCGTCTTAATACCCAATGGACCGAACATTTCAATAACGTATTAAACCGTCTTTCGGAAATTCTTTCTAAAGTGGAACTACGAGCTGGTAAAGCCGAGAGTAACGGCGAGAATGTTATAGCTGTTAAAACAGCAATCCAGAATGCTAAAACTGCCATTGAAACTGCCAGAACTGCAGTGGAAACTCAAACAAAGAAAACTTATATTGCTAATTTTATCTCTGAAAAAGAACTTAAAGAGGCGTTTAAAACAGTAAAAGAACAGCTTCGCAAAGATCTTTTCGGGCTTCGCGATGGAGCGATGAAAAACGCCAGAGAAGCGGTTAAGAACGCGCATCAGGCATTAAAGGGCGTTCCTCGTGTAGACGAAGAGCCGATGGCAACTACAACACCATCGCAATAAACTATATTCGTAAATAATTAAGAATAAAAAAATATGGAAACATTAAACAAAACTTGGATTTGGATTCTAATCGTAGTCGTTGTCTTGGCGTTCGTTTGGGCTGCCTGGCAATATGATTTTTTTAATGGACTGATTACCAAAGAAGAAGCTTTAATTTCTGATAACGATACTACTGCTGAAATAGATAAAGATTTAAACGCGGTTGATGTTGGCGATCCGGATCAAGATCTTAAAAATTTGGACGACGATCTTAACCAGTTATGATTATCGTAGATTATAAAACCCCGCCCCGCAGCTGCGGGGCGGGTTTTTTGGATTTAAAAAATTCAAGTTTTAGGATATAATAAAATAATAAACTATGAAATTTTTTAAACGACCAGCTTTTATTGTTTCCACTATTGTTTTGGTTCTGGCTTTGAGTGGCTACTTTTACTTTTGGCGTGATGAAGATAGTAAACCGGAATATATAGTTGTTGAAAGAGGAAATATTATTCAAGAAGTCAGCGTTACTGGCAAGGTTAATCCGTTAAAAAGCGCCGATTTGGCTTTTGAAAAAAGCGGTAAAATTGTTTCTGTTTTTGCTCAAGTCGGAACTTTTGTTTATGCAGGCGATATATTAGTCCGCGAGGACAGTTCTGAACTAGCGACTCAACTTTTAAAAGCGCAAGCGGATTTGGCTGCCAAAAAAGTGGATCTTGATAAATCGCAAGTTGTTTTAGTGAATTATTATTTAGGCATTGTTGACGTTTTGAATGATGCCCATATTAAAACCGATGATGCTGTGAGAAAACAAGCGGGGTCTATGTTTACCGATGCCGAATCAGATACTCCCAGATTGAATTTTTCAAGCACCAACTCGCAAGCCATTACCGATTCTCAAAATGGCCGGTTGGCTTTAAGGACGGAACTCAGCGATTGGAGGCAGGAGCTTAGTGCGATCGGCGTCGCTTCTTCGAATGACGATCTTTTTACGGCGCTTATAAAATCTAAAACACGTCTTTCCACGGCCGGCGCGTTTTTAGCCAACGTGGCAGATGCTCTTGAAAAGGCTACTGGTATTACTCAATCAACATTAGATTCTTACAAAGCCAGTATTACCACAGCTCGGACTAATGTTAATACCGCCCTGACTAATATTTCTGACCGAAATCAGAACATTAATTCACAAAAAGCGACCACTGCTTCGGAAGAGGCGGCGATTAAATCTTATGAAGCGAGCATTCAGAATATCGAAGCTCAACTAGCTAAAACGGCTTTGCGTTCTCCAATTGCCGGCGTTGTCACAAAACAAGATGCTAAAATAGGAGAAATTGCTTCTGCGGGGATGGTTCTTGTCTCGGTCATTTCTGCTACTCAGTTTGAAGTGGAAGCCAATATTCCCGAAATTGATATTGCTAAAATTAAAATCGGAAACCCGGCAAAAATAACTCTTGACGCTTACGGCAGCGATGTTGTTTTAGAGGCAAAAGTCACCGCCATTGATCCGGCTGAAACAGTAATAGAAGGGGTATCGACTTATAAAACAACTTTACAATTTAACAAAAAAGACGAACGCATTAAATCCGGAATGACGGGCGATGTTAAAATATTGTCTTCGGGGCGCGAAAACGTCATTGTTATTCCGCAGAGAGCGGTAGTTTCCAAAAACGGCGATAAAATCGTAAGGATTATCGTAAATGACGAAATTAAAGAAGTGAAAGTAGCAACCGGTCTTCGCGGTTCCGATGGAAATATTGAAATCACGGAAGGTGTTAGTGAAGGCGACAAAGTCATTGTCTTTTTGAAAGAACAATAATTCAGATATGGCAATTATTGAAGTTAGTAATCTAACAAAAATTTACGTTGACGAAAGTGCTCCGACAAAAGCGCTGGACGGCGTTTGTCTTAACGTAGAAAAAGGCGAATTTGTTGCCATAATGGGCCCGTCGGGTTCAGGAAAATCAACGCTTCTTCATATTTTGGGTTTTTTGGATCGGCCGACCTCTGGCAAGTACCTATTCGAAAATAAAAGCATGGATGAATATTCCGATAAGGAGTTGGCGCGAATCAGGAACCAGAAAATGGGTTTTATTTTTCAGGCCTTCAATCTTTTGCCGCGTACGACGGTATTTGAAAATGTTAAACTGCCGCTGATTTATTCCGATATTGCCGAATCAAAATGGGATGACCTGACTATTAAAGCAATCGAAGCGGTCGGGCTTTCGCATCGGATTCATTATGAAACTTCCCAGCTTTCTGGCGGAGAAAAACAACGGACGGCCATTGCCCGCGCTCTTGTTGTCGGTCCTTCAGTAATTTTTGCCGATGAACCAACCGGCAATCTTGATTCAAAATCCGGCGGACAAGTCATGGAAACTATTGAAAAGCTTCATAAATCGGGCCATACCATTATTCTTATAACACACGAAACTTACACTGCCGAATACGCCCAACGGATCATTACATTAAAGGATGGCCTTATTGAGAGCGATAGTAAGGTTTCACAGCAACATCATTTAAAAGACCATAGGTTCATAAAATAATATGAATATAAAACATCAGTTTAAAACCGCTTTTTCTGGCATCAAAACAAACAAAGGCCGCGCCGTTTTAACTATTTTAGGAATCGTTATAGGGATTACTGCCATAATTTTGGTTATGGCTTTGGGTCAGGGCGCGCAAAATCTTATATTGGGTCAGATTCAAAGTATTGGCTCTAAAACTATAGTGGTTGCACCTGGCCGTCATCCGAAAGGTCCGGCCGATATTATCGCGACTTTCACCGATTCGCTTAAGGCCAGAGATTTGGAAATTTTGGAAAGGAAAGAAAACGTGCCACACTTATTTGGTATAATGCCGATAGTTTTCGGCGCCCAAACCGCGGCTTATGGTAATGAGACATATCGGCCGACAATTTTCGGAGCTACAGATTTTTTCGCAAAAATTTATGACATTTATCCAAACAAGGGCCGTCTTTTTACAAATGAAGAAGTAAAAGGTTATTCAAGCGTTGTCGTAATCGGAAAAAAGGTTAAAGAAGAACTTTTTGGCAATGAAGAAGCAATCGGGAAAAATATAAGAATCAAGGGAAAAAGTTTCAAAGTTATTGGTGTTTTTCCTGCCAAAGGCCAGGTTTCTTTTCTTAACATAGACGAAGTAGCTATCGTGCCCTATACTACTGCCCAGCAGTATATTTTCGGAATAAAATATTTTCATCGGTTTATTGTCGAAATCGACGAAGAAAAAAATATTCCCCAAACCATAGACGATATTGAAATAGCATTGCGAAATTCTCATGGCATAACCGATCCGGAAAAGGATGATTTTTTTGTAGAATCACAAGCCGACGCGGTGGAAATGGTTAAAACGGTAACCGACATTTTAACTTTATTTCTGACCGCAATCGCTGCCATCTCGCTTCTTGTTGGTGGCGTTGGCATCATGAATATTATGCTTGTTTCGGTCACCGAGAGAACGCGCGAAATTGGTTTACGCAAGGCCATCGGAGCGTCGGGAAACGAAATTATGCTCCAGTTTCTTTTGGAGGCGGTAATTCTCACTTTTTCCGGCGGAATCTTGGGAATAATTTTTGGCGCCAGCTTATCTTTTTTAGCCGCAATTATCCTAAGCACTTTTGTCGGTTTAAGTTGGTCTTTTGTCTTTCCTTTCTCGGCTGCAATTTTAGGCTTAGCAGTAGCCACTTTGGTCGGACTAATATTCGGTCTTTATCCGGCGCGCAAGGCCTCGCTTAAAAGCCCGATAGAAGCATTGCGGTACGAGTGACTATCTATAATTTTAAACTGCCGCGTCTAATTGCAATCACATAAAAAATCTGATAAGATCTTTCTCATGGAAAATAAAGGAAATAAAATACCTTTAACTCCGGACGATGAAACTCTGATTTTAGTGCGCAAACTCTGGCAAGCGGAAAAATGGCGCCGTTTTTGGGGTATTTTAAGATATGTTATTTATATTGGAGTAATTTTTGGCACATTCTATTTTCTTACCCCTTACATTGAACGCTATTTTAACATAATACAAGGCCTGCAAAGCGCTCAAAGCCCGCAGGAATTGCAAAAAGTTCTGCAGCAATTGCAAAAATGATAAATTCCAAATTATTTGGACCGGCTGTCGTCGGTCTCTTAATTATTATTACGCTCTTAGCTTATATTAAAGTTTTTCGCGCCGAATTTGTTTACGACGATTATGCTTTCATTGTCAATAATAAAGACATCCAAAGTTTTAAGCCGTTTTCCAAATTCTTTTTAAGTCCCGATATTTTTACCGGAAGCAATTATCATACCGAGCGGGGTGGAGGACAAAACTGGAGGCCGGTCGCGTCTTTGGCATTTGCGGCGCAGTACGCTCTATTTGGCAAAAATCCATTTGGTTTTCACTTCACGAGTATTTTCCTTCATATTCTTAATTTAATTTTTGTTTATATTTTAGCAATAAAGCTTACTCGGCGGATTGGCGTTGCCATCATAACGACAGCTTTTTGGGCGCTGCACCCAGTGGCAACCGAAGCGGTAAGCTGGATCGCCAATCAAAGCAGTTTGATTTTTTTCGGCTTTTTTATTTTAGTCGTTCTATCAATTTTAAATTATCAGGAAAATAAAAATAGAAAATTTTTACTTTGGATTTCGTATTTGTTTTTTGCTTTATCTCTTTTAACAAAAGAAACAGCATTAGGAGGAATTTTTATAATTCCTTTCGTTTTTCTGTTAAGTTACCAGGGGCGGGAAAAAATCAATTTCCGTAAAATTTTAGTAGATTCGCTTCCGTTTGTTTTAATGGGTCTGGCTTATTTTTACGCCCGTTATAAAATTTTAGGCACTTTGGGCGACCATGTTTTGCGCGGCTCCTTTTTGGAGAATATTCTACTTGCTCCGACGGTATT
>Ga0209541_10007376_pt1 | contig 18530 bp, 12 predicted proteins | sample RifCSPlowO2_01_FD_184027 | JGI IMG/M metagenome (GOLD analysis project Ga0209541, IMG submission 184027) | Groundwater microbial communities from Rifle, Colorado - Rifle CSP2_plank lowO2_0.1 (SPAdes) (version 2) | ecosystem: Environmental > Aquatic > Deep subsurface > Groundwater | place... | reverse complement strand
AGAAAAGACAAGAAAGAGCTAATGACCAATCTAATCAAAAAAATTAAAGAGAGAATTAAAGAAAGAAAAATAACAGCAACAATAAGCGCATTATCATTAATAATTATTATTGTATTATTAAATAATTATATAACATATTTTTATAAGATAGCAAAAGCATTTATTTTCCAATTTAATTTTTCTACAACAATCCCGACATTAAAGTTACTGCCATCTTTATTGTCATGGCCGATAATCATCTTGTTTATTTTAGGCATAATATTTACAATAATCTATAAATCAAAGGAATTAATAAATATAAGCCTTGTATTTGTTTTATTTTTATTTTTTTCAACCTTTTTTTACAACAGGGTTCCTGAATTAAGATATATATTGCCTATAATACTGCCGATTTATCTGATTTCTGCAATAGTAATAGATGAGCTAATTAATTACGCAGTTATGTTTATTAAAATAAATATGAGAATGAAATATTTAAAACTGATTTTAAGATTTGCAATTTTAATCATAATATTATTTATTGTTGTAAAACCATATTATAGTTTAGGCAATCAGATAATTGAAAATAAAAACTGGGCTTATACAGGATATATAGAAGCGATGAACTGGGTAAGCGATAACATAAAAGATGCTGAGGGAGAATATCAGGGTATAAAAAATGTATTCATACCAAATTTCTTTGCATGCTGCAGTTATAATGCCGGATTAGAAAGGGATGATATCAGAAGGGTTAACTGGAGCGGCTATTTTGATACTTTTGAAGAATTTAAGGATTTTGTAGACAAGAATGAAAATATGACGATTTATTTAATGCCAGATGCATGGGATACTGGACAGAGAGAATGGCTTTATCCGATGACGCAAGAAAAGTTTGATAATATCATATCGCTGAAATTTAATCTGGTAAAGGTTGTTGAAAGGCCGTATCCTACAACAGAAGGTATTAAAAATATTCCTGCAGTTCTTATTTTTAAGAGGAATTGAAAGATGGATTTAACGATAATAGTTCCTTGTTTAAATGAAATAAAAATCTTAGAAGATAGTATAAAAAGAATAAAAGAAGTTTTAGATATCAGTAAGTACAGATATGAAATAATAATAATTGATGATGGAAGCACAGATGGAACTAAAGAATTGGCAAAAAAAATAGCTGATAAATACAATAATATAAAATTTATAAATCACGAAAAAAACAAGGGAAGGGGAATAACAGTTGATGAGGGGGTAAGAAATGCCAGAGGAAAAATAGCCGGCTATATTGATGTTGATCTTGAGACGCCTGCCTCTTATATTTTAGCTCTTGTTTTAGAAATTGAAAAAGGAGCTGATATTGCGACAGCTTATAGGCATTATAAATTTAATTTGCCTTATACACACAGATGGTTTTTAAGCAAGGGATATAATTTTTTAGTTAGATTGCTGCTGAATGTAAAACTAAAGGATACAGAAACCGGATGCAAGTTTTTTAATAAAAAAAAAATACTGCCTGTCCTGGATCAAATTAAAAAAACCGGCTGGTTTTGGGATACAGAAATAATGGTTAGGTCATTATATGCTGGCTTAAAGATAAAAGAAGTTCCAACTGTTTTTTTAAGAAGGGGTGAAACAGGAACAACAGTCAGTGTGGTAAAAGATTCGGTTGATTATTTTTTTAATTTATTAAGATTCAGGGGGGAAATAAAAAGAAAAAAATTAAAATGAATAATAAATTAAAGTTAATAAATTCCTTGTTTAATAATATCATATTAAGAAAGCCGACTCCATATATTTTATTATTTGAGCCTTCGCAATTATGCAACTGCAAATGCGAATTCTGCTACCACTGGAAAGAATATGATAAGAATGAACTAAAGAAAGAAGAGATATTTGATATACTTCAGCAGGCATATGATCTTGGCTGCGGCTATCTTATTCTTAACGGAGGAGAGCCTTTTATTGCTCCATATTTTGAAGATACGTTAAAAAAAAGTAAAGAGATTGGTTATAATATAAATATAACAACAAACGGTTCAATGCTTCATAAGATTGAAAGATATTACAGATACATTGATAATTTAACTGTTTCTATTGATTCTCCTGATGAAAAGCATGATGAATACAGGAGACACAAGGGATTGTTCAAAAAAAGCATTGAAGGCATTAAATATGCCAAAAAATACATTCCTAACATAAAAATAAACTTTTCTGTGCATGATGAAAACAAACATAAAATAGAAAAAATGCTAAGATTGGTTAAAGAGCTGGACTGTGAAATATTCTTAAGGCTGCTTGTAATGGAGCACAAAGAAAATGCTGATATAGCTGATTTCAGGCTGGTAATCAAAGACAAGGCAGATATAAAAAAAATAGCTGATGATATAATAAGATTAAAGAAAAATAATCTGATTGTTACTCCAAAAACAAGCTTAAATTTTATTAAAAATGAAAAAAAATTTAGATGCTATAATTCATGGCTTATAATGAATGTTGATTCGCACGGAAGAATTTATCCTCCATGCCACAGGTTTGAAGGAACAAAAGAGCTTGTCTTTGGCTCTATAAGAAAAAACAATCTTAAGGAGATATGGTATTCAAAAAATGCAGAAGATTTCAGAAAATTTGCAAAAAAATGTACTCCGGATATGAACTGTTATACTGCATGCGTTTTGGAGCCGTCTTTAATTTTAAAACCACACTTAAGAATGATATTTGAGCAACTGACATCAAATTCAAATCTATTTAATTTTTTCAGGAAAAGAAAATGAAAATATTACTGGTTAATCCCTCACAAAATGCTGTTTATGGAAAAAAAGTAATAATTCCTCCAGCTTACCCCCCATTAGGACTGCTTTATATTGCAGCAATGATAGAAAAGGGTAATAATGTTGAAATACTTGATTTTGACACAGATGATTTAACAAAAGAAAAATTTATTTCTCATTTAAATAAATTTAATCCTGATTTGGTCGGATTAACTGCTTCAACACCAATGATTAAAAATGCTTTAAAAGCAGCTGAGTGGGTCAAGGAGAATCGCGATGTTCCTGTTGTTTTAGGAGGAATTCATGCGACAATAGCTCCTGAAGAATGCATTTCAAATGAAAATATAGATTTTATACTCAAGGGTGAGGCTGAAAAAACATTTGAAGAATTTGTTAAGAATTTTTCCAGCAGGAAATTTAAAGGCATAAAAGGAATCTGGTATAAGGAAAATGGAAAGGTCATAAGGAATCCTGACAGGGAATTAATAAAGAACCTGGATGAGCTGCCATTTCCTGCAAGGCATTTGATGAAGCATCCTGAGAAATATATTCCTGCTGACGCATTAAGGCAGCCTGTAACAACAATCATAACAACAAGGGGCTGCCCTGGAAAATGCACTTACTGCTGCACTAAAAATATTTTTGGAAGTTATGTAAGATTCAGGAGCATAGACAATGTGATGAAAGAGATTAAGGAATGCATTGACGGGTTTGGAATAAAAGAATTCCACATAATGGATGACTGCTTTACTATAAGCAAGAGATTGGTCATGGATTTCAGGGATGCAATAAAAAAATCAGGAATGGATATAAATTTTGTCTTCCCAAATGGATTAAGGGCAGACCATGTTGACAGGGATGTTCTAACTGCATTAAAGGATTTGGGTGTTATAAGCGTGGGTTATGGCGTTGAATCTGGGAATCAGCAAATTTTAGATAACATCAAAAAAGGAATTACATTAAAGCAGGTAAGGGATGCATTTAAGTTATCAAAAGAACTTGGATTTGAAACATGGGGTTTTTTTATGCTCGGATTGCCTGGAGAAAATAAAAATACAGCAAGGGATACAATAAATTTTGCAAAAGAACTTGATCCTGATTTTGCTAAGTTTTTGATTTTAAAGCCTTATCCTGGAAGCGAAATTTATGAGCAGTTAGAAAAATCAGATTTAATATTAGACCATGATTATGATAAATACGGAGTATATACAGGAGCAATACATAAACTTCCAGATCTCAGCCAGGAAGAAATATCAAGACTGCAGAAAAAAGCTTTTAGGGAATTTTATTTAAGGCCAAAAAAAATAATCCAGCATATCAAAAGAATAAGATCATTTACGCAACTTAAATTAAATGCTAAATCTGCTGTGTTTATTTTAAAAAGAATGGTATTCAACTAAGTTGTCAATTTGTCCAATTAAATATTTTAAATATTTCTGATAACAGCTTTTAGAAAAGCCTTTATTTTATCACCTGCATAAAAAGGGTAGTCAAATGGAAGCAAAAAAAGATAAACATAGTTTGACAATCTACTTTTTTTATTGCTTAACATTTTTTTTTTTATTAAAGGCTTGAATACGCCTGGAGTCCTGAGATATAGAGACAGCAGTTTTGATATATTGTAGGCTGTATTTTTATAAGGATGTTTTAATATACTGACATCATGATCGCTGCTCTTTCCCTGCTTGATGTCAAGGATTGTTTTTTCATCAAGCATTTTTTTTTTTAAAGCATAATAATAAATATCTGTCTGCGGAAATGGAAATAATGTATATGTAGGAGAGGCATCTGGCTTTATCTTCTCAATTAAATCAACAGTCCTCCACATTGCTTCCGGTGTTTCATGCGGAATTGCAAACATTGCTGTTACCTGCAGCTTTAGTCCAGCATCTTTGATTATTTTAGCTGCTTTTATCATCTGTTTTTGCTGCACGCCTCTTTTCAAAATATTATTTCTTATATGATCATCTCCAGAATCAATACCCATGTACATCTGCGGGCAGCCAGCTTCTTTAATCAGCCTGATATTTTCCTCTGTTACATTATTTGGATTTGTCTGGCAGAAAAATGGGATGCCAATTTCTTTTGGATATCTTTTTGCAAATTCCCTCAGCCAGGGCATATCAATTGTAAATGTTTCATCTTCAAACTCCACTCGTTTAATATTGTATTTCTTTTTCGCCAGATTAATCTCTTCAAAAACATTATCAACACTTCTTTTTCTTGTATATCTCTGATTGGGATATAATTTTTTGTCAGAAGAATTATGGCAATACGCGCAGTTATAAGGGCATCCCCTGGAAGCCATTACCATCAGATTATCTTTAAAAACACCATATTTATAGAATAAGTCCCTGTCTGGAAAAGGCAGAGAATCAAGATTCTGTATTAAAGGCCTTAATGGGTTTTTTATTATCTTATTATTTTTTTTCAGCCATATATTTTTTATATTTGAAGTATCTTTATTATCTTCTAATTTATTTACAAGTTCTAATACTGCCTCTTCCCCTTCTCCAATGCATACATAATCAAAACCATCATTCAATACAAACTGAGGAAGGCTTGTAGCATGTATTCCGCCGATTATACTGGGAATATTCAACTTTTTTTTTAGCAAAGCATTCATATTCCTGACATGAGAATACATATATGTATCTGAAGAAAAAGCTAATAGGTCTGGATTAAATTTTTCTGCTTTTTTTAATAATCTTTCCCTGTCTTTTCTAAAATTAAAAATATTTGAATTGGTTGCCCAGCGAGGCATTCCAAACTCAAAGATTAGTTCTGTTTTGTGCCCTGCTTTTTTAAGTATTGAAGAAAGATATTCAATTCCCAGCTGTTCTGTTTCCCTATAGTAAAAAAGAATTTTCATTAGATTTCTCTTAATATTTTTTTTATTAAAGGTATATCATACTCATGTTTTGTTTGTTTAGAAGAATAAAAAAATGCATTTGGATTATTATTTTCTTCGTAAAAACTTTTAACAGATTCAAATTCTTTTTTTGCATTTGATGCGCTGACAGAATCAAACTCGCCATTAATAACAATTATTTTCCTGGGAAAACCTGCAATAAGGAAATCTTTCATATTAAAATAATTTAACACATTATTAACTCTTCCTAAACTGCTGTGTTTTTCTTTTACAAAATTATAGTCAAAACTTCCGAAAAAGCTGTTTATTACGGCAAATGGAACATCCTTGTCAATTGCCAATGCAAACATGCTTACCGCGCCTCCAGCAGAGATTCCGACAAACCCTATCTCACCAGGATTGATGTTATATTTATCAGCTATATGATTTCTTAACATCAAGGCATCTGATGCAACAAAACCAAGCCATGATAAAGAATACATAGAAACAATCTCATCAAAAAAAACAGCGTCCATCCCTGTATTATATCCTCTTAATCCGGGAACAAATACAGTATAATTTTCCTTAGCAAGCTCTAAGGCTATGCCTTTTTCATATGAATCTTTGTCAATCACATCATCTAATGGATTTTTTTCTTCTGGCACCCCTGGAACTACGATTACCACTTTGTTGATTGGCTGATTTTTTTTTCTTACAATCAATCCAGGCAGATATTCTCCTACAACTGGAAATTTGATATTGCTGATTTCAATATCACCTATATTATAAGAATTTATAATAATAATCTCCCCTAATTTATCAGAATTCATAAGAGCATTATAATTTGTTATAGGAAATCCAATTGATTTATATTTATATTCTTCAAAATTTTTAATGAATAAATCATAATCTCCGTTATAAGAATATTTTGGCTCAATTTTAATCAGATTTTCAATAGTATTATCAACATATAATTTTTTTTCCAGGACAGACCTTAGATCAGAGGGCATTAGTTTAGCTAAATCCTTGCTGATTTTAAAACGGAATTCAGAGTATGCCCCAATTAAAAACACTGAAATGATTATTAATAACACTAATGAAAAGAAGATTATTTTTTTTTTTCTTTTTCTTTTTTCGTGTTCAATTTTCATTTTAATATTTCTCTGACTGATTTAACAACATCATCAACATCCTTATCTGTTAATTTTGCAGAGAAAGGAAGCGATATTGTCCTGTCTGAGATAAACTCAGCATTCGGGAAATCCCCCTGTTTATAGTTAAATGCTTCTTTGTAATATTTATGAAGATGAAGGGATATAAAATGAATTCCTGTTCCTATTTTTTTTTTTATTAATTCCTGCTGAAACTGGTTCCTATTAATTTTTATCCTGTCAAGGTCTAATAGAACAGTATAAAGATGAAGAGCATGTTTCATATTTTCAACAGGAGATGGAAGAATTAAAGGCAGGTCTTCAAAAGATTCATTATAAACTTTCCATATTTCCTCTCTTCTTTTATAATTTTCTTCTACTTTTTTTAATTGATGGATTCCAATTGCAGCCTGAAGATCCATCATGTTATATTTATATCCTGGAAAAATAACCTCATAATGCTTGAATCCCTCATCTGAATATCTTTTCCATGCCCCTTTGCTTAATCCATGCAGAGCATACATCTCTATTTTTTCCGCCCATTCTTCATTATCGGTAGTAATCATCCCGCCTTCTCCTGTAACAATATTTTTAGTGACATAAAAGCTAAAACAGGTTAAATTACCGATTGTTCCGATTTTTTTTCCCTTGTAATTTCCTTCGATACAATGCGCAGCATCTTCAATAACCAATAGGTTATTTTCTTCTGCCAAATCCATTATTTCATCCATCTCGCACGGCCTTCCTGCAAAATGAACAGGAATTATTGCTTTTGTCTTTTTGGTTATAGCATTCTGAATTAGTTTTGGATCAATATTCATTGTTTTTTTATCAACATCTGCAAAAACAGGCTTTGCGCCAGTATGAAGTATTGAGTTGGCTGTTGCTGCAAATGTAAGAGGAGTTGTTATAACTTCATCGCCTGGTTTAATTCCTGAAACTAGCATTGATAAGTGCAGGGCTGCTGTGCATGAATTAAGAGCTCTTGCAAACCTGCATCCAATATAATCCCTGAACATATTTTCAAATTTGGCGACCTTTGGGCCTGTTCCAAGCCAGCCTGATTTTAAGGAATCAGTAACTTCATTTATCTCATCCTGGGTTATTTTAGGGCTGCCAAACACTAAAAAATCTTTCTTGGAATTAGTTTCTTCCATAAAAGAAACCAGCAATGGTTATGTATTAATAAATATTCTTAAAGAAGAGTATATATATTTAAAAATAAAAGTAAATTTGTTCAAAATATGAAAAAGGGTTTAATAATACTGCTGATCATTGCAATAGCAATAAGACTGTTGGGAATAAATAATGCTCTTTTTTTTGATGAGAATACATTAGTAACATTTTTAGTTTCTGATGCTGATTCATGGGACCCGCCATTATACTTATGGATGCTTCATTTCTTTACATATATTTTTGGCTTAAAGGTCTGGGCAATGAGATTTACCTCTTGTTTCTTTAATATTTTGAGCATAATACTAATTTATGCGATAGCTAAAAAGATTTATGATAAAAAGACTGCATTTCTTTCTGTTTTTTTAATATCAATAAGCTTTTTCAGCATTATTAATGCACTGCAGATATCAGATGAGTCTTTGCAGATTTTTTTATATCTTGCCTGTTTCCTAAGTTATATTAAATTTGAAGAAGGAAATAAAAAAATATGGCTTGCGATAACTGGCTTATTTTTAGGACTGGCTTTTTTAACAAAATATTCCACAATATTATTTCTAATTGTTTTAGCTTCATATATAATTTTAAAAAATAGCTTTAAAAAAAGCATAAAGGCAATCTCATTAATATGCATTATAGCAATAACTGTGTTTAGCATTTTTCCGCTTTATTATTTATTGACAAATCCAGCTTCATTTTATAAGACTATAGAGCTTTTGATAAATAATATTGAAAACCCCTTTTCTCTTCCTATTCTTGCAAGGGCTTTGATATTATTTTTATGGGCCACGCCTTTACTAATCGGTTTTTCCATAATATCATTTTTTAATTTAAAGAAGAGAGATTATATACTTGTCATCTGGATTTTATTTGTTTCTGCATTTAACTTTATATTCCTAAGATACGGTGATATTCCAAGATATTTCATGATGATAATCCCCCCAATGATATTGCTAAGCGCGAATTTTATAAGCAAATTAAAGATCAATAAAAAGGAATTGTTTATCGGAATATTTTCATTTTTTTTTTTTTATTTTATGTTTTTTCTTGTAAATAAAACAGCTATAATCAAATATCCCCACATATTAAGCTATTATCTACTGCAAATAAAAAGTTTTAATTTTAATTTTATGCTTCCTTATGCAATCAGCGAAGGATCGTGGTTTGGAGTTTCTTTTTACAATATCCTGATTTCAGTATTTTTATTTGTATTTTTTATGATTGTTATAATTATATTAGCAGTAAAAAATAAATTTGATTTTAATAAGATTAAATTGATTTTAATATTATTTTTAAGTTTAGGATTAGCTTATAACATATTTCTTGATGGTGAATATTTACTGCATTTATCCCAGCCTGATGTCGATAAGGTAATAAAAGAGATGGTTGATTATGCAAATAACAATAACCTAAAGCCAATTTATGTTTCTGACAGGGGATTCTTAGATTATCTTTATAGCTATGAAGAATATCCAAATAGAGCTGAACTATCAAGATACAGGATAGATGAAAGAGCAGGTTTTAATAATATGGATGAAAAAATTAAAGAAGGAGATAATATCTTTTTTGTTAACTTTGCTGCTAAAATCAAAAAAGAAGAAATAGATAAAATAGACCATTGTAAACTATTAAAAACATTTTCAGATAAAGGAATAAATATAGGTTATATATACTCTTGCTAGAAAGGAGAAGAAGGGAGAAGAAGAAGAAAGAGGGGAAAAAAAAAAGGAAGAAAGAGGAAAAAAAAGGAGAGAGAGAGAGAGAGAAATGAAATTGTCTATAATAATACCTGTTTATAATGAAGAGAAGACGCTGCTGGAGCTATTAAAAAGAGTTGAAAAAGTAGAACTGCCTGTAAAGAAAGAGATTATAATTGTAGATGATGGCTCTAAAGACAATACACGAAATGTTCTTGAAAAGCTGAATAAACATAAGATATTTTACCATGAAAAAAATAAAGGAAAAGGGGCTGCAATAAAAACTGCATTAAAATATGTTACAGGAGATATAATCATAATCCAGGATGCAGATTTAGAGTATAATCCAGAAGATTATAACCAATTAATTAAACCAATAGTAAATGGCGATTATGATGTTGTATATGGATCAAGATTTCTAGGGGATAGAAGCGGATTTAACCTGCCCAGCCATTACTGGGGAAATAAGATATTAACATTTATTACAGTATTGATTTACGGAAAAAAAATAACAGATATGGAGACCTGCTATAAAGTAATTAAAAAAGAAGTTATAAAAAATATTAATATAAGATCAGATAGATTTAACTTTGAGCCTGAGATTACATCAAAAATACTTAAGAAAGGGTATAAAATTAAAGAATTGCCAATTAATTATGTTGCCCGCTCTTTTAAAGATGGAAAAAAATTGACATTATTAGATGGGATTATTGCATTGTGGTCTTTGATTAAATACAGGTTTATAGATTAAAAGATGGATTAAGATATAGACTAAGGTATTATATAGCTCTCTTTAGATATCTGTAAAACAGCACAAGATAAGTTATAGGGTGGGACAGGATAATTCTGGATATGTTAAATGTCCTTGTTGGATTGAAATAAAATTTTATATAAGCATGTTTTAACAAGGATTCTACTTTTTTTTTTTTTAAATATAAATTTTTCAGCATATTTGTATTTTCTCCAAGCTGTTTTGAAAGAATTTCTTTTGAATCATAATCTTTCAGAAACCAGTTATTTTTTTTGGCTAGATTAAAAAGCTCTGTTCCCGGGTAAGGCATTAGAATAAAAAAAGATGCAAAATCCAATTTTGAGCCTGCTGCAAAATTTATTGTGTTTAAGATTTCTTCTCTTGTTTCTATTGGAGAGCCTATTATAAAATAGCCGTGAATTTCTATATTATATTTCTTGATTATTCTTACTGCTTCTTTAATCTGATCAATATTATAACCTTTCTTAAGAAATTTAAGAATCCGGTTATTAGCTGATTCTATTCCCAATGATATCTGGTAGCAGCCATTCTCTTTCATTAATTTTATCATCTTTTCATTAATTAGGTCAGGCCTGCATCTTGCGCGCCATTTTATCCTAATGTTCTGTTTTGTTAATTCATTGCAAAATTCATATACCCATTCTGGAATCAAATTAAAGGTTTCATCAAAAAATTCAAGATCATTGATGCCGTACTTATTAACTATTAATTTTATTTCATCTACAACATTCTTAACTGATCTTTTTCTTATTTTCTTGTAAAGAGGGTTGCAGAATATACAGTTAAAAGGGCACCCTCTTGAAGTTATGATAAATGTCGTCTTATAATTTCTGGACAATAAATGATAATATTTTTTTAATTTTAAAAGATTTCTTGCAGGATAAGGAATGTTATCGATATTTACTAATTCAGCATCTGGGTTATGGACAATTTTCCCGTTGATCTTATAAGAAAGGTTTTTTATTTCGGATAATCTACTGTTTTTATTGTTTTTATTATTGACCAAATAATCCAATAACTCAACAAAACTTTTCTCTCCTTCTTTTCTTATAACAAAATCTATATTTTCTTCCTTTATAATTGAATCAGGATCTATGAATGTATGCGGTCCTCCGATAACAATTGGAATTGAATATTTTTTTTTTATTGTATTGCATAACTCTATGACATTTGGAAATAACACAGAAGCGCATGTAATCCCGATTATTTTAGGATTGATTTTTGATATTTTTTTGATTAATGCTGAAAATTTCATGACTTCTAATTCCATGTCAATTAATTCAGTTTTGTAGCCTGCATCTTGACAAGCTGCTGCAACGTAAGATAATCCCAAAGGAGGGTAACAGGATCCTAAAGTAGACACGTCGAAAAAACTAATTTTTTCTTTTTCATAATTTTTATAAGGAGGGTTAATAAGCAATATGTCTGTCATATTACAAAGAACAGAAAAGTTATTTATAAAATTAACCTATATTTTCATAGATAAATATTATTGATAATATAAATATTTAAAAGATAAAAGAGAAACTCTTGTTTCTATGAGAATATTATTAATGATTCCGTTAAACAGAAGCTATGTGATTATGCCAAGCTTAGGTTTAGGATATTTAGCTTCAATTCTCAGGGATAATAACCATAATGTTGAAATTCTGCATTGTTTAAAAGAAAAAATGAATTATGGACAATTGCAGGATTACATAATAAAAAATGAGTTTGATGCAATTGGTATCCAGATGTTCACCTATGACCTGAATATTGTTAAAAAAATTTCTGGAATGATAAAAAGAAATAAACCAAAAACAATAATTTTTGTAGGAGGGTATCATTCATCAGGCGATCCAGAAGGAACTCTGAATTATCTTAAAGATGTTGATTTTGCATTTATTGGCGAGGTAGAAATTGCACTGCCTATATTTGTAAACAAACTAAAAAAATTAGAAAATAATGATAAGGGAAAAAAGATTTTAAGAAGCATCCCTAATCTTATATGGAGGGATAAAGATAAGATCAAGGTTAATGAATATAGATTTATAGATGACCTTGATTCCCTGCCATTTCCTGCATGGGATTTAATGGATCCAAGAACCTATCCAGAGGCTCCGCACGGCGCTTTTATAAAGAGCTGGCCGACTGCGCCGATAATAATAACAAGAGGGTGCCCTTTTCAGTGTACATTCTGCGCTGGAAAAACAGTAACCGGCAATAAAGTAAGGAAAAGAAGCATTGATAATGTTATAAAAGAAATTAAGTTTCTTAAAAGCAGATATAATGTAAGAGAATTTTTGATTGAAGATGAAAATTTTACTTTGCATAAGAATCTGGTCTTAGAGTTCTGCAGCAGATTAATCAATGAAAGGTTAAATATAAACTGGAGCTGTCCTTCTGGAGTCAGACTAGACACATTAGATAAAGAAATGCTGGCATCAATGGAAAGAGCAGGATGCCATTCGCTTTCTGTCGGAGTAGAATTTGGAAGCCAAAGAATATTGGATTTAACTAAAAAAGGGATGAACATTGAAACAATAAAAAAAAAAATTGCGTTATTTAAGAAAAGCAACATAAGGGTAACTGGCTTTTTTATGATGGGTTATCCTGGAGAGACTAAAGAAGATATAAAAAAAACAATCAAACTTGCCAAAGAGCTTGATATTGACAGGGCGCAATTTAATAATTTTATGCCGCTGCCTGGAAGCGAGATTTACAATGTGCTTAAAGAAGAAGGGAAACTGGATAAATTAAGGATAGACCATTTTTTTGTCCATGATGTTGGTTTTATCCCGGAAGGAATGACTGAAAAAGAATTAAAAAAATTACAAAAAAAAGCATATCTTGGTTTTTATCTAAGGCCAAGGATAATCTTTGGTTTATTAAAAGATATAAAGAACTTTAAACATTTCAAATTTTTGTTTAAAAGATTTTTAGATTCTATTGGATAATAGAAATCTAATTAAATACTTCTTAATTTTGATTGTTTATGAATACTGTAAAAAAAATTGCTAAGAACAGCATATACCTGTTTGGCGCAGATGTTATAAATAAAATTTCTTTGCTATTGATAGCTATATTTATTGCAAGATTTTTAGGGGATGCTGAATTTGGAAGATATTCTTTTGCAATTGCCTTTTCTTTTTTTTTTTTTATACTGGGGAATTTTGGTTTAAATAACCTGATAATAAGGGATGTTTCAAAGAAAAGGGATGAAGTAAAAAAATATGTGGATAATGTCCTGTCTTTAAGATTAATCTTTTCTGTTATATCCTTCTTTCTTTTGATAATAATAATTAATTTAATGAATTACCCTTCATCTGTAAAATTGATTGTTTATTTGTTTGGCCTGTATTCCATATTAGATACTGTGTCTGAGATGTTCAAGGCAGTGTTTTATGCTTTTGAAGAAATTAAATATATAGCAATCACAAGAATAATCAACAAAAGCCTGATATTAATTTTTTCCTTATTAGCCTTGTTTTTTGGCTATGGTTTGTTATATGTCGCTTATATCTTTGTGATATCAATCTTGATTGATATTTTATTAAGTTTTTTAATAGTACAAAAAAAATTTACAAAAGTATCATTTGGAAGAGATACTGCATTCTGGAAGTTTTTATTGCGTAAAGCCTGGCCATTTCTTTTATTAAATTTTTTTACAATAATCTATTTCAAGATAGATATCGTAATGTTATCTAAAATCAGCGGAGATTCTGTTGTAGGATGGTATAATGCTGCTTACCAATTAATTGAAGGTATAATGATGATACCAATAATTTTTATGAGTGTAGTATTTCCGGTAATGTCGAGACTTTCTGCCCAAAGCAAGGAATCCCTGATAATAAGCTGCCAAAAATCGCTTAAATACCTGATTATAATTGCCCTGCCTATCGCAGTTGGAACTTTTTTATTGAGCGGCAGGTTCATATATTGGTTTTACGGGCCTGAATTTGTAAATGCAGGCTCCTCGCTAAATATCATTGTATTGTCAATAATATTCATATTTGCTGTAAGACCATTGTCCTACTCTTTGATTGTTATAGAAAAGCAAAGATTAAATCTTTTTTTTGTGATTATCGCAAGCATTATTAATATTATTCTGAATTTAATATTAATTCCAAAATACGCAGGCAATGGAGCTGCAATCAGCACATTAATATGCGAAATAATTTTGTTTGCTTTGATATATTGCTTTTTTATAAAATACTTCAGGAAAATTAATATTTTAAGAATATTTTTTAAGCCTTTTATTGCAGCTATTGCTATGGGCATATTTACTTTTTTTTTTTTTAAATTAAATTTGGTATTGCTGGTTGGATTTTCAGCTATAGTCTATACTCTCTTTATCTTAATTTTTAAGACATTTAAAAAAGATGATGTCTCTCTTTTTAGAGAGCTAATCAAGAATGATCAACCATAAATACAGTTATATCATCAATTGAATATACTGGGATTATTTCTGAATTGCCAATTACTTTTCTTTCCCTGTCATCTAAATATGAGAAATAATCATATACATAAGAAGGGATATCCTCTTTTGAATAAACAATATATTTGATATTCATCTCTTCCAGGCTCTTGTTAAGATATGCCATTCTCCTGAATGAATAAAATCTCGTATAGTCCAGGCCATATATATAATCAAATTGAGGGATTCTTCTCTCTGGAGCAAGAATTTTTCCCTCTTTTTTATCTAAAAAGTCTGCAATCAGCTTAATATCATTTTGCATTATTGATTCTTTTTTTAGTATAGCTGAAGCTGGATTAGTTATGTCCAGCTTATTATTAATGGATTCAGGCAGGAATGGGATTAAGTAAGACGGAATCAACAACAGAATTATTGCAATAAAGCAGATTAATTTATATTTTTTAAATTGGTTAATATTTTCTAACAGGTAAAATATTCCCAAGCCAGCAGTTATTACCATAATAAATGACGCTATGAAAATAAATCTTGGAACAAAAAGACCGCCTGATAAGGTTATTCCAAGGTATACAAGAGAAACCATAATTGGAAATGTAATTAAAGGGGAGAAAATATTTTTTATATCTGCTTTTAACAAGAAGAAGAATCCCATTAAAGAGAAAAATATCAAAAGAGCAGAGCTGTTTAGGCTTAAATAAATTTGAAGCAACAGGTAAGGAAAAAACTTGAAAAGCCCTAAATTCATTTCCTGAACGCAAATAAGTTTTGCAAATTTTGAAAGCTCAAGCGACCATAGGAAATTTTTTGAGAATAAGTAATCCATAGTAAACCATACAGCTGAAGCAAGGAAAACTGACAATGGGATTAAGATTAAGCTCATCTTTTTTTTGCTTTTTTTTATAAAAAAAAACAAAAAGATAGGAAAAATCAAGAACCATGCTTCTGGCCTTGTCAGGCTGGCTAAAAATAGAAGCAGTGAGATTATTATTATATTTGCTTTTTTTTTTCCGTCCCATGCTATCAAATAATAGATTATTGGAAAGATAAGAGCAAGAAAGATTGTGATTGAGCCTGCTTTTACTGCAGAAAGGATGAACTGGGTATTGAATAAAAGAAGCAGAGGAGAGATTAAAGCTGCTTTTTTATTATAAATCTTAATTATCTTATAGGAATATAAGATTATCAGAGAAGCAAAAAAAATGTAAACAAAAGCAACTGAATAAATTGATTTAAATATTGAAAGCGCTATTAATGATAAAAATATCTGGAAAGGCTTTGGCACGACCATATAATAAAAATTAGCTGCTGACAAGAAATCATTATTATAAGCATAGGCTATTTTATTTCCTTCTACAATCTCTTTTGCATATACTGAATAAGAAAATGTGTCTGGATTAATAATAGGGCCATAATGAAGCACTAAAATTGATAGAAAAAAAATGCTAAACAAAAATAAGATAATTTCAAATCTGTCAATCTTCATTATAACTGCTGGAATTGGATTTGGATATAAAAAGTATTCTCTTTTTTGTTGTTGTTGTTTTTAATCCAACTAGTTTAGAATGTAATGATTTAAATTTCATTTTCTTTTCGATTTATATTTAAAAATATAAATTCTATACAGATGGAATATGGAACTATATAAAATATTATTTTTAGGCATTTTAATTAAATGTTTCATAAAATAAATTAAAAAAGGAAATCTAACACAAATAGAAAAAAGTTTATGTAGATTAACCAATTCTTTTTTATTATTTAAATTTAATATAGAATCATTATAATAACTTTCGTCAATGTCATTTAAATTGTAATCTTCTTTGATATATTTTTCTATTTCTGTTTTCGGATAAGGTTGGAATATAGAAATCCAAGCAAAATCAGGCTTGCATTTAATATTTAAATTTAGAGTTTCAAAAGCCATATCCAAAGTCTCATTTGGAAGACAAATCATGTTTTGCGTCATTAACCTAATTTTATTTTTTTTTATGATTCTACAAGCATTGATAATCTGCTCTTCACTCATATTTCTATTTAAAATGTTATTTCTCAAGTAACTATTTCCACTTTCAATACCCATTGTTACCCAATCAAGGCCTGCTTCCTTAAGTTTTTTAATAATATCATCATTAACTAAATTTACCCTTACATTTATATTAAAAGGTAAATTAATCTCTTCTTTGTATTTTTTTGAAAACTCATCTATCCATTTTTTGTCAGAAAAAAACAAATCATCTACAAACCTAATGTAGCTAAGCGGGAATCTTTTTCTTACTTCTTTTATCTCTTTAATTAAGTTATTAACGCTTCTTCTTCTCACTATTCTTCCTTTACCTTTATATAAACTCTGATAGATATGATTAAAACAATACGAACAATTATAAGGACAGCCTCTTGTTGCTAAAAAAAAATGTGTCTTAGAATTTCTTAGATGTTTATAATCATTATAAAAACTTCTATCCATAAAAGGCAATTCATCAAGATTTTCGATCAATGGCCTTACCTCATTTTTATATATTTTGCCATTTTTTTTAATCCAGAAGTTTTTAACAAATCTTATATCTTTTTTTTTTTCTAATTTATCGACTAATTCCAACATAGCATATTCCCCCTCTCCTATGCAAATTGCATCGACGCCTTCTTCATTTATCATTTCTGGAAAAAAAGTAGGGTGCGGACCGCCAAAAACAGAAAAAACATTTTGAATTTTCTTTATTTTTTTATTTAATTCAATAAAATGCTTATGAAATCCAGTCGTGACAGAATAGCATACAATCTCCGGGGAAAATCTTTTTATTTCTAAAAATATTTTTTTTCCATAATTTTTTTCTATAATAACTTTACATGTATGCCTTTTATTCAATAAAGAGATAATACTCATTATGCCTAACGTTTCTCCACTAGAAACTTCTGTTATAAATAAAATTTTCATTTTGTCATTTTTTTTAGCTAAAATTGCAATCTCTTGACCTTTATAACTCTTCGAAAAAATATTATTGATTATATTACCAAATATTATATAAAAAATAATGTAGATTTTTTTTAATAAAAAATCATTTGAATTATTTCTTGGCAATGGTTCGAAGAAATGCGATGTTCTAATCTCTTTTATTACAAATTCTTTCTCGATTAAATCTTTGATATAAGTTATGTCTTTCGCATTCTCAAATGGATGGAAATCATATTTAAGTTCATAATTTTTATATACTGGCAGATTAGGAGCTATAAATATCAGATATCCATTATCTTTTAAAAGATTTTTTATAATCTTAAAATGCTCTTTTTGCTGAAAATCATTTAAATGCTCAAAAGTCCCTATTGACAATACAATATCATATTCTTTGTTTATGTTCAGATTAGTAATATCTCCAACAAAGAAATTTATATCTTTATTTCTCAACTTTCCTATACTTATGCCTTTTTCTGATAAATCACAGCCATCTATTTCATAGCTTGGATATAATTTTTTTACTAAAATAAGATTATTGCCATTTCCGCAGCCAAGCTCTATAACCTTTAGGGCTTTTCCTGATTTTTTTTTTAAGAATCTTTTTAAGAAGTATTGTCTGCTTCTTTCCCTTATATTTACATAAAACTTTCTTTTATTCTCATTTTCATATTTTGCATTATAAAAATCTGTTTCTTTGTCTTTTAATCCTAATCTTTTATTTTTGTATAAATTTTTATATAACATACTTTTCTTTCCCCCTTCTTTTACGTTTTTATTATTACTA
>Ga0209541_10007373_pt1 | contig 18533 bp, 19 predicted proteins | sample RifCSPlowO2_01_FD_184027 | JGI IMG/M metagenome (GOLD analysis project Ga0209541, IMG submission 184027) | Groundwater microbial communities from Rifle, Colorado - Rifle CSP2_plank lowO2_0.1 (SPAdes) (version 2) | ecosystem: Environmental > Aquatic > Deep subsurface > Groundwater | place... | reverse complement strand
TTCATAAAAATTTGATTTTGAGCCACCTCGCAGAATCGAACTGCGGATCTCGTCTTTACGAAAGACGTGCTCTACCAACTGAGCTAAGGTGGCACTACTGGAGCCCCCAACCAGAGATTATTATAACCATTCTTTCCGATAAAAAGTATATGGAAAGTATGTACTCAAAACTCCTTTATATCAAGGAGATGACTAAGGTATAATGGGTATTAAGTTAGGAGAAAAGCCTAAAAAGGGTGATAATAAGCTGTTTATGAAAGAAAAAACTGTAAATAAAAAGAGAAAGAAAGAAACCAAGAAAAAGGAGAAAACTCATATAAATTCTATTATTTGTGGTGATTGTATAGAAGAATTAAAAAAAATTCCTAGCAGGAGTGTTGATTTAATTGTTTTAGATCCACCTTATTGGAAAGTTATAAATGAACATTGGGATTATCAATGGAGAACTGAGAGTGACTATGCAAAATGGTGTTTTGAGTGGTTTACTGAGTTATCACGAGTTATTAAGATATCAGGTAGTCTATATCTTTTTGGTTACATGAGAAATCTTGTATATCTTTATAAAGATATACTCGATTTAGGATTTCTGTTTAGACAACAAATAGTGATTGATAAAGGTATACAAGCATTGGGAGGCAGAGCAACGAAAGGATATAAAATGTTCCCAAATGTAACTGAGAGCCTTCTTTTCTTTATTTATGATAGTAAGCCATTTATAAAAGATTTTCTGAAAAAAAGACAAAAGGAACTAGGTTTGTCTTCTTTAGATATAAACAAAAAATTAGGAGTCAAAATTAACGGTGGTGGTGTTTGGTCACTTTATACAGGTGAAAATATCCTTGCACAAGTTCCAACAAGAGAAATGTGGGAAAGACTACAAAAAGCATTGAAATTTGATTTACCTTATGAGGAAATTGGTCAAACATTTAATATTGAAATGGGGGTAACAGATGTTTGGACAGATATAAAATTTTATAAGGAGGAAAGACATCATCCAACACAAAAGCCCGTTGATCTAATAAAAAGAATAATTAAGGCTAGTACTGATGAAGGTATGGTCGTTTTAGATCCATTTTTAGGAGCAGGATCTACGGCACTCGCATCCATTGAACTTAACCGTAAATTTATAGGTATTGAAATTGATAAAAAATATACACAACTTGCAAAAGAAAGAGTTGAGAATTTACAAAAACAAAAAAAATTATTCGGCTAATTTTCTCCTAGAGTACAGACTTTTTGCAGTGGAAATTTTATCTGTGTCTCTTAGTGGAAGATAAGATCTTAATTTTTCATCAATTCCTTCAAAAACTTCCATTTTCTGAGAGTATTTCATTGTTTTCAATTGAGCTGAAGTTTTCCCTTTAGTCATTTTTTGAAGATCAGAATCTTTTGCTGTATCAATAAGAAAATTAATTTCTTCTTCTGTTAATATGTCAGCGGGCATTATAGGAGACAGAAGTGTTGATCTGTCAGCATCAGGTTTTACGTATTGTTCAATTTCAATGGTAGGATTTTTATCTGCATTTTTAACCATGCATGAAAAAGTAAGTATTGGGTTACAGATATAGAACTGATAAGAATAAGGCCAGAAGTTCTTTGGAGCAGGAGTTTTATTAGGTGTGGCTGTTTTATGAGCCATATAAATTTTGTAATAGTAGTTGCTCATTATCTCTTTAAAACGGCTATTGCGTGGACTATCAGTCCAAATCTCAAAAGCTTGAAAACGCAATGTTGTAAAATCTCCATCTCCAAAATTTGGATAATCTCCGATAATTAAAAGTACACGCTTAACCTCATGAGTTAGAACATTTAAATCGTTCTCACTCTTTACTGAAAATAGCCACTTAGAATCGTCTTTTCTTAGAACATTTGTTGAATTACAAGTTGAACAATTTATTTCAGATCGTGCTACGGGTGATTTACAATCTTTACAAATATCGAGTTGATCGATTCTTGAGCATGATTTAACTTCAGAACCATCACTTAGGTCATTACCCCTAGCACCACTTCTCTCACCATACATACCAGTGATTAATGATGCTAAATGTTGACCAGGGTATCCTATCTTAATATTAGGAGTCTGCTTGGTTATTGATGACCATTTTATTGCATTTACTCTCGGTTGGAGCACGAGCTCACTAATCATTTGTTTGATTTTTTCCTCGTTGTCAGTAATGGTTATTAGCTTTGGATTTGGCTTCATTAACCATCACTATCGCACAAAAAAAGTAAAATGGATAGGTCTGTTATTTGGGTATCTTCTTTACCTTCTCCTTTATTGAAACACCATGCATACGTACACGTTTTGCATTTAGCCTAGACTCACTCCCAATTTTTTGTAGTGCTTTTGTTGCATTTTCAGAGATAGTCTTTTTATTTACAGCTGTATACTCAGGCGATCTAAATTGTAGAGCACTTCTAATAATTCTATGTAAGCGAGTACCATTATTTTCTTTAAAGATTTTGTAAAAATCATCCTCACTTAAATTACCGAGCATATCAGTATCCTCAGGGTTCCAACCATGATTTAAAATCATGTTTTCTAAAACATCTGCAGGATTCCTACTATCTACAAAAGATTTACGCTTTTCCGCAAATGCTTTGACTATATCAAGGTCATTTATTTGGTCACTAAAGGCAGAGTGTTCAATATTATAAAGTTCTTTATCATCTGATCGTTTTTCAATGTAATGCTCTATAAGTTTTAAAGCTTCTTTTTTTCTCTTAAATTCCTTTAAGAAAGAAACTGTGCCATTCAAATTTATTGGACTAATAACCTCCACATTTGCCATAGCAGAAGTATAAAGAGCGTCTAAAACAATTTTTTCGTTTATAGAAAAAGAATTATGATAAAGGTCCCAAGCCTTTTTAAATGACAGGTCCTGATTATTTTTTATAATTTGGACATCTAATTTACTTGCAAGTTTATTTAACTTATCTGCGTCGAAATAACCAGCTTGTATTCCTTCTAGCACAACCAAATCAAACTCATCTGTATTTGTATATTCATATCCACTCAATAACATCTGCCATGATTTTTCTTCTTCTGTGAATTTTTTATCGTCCTTTATCAAACCATGAAAATGGTTATATGTTTTAATAAAATCTATAGACGGAGCTTCTGTGGGTTGATTTACTATCCACCCAAACAAAATAGCTGAACTTAGTGCTTGTTTCAAGACATTAGGGTAAGTTTTAGAGAGTATTTCTTCTAACCTCTTACAAATTATTTCAATCTTTTTAATTACACGAATATTTGTGATTCCTAAGATTATGCAATTATTATGTAATAAGTCGTCAGAAGTTTCAGGTGATGGAAACACAATATCCGCCGCTTCTATCGGAGAAAGTTCAAATTTCAATACTGTATCCGCAACTTTTTCAAGTTGTTTATCAAATACTTTTCTATTTTCTTCAGAGAGTTCTTCATCGTTAAGTAATAAAACAACCTTACATTTTTTCTGTTCCTTAAGTAGGGAAATTAGACCAAGAATATCCATAGCATCAAGGTCTTCACTAGCACGTTCAAAATCATCAATACAAACTATTTGATTCTTTACCATAAAAAACAGAGAACGCTCAGAGTTGCCTATATAAGATTGAAAGAAAGGAAGCTTACTAAGTATTGCAACCCCTTTTCTAAACCACTTAAAATTAAATTTCAATGATTCTAAACTTGGACCTTCATTTATTTGTTCTATTTCAATAGTATTTTCAAAGAGTGAATACCTCAAGTCATCTAATGTTTTTTGTCCAAAAAGAGATAGATAGGCATATCTTTTAAGACTAACTTTTTTATCAGAGATTGCTTTTTTTAGGTATTGATTCCATGTATAAGTTTTACCAACACCCCATTTACCTTTAATACAAAGAACCTCTGATTCCGTAGAGGATAGAAATCGCTCTATTTCTTCATGGATGAGCTTTATAGACATTTAAATTTGTCCAAAGCATAGCATATTTGTCTTATTTTATTAATCAAACCAAAACCATAATAACAATGTCATGTTGAACAAAAGAATCCCAACAATAAGAGGTTAGAAGGTAATAACAGGATGTTACAAAGTTGGTGTGAGTTAAGAAACGTTAAAGGAACCTAATATAACTTAATATTTTAGTTATAAAAGATCAGTGGGAACCTAGGAAAACCTATAATTTTAGTTATCGGAAAAACCTGGATTTAAACATATCCGCATATATTCCATCGGATTCAACAAACAAATGCAAGCAACAAGCAGTTAGAAGGTAAAAACAAGGTGTTAAAACAGGAGAATGTAAATGGTAAACCTTAAGGAACCTTAAGAAAAGACTTGATCATTTGATTTATGAATCAATCTATTAAGAGTTACACGGTGTCACCTAAGTTGTATTTATTCATTAACTCAGAAGGTAAGAATACGAGATTTGCTTGATTCATATTTTTCTTATCGTGTTGTTTCATTCCTAATATCTCAGCCCCTAGGGATAATTCAAGGAATCTTTTGCTTGGTTTGTTTTTAATATCTTCAACTAATGCGGTAATAACTAACTCCTCTGTTAGCCCCATATCTCTTAAAGCATCTTTCACTCCTTTTGATTCTAATATCTGTTTGGCTTCCGTACTGGCTGTTTTTGGGCTATATCCTGTAGAAACCAGTAAGTCTGTCTTATTTTTTCTTTTATAAACAGGAAGAGATTTATTTATTACAATAGCTTCCGCTAATTCTTTTTGTAATTCGGTAGACATTTTTATAATAATATAAACTTTTAATATAAATTCCTAGCCCACACTTTTTGGGGTTAATTACTTGCTGAAGAAGAATTATTTAATCCAACAATTGAAACTGACTGTCCTTCAAATTCTACTTTTGTTAGCCATGTTTGAGTTTGAGGATTATTTATATAAGGACCTTGATTATTTCCAATGAGTTCAAAAGTCAAAGCGTATCCAACATTTTGTGCAGTTAGTTCTGATTCAAGAGTTTGAGATGGTGACAGATTAATCTTTACAATAGCTTCTTCTAAAAGATCATAAGGAGCTGACATTGGAGTAAAGTTAACAGAAACCGATGGATATATGATCATATCGTTTTTCCCTTCCGTTTGACCATAAAAATTATTTTGGTAAAAGATAGGAGTTACTGAGGTCATACTAAAACTCCTAGATTTCCAAATCTTGAATGTAAGTGATTTTATTTTTAAATCCTTTGTATCGGTATCGGTAAATCTTGCACGAAATAAGCGGCTTGTTTGAACCGTACCAAAACCAGAAGCAACAGTAGTTATTTTCAATACTCCTGGTCCAGTAGTAAATGAGAATGGGGCTTCGGTGATGTTCCCAGATATATCAGCTACCTTTAAAATACAATTGAATGTACTGCTTGGTTGAAGCTTAGCATCACTACAGAAGTGACCCATTAAGTGAGATTTATTCCAATTGGAATCATAAACCATAGTTGTTGGCTCATTGGTTGTATAATCAATTCTTTCCAAAGTATATACACCATCTTCTGAACTTATAACTACTGCGGTTGGTCCACTAGTTAATAGTGGTTTCGTTGTGTCAGAAGTAGAATTAGGGGTTGGAGAGGGTGTTGGAGTGGGTGTGGGGTTAGGTTGAGATGGCTGTGTAGTTGTTGGAGTTGTGGGAGTGGTATTAATAGCGATTTGAGCTGTTTGCTGTACTTGAGTTTGAGTGTTTTGATTCAATTGCGCTATTTGAGAATTCATTTTTGCAATTTGGGCTAAAAGATCCTCAATTTGTTTCTGAATTGTTGTTTTTGAATCGTTTTGAACAGGAGGTATTGTTGATCCCGTTTCTGTTACTTCTGCAACATTCGATGAAATATCTGATACCGATAATTCGGCATTAACCTTTTCTCGTGTCATTGGTCCAAAAAATCCTGTTGTAGGTAAACCGACAGAACCTTGGTAAGCGATTACTGCTTTTCTTGTTAGTGTGAAAAAATTACCAGTTGCTTGGCCAATAAGAAAACCTTTATCAATAAGAAATTCTTGAAGTTCCTTTACTTCCGCACCCCGTGCTCCATATTTTAAATTTATATCAATAGAAGCAATTGAAATGGCTGGGCTAATAAGACAGACGATGACAAGTAATATTTTTTTCATAATAATATATTTATTTTTATAATTTAATATCAATCATAATTAATTCCAACCTATTTATACACACTAACCAATTCTTTTAAACCGCTTTTACCTTCATAAAAATCATAACCCCAGAGGCATCTGTCTAAGTCCCTTAAACTCACATTTTCTCTTTTTGCAACTTCTATACATAAATCTAAATATTTAGAATATGAAGGGATAGAACTGCTAGGGTTTGCTAAGTTTTCTGTGTTACCTCTTCTATTTAAAGCACTTACTACTCTATAATCAGAAATAGTAAAATCATTAGGATAACAAACCGACAAAATAGCAGAGGCTATGGGTATACCTACCCCGTTAATTTTTGTAAGTATTGCAACTTTTCTCTCTCTATTATTCTCTCTATAAATATCAGAAGTTATTTCTTTAATACTTTTACCCACTACCTTCATTCCTTTTAAAACTTTAGTCTTAGAACGATTTGATTTCCAAACAATAATCGCGAAAAACTCCTCATCTGTTAGAAAGTGGTTATTCTTAAAATTACTACTTACCTCACTAAATAAGTAATTTTCTAAGTCGTAATATTTTTTATATGTATTTAGATTTTCCATACAAAAAGCCCACCACATAAGTGAGAGCCGAAGCCCTCCACCTGCAGTTTCCCGCAGGGACCGGTAAAAGTAGCCCTATATGATGGGTTCTTTGTCTTTTACCGGCTTTTAACCATATCCCATAGGAACACTATGAGGGTTAGGTCATTTGCACTATTCAGTTGTCAATGTAATCATACTACCAATAAGACAAATTTCAATGCTATGGATAATTTTGAGATAGATATTGATAAGACTAAAGAAACACGAGGGTACAAAAAAATTCAAAACTATTTGAATGGAATTGTTAATGAATCTGACTTTCAGAAGCGAATAATGAGATTTAGGAAGAAATATAAATTACCAATTAGAGGGCTTAAAAATGGAGAGTATCCTTTTGATGTGGTGTACAGAAATGATTTTCGTGAAGAATTAGATTATTACTGTTTAAAGGAACTAGGACTTGACCATAGTTGGTCAATGATGATTCAAGATTACATAATCTATAACAATTTCAATATGGAGCTTCTTGGTGGTTCAATGTTTGATATTTCAGATCTGAATTTTCAACTTAATGAAACACCTCCAGAAATAGGGTTGAAATCAATAATTAGTAATCTTCAAGAAAAAGTTAGAACTCACCCTATAGCAATTTTTATTAGTCCGTATGCAAGTGAAAGAGATATAATTGATTATGTACAAAAGCTTTACAAAACATCAATTCGGACTCTCCAATTTGACTATAAAAACCCTGAGATTAGGATTGGTAAAATAAGAAAAAGAAATCAAAAGGTTGGAGAAAGAAATAAGTTCATTGTTAGTAACAGTGCATTATCAGGTAGAAAAATAGTCAGTTTAGTTACAGAAAAATATGGAAAAGCCATGGATTATACCTATGTCAATCGAATTAAAAAGGGAGGGTTGAGTAATAAGAAGAAACATAGATAACTTCTGTGTACACTTAAATTTCTACCCAATACTTTTGGTAATTGATAGCCTGATTAAGTCGGGTTTTTATTTATGCCAAAAGACACAATAAAAAGTGACAAGGTCGGTAAAATTGCGCAGGAATTTGCAGAACTTCTCGTTTTGATTATAGATGCGATCTATTTAAAAGAAGCAAAGGATAACCCTATAAAACCAAATGAAACCAAACAAAATAAAAAGTATTTGTGACGAGGTTGTTGGTCAAAAGCTTGAAGATGTTGATAACCTAAAAAATGTTAACGAGGTGGTAAGTTACTTATTGAGATTGAGAAATTACATTGATAAAACTCTCAAAATTATAAATTGGCACTACAACTAATATGGAATCATTAAAAGAGGAGTATAGAATAAGTAAAATAACTGTTGGTAATATGTATTGCATTGTCTATCACGGGTTAACGGAAAAATTTAACCTTAGTCCTACAGAAACATTACTAATCGCAACAATTATCTCTTTATCTCATAAAAAAGGTTATTGTTTTTCGAGTGAGAGGAGCATAGCTTCTATTCTCGGTGTCAGCTCTGTAACTGTTAGTACAAATTTAACAGACCTAAAGAGTAGGGGGTTAATTGTTGATGGTAAAAGAGATGAAAAATACAAAACTATACATAGAAAAATAGGACCAGAAGTGGAAGACTACTTAAATTATCTTAAAGTCAGGATAGAAAAGTCTAAGTCCAAGGATAAAGATTCTTTAAACAATAATTAATTATATAACTAATGCTAAATAATTAATTATTAAAAATTAATATTTACTTACTTCATTCAAAAAATCAATTCACTACAAAGGTAAGTGTGTATAACTAGGTTGTTTTAGTAACGTTAGTATTTATTATTAAAAAATAAATCATGCTTGAAATTGAAAATAAAAAAGTTGCCGTTATTTATTGCAGAGTTAGTACGGAAGAACAAGCTAAGGAGGGCTTATCCGTTGAGTCGCAAGAATTGTCTTGTCGAAGAAAAGCTGAGGAGGAAGGTTATTCCATTCTGGAAGTTATAAAAGATGAGGGTAAAAGCGGTGGTAATATAAAAAGACCAGGCATTCAGAGAATTTTGAGATTAATCGCAGAAAAAGAAACATTAAATGCAATTTACATAACTAATACCGATAGACTTTCAAGAAATGTGGCTGACCATATATTTCTCACAGATCTTTTTAGAAAAAATAAAATAGATTTAAAATCTATTACTCAACCAAAAATGGATGATTCTGCGGCTTCAATAACAATGGATGTTATGATGGCGACGTTCAATCAATTTCACAGACTTAATACTGGTGAAAAAGTAAAAACTACAATGTGTGAAAAGGCAAAAGCTGGCTATTTCCCAGGCAAAGCACCGATAGGGTACAAAAATGTCTCATATCCAAATGTTTCAGAAAGATTTGCTCGAAAAGTGGTTGAAATTGATGATGAAGTGGCACCATTAATACGTGAGGCTTTTCGGTTGTATTCGACTGGAAACTACAACATTTTTGATCTTAGTGATATTTTGTATGAAAAGGGCTTAAGAACGAGAGTTGGAACAAAAACCTTTCATTCACAGATGGGCACAATCTTGAAAAATCGATTCTATCTTGGAGAGTTACACTGGGGTGGTGTTAATTTGACCGAAGCAAAACATAAACCACTCATAGATATAGATTTATTTGAGAGAGTTCAGAAAGTCTTTAGTGGGCATAATCACCATGCTTGCCGAAAGAGAAAATTCACATGGCTTCTCAATGGCTTCATCAGATGTTACAAACACGGAAGCAGATATACCGCCGAATGGCACTTGAAAAAGAAAATTGCCTATTATCACTGTACTCAAAGTGGTTGTCCTCGGTACATTGAAATTAATAAGTTGGAAGAAATGGTTGCTGACAAATTCAAAACACTTGAGTTCAGCCAAGATTTCATTGACCTTGTTTTGGAAAAAGTGAGAAATATTTTCTATGACCGCAGACAATCATATGATAGCAAGAGACAAGGATTGGTAAATCAAAGAATAGCATTTGAGGCAAAGATGAGAGTGGCGGAGAATAAACTGCTTGATAAAGTTATATCGGACGAAGATTTTACAAGGATTAGAAACGAATTAAAAGTAGAATTAACTGGCATTGATGACAAAATAGTCCAACTTCAAAGAGAGAAGGATATTGATGTAGATATGGCAAAAGAGGTTATCGGACTAACTCGTAATATTTACGACACATATCAGAATGCATCACCGCAGTTAAAAAAGATGCTCCTTGGCTTCTTTTGGGAGCGGTTTGAAGTCCACGACGGACTTATAATAAAATCTGTTTCCTCTGTCCTTTTTGAGGAACTTATAAAGGCGGAAAAAGCATTTGTGAAAAATCAAAACACCGTTATCTCTAGTGTTACCAACGATTTTATAAAAACTGACAACTGGAGCCGGAAGAGGGAATCGAACCCTCGACCTACCCCTTACCAAGGGGTGATTCCACCACTGAACTATTCCGGCAATTAACCCAACTTCACATTGCAATACTATTATACAGAAGCAATGCTTGCAATGTGATCGGAAATGAGGTTTTTTAATTTCATATTATTAAAACTTACAATAAGTACACCATGTTTCATTTTCTCGTGATATGTACCCTTCCCTCTTCTTATAAGTATAGTGGACTTATAAAATTGTGATTTTTTTATAGAAAGATGTCTTTTCCAAAAAAGAACCAGTCTATCAACATCAAAATCATCGTAAGTTTGTAATTGAAATCTCAACCTATTTTTGTCTATTTTGTAAATTTCAACCAAAAAATCTAAATATTTTTTCACGAGTACTGGATCAGAATTACTTAGTCTAACTGCATGACGACCTCTTTTTGTTCCCTCACTCCAAAATAAACCTAGTCCTAACCCAAATAAAAACATCTGTTTAGTGCTTCTCGGCATGCTAAATTTAAAAGGATCCCCGTCGGGATTACGTTTGTAATATATAGCTTCAGACAAATTCCTTTTTGTTATTTTTAGCTTTTTTAGCCAGTAATTTATTTTAGATTCAGAATATCCTAGTTTTCCTGCAACATCATGAGAAGATAGCTTCTGATCAAGATATAGTGATTTTAATTTTTTCTTATTCATTTGTAGTAGAGCATTATATTTGTGTGTACGTACTCTACCAATAATAGTTCTGTAAGTAAAGCGAATTATTTATTGTCACTTATTTTCCACGCCCAATGCTTCAGAAATATTTTTAAAACCATCACGAGTTATTTTCTCAACCAACCCTCGGTTTATTTCACTGACGATTTGTGGTCCTTCAAAAATCATGCCTGTAATGAGCTCAATTAAACTTGCTCCTTGCTTTATGACTCTGTATGCATCATCGGCCGAGAAAATTCCTCCACAAAAAATAAAGATATATTTATTGCCGACTTTTTTATACATATACGAAAGTAAATCCAAGGCCTTTGGAAAAACAACTCTACCCGATAATCCTCCTTGAGGAGGTATCGGATCTTTTATTTCTTTTTGATCGTATTCTTTGGAAAGATTTGTGCAGATTATTCCATGAACTCTGTGTCGACCGGTAATTTCTAGAAATTTATCAATTTCCTGATGGGTCATGTCCGGAGAAATTTTGACAAAAAATGGCTTATTTGTTGGGTTTTTATCGATTTCAACCATCAATTTACCATAACTTTCCGGCATAATAAAAGGTATTCCACCTAAAGTGTTTGGGCAACTTAAATTGACAGTAATATAATCGGCATATTTTTCCATTACTTGGATACCTGCAACATAATCAGAAATAGCGGAAGGAATATCTAAATTTTCCTTGCAATTTGTGAAGGCGATATTTACTCCGATGGGTAACTGATGAATTTTGTTTGCAAGTTTTTTTGAAAGTATTTTTGCGCCTTTATTTTTCAGTCCGTACCAAACTCCTAAACTTTTCGTCTTTGGCAATCTCCAAAGCCGAGGTCTTGGATTGCCATCGCAGGCTTTAGCTGTGATAGAACCAACTTCTTCAAATCCGAAACCGAGAGATGAAATAATGTCTGTTAGTTCAATGTCTTTGTCAAAGCCGGCAGCGAGACCCACAGGATTTCTAAAATCAATACCCAAGATCTTTTGACGGAGCTTTTCGTTTCTATAGTCGAAAAGTTTTGAGATTTTCCATCGTATCGGACTAAATTTGCCTAAAAATGCACCGAAACGCACGAAAAAATCATGGATATCTTCCGGATCCAAAAGAAAAAGAACGGGCTTTAAAATGCCCTTATAAAGGGCGCTCAGCAATCTATTGCGGTATTTGACGTACCTGCTCATTCCATTAAAAGTAATTGTAGTAGTATACTCCGGACTCAAACTATATCAAATCTTTTCTGATTGATTCAAACTGTTCTTTGGTTATCTCGCCTTTGGCGTATCTTTCTTTTAATATGTCTTGCGAACGATCATTTTTAAATGAGTGTTTTGAGTGTTTAAACACTTGAATTAACAGGTAAATCAAAACCACCCAAAAAAGAATGTGGAACAATGAACCGAGTCCCCAAAACATACTGGATGGATAAAAACCGTTGTAGTACATCATAAATTTTATTATTAGTTAATAATGGATATTATACAACATTGCTGTTTTACGCAACCTCCGAGGCATCTACTAATCTTGGTGATTCAGCGCTCAGTATGCTTTTTGTGGCTTAAAATATAGATTGATTCGTATAGTAACATATGTTACTATACGAACATGAATAAAAAGATGTACTCAACCATTGAAGTTTCGAAAATACTCAGATTGAGTCGAATAGAGGTTTTTAGAAAAATAAAAAGTGGAAAAATAAAAGCTGAAAAAGTCGGTAGAAATTATATTATTGCTGAAAATGATCTTTTAGAAGCACTGGGCAAACTTGTCGGACCCTCAAAAAAAATCAGAATCGAAAATGCAGTTAAGAGAGCAGTTAGGGAGTACGGAAGAACATTTAAAAAACTTGCGGAAGAATGAGAACTAAAATTATTACTATTGCAGAAGTAGAATTTACGGCTTTTTCCTTAGTAAGAGAATTGATGACTGGAAACGAGCCCATTCCTGAATTTGGAACTCGTTTCCCGAATGTATTGGAAAGTTGCTTAAATACTCCATTTGCGCAGTTCAGCAAAAAACATCTATACAGAGGACTGGTTGGGAAATCAAGTATTTTATTCTATTTAATGATTAAGAATCATCCGTTCCAAAATGGAAACAAAAGAATTGCGATTATGACTTTGCTTGTATTTTTATCTAACAATAACAAATGGTTAAAAATTTCTCAAAAAAACCTTTATAACTTTGCTGTTGGAATTGCAAAAAGCAGACCGACATCAAAAGAAAAAGTTTTGCAAAATATCTATAATACAATCGAAAGATACTTGATAGATTTTACCGAAATCTAGAAACTTCCTTTGCGCGACCGATGGGACTTGAACCCACAACCTCGTCCGTGACAGGGACGCGATCTAACCAGTTGATCTACGGTCGCATTAGTTACGAACCAATAGTTACGAACCAATAAAATCTATCAGAAAAAAAGACTTTTATCAATTTGTGTCGACGGATGGAATCGAACCATCGTCTAGGGCTTATGAGTCCCTCGTTCTACCATTGAACTACGCCGACTAAAAACATTTGTAAACAAATGTTCGTCCGTCCGCTTTGGCGGAGCGGAATAGAACAATATGAGAAATATATCATAATTTGCTTATAAAACAAAAAAATTGTATCATGTATCACAGCGGGATGGAGAAGCAGTATCTCGGTAGGCTCGACATATTAGGGCTCCTTAGTGAGAAATCGCTAAGTGAAAATTCGTCAAAGTCGGAGAAGTCCTCTCCCCTAGGCGTCGCCTAGGGGAAGGATAATTCCGAGCCAAGACTCGAAAGAGTAAGGTGTAGAGACTAGACGGCGAACTCCCCACCAAAATAAAATTTGAGGGAGAAGGTATAGTCCAGACCACAAATCCACCATTCGGCGGAGTAGCGAAAGCTATAGTGAGAAAGCATAACCTGCAGACCCAGGTGCAAGTCCTGGTCCCGCAACAAGTAAAGAAAATCCCCTCTTGGGGATTTTCTGTTGCGGGACAGTAAACCGCTGGTAGCGGTTTATGCCAGGACTTGCAAGGCGGAGCGGTCACCTAGTCAACAGACTAGATCGCGAGCCGGGGAGGCGGAAATTTTGCGATAGCAAAATTATCTGTCGACGATGTCCTGGTCAAATTTTGCTACCAAACCTGGTCCTGCAATCAAATTATATGAAATTCTTCAAAAACAGCTTGGTAGAGGCTAAGAATTCGTTTTGTTTCTCTCTGATTTAGCAAAAATGACGAGCCCTCATGGGCAATTTGATTTCGTATTTTATGGGCCTCCCAAGCTAAATCCACTGTTGTAAAATCACTCCTCTCCACCGCTTTCAACTTATCCCCGATAGTTTCACCCGGAAGTGATAAGTTGTCTAAAACTTCGCCGAGCATAATATCGGCTTCAATGATAGCCAGTTTCCAGTTGTTTTCATTTATAGACTCAACGTGGTCCTGTATTTTTTGCCATTTTGGATTTATTTGGGCAGAAGCAACAGACAAGTCGAGGCTCGTTCCATTGAAATAACTTTCAGGATAGAGTTTTCTGGCTTCTACAATAGACAAACTCATAACTTTCCTGAATAGATAAATGATGCAGAAAATAAATATAACGGAAATTAACAGTAGCAGAATTTTTATATACCAAACTATTCCCAAAATATTTATGGCAATTTTGGCCAGCAAATTTGGCTCGGCTTCAAGATAAGCGATGTCATTTTCTTTGACCCAGCCGTCCGAATCTTCTTCATAATCAACATACCAGTATCTTTCTCCGTTTATAAAAACCGGTCCCTGTAAAATTTTTCCGTGAGCGGTTATTTTTTGCTCTCCAATCCTTTCCCCTGCCGGCAAATTGTAAACATCCGTCTGATTGACGCTAATAACTTTGGCTCCTATCGGGTTACTCAAAGATGATATCGGTTTGGTGTGGGCCAAAAGAATACCGCGGGGAGTTAAGCCTTGCCAGCCATTAGATAACAACCTACTTGAGTTAACGGTGGCTATCAAACCGTTGACCAAATACGTAACCACCATTAAAGTCACGATTACTCCGACTATTTCAGCAAAAGGATCATCCACCGGCCCGGTTGGTTTTTTGTCATCTTTTTTTGTGTCTGGTTTATTGTCAGGAACCATATGTAAAAATTTTCAATTTCTAATTTTCAATTTTCAAACAAAAGTCTAGTGTTTATTTAATTATATCATTCCCCGAGAAATTTTTTTCCGATTTCAAAAAGCAACTCCTCGCAATTGTGCGGAGCCATAAATTGAATGCCTAGCGGCAAATCTACTCCACCATCATTTACACTCCCGCTTGGAATGGAAATGGCCGGAACGCCAACTATGTTTGCCGGCACCGTAAAAACATCTTCAAGATAAAGGGCTAATGGGTCGCTTGCTTTCTCCCCTATTTTGAATGCCGGTCCTGTTGTGGTTGGCAGCGCGATGGCATTCACCTCGGTAAAAGCTTTTTGAAAATCATTTGAAATGGTCTGCCTCAAGTGTATAGCTTTGTTGTAATAAGCCTCATAGTAGCCAGTCGACAGAACATAAGTTCCGATAAGTATCCTTCTTCGAACTTCCTCACCGAAACCCATTCCTCGAGTTTTCAAATAGTCCGAAAGCAAATCATTGCCATCTATATGAAGGCCGTATTTTACTCCATCAAAACGAGCCAGGTTTGATGAGGCTTCGGCCGGCATAATAATATAATAGACTGCAAGAGAATATCCTATGTTTGGAAGTTTTATATCTTTAATCTTGTATCCCAACTTTTTTAATTTTTCTATTGACTCATCAAAATTTTTTCTAACATCACCACGCAAACCTTTTTCCAAAATATGATACGGAACGCCAATAGTTAAACTTTTATTTTTTGAATTTTTATTTTTTGGGTAAACATCTTCACTGTAAGTTGTACTATCCATTTTATCCTGTCCTTTTATAGCATCCCAAAGTATCTCGGAATCAGTAACTGTTTTTGTTACAGGACCGATGACATCAAGCGAAGAACCAAGCGCCATAAGACCATATCTTGAGACTCCGCCGTATGTCGGTTTGAGCCCGACAAGTCCGCAAAACGAAGTTGGTTCACGAACAGAACCGCCCGTATCCGAACCAAGAGAGGCTAAGGCTCCCCCCATGGCCACCGAGGCCACGGAACCGCCCGAAGACCCTCCGGCTACCCGAGTTGGATCAAGAGGATTTTTGGTCACCCCAAAAGCAGAATTTTCGGTAGAACTGCCCATGGCAAATTCGTCCATATTTGCCCGGCCAAGAAAAACTGCATGCTGTGATTTGAGCTTCTTTATAACAGTGGCATCGTATGGCGCCACGAAACCTTTCAAAATTTTTGAACCGGAAGTGGCTGTCTTGCCTTCAATCAATATATTATCTTTCACAGCAATGGGAATGCCGGTCATAGGAAAAATTTCTCCGCGAGTAATAGCCTGGTCCGCCATTTTGGCTTGCTCTAAAACATCATTGTAGATTTCCAGATAAGCATTTATATCTTTATTTTTTCTGTTAATTTCATCCAAATATGTTTTTACTAGCTCAACGACGCTGAATTCTTTGCTATCAAGTTTTTTTCTGGCAGAAAATATGGTAAGAGTAGAAATATCTATCATAGTATTTTTTTGACTTTGAGATAACTTTTCTCTCTGGCTGGAGCGTTACGTAGAATTTTTTCTGCATACTGGTTTGGAGCATTTGTAACGACATCATCTCGCATGACATTGTGCAATTTAAGCACAACTTTTTCGGAAGTTACTTTCACCTCTTTAATTTGCCCGACATAAACCAAAATAGAGTCAATTTCTTTGGTCATTTTTTCCGTTTCTTTATCATCTATTTCAATCCGAGCCAAATCAGCCAGATTTTTTACATCTTCTTTAGTGATCGCCATAACGTTATCTTATCACATTTGGAGAAGTTTTAAGAATTCGTCTTCGCTTAAAATTTTCAGACCCAGACTCTTCGCCTTTGAGAGTTTTGAACCCGGATTCTCTCCGACCACAACAAAACTTGTCTCTTTTGAAATACTCTCGGAGGTGTTGCCTCCGTATTCCCGGATTTTATTTTTTGCTTCATCACGAGACATTTTTTCAAGTGTGCCTGTCAAGACAAATGTCTTCCCAGAAAGTAAACCGAGTGTCTTCTTTGAAACTTTTTCAATGGTTATTTCTTTGAGCAGGGAGTTTGTAATTTTTTGATTATCTTTTGATTTGAAAAAATCAACAATTGACTCGGCAATGATAGGACCGATACCATTCATTTTTTCTAAATCTTCGTATTTTACTTTACGTAATTTTTCTATCGTCCCGAAATGTTCTGCCAGTTCAATGGCCGTTTCCTCGCCAACCCCAAGAATAGAGAGCCCGGCAATGAAACGTGAAAACTTCACCTTTCGCGCTTTCTCAATGGCAGAAAGCAAATTATCCACCGATTTTTCGGCAAATCTCGGCAAAGCCAAAAGGTCGCCCTTTTTTAGGGTAAAAATATCGGCGTATTCAAAGATTAAATTCTTTTCAAGTAAAAGGTCAACTACTTTCGGTCCTATGTCTTCAATGTCAAAAACTTTTTTGGAAACAAAATGATAAAATTTACGTTTAATTTGGTCTAAAGAATTCGGGTTGACACACCTCCACGCGGCTTGTCCAGGAATTCTTTCTATCCTTCCATCTCCACCACACTGCAGGACTTTTTTCGGCCAGACAAATTTTTTCTCCTTGCCTGTGCGAAGTTCGGTCATGACCGAAACAATGTCTGGAATAACGTCTCCGGCTTTTTGCAGTATAACCGTGTCGCCAATGCGGATATCCAGCCGATTGATCTCATCTTCGTTATGAAGCGTTGCCCGAGAAACTGTTGAGCCGGCAACAGAAACCGGCTTTAAATGAGCAACTGGAGTCAGTACTCCCGTCCGGCCGACTTGCAAAACAATATCTTCCACAATAGTGGTAACTTGTTCGGCGACAAATTTGAAGGCAATGGCAAAACGTGGAGCCTTGCCTGTAAATCCCAGAATTTCTTGATATTTTTTCTCGTTGACTTTTACAACAATACCATCTAGTTGATAATCTTTTGTTGTATTTTTTCTCTGCCACTCCTTCCAGTAATCAATCACCTCATCTATAGATTTACACTTTTTGAAATATGGGTTAACTTTAAAACCGAAAGAGCGCAAATATTCCAGTTCCTCGTACTGGCTATCTGAAAATTCTTCACTGCTTTGCGATAAATCATAAATAAAAGTATCAAGTTTTCGACTGGCAACGATTTTCGGATCAAGTTGGCGAATGGAACCGGCGGCCGCGTTTCGGGGATTGGCAAAAACGGTCTCCCCGGCTTTTTCTCTTTGCTTATTTAGTTTTTTAAGACTACTTTTTCCCATCCAAATCTCTCCTTCTACAATCACATCAACCGGTTTTTGTAGTGTAAGTGGCACCGAATCAATCGTCCGAACGTTTAATGTAACATCCTCACCTACTTCACCGTCCCCGCGTGTCGCTGCTGTTACAAGTTTCCCTTTTTTATATGTCAGCACAACTTTGAGTCCGTCAATTTTAAGTTCACACGTATATGTCGGTATTTTTTCTTTAAGTATTTTTCTGACTCTTGTATCAAAAGCTCTGATTTCTTCCTCGTTGAAAGCGTCGTTAAACGACCATTGAGGCACGGTGTGGACCACTTTTTTAAACTCCGGCAAGGGTTTGCCGGCCACTCTTTGAGATGGTGAATCGGACGTGATAAGTTCGGGATACTTGGCTTCAATTCCCGAAAGTTCATGCTTTAG
>Ga0209541_10007366_pt1 | contig 18536 bp, 18 predicted proteins | sample RifCSPlowO2_01_FD_184027 | JGI IMG/M metagenome (GOLD analysis project Ga0209541, IMG submission 184027) | Groundwater microbial communities from Rifle, Colorado - Rifle CSP2_plank lowO2_0.1 (SPAdes) (version 2) | ecosystem: Environmental > Aquatic > Deep subsurface > Groundwater | place... | reverse complement strand
CTAACAGGAGTGACTACTGCCTCCCAGGTAGATGACATAACGGTTTATTATAACTCAATAGAAGGCATAGATGTAAGAGTAGACCAACCAATAAGAGTAGGCACAATAGAAAGCGGATCTAGCGCCATAGTAACAGTGCCAATTAGGGTCTTACCAAATGCTAAGGCAGGCATAATTCCTGTTTCATTTTCAATTAAACAAAAAGATGGCGACACGCAAAACTTAATAGTTCCTGTTAAGATTTCTAACCCCCCAATATTAACCTTATCCTTAGATAAACAGACTATTAGCAGTACAGATACGTTAAATGTAACCATTACGAATAATGGAGGAAATGTGAATAAACTTATTGTACGATTAAACAATACGGAAAAATTTTCTTTTGTAGGTACTGACCAGATATATGTTGGAGGTATAAATGGTTCTAAAACATTCAAAATTGCCATTGACTCGAGAAACGCTGACGAGGGGGTTAATACAATTCCCTTGCTACTCGCCTACGAAGAAGAAGGTGGCGATTCTGCAAGCGAAGCAAAAAATATTGCCATAACTGTAAAAAAAGAAAAGGCAGATGTTATTTTTAGCCAGGAGGCTCAGATTGTAACATCTATTGATAATGTGCTCAAACTAAAAGTAAGAAACATCGGCCGGTCGCTTAATGATTTTCGGGTAATCCTTGAAGATGATAATATAAAGGCCAAAGAAACAAAAGAAATAAAGCTTGGCGATTTTGCTGCTGATGATGAAAAAATAATAGATATACGCGTATTCGCTGATACAGAACCAGGAGTTAGAAATACCAATATAAAACTTAAATGGGTAGAGGAAGACGTGGAAAAAGAGGAAAAGATAACTATTCCTATTGTTGTAAGCTCAGATGCGGATGTAGGAATATTCCTTGACTCCAAACCTGCGCCTCTTGTACCAACTGGAGAGCACACCCTATCCGTAACGGTATCAAATATTGGTTCTTACAGAATTGAAAATGTTGAGGTTGCACTTCAAGAGAATGATATACTGGAGGTTCTTAATGCCCAAAGGTCACAATATATAGGTGGTCTGGAGAACGATGCCTTCAGCGCGGTTCAATATAAAATCAGAATAAAAAATATCCAACCAGGGACCCATACCCTTCCTATATTTGTAAGATATAAAGATCAATCAGGAATCTGGATAGAAAAAAATATAACTAGCAGTGTTGTTATAAGGCCTTTTGAAGAATCTGGAAAGAAAGGTGGCAGCACTCTGCCGTATATAGTTGGTGCAGCTTTATTGCTACTATCTATATACTGGTATTTTAGAAGAAAAAAGAAACAAGTGGTATAATTGAAACTTGTTGATATGATTAAGTATTCTGTAAATAGCCTAAAACACCGCCAGATACGGTCATGGCTAACCATGCTTGGGATTATAATTGGAATAGCTGCCGTTGTGTCCCTTTTAACTATTGGTCAGGGATTTAATGATGAAATAGAAAAACAACTATCTGCATTTGGTTCTAATACAATTTTTGTAGCCCCGATAGCAGAATCACAGGGCACTGCTGCTGCATTTCGTGGAGGGCCAGGCACATCACCAACATCAGGAAAACTTTTCGAAAGAGATGCTGACAGGTTGAGAAGAATAGCTGAAATAGATGAAATCTCCAAGCTTATCATGGGAAGGGGAACTGTTGGTTTCAAAGATAAACAGATAACTTCTTCTGTACAAGGCATAGAACCAGGAATATTTGAGAAGACAACATTAGTAGAAATTGAGAATGGGAGATTTCTTATAGATAATGACCAATATGTTGCAGTAATAGGATCAACTTTATCTGAAGAATCTTTTGGAACTAATAAAGTTAGCGTGAACAGTTTCATAACAATAAATGGAAAGAAATTCCGTGTTGTTGGTGTATTAAAGAAAACTGGTGGTGGTTTTGGGCCGTCATCGCAATTAGATACTGCATTATTAGTTCCGTTCAAAGATGCGCAAACGCTTTTCAAAGACTCGCTCGCTGAGAACGAAGTTGGCGCAATAGTTGTAACTATAAAAGAAGGTTCAGATGTAGAAGAGATTAGTGATAAAATAATACAGGAAATTGCTAATTCGCATAAAGTACGCGCAGACGAGAAGGATTTTAGTGTAATAAATCCAAAAACAATACAGGAAACAATTGGCGCGATTATTGGACTCGTTACTATATTTTTAGGAGCTGTTGCTGCTATATCTCTTATAGTTGGCGGTATTGGAATTGCGAATACCATGTTTACCAGCGTGCTCGAACGAACGCATGAAATAGGCGTGCTAAAGGCTGTTGGCGCAACGCGAAACGATATTCTCAAGATATTTGTTTTTGAAAGCGCAGCGTTAGGTGGTGTTGGCGGAGTGCTTGGAACAGCTTTTGGTATAATTGTAGTATATTTAGCTGGTGCTGCAGGAGCGCCTGTTTCTATTAAAATCGAGATAATATTGTTTGCAATAACATTTTCTATAGTTATTGGTCTTATTTCTGGATTTGTTCCTGCGCGTCGGGCTGCTGCACTCTCGCCGGTGGATGCATTGAGATATGAATAGATTGCAATGAGCCTTGAGCTGTGAGCAAACACGCGACAGGCGCTTTGTTCACGACTGGAGCATGTTCAATGAGCCAGACACTGGTTATGAGTTTTGGGCTGAGGAGAAGAAGAATTTTATATGACATTTTTATAATAATTCCAGTAATCTTCCTTTAATCCTTTTATTAATGATGTAAATCTAATACCTAGTCTTTTTATTTTCTTATTGCTGACAAAAAAGCTCTCATTTGCAAATGGAAATTCTTCTTCTTTGAATTTTTCTCTATCCGCGCTGGGATTAAATTGAATCTTAGGTTTTATACCTACAATTTTTCCCATCTGTTCTACTAGTTTTCTAAGTGTAATTATGTCATCCCCTGCGCAGTTGAATGCACCAATTATTTTTTTCTCAGCCAGCAATGCAATTATATCTGCAACTTCTCTTGCAAATACAAATTGTATTTTTGCTTTCCCATCTCCTGGCAAAACCAAAGGAATGCCTTGTTTTATTCTAGAATATATAAAGTGTTCTCTATCAACATAATTTCTAGGGCCAAGAATATACACTGGTCTTATTGTCGCGTATTTTATTCCGCTTTTTTCGAGAATTTTTTCACATTCCGCTTTTCCTTTGTTATAATTTCCCCATAAGGGCCAGTTACCGAGTTCTGATTCTTCGGTTAATGGAAATTTATCAGTCTTCTTATATGAAGCAACAGTCCCGAAATTTATAAAAAAATCAAAATTAAGCTGTTCGATTGCTTTTTTTGTTTGTTCACCCTTGTAAGCGCACATATCTATAACTACATCGAATTTGTCTTTTATATTAAAGTCATTGTTCCTATCTCCTTGGATGAATGTTACATGCGAATAATTCGACTCTATTTTACCACGATTAAAGATTGTTATAGTATGACCATTCTTAAAGAGTTTTTGGATTAGATATGGGCCAACAAACCTAGACCCGCCTATTATTAGTATTTTCATGTTTTTGTTTACACAATTCTGTTTTTAATAAGTTGGGTCCTAATTTTTTACTTATATTTTACTTCTATAAGTAAGACATAGAATTGCCGACGCAGCAAAAGAAAATATAAGACTGCGTCTTTATAGAGAATATAAGTAGTACGACGGAAATATAAGAATGAGAATCTAGAAGTATAATATAGTGCAGGGGTGGCGGAGTCACATCAGTTTCGAGTTTCCGGTTTCGGGTCTCGAGAATGTGTCGCAACGGCCAAACGCGTAAGGTTGAGGGCCTTATGGCTTAGTGCCTTCAAGTGTTCGAAATTGCTGCTTTCTTAAAAAGAAAGCAGTGGCAAAGAAACACGATATTTCGTGTTTTTGGCTCAAGCCTTTTTTATATTAGAAAATATTTATTCTAAAAAGGCTTTGTCAAAGTGGCAAAAAAACTTTGACAAATCGTTACATCATAGATGTAAAGGCTTGAACGAGCAATCACTTCCCCTGCACTTTATCCTAGTATTAGCAATAACCCTAAAATCATCCTAGCTCAAAACGCTTTTAGACTTTTTTCACGTTCTTTGCACGCAACCCGCGTTCGCTTGATTCAACCTCGTACTCTACAGCGTCGCCGGTCGCTAGTACTGCTCCACCTTCAACTGCCGAAGTGTGCACGTACACGTCCTTACCATCATCACCTGTGATAAAACCAAAACTACGCGCGGTATTAAACATTTTTACTTTTCCTTTCATTAGATCACCCTCTTTTCATATTACTTTTGAAGCGTATAGCTTATAAATTTTTATTATAACTAAATTTTCCCGAGATCTTTCAAATAGAAATCTTCTTAAATCATAAGTCAATAGAATAACTATGAGACTAACTTTTAATGGTGCAGCTGGAATTGTTACGGGTTCCTGCTATCTTCTAGAAACAACTGGAGAAAAAATTCTTATCGACTGCGGAATGTTTCAGGGTACGAAAGATATAACCAGAATGAACTACGAACCATTCAGATTCAAACCTAACGAAATTTCTTACTTATTGCTAACTCACGCTCACATAGATCATTCAGGTCTCATACCCAAGCTAATAAAAAATGGTTTCCACGGAAAAATAATCGCAACACCACCTACAGTAGATCTGGCAAAAATTATGCTAAAAGATTCAGCTCATGTAAATGAAGACGATACTCTTCATGAAAATAAAAGACGTATGAGGCTGGGGCTTAAACCAAGAGACCCATTGTATGCGCTTAGTGACGTGCTTAGGTCATTTGAATTTTTCCATCAGATTGGATATGAAAATCCATATTCACTTACAGATAAAATCACTGTAATATTCCACAACGCTGGCCATATTTTAGGATCTTCCATAGTGGAACTCTTAGTTAGAGAAGCAGGAAAAACTACGAAGATAATGTTTTCTGGAGATTTAGGTCAGGGAGGAACTCAGATCTTAGAAGACCCTGCAACTATTCAGGAAGCTGATTTTGTTCTTGTTGAGTCAACATATGGAAATCGTCCGCGTGAGGATGCTACAATACGTGGAGAACTTCTGTCCAAAGAAATAAATGAAGCATTTGCTAGAGGCGGAAAACTGATGATCCCGTCTTTTGCAGTTGAAAGAACACAGGAATTGCTCTATTATTTGCACATTTTAATTCGTGATGGGAACTTCCCTGCTGAAATTGTATTTCTTGATAGCCCCCTTGCAATCGAGGTTACTGAAGTTTTCAAAAGATACATGAATTATTTCTCCCCAAGATTGAGAAAGGAATTCACCAATCCATTCACCTTCAATCAGTTGAAATGCCTTAGGACTGCAGATGAATCACGCAGCATGAACGACTATAATAAACCATGTATAATAATAGCTGGCAGTGGTATGTGCAATGCTGGAAGAATTAGGCATCACCTTAAACATAATATATGGAAATCAGAGAATACACTGCTTTTTGTAGGTTATCAGGCTGAAGGAACTTTAGGCAGAGTTATTCTTGATGGTGCAAAGAAAGTTAGAATGATGGGGCTCGAAGTAGCGGTAAATGCCAAGATAAGAAAAATAGAAAGTTTTTCTTCTCATGCAGATTCTAAGCACTTGACCAGCTGGATTACTGCTCTTAGAAACAAACCAAAGAAAATTTTCATAACCCACGGGGAGCCTGCTTCAGCAAGAGGACTTGAATCTAATCTTAGGAAACTAGGTTTTCGGACACATGTTCCGCGTATTGGAGAAGTTGTTGAACTGAAATAACTATACTGTGCACAATAACATAAAATTACCACCTACCTCTAACTTTTTAATCTAGTCTTCCAAAGTCTCACAAGGTGGGTTAATGAAAAAAATCGAAGCGCTTGGCCAGATAATACAGAAGTGTATCATCGTTTGGTTTCTCATGCCATTAGCAACTATACGAACAAAAAATTACAAGATATCTTATTCTAATCTATTCAGTCAATCACCTAAGTCGTATCCGGCCAGCCTTTAATAGGTCTTTTGCTGTAATCTTAACTACGCTTACGACCGATAAATCGCCGATGCGATTTATGGTCCATTGTTCGATGCGTCGAACAATCGGAACCAAAATTTGGCGTTTGTAGATATCCTGAAACCGACCTTCGGTTTCAATCTATCAGCAACCTGCTGGTTGCCGATACCGACATTTTCGTGCTGATATAGACGTTTTTACGTCGTAGGGAACTGAGTCCGATTATCTCTTCCCCTACATTAACTTTTTTCTGTAACTCTGCACCCTTTAGTTCTGTAATTTTTCATTTTATAGAAGCCCTAAGAAAAAATCTTGCATATAAATAACCAAATATGAATGGACCTATATGAGCTGCGTGAGCTATATTTACACCAGGAAACGGCTTAAAAATATTAAATATATCTAAAGCTTCGTAAATTAAAAAAAGTATCAAAGCAGTTCGAACTTTCATTTTTATAAAAAATACTTCGATATTTGTATTCAAAAATAATAGGACACACGCACCAAAAACTGCAGAAACAGAATCACTAGCACCTATTGCAGTTCCACTTCCCCCCAAACCTAATACTAGCACGATAGTCATGCTAATAGCACCTACGAAACCACCTAGAAAAAAAAGTTTTAAGAGTTCTTTGCTGTTAAACTTGCTCTCAAGCAGGTTGCCAAAAATAAAAAGCGCGTACATATTTTGGAATAAGTGAATCGGGTGCCCATGGAGAAAGACGTGGGTAAAAATCCTATAGGGTTGATTGATCACTTCTGTTATGGAAAAACGAAATGCTTCACGGTAGCCATCATCCCATGTTTGAATAATAAATGTTAAAATAATTATCACAATAAGGATGTTGGTCGCACTTATATATCTTTTAAGATCGAGTGACATTGAGTTATTACTAAGTTAATAGTTAAAAATTTATTGATCTATTATAGAATATTGGGTCCGTATATATTTAAACTTGATCTTCTAAAATCTCACAAGGTGGGTTAATGAAAAAAATCGAAACGCCTAGTCTGAAGAAGGAATTGGGCTTATTAGGCAGCTTTGCAATGGGATTTGCAGATGTTGGCGCTGATATATTCCTAGCACTTGGACTTATTGCAGCATACGCACACGGCTTAATGCCACTAGCAATATTAGTTGTAGCAATCGTATATATTTGCTCTGGATTGGCTTATGCAGAGTTAGGCGCGGCAATACCTGTTTCTGGAGGATCATCTGCATTTGCAAAAGAAACATTTGGGAATTTTGCTGGTTTCTTAGCTGGCTGGGGTTTAATATTAGATTACACGCTATGCATAGCATTATTTGCATTTGCATCTGCAGGTTATTTGTCATTCTTTTTTCCAGCAATTGCTAGTCTAATCCCATCAATAGCAGCGCTTTTAATCTTCGTATTAATGGCAGTTAATTTATTAGGAATAAAAGAATCCTCTTCAGTTAATTCTGCGCTTACGGTCATAGTAATCGTAATAGTGACAGCTCTAATATTTCTAGGTTTTAGTTTTTCATTTGATTATGAAAAATTTAAATCTGGATTGACTCCGATAGCAAAGGACCCTGGGTTTAGAGATTTCTTGTATTCAATAACAATAGCAATGGTAACATTTGTTGGCATAGAAAGTATATCTCAAGGTGCTGAAGAAACAAAGGATCCGGGAAAGACGATACCGCGAGCTACATTATTATCTATATTTTTCGTTGTTGTATTTGCTATTTTTATGTCTGTTATGGCGCTTGGACTCGTAACGCCAGCAACGCTTGCAGAAAATATGGAAAAACCATTAATCCCGGTTGCAGATGCACTCCCATTTGCAAATGTGCTAGTTCCAATAGTTGCCTTTGCCGGCTTCATGATATGCTTTGTTTCTGCGAACACAGGTGTAATTGGTGTTTCAAGAGTAGTTTATTTCATGGGAAAGTCTGGATTAGTATCAAGAAGATTAAGCTGGGTGCATCCTAAATTTAGAACGCCTTGGATAACTACAATCATATTCTCGATTATTGCGATGCTACTTGCATACTTTAGCGATATGGTGCTTCTAGGGGAGCTTTATGCATTCGGCGCGCTAACCGCTTATACGCTAACGAATCTCTCTTCAATGCAACTTAGAATAAAAATGCCAGACTTAATAAGGCCTTTCAAAATGCCATTTAACGTAAAAATAGGAGAACACGAGATATCACTCGTCTCGCTAGTTGGAATATTCAGCTGTCTTACTATATTTATATTAGTAGCATTTCTACATGTTGAAGGAAGAAATTTCGCATTTCTTTGGTTCTTGATTGGTATTATATACTTTAAATTTTATCAAGATTATAGAAACAAAGAACAGAAAATGATCGCGCATAACAAAGCGCAATTTATTTAATTGTATTAGAATTATATTCTATTATGACCAGTCATGAGATTATTCATGGTTTAGCTTATTTCATATTCCTTATTGCACTGCTTCTTACAATCTATTTTCGCGATAAGGCAAGAAAATTACCAAAGATTACTGGAAAGGAGATACGTTCGGTATACCGCAAAGCGTGGGTGGAATCTGTTCTTAAAAGCGGAGACAAAGCCCAGTTCATACAAACAATGCGGAATAATATCTCTATATCAACTGCATTACTTGGGGCTACTATTGTTTCATTTGGCTTAATATTAAACGCAGGAATTATAAAACAAAACGGGGATATTTTTATTGCTGTTAGAATACTTTCAATGATATCTCTGATTGGATATGCGCTTTTTATGTTACTTCTAGAAATAAGAACGCTTACATATATCCCTATAGTATCGCATGTTCCTGAGGCTTATATCAAAAAGTATGAAAAAACAGATAAAGCAAGCTATATCGCAAAGCTTTTGCATGAATCTTTTGATTATTTTTCTAATACGGTCCGTGCATTGTTTTATATTGCGCCGTTACTTATTTGGTTTTACAATGTTTATCTATTTATAGTTGCAACCATGATTATTTCATACGCTATGTATCATGAAGATTTCGGAACAAAGAGCGGGATTGTCTTATTCTAAATTATTTATTCAAAATTCGTCCTTGAAATTTTTATAAAGTGAATATCTTCTTTCTCAATATATGCAATTACTAGTTCTTTCCTTAGTTTTCCGGCAAATCCTATTGCTTGTTTTATATCTTTCATATTAGTTTGCCAGTCTCTTGGCACAACCTTCAAAACGTATTGCGTTCTATCCTCGCCAACGCGAATTCCTTTTTGATGGACACGAAAATATTCAGTAGTATCCATGCTGACTCTTGTAATATAACCGCGATCTCTTAGAAATTTTATTATTTTGTATTTATCATCTGCAAGTGCATCACCTTTTCTTGCATTTTCCAGTATTTTATCTTTATCAAATTTTATTACTCCTTTATCTGCGAAATATGCAGCCTCTAGCAATGGTAATTTTGCTTTTCCGCCTTCTTCAATTCCTGCACCTAAACCAATCAATTTTGTAATAAGCTCACTATCACTGACCTCTAAATAATCTTCATAAAGTTTTATCATTTCTGCACCTAAAATTTCTTAGACATCTTTCCTTTTGTATTCTGCAAGATCTGTTCTATTGCATTATTAGTTAAATTCTCTATATTCATATCCGCTTCGTGCGTTCCTCCAAGACTGTCTATGGTAATGCTCCCAATTCGTACTATTCTTTGAAATAGAGACTGATGTACATTAACATTAGCTATTCTTTCAAATGGTATTATAATTCTCTTAACACCTACAATGCCTGTTTTTAGGGTAATATCATGATCTGTTAGCTCTATTGATTTGAATCTATTTGCTATCCAAGTTAATAGCGATCTGAATATAACCAATATCCAAATTACTAATATTACTTGATTGTGATAATCACCTATATTACTTGGTAGATAAGGTGCTGAGAATTCCACAAGTCCACTCATTATTACTCCAAATACAGTATATCTAAAATAAGAAGGCATGCCACTCGGGTGAAATACTTCAGTCATACTAATAATAGCTGTGTAACCCTTTAAAATTATTCCGTATGAAACCCACTGGACGGCTGGCGCGCTATAGTGAATGCGATAGCAAGCGCCACTAAAGACTGTGTAGGAAAACGACGGCTTCAAAGAGAAGCTGAAAACATTAGGTACATGACAGTGAAGTTATTAAAAAACCTTTCTTACCGATTGACTCTATGATTACTGCTTACTGCGATGGTGCGTGCTCAGGAAACCCTGGACCAATGGGCATTGGCATAGTGCTTTGGAAAAACGGAGAGAAAATAAAAGAGATCAGCGAATTTATTGGAAAAGGCACGAATAATATTGCAGAATATAACGCAGCACTGCGAGCACTTGAAGAAGCGAAGAAGCTCGGGGAGAAAGAAGTTATTATTAGAAGTGATAGCCAACTACTTATTAAACAACTAAATAGAGAGTATAAAATAAAAGAAACGCATCTTAAGCCGTTAAAATTGAAGATTGATGAATTATGTTTGGAGATACATGCTAAGTTTGAGCATGTTGAACGCGAGCGAAACAAACGAGCTGATTACTTATCTAAGAGGGCGATTTCCAATGAAACTAACAACAAACCTTGAACTTGGAAAATATTTCACATTTGAGTTATCAAAGCAAATGCCAATACATAACTGGTTTTATTATAAGGAAGGATTTGCACCACAAGTTGTAGAATGGGCAATAAAGCAAGGGGTTATTGGCTCGTGGCCGGTGGCTAGTGGCCAAATGCTAATAGCTAATAGCCAAAAGCTATTACTTGATCCTTTCTGCGGCTGTGGCACAAGTATGCTCACTGCTAAAGGCGCAGGGCTCAATGCAATTGGTTTTGATATATCACCAATAGCTGTGCTCGCTTCTCAAGTTAAATGTGAAAACTATGATAAAAATGAAATAGAAGGGATAAGGAAATTTTTGGATATTTCGAAATTACCAGAAGCAAACTTTGATTGGCAGTTTGAATTATTTTCACCACGTGCAGTATTTCCAAGATCTAATTATAATGCGCTTTTATCATTAAGGCAAGCAATAGATACAGTGGAAAATGGAAAAATAAGAAACCTCTTGCTATTGACGTTAGTTTCTATAATTCCACAGGTCGGCATCTTCATAAAAGACGGTGGAGTACTTCGTATAGATAAACGTAAGCACGCGATGCCTACTAAGGAAGCATTTAGGAGAAAACTAAAAAATATGATCTATGACTTAGAAAAACATGCGGTTGTTGGTGAGGTACCAGAAATTTCGCAAGGAGATGCGCGCGCTATGCAGGTTGCAGATAATTCAATAGATATAATCGTAACCTCTCCACCTTATTTGAATAATGTTGACTATACTAAAGTTTATGGTCTTGAATTAAGTTTAATGTTTTTAGATAAATCAATAACCAAGCAGATTCGAGGCGAAAGCGTTCGTTCGTTTATTACTTCAAATGTTCCGCCAGACAGTGTACCGCCAGAAATTGGGGATGCTGGCATTAAGGTGCCGGTTATTGGTAATTATTTTTCTGACCTTGAAAAAACACTAATAGAAATAAAACGGGTGCTTAAAACCGGAAGCGCTTGCTATTTGATTATTGGAAATTCTGTTGTTTACGGCCTGCAGATATTTGTTGATGAATTGCTTGCAGAAATGGCAGAGCGTTTAGGCATGCAAACTGAAATAATTGTTGGTGCCGAGCGAGTTGCTGATGTTAAACCAAGAAGGGTGAAAATTAGGGAGAGTATAGTGGTAATAAGAAAAACAGGATTGTAATTAGGCCTCCGCCTAACAAAACAAACCCCCTTTTTAAATATTTAGAATCCTAGTTATGTTGTGATTTATATGTCATTTAACAAAAATGTATTTATTTTCGTTGCGTTGATTGGAATCTTGCTAATAGCAGGATGTACAAAGATCAAAGGCGGAAAGGCAGTAGTTGAGCTTCCTAAGTTTTCTTCTTGTAATGAAATTGCGAATGCGTTTAAAAGCGCCAGTTCAAGTTATGATTATGGAATAATGTATGAGAGCACATCGATAAAAAGCTCAATAAGTAGCCCAATGCCAATGGCTGCACCAACATCTGGATCAGACAGCGCATCAAAGCCAAGCTATTCAACAACAAATGTGCAAGTACAGGGTGTTGATGAGGCAGATATTGTAAAGACAGACGGAAAATATATTTATACTATTTCTAATGGAAAACTACATATAGCAGAGGCTTACCCTGCAGATACTGCGAAAGTACTTTCTTCTACTAAACTAACAAACATGAGTCCTAATGAGATATTTATAGATGGAAATAAAGTTTTAGTATTTGGAACGCAAGGTGGGGGTTATTATGATTTTTCAGAAGTTGGTTACCCATACTATAATTACAAATCATTTACTAATATACAAATATTCGATGTAACAGATAGAGCTAATCCAAAGCTCGAACGCAGTATTGATTTCGAAGGCAGTTATGTATCATCTAGAATGATAAACTCAACAGTTTATTTTGTAATAAATGATCAACCAAATTATTACTACTATGGGCCAAAAGAAAAAGATAATGAAACAATAGTTCCACTTTATCGTGATAGTGCAGTTAGCAAAGAGCTTTCACCAGTTGCTAAATGCGGAGATATTGGAAGATTAGAACCACTAGATGCTAGAAGCTTTGTAATAGTCGGATCACTATCTATGAAAGATGTTAATGCAGATATAACTAAGGAAGTAATAGTTGCATCAGGTGAAAATATTTATGCATCTCAGAATAATTTATACTTAGCTGAGTTGAAATATGATTATGTTTATCCTGAAGCTACTACCCCCGTTGATGTAATATTACCTAGAAGACCAGTGCGCAGCGCAGAAGAAACAGTTATTCATAAGTTTGCGCTTGATAATGGCGAGATTAGCTATTTAGGGAAAATGGAGGCGCCTGGCAGCATTCTTAATCAGTTTTCAATGGACGAGCATAAAGAGCACTTTAGGATAGCAACTACTAAAGGACATGTTGCACGAGGCGGTGGAGATTCTACAAACAATGTTTACATATTTGATGATCAGCTAAAAATGAGTGGCAAATTAGAGGATCTTGCACCTGGTGAAAAAATATATTCAGTACGCTTTATGGGTGATAAAGGATACTTAGTAACATTCAAAAAGGTCGATCCACTTTTCGTAATAGACTTAAGCAATCCAAAGAATCCAAAAGTGCTCGGTAAGCTAAAAATACCTGGTTATTCTGATTATCTACATCCAATAGATGAAAACCATATTATAGGTATAGGAAAGGAAACAGTTGAGGCAGAAGAAGGCGATTTCGCTTGGTACCAGGGAATAAAAATGGCTGTATTTGATGTTAGTGATGTGGAGAATCCAAAAGAAATGTATAAGACTGTAATAGGCGATCGAGGAACAGAGTCTTATGCATTACAAGATCATAAGGCATTTCTTTATGATAAAAGCAAGAATCTATTAGTAATACCTGTACTTTTAGCAGAGATACCATCTGAAGAGAAATTCAATCGAGATAAAAGGGGCAGCTCTCCTAAATACGGAGATTATGTTTTCCAAGGTGCGTATGTATATGATTTAACTTTGGAAAACGGTTTCCAATTAAGAGGGACAATAACACATGTGGATGGTAATGAATCATTCAAGAAATCTGGATATTATTATCGTGGCTATGGTGATGAAGTAAAGCGATCGCTCTATATTGGTGATTACCTCTATACTATATCAGATAATAAGATACTTGCAAATGCACTTAGTGATTTGGCGCTTGTGAAAGAATTAAAACTAAACTAATTTATTCTAAGTTTTTCTTTAAGAACAGCTAGTGCTTCGCCCACTGTGGTGAAGACTAATGCATCGCTTGCAGATTCATTAACACTTTCAGGCAGATCTCTCAATCCTCTTGAAAGCTGAGCTATCTGCGGATCTTCCTCCCGGAGGATTACCCCTCTGGAAACTAAACTAAGTCGAATAGTGTATAAAACTTTTGGGATATTTGTACCTGGCACTACCTCATCTTTTCGTGCAACTAATAGCTTGGTAAATCTTACCTCTGTACCTATATCTAATGTTAGACCCCCCTTTAATTCCTCTTTAGGATCTACTAAAGTTATAATCGCGATAGTGCCTTCATAGCTAATATCCCTTTGTGGTCCTGCTATTGGCTGCCATCTTGGATAATAGACCGGTCCGATACCATCAAGTTTGAATTCTCCAGATTTAAAAAGATCTTCTGCAATAACATCAACTCTTCTTAGCTGAGGATTTGCTAACAAAGTATTGGTGCTTTCTGTATCCCATCGATCTGTTTGAGGATCGTAGTTGCCGAATCTTCTATCATAATATTTAGTAAGTCTGCCTTTTTCAACTATGCCTTCTGCCTTGCCCAGAGCATCCTCAAAATCCCATGCTGCTTGCTTTCGTGCTAATACCTGAGGATTGATTGTTATTGCCCTCTCTATTCTGCGTGTAAGCCTTTGTAACATAATACATCACTTTCCATTTTAAATAATAACATGTTTAGGAAGATTTTTAAATCCGCACTGCAATATAAGATTCTAGTTTTGATATGTCAGTCAATAAACACGCAGTATTAGTGCTGAAAGATGGCACAATAATTTATGGAAAAGGGTTTGGCGCTACAGCTACAAAGGTAGGCGAATTAGTCTTTAACACCTCAATGATGGGTTATCAGGAAGCGCTTACTGATCCTAGTTACGCAGGTCAGATTTTATTAATGACTTATCCGCTTATTGGGAATTATGGGGTAGACGCAAAGGACAAATGGGATTCTAATTATTCTTGGTTTGAATCAAGAAGCGTGCAAGTGGAAGGTTTTGCTGTGCGTGAGTTAAATAATTTACCAGAGCATAGAGAAGCTACACAGAATATTGATAAATTTTTAAGCGAGGCTGGCGCTCCTGGTATTTGTGATATTGATACTCGCTATATTGTTAGACATATTAGAAATGCGGGTGTAATGCCTGCTGTGCTTGCAACTTATGAGAATGGAATTGATGTTAAGAAACTACTAGACGAGCTTACATTTAAATACGAGAATATAAATTTTGTCGAGCGCGTAACAACGCGCGAGCCCCTTGTTTTTGGTAAAGAAAATAAAAGAACAGTCACACTTATTGATTATGGCGTAAAAATGAATATTGTACGCGAGCTGGTTGCGCGTAAATTAAAAGTAATTGTTTTGCCAAGTTTTGCGAATACGCAGGATGTTGAAAAATATGAACCATCAGGAGTTGTTTTATCTAATGGCCCGGGTGATCCAGCGATTCTTAAAGATGCGCATGAAACAATTAGGCAACTCGCTAATAAATTTCCAATACTTGGCATATGTTTAGGTCATCAATTGCTTGCACATGCGCTTGGTGGAACAACATATAAATTAAAATTCGGTCATCGTGGTGCTAATCATCCTGTGCTAAATAAATTAACAGGCAAAATAGCGATAACAACGCAGAATCATGGATATGCGGTAGATAAATTGCCAAAAGATCTTGAGATTACTCATGTTAATGTAAATGATGGAACAATTGAAGGCATGAAGCACACTTCCAAACAGATATTTAGCGTGCAGTATCACCCTGAGGCTTCACCTGGGCCAAGGGATTCGAAATATATATTTGATGAATTTGTGAAAATGTTGTGATGAAAATGAAAGAAAAGACTGATTGTAAGATATGCAATGACATTCCAGATAAGTGGGATTGGAATGAACAGTTTGATGATAAAAATTCTCCAGAATATAAAAAGATAAAGGAGGCAATTTATAAATTAGAGAATGCTGCTGACAAGTATAAAGTATGTCCTGAATGCAGGACATATTATTTTTATGAAGAATCTTATTCTAGTTATGAGTCTGGCTCCGAATGGGTTATTATTAATCTTCATCGCTTTACTGCTGCATGCAAAAAGTGCGGAATTCAGATCATAAGCGAATGCGGTTGTATCCCCATGAATAAACCGAATGAATCCTTGATAAAAAATAAAGAAATTAATTATACTTTATGCGGCGAGGCTTGTAGATCGGGTACAAAAGAGAAATGCATTAAATGCGGTACAGAATTTGTAATTAGTCATTAAATAAAAGGTGTAAAATGAAAGAAAGAAAATGCGCCAACTGTGGAATTCCGATAATAACTACTGGTTGTCTTGTTGATGAAGAGATGGTAGAAAAAAGAGACAAAAAAGAGATAAACTATATTATTTTTGGGGAAGCAGGTATACCACTTAAACCTGTTAAAAGAAAATGTGTTAATTGTGGTACAGAATTTGAGGTGTAGAAATGGGTTGGAAAGTTGTTGGGATATGTAACAATGGTTTACCAGTATTTGTGTACTACGGGTCAAAGCTAACATATGCATTACAATTTCTAAAGATCAAAGAATTAGAGAAACAAGGAATTGTTTATGGTCAAACTAATGATAAAGAATTCATTCCAAAAGAAATCGAACATAAACAATTTGGAAAATTAACAGTTCAACCTCTTCAAACATGTGTGTGCGGAACCCAGATTTATATTTATCTAGGTTGCGAGCGTAATGGAGCACGGGACCAATTTGCAAAAGAAAAAAAACTTAATTATTGCGTAGGTGGGATTGCTATGAAAATTCCAGATACTTTGAACTGTGTTAAATGCGGAACGGAATTTAAGTATTATCGTAATCGAGGTGTTGTAAAATGAAAACCAAAAATTTGATCTCAATGCAAGATTTAAGCAAAGAAGATTTAGAAAATTTGTTTAAGCTAACAGATGAGCTGAAGAATAAAACAATGCAGAAGAATGGAAAAACTGCTGCGCTATTGTTTAATAGGCCAAGCACTAGAACGCATGTTTCATTTGATGTTGCACTTAACCAACTTGGGTACAGTACTACTTACTTAGATTATGTATTTACCCAGCTTGTACGCGGTGAAAAATTAAAGGATAGCGCAAAGGCAATTAGCCAGTATGTAAATTTAATTATCGCAAGACTTGTACCTCATAGCATGCTAGAAGAGCTGGCAAAATATTCTGATGTTCCAGTGATTAATGCAGGTAGTGACTTAGAACACCCTTGTCAAGCTCTAGGCGACCTTTATACGATTAAAGAGGCTCATGGCTCAAAGCTCAAGGCTGGAAGCAAAATAGTGTTTGTAGGGGACCCAAGAGATGCTGTTGCTAATTCGCTTTCAATTGGTGCGCAAGCACTTGGATTGAAATTTATTTATCTATGTCCAAAAGGATACTACCCTTCAAATAAAAAAGCAGATGTTTCTAGCGATCTAAAAATCGTAAAGGATGCTTCAATAATTTATACAAATGCATGGTCACGAGAGCTAAATGAAGAAGCAACAGAAATAATGCGGGATTTTCTTTCTTATCAGGTGAATGAGCAAATGCTAGCCCAAGCACCAAAGGATGTCTTAATAATGCACCCTCTACCTGCATTTCGCGGATTAGAGATTAGTGATGCTGTTCTTGATAGTAAAAATTCTTTGGTATGGCAGCAGGTGAAGAATAGATTGTATGTACAGAAGGCTGTCATACAATCATTGGAGAAATAGTTGATAGATTATGAAGGATAAAATATCAAAAGTATTAGTTATAGGTAGCGGCCCGATAGTCATAGGTCAAGCTGCTGAATTTGATTATTCAGGTACGCAAGCCTGCACAGCACTACGTGAGGAAGGAATAGAAGTAGTGCTTGCTAATTCCAATCCAGCAACTATTCAAACAGATCTTGAGATAGCAAATAGAATTTATATCGAACCACTCACTTGCGAGATTCTGGAAAAAATAATTGAACGCGAGAAACCTGATTCAATTCTTGCAACAGTTGGAGGGCAAACTGGGCTAAACCTATCAATGGAATTGCACGAAAAGGGAATTTTACAAAAATACAATGTAAAATTTATAGGAACTGATGCGCCTGCAATTAAAAGAGGAGAAGATCGCGAGGAATTTAACGAAACTATGCGCAAGGCAAACGTACCTATCTTACCGGGCAAAATGATTTCTGATTTTGAATCTGCATATGCATTTGCAGAGAAAATAGACTACCCCGTAATTGTAAGACCATCATTCACGCTTGGAGGAAGTGGAAGCGGCATTGCAAATAACAAACAAGAGCTAAAAGGCATATTAGAGCTTGCATTCAGATTAAGCGCTACACATTCTGCGCTTATTGAAAAATGTGTTATCGGTTGGGGCGAGTTTGAATATGAAGTAGTTCGAGATTATGATGGAAACAAGGCAATAATCTGTAATATGGAAAACATAGACCCAATGGGTGTGCATACTGGCGAAAGTATAGTAGTTGCACCATCACAGACATTAAGCGATCAGGATCACCAGATGTTAAGAAGCGCTGCGCTTCGCATAGTTGAGGCAATTGGAGTAGTTGGAGGCTGCAATGTTCAGTTTGCAGTTAATCAACAAACAGGCGAGTACGTAGTAATAGAAGTCAATCCCAGACTTTCACGCTCGAGCGCATTAGCATCTAAAGCAACAGGTTATCCTATTGCACGCGTAGCAGCGAAGATCGCATTAGGCCATAAATTATAT
>Ga0209541_10007365_pt1 | contig 18536 bp, 25 predicted proteins | sample RifCSPlowO2_01_FD_184027 | JGI IMG/M metagenome (GOLD analysis project Ga0209541, IMG submission 184027) | Groundwater microbial communities from Rifle, Colorado - Rifle CSP2_plank lowO2_0.1 (SPAdes) (version 2) | ecosystem: Environmental > Aquatic > Deep subsurface > Groundwater | place... | reverse complement strand
GGTATGGCCATATCCAACAAATCGGCGGAATTCTCAGAGCCGGATTTGAGCTGAAAGACGCGCCACCCTCACTATTCCCTAATCTTCAAGTTCCTAAATATTAAGGCTCATCCACGAACAGGAACTCATTCCTCCACTCTTCCTTGATTCTGCCATTCTGCATGTTCCGATCTGGGATATAGTTCCGGAATGCCCTCAGCGTGCGCCGCATCGGGAAGTTCATGGTCTGTTTCACGCATCCCTTCCCTAAGAAGGACTCAAGCTCCGGCACAATTTCCGCGTTGTAGATTTCGAGGAGGTCGTCCGCTTTATGGCTCTCCAGCATTAGCATTAGCGCCACGGAACCTCCCATCTCGGCCAGGAAGGTGTGCAGGACATGCTTCGGGAAATACGAAGCCGCCTTGACGCTATGTTGCAGCCCTTCACCGACCTGTTTCCTGGTAATCCCTTCCCGGAGCAGGGCTATGAATAAGGCTCTTCCGAGAAAAGTAGCTGTCCCTTGGGGGCTCAAATCCAGCTGGCAATAATACCGGAGAAAGCCATGCTCCTCAAGGTTCTTCCGCTTGCGGTTCACGGTCTTCAATGGCACATTCGTCCGGAGCGCGATCTGGTTGTCGCTCACTTGAGGGTTCCGGATGAGCTCCCGAACTATGAGCCGTTCTTGCTCGTCAAGCTTGTACATTTTGGCACGTTTATGTCACTATTTTATCTTAACTGGTATTTATGTGTTTCTTTTTTCGATTTTTTGATTCAACTCTCCCTTATAAAGGCAATTCTTTATATAGACTGCCGGGAAGGGGAACATCAAAAGTGAGGACGTTGCAGAAATGAGGGTGTTGATGTTCGGGTGGGAGTTTCCGCCTATGAGTTCTGGGGGCCTGGGCACAGCCTGCTATGGCCTCACTAAGGGACTTTCTTCCCTGGGTGTGCAGGTCGCCTTTGTCATGCCTCACGGCCCGGAAGACGCGTATGCCCAATATGTCCATCTCATCCCGGCTAGCAAGGCGTTGAGGACGGTTCGCTTGAGCTCAGGTCTCAGACCATATCTCTCAGTGTCGCGTCCCTTTTACCGGACCCGCGGTCAAGCAAGGCTCGCAGTCCTCTATGGAGACGACCTTTTCCATGAAGTTCAGAGACTGGCGGAGCTGGCAAGGGGGATTGCACAAGAGGAACAGTTTGACGTTATCCACTGCCATGACTGGATGACCTTTCCCGCAGGCATGGCGGCAAAAGAGGCTTCCGGAAAGCCGCTGATCGTCCATGTCCATGCCACTGAATTCGACCGCACTGGGGGAAATAACGTCAATCAGGCCGTTTACGACATCGAGCGCCAGGGCATGCACGCGGCTGATCTCGTCATCGCGGTCTCGCAGTTCACCAAGGACAAGCTCGTGGCGCATTATGGGGTCTCCCCTGATAAAATTGCGGTGGTGCACAACGCGATCGACCCGGAGTTCATCGATTACGGCGAAAAGAAAGGCAAGATGGTGCTTTTTTTGGGGCGCATCACGCTGCAGAAGGGCCCGGACTATTTCCTCGAGGCGGCGAGAAGATGCCTGGAGGTCGACCCTGATATCCGCTTCGTCATCGCCGGCTCGGGAGACATGGAAGGCCGGCTGATCGAGCGCGCCGCTGCTTTGGGCATCGGCGACAAGGTGCTGTTCCCTGGCTTCGTCACCGGCCCTGATCTCGACCGCTTGTACCAGATGGCTGATTTATATGTTATGCCGTCTGTCTCAGAGCCCTTTGGCATCACTCCCTTGGAAGCGCTGAAAAATAAGACTCCAGTAATCGTCTCCCGCACCAGCGGCGTGTCCGAGGTGCTGAGGCATTGTTTGAAAGTGGATTTCTGGGACACGGAGAAGCTGGCCAGCAAGATCCTTTCAGTTCTCAGGTATCGCGAGGCGCATCATCTCCTAAAGGAGCATGGATACCAGGAAGTGCAGGGATTCAGCTGGCAAAACCCCGCAAAAAAATGCGTCGAAGTATATAAGAGGGCGTGCCATGGTTAAGGTGTGCTTCTATTTCCAGGCGCACCAGCCGTACAGAATACGGGAATATTCTATCTTCGACATCGGGAAGAACAGCGCGTATTTCCACGAGCAGAAGAACAGGGAGATTCTCAAAAAAGTGGCGAACAAATGCTACCTGCCCATGAACGCCGTGCTCTCGGAGCTCCTGCGGAAGCATCCGGAGTTCAAGGTGAGCTTCTCGTTTTCCGGAGTGCTGCTGGAGCAGCTTGAGAAAGAGGCGCCGGAGGCGCTCAAAAGCTTCCAGGATCTCGTGAAGACGGGCAGGGTGGAGATTTTAGGAGAGACGTATTATCACAGCCTGTCCTTCCTTTATTCCAAAGACGAGTTTGTCAGGCAGGTGAGGCTGCATGCCGAGAAGGTGAAAAAAATCTTCGGAGTCAATCCAAAAGTCTTCAGGAACACTGAGCTCATCTACAACAACGAGCTGGCGAAATGGGTCGAGGATTTGGGATATTCCGCGATCCTCGCCGAGGGCGCCGATCACGTGCTGCAGTGGAGGAGCCCGAACTTCGTCTATAAGCCGCAGGGCGCTCAGAAGATGCGGCTGCTGCTGAAGAATTACAAGCTGTCCGACGACATCGCCTTCCGCTTCTCCAACCGGGGCTGGGAGCAGTGGCCGCTGACAGCCGAGAAATTCGCGCAGTGGGTGGGCGCCTTCAACGGCTCGGGAGAAGTGATCAACCTCTTCATGGACTATGAGACCTTTGGCGAGCACCAGTGGCCCGACACGGGAATCTTCGACTTCATGCGGAGGCTTCCCCGGGAGATCCTGAAGCATCCCGACAACAGCTTCGTCACCCCGGCAGAGGCGGCGAAGCTCCAGCCCGTGGCCGAACTCGATATTCCTTATCTTGTCTCCTGGGCAGACATCGAGCGCGACGTGAGCGCGTGGACAGGGAATGAGATGCAGCGCGCCGCGCTGGCGAAGATCTACGAGATCGAGAAGGCGGTGCAGGAGAGCGGGGATGCCCAATTGCTCGAGGACTGGAGGAAGCTGCAGACGTCAGACCATTTCTACTACATGTGCACAAAATGGTTCGCCGACGGGGACGTTCACAAATATTTCAATCCGTATGAATCGCCATATGACGGCTATCTCGCCTATATGAACATCCTCAACGATGTCCGGCTGCGGCTGGAGGCGAAGCATGGCTAAGAAGCTGAAAGGGGAAACTGCGGCGCGCCTGCTCGCCCCCGCGCCCGAAGACAAGGCCTTCTTCCTTGTCGGCGGGAAGGTGCTCTGCACTGAAGAGGACCTCGCCCGCGCCTTCGCGGAGATGAGCGATGAGCAGTTCAGCTCTCATCACAATCACGAGAAGAATGATTTCTACAACTGGGTCTCGCAGGTGATCGGCGATTCGCGACTCGCGCATGATCTTGCGCTGGCGAAGACCCGGGAGACGAGCAGGAAGAAGGCAGAGGCGAGAGTGCAGATGCTCAAGAACATCGTGAACCACCATGGCAACTGACAACGCAGACAAGGACGCCCAGGACAAGCCCTTTGTCCTGGAGGGCGGGAAGCAGGTCCACAGCATCCGCCAGCTCTACGACGAGCTGGAAGCTATGCCGGACGCTGTTTTCCAGGGACATCAGCAACGCAAGGATTTCAGCAATTGGATCCAGAAAGTGTACAGCGAGTACGGCCTGGCGAGACGGCTGAGGCACTGCACCGGCAAGGCGCATTTCAAGCGCGAGCTCGGCACGTGGATGAGCCAGGAGCCCGCAGTGGGATGGCTCCGCCAGCACCAGGATGAGCTGCTCCGGGATCTGCTCTGCTTCGCGCTCGGCCTGATTGTCGGGATTGTAGCGATGCTGCTGGCCCGGCTCTAATGCCCCGCGTCCATCCTGCGCCGGACGAGGAACTCGATGCCATGGCTCCGGTTCGCGAAGCTCTTGTCCTCAACGCGCTCGTCAATCCACGCGAGCAAGTCCTTGTCGATGGTGAGGCTGATGCGTTCTTTCATAGTTGAAATAATACTGAGTAATACTTAAATCTTCGCATTTTGAGTATTTTATTTATTTTCTATATAGAAAAATATTACGATTACATACCAAGGAGAATTTAGAGAAGAATCTCACTCATCTTGTGTACAAACTCCCGAGCGTCTCTCAGGATTCTTTTTGCTTCAGCGTCGCCGTATTTTTCGAAGACCGTGTATTGGACGCTGGTCCTTCCCTGCATCGCTTCGTCTATCTTCTGGATGTCGTCCCTCCCAAAGCTTGCGCGTTCGTTCATTTCGAGATGTTTTCGCTCCAAGAGGTTTTTCTTGAGGCAGTACCCGTATTCCAATGCAATGAGGGTCGCGCCATGAGTCTTTGATTTTAGTCCCAACTTTGCGAGCGCCGCAGTCGCGGCCAGGTACATGGAGTAATACGAGGCAATGATGATCCAGTCAAAGTACCGGCTTGCTGGAGGAATTTCAATGGCTCTTTTCTTCTCGTCGTTTCTGGAGAGGAGATCCAGCACCCCTGCGAGCTCGAGATTATGCAATGTCTTGGCCAGATACCCTTCCGAGAATTTCTTTTCTCCAGGCTCTTTTCGCAGTGAAAACTCGCTCAGGCATTCCTCATACGCTTCGATGAGTTCAGTTTTTGACAGCATGGCCGCAACCTGCGATTTCTCTCCAATATTCGCTCAACCCTTTCAGGAGGACGTGATGCGATAAGGCTTCCTTCGCAACATTTATCTCTTTGTTTAGAATCATATCCGCATGGTCCGCGCCCGTTACAATAAAGGGATGTATCTTTGGCCCACCTTTTAACTCGCTTCTTTTGAGAATACCTCTAACGGACTTGGGAATCTCTTCAGTATATAGAGCGAGGAGGTCTGGAGCCAAGAAAGAAGGAGGCTCATACACAACAAGGATATCTATATCACTGGCTTTAGTCTGTGTTCCTTTGGCGTAACTTCCGAAGAGGACAACACATCTGATTTCGGATAGGGGTGCGATATCTTTGATAATTTCGTTTATGCTCGTGAACAAAACTCCTTTCAACCCGTTTAAGAACTTTTCAAGTTTTTTGGCCTCAATGAGCGACAAGACTGAGAGGGTTTTTTCACTCCCCAAGCTCAAGGTAATCTGGCTGGCCATCCCATACATGGACTTCTGTAAAATTCCTTGATTGACAAGCGACTCAATTTTGCGATAAATGGTGGCGTAATTTGTATCCCGTTGTTTCGAAATTGATTCTTTGATCCTTTCTATAGTAAAGGGCAAAAATGGAGATGTTGAAATAAACGCTAGAATCTCAAGAGATAAGGCGTCGATTTTTGTATTAAAGTTTGGGTTATTCATTTTTTGAATAGTAGTATTCACTTATTGTATATTAACTTTTTGGTTTAGAACCCCTAAGCTTACAGGCTATGCGTCGGCTTTCCGAGAATCACGTCGGCCAGCTCGCCGTAACTCTCCACCAGCGTCGGATGGGGATGAATGATTAAAGCGAGATCCTCCGCGGACGCACCCATCTCTAAAGCCAGCACAGCTTCGCCGATCATGTCGCTCGCCCGGTCGCCGCAGATGTGGAGGCCGAGGAATTCTTTATTCGGCCCGAGGATGGCCTTGAAGAACGCGTTGCTGTCCCCCAGGATTTGCGCCTTGCCTTCCGACGCTGAGCGGAATTTCTTGACCGTGTAGGAGAGCCCTTTCTTCTTCGCCTCTTCTTCAGTGAGGCCCACGCCAGCGATTTCAGGGTCGGAGAAGATTGCGTAGGGCACGAGGTTGCCGAAGCTGCTGTTCTTTCCCGCGATCACTTCTGCGGCGACTTTCGCTTCCGCCGTCGCCTTGTGCGCGAGCATCGCGCCGCCGATGACATCGCCAAGGGCAAAGATGGAGGGATCCGCTGTCTGAAGCTGGGTATTGACGACAATGAACCCCTTATCAACCTGGACCTTCGTTTTCTCAAGGTGCAAGGATTCTGTATGGGGGACCCTGCCGATGGAGAGGATGGCCTTCTCCGTGGAAATCTCTTTGGTGGAGCCGTCAGCGAGCTGAATGCTTGTCGCCACGCCGCTTCCCCTCTTCTCAGATTTCAGCACTTTCGAGTTCACGTAGATTGCGGCTCCCATCGCCTTCAATTCTTTTTCGACGACGGCGCTGAATTCCGGGTCGAGTAGGCTCAGGATTCTTGGCAGCGCCTCGACAATCGTGATCTGCGTGCCGAATTTCGCGAACATCTGCGACAATTCTATGCCGATGTAGCCGCCGCCGATCACCAGAAGGCTTTTCGGCACGCTCTTCAGCTCGACCGCATGTGTTGATGTCATCACGGCCTCGCCATCCACCGCGACGCCCGGCAGCATCCGTTCGGAGGAGCCAGTCGCGATGATGCACTTGTCAAAGTCTAGTGCGCTTTCGCCGCTTGGGGTTTTGACGATAACGGACTTTGAGCTCGCAAACGAGGCCTCGCCCTGGATGATCTCAACCTTTCCCGCCTTTAACAATGTCCTGACCCCAGATTCAAGCTTCTTGATAATGGCCGACTTCCATTCCTGGGTTTTGGCGAAGTCCACAGCCACATTCGAGAACGTCACGCCGAAATCCTTCGCCTTTCCCGCGTCGTGGAAGATATCCGCGGCATGAATCAGCGCTTTCGTCGGGATGCAGCCGTGATGAAGGCAGACTCCGCCGACGTTTTCCCTGTCAATGAGCGTCACTCTCTTGCCGAGCTGCGCGCACTTGATTGCCGCTACATATCCGCCTGGCCCGGCACCAATGATTGCGACGTCTGTCATGCGTTCACCGCTTCTGCGAAGGGCGAAGGGTTTTTCAGCCTTTTGGCCCGCTCTTCTCTTTTGAGGAGGGCTTCAATGAACAGCTCTCCTGCTTTATATGAGGACCTCACGAAAGGCCCGGAGGCGACATAGTGGAACCCCTTGAGCAGTCCCGCGCGCTCATAGTGCCTGAACAGCTCAGGGTCAACGTATTCCCTGACAGCCAGCTGGTCCTTCGACGGCCTGAGATATTGGCCGACGGTGAGAAAGGATACGCCAGCAGCCCGCAAATCGTCCATCGCCTTCTCCACTTCCTCCTTTTTTTCCCCGAACCCGGCCATGATGCCCGATTTCGTGTGAATCGCCGGCGCCATCTCCTTGATGCCCTTGAGGACAGCTAATGACTGGCGATAACCTGCTCTCCTATCCCTCACTTTGGGAGTTAATCTCTCTATAGTTTCAATGTTATGCGCCAAGACATCCGGGCCCGCGTCGACAATTTTTTTCACGAGTGAGAGGTCGCCTCTGAAATCCGGAATTAAAATCTCAATGCGCAGTTCGGGAAGATTCTTTTTAAGATGCGCGATGCAATGGGCAAGATGCTCAGCCCCCTGATCGGGCAGATCGTCCCGGTCAACAGAAGTGAGTACAACATAGGTGAGCTTCATCCGCCTGATGCTCTCCAATAGCTTCTCATGTTCCAAGGGGTCGAGCTTTCCTGGAACTCGCGCGGTCTTGACGTGGCAGAAGGCGCAGCCTCTCGTGCACGTGTCTCCCATGAGCATGAAGGTCGCGGTGCCGGAGCTCCAGCACTCCCAGATGTTCGGGCAGAGCGCCTCCTGGCAGACGGTCGCGAGGCCCTTCTCCTTCGTGTCCTTCTTGATGGCCTCGATAGTAGCGTCATGCCGATACTTGACTCGAATCCACTCCGGCTTGATGAGATCCCGCATGCCGAAAAGTCAGGAGGGCGTTTATATAAAGGTTGTGAGGATTTCCGGAAAAGTTCCGGCAAAAAGCCTTATATACCGAAATTCAACCCTCATTCCCATGGCAGAACTGACAGACGGCACCAACACCGCCAAGGTAGAGGATGGCGCCGAGGTCAAAGAAGGATGCAAGGAGCTGGGAGTCGTCTTCGGCTGCGAGGACGGCCTGTGCGGCACCTGCCTCGTCGAGGTCATGGAAGGCATGGACAACCTTTCTGAGCGCACCCAGGCTGAGAAGGATATGGGCGTCGAGGACAATAATAGGCTGATGTGCCAGTGCAAGATCAAGGGCGGAAGGGTCAAGATTTTGTATTAGAACGCAAGTTTTCGATAAGTTCATATAGAAGAAAGTTAATCAAATGGCTATGATAGATTTACGAGAAGTATTCGGGACATTGAAGATGAAAAGACCAACTCAGGAGATTTTAGATGAGCTTCACGAGGAAGAAGAGCAGATAGAGAAACGAAAGTTATTGATGTACCAGCACTAAAATTTTTCTCGTCAGCATATGATGCACATACTGTTCGAACGTCTCCTTCACGCGCAATCCCTTCCTTCGTGCCATCTTCTCATACGCAGGCGTGGATTTCATCTTGTAGAGCGGCACGACGACAACAGCGCGCTTCCTGAGATGGTTTGCCAGCACGTCCATGAAGCCCTCAAAGAGCGCCTTGACATCGGATTTCCGAGTATTCAGGCTATAGGGCAGGTCAGTCGCAACATAATCAAGGGCCGTTTGTATCTTTAAGGCATCCCCGACATCGAGAGAGGAAGGAAGCGAGTGCTCCCCTAAATTTACATGCGCCCTGCCGAGCATCACATGGTCGATGTCGAGGCCCCGATAAGTGAGGCCCATCAGTCCCGCTTCAATAAGAAACCCTCCGGCGCCGCAGAACGGGTCGAGGAGCGTTCCCTTCCTGATGCCGGTCAAATTGACAACCGCCCTCGCAAGCCGCGGATGCATCGACGTTGGATGGTTCATCGCCCGCAAATGCGGCCGCCGAGACTGGAAATCTTCCTGCAGTTCATGGACGCGCAGGCAGACAAAGGCCCTCTTTCCAAGGATGAACACAGTGATGAGGGAAGCGGGATTCTCAAGATTCACCCTCGGCCGCTTGAGTTTTTTATAGATGGCTCCCCCGAGTTCTCTTTCAGTCAAGTTAGTTTTTCCGTGGATCCGGACAGCGAAATCCTGACGAATCACATGCATCCATTGGACTTCTCCCATTTCTTCTTTCAGTTTCTTCAAAGGGCAGGAGAACAGGACGCGATGGATGCTTTTGGCCAGGGCGAGCCGATTGCGGAGTCTATTCACGTCATTTGAAGAAATGTCCAAAAATAGAAACTGGTTTTTCAAAAGGGTCTTCCGGGAATCGCATAACGCAAGCGCTTCAGCCCGGGATAACGCGAGATTCTCCTGAGACAGGACGAGGAGGTGCATAAGGAAAAGAACACAAAGACGCTATTTATTTCTTCTTGTCTCGGCGCAGGTTGCCGACTTTCTTGTAGGCCATGAAGATTACCAGGGCCAGCTCTAGGATGAGCACGACCGGCTTGACGAACCTCCCGAGATGCGTGTACGAGGTCGCGGTGCCGAAGAAGAGCGCGAAGGCGCCGCCCAGCATGAACCCGGTGCCGATCCACTCGTTCAGCGTGTTTGCGCTCGCCGGCAGGTACAGCCCCAGGAAGATCGCGATCAGGGCCAGCGCCGCCGAGATGTAGAAGACGTATAGGTAATAGGTGTCCATCTTCTGCTCGAACTCGTACTGGCAGGTGCTACAGGTGTACGATTTCGCGCAGCCGTTCGAGTCATACTCATATTCGATGACACCATGCCTCTCGGAGCACGATTTCTGCTCGGTGGCGCTCACTTCCAGCGCCGGGCATTTGGGCTCCGTGGGGACTCCGCCGACCTTCTGGGGAGCGAAGCGCTCCTGCCTGCAGAAGTCCTCCCATTTCGGCTGCGGGTACACGGCGCCGATGACCGCGAACACGAGCACGGAGAAGAGGATGCCCACGACGAAGATGATGAGGATCTTGCGGATGTCCATGCTGTTCTAGGGGAAAACGGACTATTTAAAGATTCCGCCAATCGGCACCTATTAAAACCCCTCTCCTGAAAATTACGAAATGTTCATTCCCAAGCGCTATGGCGAGAGCAAGATAGACAAGTGCCCCTTCTGCGGCGAGCAATCCATAACTTTGAACCCGCAGAAGATTCCCGTCTGCCTCAAGCATAAGATGCGCAGATTGGATGCTATGAAGTGCATCTGCGGCGGCTTCCTCGACATCCGCCAGGGCAAGTTCGGCGCGTTCTTCACCTGTCCCGCATGCGGTGCGATGAACCTGAGAAAGGCGCTTGAGATCAATAGATTATAGCCATATTGAAAACATTTTTAAAAAGGAGCCCCTAGCATAGGGGCATGCCACGAGGAAGGCCCGCGAAATCGACGATCAGGCAGAACATCGTGGAGATCCTCTACTTCATGGAAAAGGGCTACGGCTATGATGTGGCGAGAGTCTACCGCAAGCTCTTCGTGCCTGTCACCATCAGGAGCATCTATTACCACCTGCGGAAGGGCCTCAAGACCGGGGAGTTCGAGGTCGCGGAAGTGAAGCAGGAGCAGGGCGAGTACTCCTGGGGCCCGAGCGTCACCAAGACCTATTATAAGTTAGGCAAGGCCGCGAAGCCGGTGATGCTCGCGGAAGTCAAGGCGCATTTCGGCAAATAACGTATATTCTGGAGCGTATAAACCTTTATTAACAAGCGTGAAACGATGCCTCTCTGGTTTGTTACTTGAGGGGGGAAACGATTGCCACTTGAGACGGTATTGAGTGCATGGGAAGCTGAACACACTGATTTCCGGAAAGACTTTGGCGGGTTCATGATGCCCTTATTCTTTGCAAGAAAGGACGCAACAAAAGACCCCAATCATACCTTTATCGAACTTGAGCATCTGGCCAATCGGGGAAGGGTCGTTGCATACAACACCTCCCACATGGGGAGAATAGAAGTCACAGGACTCAGCCCTGCGCAAATCCGAGAGCAGCTCCAACGGATCCTTATTGCCAATGTGCATAAGCTCGATGAGGACGGAAGAGCGCAGTACACAGCGATTCCAACAGATGAAGGTGCCTTGCTCGATGATTCCTATCTCAGCCGGCTCACCGAAGGCCGGTATATTCTTGTCGTGAACGCCGGACATCTTAGACCTGACTTAGAGTGGCTGAGAGGGCATACGAGCGGGATAACTTGGAGAGATGTAAGCGATGAGCTCGCCATGATCGCCGTGCAGGGGCCGCACTCTCCGGATGCGCTTCAAAGGATTTTAGAAATGGGATTCCTTGAAGGGTCGTTGCCAATAAGGAAAAATGACGTTTCCATCCTGTCTGCACGTCAAAAGGAAGTCATCATGTCGCGGACTGGATATACGGGAGAGCCTTATGGTTACGAGGTCATGATCCCCAGAGAGCATGCGGTTGAATTCTGGGAGATGCTTCTGGAATTCGGGGCGAAGCCCGCAGGGCTTGGCGCCCGGGACTCGACGCGAGCCGAAGCCGGGCTTCCCTTAGGCGGGCAGGAATTCCTTGGAGGCCCGGATGGAAGGCCGATTCCCGCCTTCGCTGTTGACAAGCTCAGGCCCATGATAAGTCCCACCGCCCCGGGAAAAGAGGACATGCCCGGAATGGGTGATCTCAGAAAACAATACGAAGCCTTCTGTGCGGGCAGAAGCGAGGGCGCGCTTCCCTATGTCGGCCGGTCTTTTGTGACGCTCAACTCCGCCCGTGACGGCCCTGGGACAGATCGCGTGCGCACCTGGTGGCAGCGCGCAAAGCCTGCGGATAAGGACGGACAGATTTTTGACCTTAAAGGAAATCATATTGGCTGGGTCACCACGCAAGTGATGGCGGCCTATCATGAATTCGACAGGTTCGGCTCCGATGGCTTGCCTACAGGCGCGACCGGAAACCGGGTTGCGGGAATAGCGTATGTGCGCACGGATATCCCTCTGCGCCTGGAAGGCGTTCCCATAGAGATTTGGGGAAGGAAACAGAACACGCCCGCGCTTCTGGTGGATTCGAATGGGGCGGTGTCTGGAACGTATTTCAGGCCCCGGCTCTTCCCAGAGGCGAGAACATGACGTTTGCCAACGCGAGGGAGCTGACGACGGCAGCCCTCGGAAATCATGACTATCGAAGAAAGCATTCGCTCCCTACAATCCCCTCTGAGCAATCGACTTCTCCGCTCGTTGCACTTGCCAGCGCTTTAGATCAGGCCGGAAGATATAATGAGCACCGCGCCCAGAAAGAGCGCGGACTGCCCGGATTGGCAATCAGAAACCACCGGCGCTTCTACGAGGACACGGATTTCGCTACAGAAGCTGAAATTTTTGTCGCAGAGCGCATCCAACAGAGCACGGGGGCAGATGGAGCCGAAGTCCGCTTCATTTCGGGTACGCAGGCAAATGAAGGAGTGTACCGCACCCTGTACGCTATGAGAAATAAAGACGGGAAAGGAGCCATCAGGCCTTTAGGATATGTCTTCCGTTTAGGCATGCTGAACGGCGGTCATCTCAGCCACGAGGCGATGGGCACGCTCGGGCCTTTCTTAGGAAGAGATACCATTACCGAGCGGTATATGGTGGACGAACTCGTTATGCAGGATGGCAACCGCTATCTCCTCGATGTTCCGGCGACAATCGAGGCGATTGAGCGCCGGATGGAATCGCCGGAGGGTGTGTCGCTTGTTATCTTCGGCGGCAGTCTCATCCCCCATCCACTCGCTAATGCCGGTGAGGTGATTGCGCACTTTGCGGATCGCAAAGACCGCCCGTTCTTCTATCTCGATGGAGCGCATATCTCAGCTGTTTGGACCCCGGAATCAAATCCCTTCACCCAGGGGTTTGACGCGGCGATGCTCACTCAGCATAAGGTGAGGTTCGGGACGCAGCGCGGGTTCACCGTCTATCAGATTCGGAATGAACTGCAGGAAAGATTCGCGGTCGCGCATAGCCAGGCTGCGTTCCCTGGCGAGACCAGCAACCATCATCTGGGAACACTGGTTGGCGCTGCGTATGCTGAATTGGAGTGGGACATGCACCAGAGCGCTTTCGTTCCGCGCGTGCTGGAGAACGCCCGGCACTATGCCGCTGCCTTGGCTCATCTCGGCATGCATGTGGAAGGGGGCCGGGAGTCAGGCTATACTACTGGAAATCAGGTAGTGGTCTATGTAGGGCGAGAAAAAGGAGAGGAAATGGCAGCTGCCTTGAGGAAAAGCGGCATCACAACGAATCACCAGGTTCTTCCTGGCCATGATGATGGAACTCAAAGGCCCTCGGGCGTCCGCATGGGTGTCGGCGAACTGACGCGATTTGGCTTCGGAAAGGCCGAATTCGCGAAGTTGGCTGAACTCGTGTATGCCGTGGTTGTCAAGGATAGGAGTGTCCGCGAAGATGCTCGGGCATTGCGAAGCGGCTTCACAAAAATGCTCTATCGCTTGCCAGACGAGGCCGAGCTCTGCGCAGAGATGATTGAGCGTTTCTTGGTCTAGCTTATAGCAAATTGCGTAAATATTGGAACTTTTTGAGAGCAATTTGCTATTCTAGCGGTTCTCGACAAAGTTCCATAATTAACGAGAACCGCTATTAAACGAAAAACTTCACCGCGAACGCCGCCAGCAGCGTGAACAGGAAGATGCTCGCCAGGAAGCTCCACGCGCGCTTCGCCTTCTCCTGGTTCCTGAATGTTTTTTCGAACGCGAGTTTCAGCATCCTGCCACCGTCGGTGATGATGATGGGCAGCAGGTTCATCAGCCCGATCGCGATGTTCAGGAAGTACAGCCATTTCAGCAGGCCTTTTGTCCAGAAGTATGACGGCCCGATGGAAGCGTAGCGCTCATTGATGCGCCGCTCATTCTGCGCGCCCTTGACGCCGAGGAAGCCGCGTTCCGGATTGTCTGGAGCGGGCTTTGTGGTGATGGAATAATCTCCTTTCTCTGTCCCGAGGACAACCGTGTCCCCCGGCTTCGGATCGCCGGCCGCCCTGATGAAAGATTCATAATTCGTGGTCTCCACGCCGTTGAAACGCGTGATGACCGTTCCCCTCTCAAGCCCCGCCTCCTCGGCCCCATATCCCGGCATCATCTCAAGGAAGGATACGCCGATAGGATGAGTAATCCGATCACCAATGGGATTGAAGATAAAGCTGGAGAAGAGCGCTACCAACACAGCGAGCATCACATTCGCCATCGGCCCCGCCGCGAGAATGGAATACTGCGCGATGTCGGAGTGCTTGGCCATCTTCTTCTCGTCCGGCTCCACGAAGGCCATCGGGATAACAGGAACAAGCAATCCCAAGGCGCCCAGGCCCGAGCTCTTGACCGGCACGTCATGCGCCCGCGCGAGGATGCCATGGCCGAATTCATGCACGAGCATGAGGACGAAGATGCTGATGAGGAAGTGCCAGAAGCTCAGGTAGCCGACCCCGGGAATGGTGGTGAGCGGCAGGACGAGCGCGACGCCCTCGCTTGCCACTTTCGGCCGGATGATAAGCTGGAAAAGAAGGATGAGGATTTGGATGGAGATGAAGAGGATGCCCAGGAACCCGAAGCCGATGAAGCAGTAGCCGAGCAGCTTGACGGCTTCGCGGTATTTCTGTGCGACGCGATCCATGAATCTCAGCCCGAATCGCGTCTTCCAGAGCGCGATGTAGAGGATGGGGATTTTCCCGATATGGATGAGCTTCTGGAACGTCAATTGTTTGTGGTAGCGCAAGATGAGAAAGCAGAGAATCAGGAGGAAGACAAGGGCGCTCCCGGTGTCAAAGTTGAGCCAGCTGAAATCCATGAAAAAAATCAGTTTACAGAGTTAATAAATATTGCTATTCAGCGCTCATACGCCGTAGGGCGCACGAATCCCGTGACTTGCGAAGCTGTCTTGGCAGGGAAGATTTCAAGGTTGAGTTCGCGATCGGAGACCAGCTGTACAAGAAGGACACCCTTCACTTCGCTCTCGCCCTTGGCCCGGATGTCGTTTGCGTAGTCCATCCTGTTCCAATAGCGGTTCGAATTCCCGTGGACATATGAGGTCTCGACCAGCTCGTATTTCACAAGCCCCGCGGCCACAGAAACGTCTTTGGGGTCAGGAGCGTTTCCCTTTACGCTGAACTGCATCAGGTCCCAATCACGCTCATTCAGGGTGGAACTCTGCGCTACAGCAGGGAAGCTGCCCAGGGAGATGATAACTTGGGTTGGATCGATGGGGTCGTAGGCGAAGGCGGCATGGGTCTTCCAGGACGTGGTGCTGCTATCATTCAAGGATCGGTACCCCCCCGTGCCCATGACAAACCAGTTTCCAGCGAGCCTGCCGTCGATATCATAGTCTATTTTGCCGCCGCGGGGGTCCGCCTGCCTAAGGTTCTTTGCCAAAAGCCGGCTCTTGTCAGGCTCCTCCAGATAATCGAAAGGGTCGACGGTATGGATTTTCCAGGACTCCGCCTCATAATGCTCAGGGACGATGAAGCCAAGGCTAACCTCGTCGTAATTCACGCTCAAATCAAGCGTCTGGCCGCCAATCCTGCCGATGAGTTCGCCTTGCTTGACGGGAATCGGCTTCGCGTAGTAGCCGCCGGGAGAGATGGGTCCGGTGACGGCCTCAATCTCAGGCGAGAGACTGGTGAGCAGGTTGTAGATGCTGTAGAAATCACAGGTGTGCCGGATGACCAGGCGGTACTTGCGATACCTGTTCTCTCCCCAGAGCGGCTCGCTGCTGATTTCCTCGATGATCCCGTCGGCGTTCGCGTAGACGGGATACGTGTCAGGGGCAGAGCGGAAGACGGTTGGCTGGAAATACATGTGGTCAATCGGCGTCACGTGGTCGCCGATCATGGCGCCCATGGGCAAGACCAGGCCCACATCCTCCAGATCCATGGGCGAGATGAGGGGGACAGGCCCGTTTCCAGTGCAGCGCTCGGCGTTGGCAGGATCAAGAGAAGGCTCCGGGCCCTCAAAGCTCTTTGTCTCGCCTGGGACGATGCGGCAGTTCGTCGCGGTGATGGTCGGGCACACGGGAAGCCGTTCAGAATCTTCCTAGGGCGCATCCTGCATTACGCTTTCCGGGCTATCAACAAGAGGCGCGCCCTGCCGGCATCCTGGGAGCGCGAAGAAGAGGACAAAGATGGCGACGCTCCAGCGTGGGTTCATGGGACATTCGCAAAGGACGCGCTTTAAATTACTTGCCCCCTTACGATTTGAGAACGAACCCTGGAATTCTTGAGGCGGTCGGAAAATCTCATATGTTGGTGGCGGCTGTCTGGGTATACAGAAGTTTGCGAGTCAGAATCCTTCCATCCCTAAAGATTTCAACACGAGCTTAATCTCATTAATGGCTCTCTGTTGATCCTTTTTCTCAGACATCCTGACAAACTTGATGAGGAGCATGGCGAGGTCTTGGGGAGAGCCGAATTTCAGGATATAGCCATCTGTAATGAAATAGAATCGATAGGTACCCAGTTTGAGTTCCTTTATGACGACTCCACTGATATGCCCTACTGCCTTACCCTGTGCAGGGTGAGATTCAAGGGCCATCATGCGAAGAATAATGTCTTCAGAATCGGACTTAAAGTGGCGAAAAATCTCCTCTCTTAAGGCAATTGTTATGATGACTTTGGCCATCGCTTTCGAGCTTCCTTGAGGGCATCATGGATGCTCACCGAGTCAGAGTCATCATAGAGGTAGTCCAATAAAAGACTATTGCTGGTTTTTTTGTACATTTTCCGGATGATATCGTCATAGGTGTCCCCGGCCTTTCCCAAGTTGCGCAGCTTTTCCCTCATTTCCTCAGATATGGATATAGTAGTTGCCATAGAAGCTATGGAGGTTATGGAATATATAAATCTTTCCTAAAACTTTCCCATGATCTTCTCCCTGAGTGTCCTTGCGAGCACCGGATCCTTGATGACGGTGAAGGTGATGCTCGTCTCGGCTGTTGCAATATCGACCAGCTCCGTGAGATTGACGTCTTCAATGTGCTTGTATTTCTTGAAGAAGCGGTCAATCCGCTCCGAGATTTCCTTCGGATGCGTCGTCTGCATGATAAAATCCCCATACGTTCCAATGTTGAGCCCCGGCTCAAATCCTTCTGGTTTCGAGACAGACTTGCACGAAACGCCGAGATTGCGGTAGAACTGCACGGTCCACAGATCAAGGGGGGTTTTGCCATGCAACAAGTAATAAGAAGAGATCCCCTGGGCAGACATCCTTTTCATTAATTCAGTCTCCTGGGCGAGCGTTGCGATGACAAACCAGAAGTGCATTGCGGAGAACGCGATGATTTTCGGCTGTTTGGAATCGCTCGCGAAACTGTCAAGAATGAACCTCCCACCGGAGCAGAGCTCCGGGGTATTAAACCCATAAAGGAATAAAGCTCGAATACCATCAGTCAAGATATTTGTCCTGAATCCAGAATACGTCGAGAAGAAAACGGATGGCGGCAATGCGATTGCGCGCGCTTGTTGGACCGGTTTTACGGCAGATCCCGGTTTCAGAGCGACAGGCCGGAATGTAGATTATCAAGATGGACTCATATGGGGGAAATTGATAGAAAGAGGGTTTACTTCTTCCTGACCGGCCTCAATTTGTTCTGCCGGCATGTCCTGCACGCGACAGCGTCCTGCACCACGCGCATGTTCGGGGTGCGGATCTTGCGCTTGCACACGCGGCAGACGAAGATGTTCCTGAACCTTCGCGCTTCCGCCTCGGGGAACTTGGCCATTATGCGCTCACCTGCTTCATGACTTTCTCATCCATGATGACCCAGTACATGATCTGCTGCCCTTCCTTCACTTGCCCTTGCAGCTCTTCGGGGATGGGCAGGTCGAACGTCTCATAGCTCACGTTGTCCATGACGTTTGCGGTATTCCCGGCGACGGACAGCACCTGCGCGTTTTTCTTCTCGATAATCGGGGTGTAGACGTTGTCGTGGCCTGGGGCAATGATCACCCGCTTGCGGTCATCGAGCAGCCCGATAGCCGTCAGGCGGATCTTGGCGTGGCCGTGCTTTCCCGACTTGCTCGTCTCCACATCCACAACCTTGCAGGCCGCGTCCTCGATCACAATATAGCTCCCTTTCTTGAGGGTGTTGATCGGCACCGGCTTCGTCTCTCCCATGCTTTCGTGGGTTCAGAAGTCATTTAAAAACCTATCGCGCAGCCAGCCGGACATCTTCCGCCTTGAGAGTCTTCCTGCCGGCGTGATGAGCGAGGAGGGCCGCCTGCCTGGCCAGCGCTTCCGCTTTCTGCTCGAGAACGTCCTTGAGCGCCTCCTTCGCGCCGTCCGACACGCGCTCGGCCCCGGCCTGCTTGAGGAGCTTCTCCATCGCCGCCAAGGGAAGCAGTCGTTCTGGCATAAGGGATACTTGAGCTGGGAAGTTTTTAAGGCTTGCCCTTTGGATCAAATGAGAAATCGATATTTCTATTCTACCGAACACTTTCAAGGCGGTAAGTATTTTAAAGAGCCGAATATGCGGCGCATGCATGGGGATTGCAGTTGGTTTCCGATGATCAAGGCGATTTTTTTCGATTTTGATGGCGTTCTGACAACAGACCGCACCGGAAGGTACACTACCTGCGCATATCTTAGCAGGAAGGAAGATCTCGATTTGGAGTTGGCTTTGAATTGCTATAGATAATTCTGTTGCTTATATGACATAAGTTCCAATAAAAAAAGATTTTATGGTGCTTGGCTTTTTCTGAATGCTTTGCATTTTTGCTTGGATAAGTGGCTTAAATTCCTTCTTGTTTCTTGC
>Ga0209541_10007364_pt1 | contig 18537 bp, 18 predicted proteins | sample RifCSPlowO2_01_FD_184027 | JGI IMG/M metagenome (GOLD analysis project Ga0209541, IMG submission 184027) | Groundwater microbial communities from Rifle, Colorado - Rifle CSP2_plank lowO2_0.1 (SPAdes) (version 2) | ecosystem: Environmental > Aquatic > Deep subsurface > Groundwater | place... | reverse complement strand
AAAGTCGCTTAGTTTTGAAATCATGAAAATGAATAATATGGTTATTAAAGAAATTCCTGTAAATAAGCTTCCTGTTTTCAGATAGCCCTGCAGCATTGCAAAAATAAATATTGGCCAGAAAATTCCCTCTGCAGCAAGTATTCCTCCCTTGCCTATGAAAGCAATAAGATCTCTGATTCTTTCTCTTGTAAATATATTCTTAAATTTAATATCCGATCTTTTATTTTTATGGTCGCAGAAAAACATTGGAAAAGAGCTTCCAACCAGCAGTATCAATACGCAGATAAATAATAATGGAAATCCTGAAAATAACAGTATAACTCCTCCTAGCAGTGGTCCTACCAATCCGGCTAATAATGAAAGATTGTACACATTCCCGACTTCTTTTCCTCTTTTCTTAAAATCACTGACAGCGCAGAACTCATAATGGTAGGAAGGCCAGTAAATTCCGTCGGCAACTCCGATTAAAATTGGAGCAATAAAAAACCATAAGTTGTTCGATCTTAAAAATTCAAGCAGAACAAAATGCATAATGTAAAACGGCGAGGAAATCAAAATAATGTACTTAAAAGACAGCCAGTCTATCAGTTTAGGCGTAACAAGAGTAATGATAAAAAAAGCTACGCTGTAAACTATGAAAAACAGCAGTACAGATTTAAACGTATAATTTAGCTCAAAAAATAAATATATGGGGACGAATATTCCAACCATGCTGAAAGCAAGCGATCTAAGAACTAAAGATAGATATAAATCATTAAGTTCATTATTCAAAAAAAATCTCATGTACGCCAGATGGCTTCCGTTCATCATAGTTCCATCAGCTTCCCGGCGATTAATCCGCTAACATCTATCTGGTTGCTCTCATGCTCAACAGTGTTCGAGCTTATTATCTTGTCAGTTTCTTTTAATAAATTTTTATATGCATTTCCTGTAAACAGTCCATGCACAGCTAGCAGATAAGTCCTGTTTGATTTCAATGAATTAATGATTCTTTTCATGCTTTCGCCAGAATGTATCACATCATCTACAATTAAAACATTGTGGTTTTCAAAATCATGAACTTTATCTTCTTTGTCGTACAAAACAGAATTAAAACTAATATGCTTAGCGAGTATTTTAGCTCTTTCTCCCACTCCTAAAATTTCAAAGTTGGAAAAATTCTTCTTTACATAGTCTCTTATCAATTCTCCGGCATCAAGCTTGTGGAAAGGTATTGAAAATAATTTCTTAGCATTGTTATGCTGATGCAGATGTGGTTCAACAGCTACAATTTCATCCACATTCCTGTTTAGCAGGTCGCTGATTACATTATGGCTTACACACTCTCCTTTCTCATTTCTTGCATCTTCCCTCAAATAAGCCAGATAAGGTGCAACATATATTATTTTCCCCGCGCCTAAATCTCTTGCAGCACTTGCAGTAAATAAGACTTCAAACAATGATTTGTTTATATCAGGATACAAACTCTGGATTATAGCAATTTTCTTTCCTTTTAATTCATGCTTAAACCTGACATGGACTTCCCCATCGCTTAAAGTCCTGAAATTTACTTCCTCATAGTCCATATTAAGTCTTTCAGCCACTTTTTTTGCTAATTTCCTGCTATTCTCCAAACCGAGTATAATCATCACTACAAGTAACAACTGCTGTCTATTTAAATTTTATCAACATAGCCTAAGTAGGTGAAATAATGGATAAATCAATAAAAATTATAATAGGATTGTTGATAACTCTAGTAGGCGCATATAGTTACATCCAATGGCCTGGAAATCTCTTGGCTTTGTGGACAGTAATAAAAGGCTTATTTGGTCTCGGAGTGGTATTTATAGGGTTGTTATTTATTTTAGTGGGAGTTACTGAGTAAATTCCCATATTTTTCTTTGTGTTTTTATTTTGTTTAATAATAAACTCTGATTATACACTCTTTCAATATTGAAATTAAACTTCTTTATTATAGCTTGTTTTGCATATTCAAGCATTTGTTCCTTTGTTTCAAATTCAATATTTTGATTTAACATAGTTTTCTTGCATGTTTGTCTCACGACCCACACTCCAAGACTATCGGTATATTCAGGAGTCTCAAATCTTATAATTAAAACAGAAGCTTGTCTTCTTATTCTGCTTAAATATTCCGCAATTGGAAGTCTAGCTGCATAATATCCTCCAGCTGTATTTTCAGCATAATTTTTTCTCCCATCATACCATTCATTATCTGTAGAAAATTCAATTTTCCCTGAGAAATTCCATACAGCTCCGGGCAGATATCCTTCAAATAATTCATAAGACCAAACTTCAGGAAACAGCATTACAAAATAATAATTTCCAAAGAAGTTCCCGGTAAATAACCGGAATTTATCTATGGTTTGAAAATCTTTTATTTCATTTATGAACTTTTTTCCAATCATGTCATCAACAGCAGTTATGCTCCATCTTGTAGAAACTAATTTCCTGTTTTTCTTCAACCCTAATGCTCCAATGCTTAAAATTTTAGTCAGAAAATTCTCATCTATGTTTTTATTATAGAGATAAATCACAGCATCCTGAGCTTTCAGATCATTGTCATCAACAGCCTTTTCAACGCTATTCAAAACTTTAACATTATCAGTTAATTTAACGCCAGATAATAAGCCGGTAGGGCCCATAGGCATGTTTATTTTATCCTTGCTCAAAACGATATTTGGCTTTTTCTTAAGATAAATTTCCATATCCACAGGTTTGTAAGCCATTGCAATCTCTTTGGTTATTTCCAAAAATTTATTTTCTTTCCTGACGTCTTTAACACTGCTTTTGAATCTGGAATTAATCAAATTATTTCTATAAGAAACAACGTCTTTTATTGTAGTTTCTGAATTAGCCCAATAATTAGGAGAATCCAAAATCCATGAATCTTCAGAATATACTGGAGGGCTTAAAATCCCAACATTGACATTCGGATATTGAAGTTTACTTCCAACAAACACACTCGGTGGACTAGAGCCAAAAAAATTATCTTTCCCTAATTCTTTAATTGTACTAAACATTCTCTGGACATTAGAATTCAATTCTATATCTTTCCACTTTGGTCGTTTAACAAATTCCATATTTAAAAGAAAAAACTTAACTTATATATCCTTTGCGCCTTCATGTCATTTTTGTCGTTTCAAGAAATTACAAAACAGTTACCACAATAGTTGCGCTAGACTTGCCTTGAAAGTCATAATATGTTTCCTTATTTGAGATTTTAAGAACTGCATCAAAGTTTAAAGTACGATTAGCCCTTACAATTTGAGTGCTTTTGCCAACTTGCTCTACATCTAAAATAATATCTCCGGTTGAACCTACATCCATTAACTTAATTTTATTTCCGGAAATCTCTGCAGTATCTCCTTGATTTAAGAAGCAGTTATTGCCGAAAGTACAAGTTACTGTCTTGGCTGGTTGAGATGGGGAAGTAGCTGTAAGTGCAATACTTACTCTAGCTTTGACTTGTCTATTAGGAATTTCTAAAACAACTTCATCACTAGCTCCATGAGTTTTAGGATCTCTGATAATAATGCCATAACGAGTTCTATGATCTTCATCTTTAATCCCGATATAACTAGTAGAAGGATTTATCCCTTTCCAAGCTAATTCTTCATATTCCGCAGCAGAAGTAATAGCCCCTAAAGAAGATATCTGTCTATTAACAATTGCAAAATTAGCAGTTAAAGACTCAGAAACAGCACTGCTGGAAGGCGCAAGAACAATCTTCATATTTTTTCCTTCATTAATTGATCTCAAAACGAGCTCCCCATTGTTCATCGTTCCTAGAGCCTCATCTTTTGAAGTAATTTGTTTTAACAAAGCAACTCTTCCATTCAAATCTTCATAGAAGACAACTCCATTTCCAATTATCCATAGTTTGTCAGTAAGGTAAGTTTTCCCAAATACATTTGGAGCTGTCTTTATTCCATCTAATTTAGACGTTTTAATAACAATTGCTTTAGCAGCTATTAAAGAAGCATCCGCATCACTCAAATCCACACTGTGATTATAATTAATAGTAAACGTATTGTATTCACTGGAATTAACAGTCATACCACTCAAACAAACAGCCGCAGGACTACTTGGTAAACTTATGCATGTTCCAACATCAAAAGAATTACCTACTTTAGGAGGATTATCAGAAGCATCATTAATAATAAAATCATTTTCAATACCAATTCTGCTATTACTTGTATTGCTTATATCTAGGTCCCAAACCCATTTAGGTTGAGCTGTACTCTCCCCAATAAATGCCTGTCCATCATAAATTGTTTGAAGTTGACCATCAATAAGAACATCTAAAGTATTTTTATCAACAAATTTTTGAATATCTATAGTATGTCCTAAAAAGTTGTCTATAAAACCCACACTGCCATAACTATTTGAATATTTAATAGAACCTCTTGCAACTTCCATAACTACATCAGTTTTGTAATCATCCTCAAGAGATGTTAAAGATGTCTCAACAGTGACCAGATTTCCAGCAGAAGATGCTCCGGGTGAAACTTCTAAAATTCCATTTCCATAAGAATCTTTCACGCTTCCAGAAACAACACTTCCTAAAGGAACTTCTTTCATTATTGAAGATCCGCTAGTAGGAATAGGTTGAGAACTTCCACTACTCCCGCCAAAGATTCCAATTGGTTGTTGAACAGAAACACTTCCTTCACAAACATCAGCAGTAGAAGAAAATCCATATTTAGGACCAACATTATCAGCACATTTCAAGCCATCTAAGCACTCATTGTTATTATCACAATCCCCTTCTCCATTGCTACAAGGATTTGAAACACTACAGCCACTCCATCCTTGCCAAGTAGCACTTCCAGTCAACCCTGTTCCAAGATTATTTAACAAAACAGCAATAGCAAATAAAACAATTACAGCAAGAACTATTTTTTGGGAATTATCAACCAACCACATATCACCTTTAATCGTTAAATAATCACTAATATATATATATCTTTCGTTTCAAGAAATTACAAAAAATATATATACTTTCAAATATCTAGATTAAAGAATGAATGGTTTAGGAAAATACACTAGAGCTGTAAAATACTTAAGCTCACTGGAAGAAAAGTCAAAAGTAGATATAAAAGATTTCAAGCACATAGAAGAATTAAAAGCAAAATTAAAGCACATAGGCTATAAACTAAGAACTTTAGAAACAACAAGAACAATATTTTTTGTTTTCTTATACTCATCTGTAGTCTCAGCATTTAGCTCTTTCATTCCAGGAAGTGAAATACTCACAGGCAAATTGGTAAAACTGGGGTCAATTTTAGGCTCTACAATAAGTTTGATAATAGTCGGAATATCATCAAAAGCCATCTCAACTTATGGGTTGGATTTAAATATGATAACTTCAACATTAATCTCAATCTATACAAAGCATACTAAAGATGTCAGACGAACCTCACTACGAAAGAAGAAAAAGTAAAGGGGATAAACGCGCCAAAAGAAGGGACAGAGTTTACAAGAAAGGCGGAAGAGATAGAACTAAGTTTTAAGCTGAATCGGAAATCTATCTTTTTCTTTTAAGACGTGGCTTGATTTTCTTTCTTATTATTTTTTTCTTGAAAATTTTTCTAAGAGCATGTTTTTTCTCAGGCTTTTTGGTTTTTTTAACCATCTTTTTAGGTTTCTTAACAATGAATTTTTTCTTTTCAGTTTTTGGTTTCTTAACAATTTCTTTAATTTCTTTTTTGACTTTTTCTTTCTTTTTAACAGGCTCTTCTTTTCTTTCAATTTTAATTTCTTTTATTTCTTTTAATTCAATCTCAAGTTCAGAAATAGTTTTTTGCAGTCTTTGAATCTTCCTGGAATTATTATCCTGGACTAAAACTTTGTCGCATTCAGGGCATTTAAAATCATGCTCAATCGCAGTTTCAAAATTTAATCTCACATCATTGCCAGGACAGCTGAAATACTGTGTAGTTTCCTCATTTTTAACTAAAGTTCTTAATATTTCAAGCCTTTTTTCCTTGTTTTCAACTGCAACTTCAAGACCTATTCTCTTGTCAAACTCCCAGTAATATATATACCATCCTTTTTTCTTGTCTTTCTTTCTTGTAAAGTTAACAAGGGTGAAAGTATACATTCTGTAAAGCATATTCCTAACTTGATTCACAGTAAGGTTTAATTTCTCAGCTAGCACAAATTCGCTGATAGGAGCTTTTCCATTTAAGAGTTGATAGAGAGCAATAACATCCTTCCCTATGTTTTCTGTTAAAAAATCCTCAATGACTTTATCCAGTAGATTCATGCAGATATTAATTTTAAACAATTTTCTTTAAATATGTTTCGCTTTGAAAAAATACAGAAAGATTAATAAATAAAAGATATTTTTGAATATATAATTAGGAGGCGATTAAATGGGCATTTTTAACAAAAAAGAAGAAACAAGAGAAAGGATAAAACCACCTGTATTTCCTGGGTTGCCAGAACACAATTTTCCAACATATGAGCCTAGTTTTCCTTCTTCATCAGAAACAATAAAAAAAGCGGTAAGGGGCTTTGATGAACCCATGGAAAGGCCGTTGATGATGCCTGAAGAAAAAGCAATATTTGTAAAAGTTGATAAGTACAAGGAAGCAATTGACACTCTAGAAATAATAAAGGAAAAATTAAAAACTTCTCAAACAATTTTAAATGAACTAAAAGAGTTAAAGAGAAAAGAAGAATCTGAACTGGAAGAATGGCAGAATAGCATAGAAGATATAAAAGAAAAGCTAAATCTGGTGGATAACAACCTGTTTGAAGTATAATGTCAGCTAAAAAACAAGAAAAATTGCTACATGCAAGAATACAAAACCCTCTGTTAATCAGAAAAACTTTATTGGAGTCTGCAATATCATCAGCTGAGATTCTTAAATCCATGAAAATTTTAAGGCAGTTTAAGTCAGAAGAGACAAAGAAAAAAATCGAATTAAAAAAGTTAATAGATGAAATAAAAGTTCTAAGAGACAAGCTTGAAGAGCACGAGCTTCCTCCATTGTATTCAGTTCAGCATGAAAAGATAAATAAAATAGTTCCAAAGAAAAAATTAATGCATGAAGAATCAAGCAAAAGGAAAAAGCAGGAAAGAATTCTTGGAAAAGAAACAAAGAGGATAGCTTCTCCGTTAGATAGTGAAATAGAAGCATTAAAGGAAAGAATCAGAAATTTATAGTTATTTAATTATAATGACGTTATCGAGATTTCTAAAATCGTTGTCTAAAGTGATTAAGGTCGCATTATTTTTTGAAGCAGACGCATAGACTATAGCATCAATCGTGGGAATTTTATGTTTTATTGAAAATTCAATTGCCATTTCAGAAATTTCAGCATTAACATCAATAAGTAAACTTCTCTTTTTAACAAAATTCAAACTTACTGCAACTTTTTCTAAAGGAACATCTTTTTTTATTAGTATTCCTTTGATTTCAAATAAAGACAATACCGAAAGAAAAAACATTTCATCTCCTTCAAGAAGTTCTCTAAATGAACCAGTAAGAAAATACGCAACCCACACAGAAGAATCAATAAGTTTAAAATCGGTCACTTTCATTCCTCATATTCTGTAAATCCTTCAATGTTTTCTTAAGAGAATCTTTGCCCATGTATTCCTTCAAATATCCTGCCAGAGATTCATTTTTTGTTCTTTCTACAACAATCTTTTTTATGGTCTCATCATAAGAAGCTGCCTTCGTCTCATCTTTCAGTTTTTTTAATAATACCAAAGTTGTATCCTGAACTTGAATTGTAGTAACCATATAATTATATAACTATAGGTTATATATAAAACTTTCGCTTTTCATTCCAGCACAGCCTTAATTCTTCTTACACCAGAGCTTGAGCTTTCTTCTTTAATGATTTTAAATTTGCCTAGTTCTTTGGTATTTTGAACATGAGGGCCAGCGCATAGTTCTTTCGAATAATTTCCAATGAAATAAACTTTCACAATTTCTCCGTATTTATGCTCAAATGCTCCGCTTATCCCTTTCTTTTTAGCTTCTGCTAAAGACATTTCTTCAAAGTGAACTTTCAATCCTGATTTAATCTGCTCATTGACTTTCTTTTCAATTTCTTTAACTTCCTTGTCTTCTAACTTCCTTGGAAAATTAAAATCAAACCTCAATCTTTCATGGGTAATATTGCTTCCTTTCTGGCTTATGCTTTTATCTTTCAATACTTCTTTCAGAGCCTGCAATAGTAAATGAGTTGTAGTATGCAGTCTTGTAGTTTCCTGAGAATGATCTGCCAATCCAGATTTAAATTTCCCTTCAGTTGCTGTTCTGCTTAACTCCTGATGTTTCTCAAATTCTTTCTCAAATCCTTTCTCATCAACTTTCAAATTCTTTTCTTTAGCAATTTCTTTAGTCATCTCGATAGGGAAGCCGTAGCTTGTAAACAGCACAAACGCAACTTTTCCAGGCAGAATTTTCCCTTTCAAATTTTCAATCTCTTTCTCAAAAACTCTAATTCCTGTATTCAAGCTTCTGTCAAACTTTTCTTCCTCTTTTTGAATCTGCTCCAAGATGAATTTTTCATTGAAATTATATTCTCCTTTATGCACTTCAAAAACTTCTTTAACTATTTCAGAGCAGAACCTGTGCTTTATCTCTAAAAGTCTTCCATGTCTTATGCTTCTCCTGATTAATCTCCTTAGCACATACCCCTGCTCTAAATTGCTCGGCTCTACGCCTTCATTTAAAATAAAAGCAGCAGCTCTTAAGTGGTCGACAATAATCCTCTGGCTTTTAATATTGTTTTTCTTGCTTAATCTTTGAACTTTCTCCATTATAGGTTTTAAAGTATCAATCTCATACACATTATCAAAACCGTTTAAAATAGCAGTTGTCCTTTCAACACCCATTCCAGTATCTACATTCTGATTTTTTAATTTCTCATAACTTTTGCTGGTTTTATTGTATTGCATAAACACATCATTCCATATCTCAACCCATTTTTTGTCTTTAGGATTAAAAACTTTAGGAACTTTATTTCTGGTATAATAAAACATCTCAGTGTCAGGGCCGCACGGACCAGTAGCTCCTGCAGGACCCCACCAGTTGTCTTCTTTAGGCAAAAATGCAACTCTTTCTTTTTTAACTCCCAAAGAAATCCACTTTTCAGCAGATTCATTGTCTTTAGAAGCATCTTTATCTCCTTTAAAGCAGCTAATCCCAAGTTTATTAACAGGAATTTTAAGAATCTTGGTTAAAAATTCAAAGCTCATCTCAATTGCTTCATCTTTAAAATAATCTCCTAATGACCAATTTCCAAGCATCTCAAAAAAAGTTAAGTGTACTTCATCTCCGACTTCATCTATATCTCCGGTTCTTATGCATTTCTGCACATTCACAAGCCTTTTTCCTAAAGGATGTTTCTCGCCGGATAAAAATGGAATTAAAGGATGCATTCCAGCTGTTGTAAACAGCACAGTCGGGTCATTTTCAGGCATTAAAGAGGCATTAACAATTTCTTTATGATTTTTTTTCTTGAAAAATTCAATGTATTTTTTCTTTAATTCTCTTGATTCCATATGTTAATTTTACAATGAGAAGTTTAAAAATTTAGCGGTTATTTTTAATAAACTTTTCTTAAAAGTTCATTTGGGCGAAGCTTTTTCTAAAAGATTATTTTTTGATGATAACTTTTTTCTTTTGGTGAAGTTTTTTCTAAAAGGTTATTTTGATGATAACTTTTCTTAAAAGTTTCATTCCCAGAAATAAGTTGTTTCAACATCACTCAAGAGATTTTTCCCACCGTTTTCACTTAAACAATCTCCGCTCAAACATAAATTGCTTTTGCATTCATAATTATTATCACAATCCCCCTCTTTTTGCACTCTCAAACTCTGAGTAAAGTCGCAATACCTGTCGCTGACTCTGGTTCCTACAGGCAAACATTCTCCATTATAAGGGCATCCTTGACTGCATACTTTTCCTTTAGTTGCATCCAAACAAACCCCTTCACTGCATCCAAACTCACATGGAATTTCTTTTATTTTTCCATCGCTTCTGGCCTGATCACAGTAATACTCTCCTAAAGTCTTGGAATCAACGCAAAAATCATTTCCAGGAGTGTCAGGAGTAAAGCTTCCTTTAACATAACCTTGTACATCGCTTATAATCCCATTATCACTGTCAAAACAATCACTAATGTTATCTACAGCTTTCCCTGTAAAATCATTATTATTTGTAACTAAAAATAGAAACAATGCAATAACAATAAGTGTAATTCCTATAACCTGCTTTTTTTCCATATTAAATTGGAAATAAGATAAGATATAAATATCTTTCTACTCCAAATAAATCGCAGGCTTCCCAGGTTTTGCTTTAAAGGCTTTTTTCTCAGGATCTATTCTTTTAGAATCATTCACGGCAAATACTTTGATTTCCAAGCTTGTTCTTTTAGAAATCTCCTCAATTCCATTTTGATAAACTTCTAGTTCTTTAGGAATAACGTAAACAAATCCTTTTTTTGCATTTTTCTTTCTTTCTTTGACAATTTTGATTATATTATTCAAGTCATCAACTAATGTGTCAATTTTAGCTTCATCATCTTCAAGTTTTTTATCTATCTTTTTCTCATCAGCTTTAGGCCATTGAGCAGTTGAAACATATCCGTTGGTATGCAATTCTTCGGAAATATGAGGAGCAAAGCAGCTTAGCATTATTAAAAGTTTCATTAGAGAGTCTTCAAATACCTTAGCAGAGATATTTTCCTTGTTATTATGCATAAAATTGGTTAGCTGCATTAATTTAGTTATTGCAATATTAAATTTAAATTCTTCAATATCAATAGTGATTTCTTTTATATTTTTATTTAGCTTGCTCTCAAGAATTTTATCTTTGCTGTTTGATTTTGCTTTAATTTTGTCTTTAAATGAATAAACTTTCTTTAAAAATCTGTACACTCCGTCAATAGCTTCATCATCCCATTCTTTAGTTTTCCCAGGATCTCCCATGAATAATAAGTAAGTCCTTAAAGTATCCGCTCCGTATTTCTCAACAGTCTCCATAGGATCAGCAATATTCCCCTTGGACTTGCTCATTCTCATTCCATCTTTGTTTATCATCCCCTGATTGAACAAATCAATGAAAGGCTCATTAAAATTAACAAGCTTCATGTCTCTCAAGGCTTTTGTAAAGAACCTTGCATATAACAGGTGCATTACCGCATGCTCAGCTCCTCCGATGTACTTGTCAACAGGCATGAATTTTTTAATCTTTAATCTGTCAAAAATCTCTTTATTATTTTTATTGTCAATGTATCTTAAAAAATACCAGCTTGAATCAAAGAAAGTATCCATCGTATCTGTCTCTCTTTTCGCATTTCCTTTGCATTTAGGGCACTTTATTTTGTGGAATTTCTCATTATTTGCAAGGGGATTCCCATGGCCTGTAAACTTGACATCCTCGGGAAGAATAACGGGAATTTCACTTTTGACCATACCACATTTATCGCAGTATATTATCGGGATGGGAGTTCCCCAGTATCTCTGCCTTGAAATCAGCCAGTCTCTTAATTTATAATGCACAGATCTCTTGCCCATTTTTTCTTTTTCCAGATAGTCAATAATCTGCTCTATGGCATCAACATTAATTAGGCCGTTAAATTTTTTATGAGAGTTAGTCACAATACCCTGATTTACATAAGCCCTCATCATTTTCTCAGCATCCAGCTCATGCTCTTCAGGTTTAATCACGATTTTAATAGGTAGTTTATATTTCTTGGCAAATTCAAAATCTCTCTGGTCGTGAGCAGGAACAGCCATTACAGCTCCTGTCCCGTATTCCAGCAGAACAAAATTGGCAATATATATTGGAACTTCAGTTTTAGTAGCGGGATTTACAGCATATTTTCCTATAAACAGTCCTTCTTTGTCTTTCTCTTCATTTCCTCTTTCATGCCTTTCCTCCAGGACGATTTTGTCAATAAACTCTCTTACATTTTTCTCATATTTAGTTCCTTTAACAAGCTCAATTACTTTTGGATTTTCAGGAGCCATGACTAAAAATGTAACACCCCATAAAGTATCGGGCCTTGTCGTAAAGACCCTTAAATTTTCATTTGAATCTTTTAATTTAAAATCTATTTCCACGCCTTCGCTTCTTCCAATCCAGTTTCTCTGCATTGTCTTTATCTTGTCATCCCAGCCTCTTAATTTTTCAAGATCATTCAACAGCTCATCAGCATATTTTGTTATTCTCAAAAACCATTGCTCTAACTGTTTTACCTGGACTTTAGAGTGGCATCTCCAGCATTCTCCATCTTCAACTTGCTCATTGGCCAGCACAGTTCCGCATTTATCGCACCAGTTGACAGGGGCTTTAGCTCTGTAAGCTAATTTTTTTTCAAAAAACTTTAAGAAAAGCCATTGATTCCATTTATAATACTCCGGCTCAGAAGTTTTAATCATCTTCTCCCAGTCATAACTAAGTCCAAGCCTCTTTTGCTGGCTTATGAAATTCATAATTGATTTATTCGTATACTCTCTAGGATGGATTTTATCCTTAATGGCAGCATTTTCAGCAGGCAGGCCAAAAGCATCATATCCCATTGGATAAAAGACATTAAATCCATTTAATCTTTTAAATCTCGCATAAGCATCTCCTATGGAATAATTAAAAGCATGGCCCATATGTAAAGAATAAGCAGAGGGGTAAGGTAGCATTTCTAGAACATAATATTTTTTACCTTTGTTTTTTACTCTAAAAATCTTGTCTTTATCCCACTTCTTTTGCCATTTTTCATCAATTTCACGAAATTCTCTCATCATACAGTTTTCAAATGTTATTGTTTTTAAGGGTTTTTATATCTCCTATAATCATGGATCATTTTTGAAAATTTATTTTCTTTAGCTTCGTCAGGAATAATAACCAAATCTCTAAATTTTAACAAATTTTCCCTCTTAGTGATATAAATTTCAAACCTTGTCCGAATTTTTTTCTTTTTTGTAATATATATTCCTAAATTATAAACTTTATAAGAGATATTTAATTTAGATAAAATCTTACATTCATCTTTAATTAGGTTTGGTAATCTAAACGAAACAATTTTTTTTACATCTTCAGAAAGCTGTCTTATAGAAATTTCATCTTTATTAAAAGTAAAATTAGAGAGTTCTTGAATTACATCAAAAGCTCGTCTCCAATTTATAGATCTTCTGGATTTTTCAGAATAAAAAATAATATGACCTTCATCAGCTATAGTTTGTTCAATCCAACCACACATAAACTCTTTATCATTAAATATGAATGAAGGAACAGGAGGATCATTTTCAGATTTAACACCTTTGAATTCAGTTAATTTTATTAAAACATCTCGAATAACAGAAGGAAAAGAAAGATATTGGTCATCCTCCTTAATCCATTCTTTTATAGCATCTTTATCTCCTCCAAAAACAGATAAAGCATCATTTCGAACAGATTCTCTTAAAGATTTGCTAGAGTTAGAATAGTAAGCTCCGTCACTTATCCAACCATCATTAGCGATAGATGCTAAAAATCTAGAACCATATCTAGAGTTAAAATTAAAAGGCAATTTAGGATTGATTATTCCTTGACTATTGATAAATCCAATCCATATAATATTTTTCTCAGTTTCTTCCAGAGAAATATTATCTAAAATATTGATGAATTTTAATAAGGACTTTATTCTAATAAGTTTCTTTTCTCTTCTCAGGATTCTCCCAAAATTTGTTTTAGGAATCCCAGAAATCCTAGACCCTTCTGCAATACCACTATATTTCACAAAAAAGTTTTGTATTAAATTATCTAAAAATATATCTTCCAGAATAACAAAATTATTTGATAAATCCCAAAAATGAACAGTTCCATTTTTCAATTCTCTAGATCCTTTCATATCCTAACTCTATAAAAAGCGTAATTTAAAAACTTTCGGTAATTTTAAAAACCAAGATTTCATAAAAGATAGTATGGGCCCGTAGCTCAGTTTGGAAGAATCTTCCAGAATGGAAGTTCTGAACACATAGAGCACTAGCCTTCTAAAATTAAGAAGAAAGCTAGGGGTCGCGCGTTCAAATCGCGTCGGGCCCGCCATATATCAAAATCCTTTTAAACCTTCTATATTATAATTTTATTATGGGCAGGTTCCAGAGCGGTTAACGGCATCGCCTGCAGAGCGGTTGTTCGGGGGTTCGAAATTGAAAACGAAAATCCCTCCCTGCCCTCTTTAAAAAAATGGACCCATATATATCCAGTTATTTAGAAAGGAATAATGTCCGAATAAGAAAAACTTTAGAAAGAATTCCAGCTTCAGATTCATTTATATTGAGGTTGGATGAAAGTATGCATTGCATGATCGATGGAGGACTAGTCACTTTTAGCCGTGGTGTTTATGCTTTTTTTTCCGATGGAATATTCTTAACAAGTTATTCGCCGAGAGCAAGCATAGAAGACTGCGCGCTTTTATTTGCAAAATATAATGAACATTATGAAGATGCAGCAAGAATAAGAGACATTATCGAAGAACAAAACAAAATTAGGGAACAGTTATCTCTCCAAAGGATAAAAGCCGATCCAAAAATACAAAGTCAGATAGAATCCTTACTTCTTAAAAAATAAAAAAAGAAAAAACACCCTTACGGATGTTTCTTTCCAAAGAATAAAGCCTTTACTATAAAGATAGCCACCAATACTAAAACTACATCGCCTACAATCCAGAATAATGTAGGAACAGATCCGTTGAATACTGAAGCATCTTTAGTTCCTTGCACATCAAAGTTAAATGAATAGCTTTGAGAGTCAAAGTCGCTGTTTCCTGCAGGTCTTATAATAACCGTAGCAGATTTAGGGCCTTGCTCAATGCCATCACTTAAAATTAAGTCAAAGTAAAGGCTGTTGTCTCCTTTATGAAGACTTAATGTCTGCGGAACAATAGGCTGAGCCCATGAGCCAACTGTAACTATTTCAACAGTTGAATCAAGAGTTTTCTCTTCATTATTAGTGAAGATAAAATTCAAGTTAGCTCTTCCAGTTGCTGCATTCACGCTTTGCGTGTTGCTTTTGACATTGACATTGACTGTCTTTCCAGTTGAAATCACGCCTTCGCCTTGAACTTTCAAAGTCATGAATTCCTGGCCGTTTTCAAAAGCATCATCGCTGTCATCATATAAAGTAAACTCAATCAAATAATCTTTTGCAGCAGCGCTTGTAGGAACTGTCGCTGTGAAAGTCCTTATAATATCTTCATCAGAATCCCCTGCTCTGCTAAGATCAAACTCGTTTGAAACTATATTGATTCCAAGCTCGCTGTTGACAATCTTCACATAAATATTGTCCTGGTCTCTTGTTCCTTCATTTTGTATGTCTAACCTAAGGTTTACTATGTCTCCAGGCTTTGCAATATTTGGTGTCATGTCAATAGTATTGAACACAACATCGTCTCTTTCTCTTTCAAAGTCAAGATTAATGCTGTCAAAATTACAGTTTTGGTCTTCATCTCCGTCTTCAAAAGCTTTTACAAACAGCACATATCTGTTGTCTTCATCCAAATCGCTTGAGCTTGGTACATCCAAGTCAAATTCGAAAGTTTCTTCATTGCCGTCTTTGATTTCTTCGGCAGATGTTTCAAAGTCAGCGATTTCATCGTCTTGGTCTAAATCATATAAAATTGCATGAACTGCAACATCCAAGTCAGCATCTCCGTTATTGTCAACTCTGACATCAATTTTAATTGTATCTCCAGCTTTAAACTCGTCTCCAGAATCAGGTTCTCTTACATTTATATCAAGATCTGCAGTAGAGCTTGAAGCAGGATTTCCATCATTCACAATTCCGTCTGTACAAATTTCAGGATGTACTTTTAAGTCTAATTTAAAAGAATCTAAAATAACTCCAGTAATTCCACCCAGTCTAACATTAACAGTTCCACCGTAAGTATCCAAATCTAAACCAGATGCAAAGCTCGCAGTTACAGTAACAGTTGCGCTTTGTCCAGGATTTAAGCTTCCAGGATTTGAAAAGCTTAAAGTAATTGCATTATTATCGCTGTCGCTTAAATCAAAGCCAGTAGCAGTTGTATCAAATGTCAAAGCATTCAAAACTTGATTTCCAGTATTTTGCAGAGTGAAAGTTCCAGTAATGCCTGTTTGTCCTTCTTCTCCGATTATTTCTAACGGAGTAGAATTGTCATAAGTCTGAACATTAGCCGCAGTTAAAGGACTAACTGTAACACTTAATGTATAGGTCGCAGAAACAGGTCCGCCCTCACTTCCATTTACCGTAACAAGACCAGAATATGTTCCATCTGCCTGATTGGCTGGTATCGCAACGTTAACAACAACGGGCGAGGAAGTTGAATCATCTGCAAGATTTGCTATAGAAGATGGATTGAAAGATATCGCAGTGTTAGTTATCGAATTGCTTCCACTTATCAAATCAGCAGAAACAAAAGATATAGCAGTTACGATTGTTGCATCTGCATCTGCTTCGTCAGTGACTGTAAAGCTCCCACTTGCAGTAATTCCTGGATTTACACCCGCAACAGGATTATTTACAGTTGTTACTTGTAACGCACTTGCACTATTGACTAACAAAAGACTCATAGTCAATAAAATACCCAATAAAATTAATTTTTTATTCATTTTTTAACCCCCAATTATAATCATTAGTTATCAATATAACCCTAAATAGAGGTTTATAAATCTTTCGTTATTTCTTACTATAAAATAACAACATCAAAATAAAGCCATTATCAAGGCGGAAATTATAGGAATTAAGAGATTGTCATCAATTTTCTTCTTTAAAACAGCTAATTCTATCCCTTCTATACTCATAGCAGCTAAACTCCCAAAAAAAGCAACAGTCCATGAAACAAAAAATCCCGCCCCAATAGTGCCCATAATGATGCCAATTATAGTCCCTTCTAAAAACTTGGCTTTGTTAAACGGATTATTTATCTTTCCAAATCTTCCAAGATGGCAAAAACTGTCTCCAAAAGCCAGTATCATTACACTTGCTAAAGCAATTTTTTCATTAAACAAAGCTAGCACAATGATAACGCCTAAAAAATAAGTAATAACCCCATAACCCGGAATAGGAGCGTTTTTCCTGTCAAAGTGTTCAAGCCACCATTTAACGCCCAATATATTTATTTTCTTTGAAATGAATGAAATCACAATCCCAATTAATAGTATTACAAATAATGAAATTAAGTTTAAAACATCATTTCTAACTAATACAACAATTAAAATTCCAAGAAAAAAATGAAATACCTGTCTTTTTAATTCTTTATTTTCAGCCATTTTTTATATAATAAATAAATCCCGTATCCTAATAATCCTCCGGCAATAACATCGCTTAAATTATGATCGCCTAGATAAATTCTTGAAATTCCCACAATCACAGCTAAAGCAAAAAAATAATACTTGTATTCTTTAAACTTATCAGACATAAAAGCTGCTATGAAGAAATAAACAGTGGCATGGCTGCTTGGAAAGGCAAAGCCCATGCTGTTTGCATCAATAGGCCTCGGCATTCTTATTATCTGTTTTAAAATGTAGCTTATAATATAGCTAAGTCCTGTTCCGAATAAAAATTTAAATATCAGTTTTCTTTCCAAGATTAAAAAACTAAATAATATTAAAACTACGGTAAGAAAGATCATAGATGTAAAAAGATTCATTAAAACATCCAAGAAATAAAATCTTAAACTTTGAAAAAAGCTCATTATCTGTTCATCAAAGATAAAACTAACAGCCATAAATAAAAAGAAAGTTAAAAATACGTAAGTTTTTTTCATAAATTATTTCAACAAGCACTTATTTAAATAAGTAATGGTGTAAAAACTGTGTTATCCCGAAATTATTTCATAAGGCTGATTTAATTAGCTTTATGAAATTAAATAAATCTAAACTTCTTGAGACCTTAAAAAGGTTAAATAATGGTGCTACAGCCTATCAGGCTAGGAAAGTAGCACATATATCTGTGAGAAGATTTTATCAAATAAAACAGATATATGAAGCTACAGGAGAACTTCCTGAGATAGGAAAGAAAGCAGGACGTCCAATGAAAATAATTGAACAATGGGAAACTGACATTGTGAAGGAATCTTATGAGAAATACAGAGTGTCAGCCGACACTCTGGAAAGAGTGATTGACAGGGATTACGGAAAGCATATTGCACATAATCGGATTCATAAAATCCTGATTGATCTTGGGTTTGCAAAACCCAAGGAGAAGAAAGACATCAGGAAGAAAAAATGGATAAGGTATGAGAGAAGACATAGCTTAACAGCAGTGCATATTGATTGGCATTATTTCAAAGGCAATTGGGTTTTCGGAGTTGAGGATGATGCAAGCAGGAAATTGCTTGCATTGCTTGAATGCAAACATGAGACAACAGATAATGCAATTATCGGTATGGAAATTGCTTTAAAGCATGGAAAAATAAAGCAATGCATCTGTGATCATGGCTCACAATTTGTAAGCAATCTTGGAGGCAATTCAAGATTTGCTGCATTCCTTGAAAAGAAAGGAATTCAGCAAATTTTATGCAGGATCAAGCATCCTCAAAGCAATG
>Ga0209541_10007363_pt1 | contig 18540 bp, 19 predicted proteins | sample RifCSPlowO2_01_FD_184027 | JGI IMG/M metagenome (GOLD analysis project Ga0209541, IMG submission 184027) | Groundwater microbial communities from Rifle, Colorado - Rifle CSP2_plank lowO2_0.1 (SPAdes) (version 2) | ecosystem: Environmental > Aquatic > Deep subsurface > Groundwater | place... | reverse complement strand
ATCAATGGAAATGTCACGACCTCTGGGTGTACGAGACCTGCCTCCGCCGAAGAATTCACCGAATATGTCGCCTAGATCAAACTCAACTTCGCCGTTGCCAAATCCTTGGGAAAATTGGGAGAAATCAAAACCGCCAAAACCGGCGTCGCTAGCACCAGCTCCGCCAGCGCCAGAAAAGACTCGGCCGTAGGCGTCGTATTCGGCGCGTTTTTTATCGTCAGAGAGTATACCATAAGCCTCATTCACCTCTTTGAATTTTGATTCATTGCCGCCTTTTTTGTCCGGGTGATATTGATGCGCGAGTTTTCTGAACGCTTTTTTAATGTCGTCCTTTGTGGCGCTTTTTTCCACACCCAGAACTTGGTAATAGTCTTTCGGCATAGATAAACATTATAACCAATATTAGAAATTAGGTTAATTAGAAATTTACTTTTTATCCTCGTCCTTTTTGTCTTCCTTCTTCACATCCTCAAACTCTACATCTTTCACATTTTCCTCAGTTTTTGGGTCTGTTTGCTGTTGTGCGCTGTTAGTTGTCTGTTGTTTGTTTAGATATTCCCCTATCTTCTGCATTTCGGTTGAGAGTTCATCTGATGCTTTCTTGATAGAATCCGTTGTTCCACTGTCTTTTTCTTTCTTAAGGGCGTCTATTTTACCTTGGACGCTAGTCTTTATCGGGGCAGGCACTTTGTCTCCCGCATCCTTAAGTGCTTTTTCGGCGGTGTAGATGAGCTGTTCTGACAAGTTTCTGGCCTCTACCAATTCTTTTTTCTTCATATCTTCTTCGCCGTGCATTTCGGCTTCCTTCTTCATTTTTTCTATATCCGCTTGGGAAAGACCCGAACTGGCCTCTATGCGTATTGACTGTTCTTTACTTGTAGATTTGTCTCTTGCTTTGACATTGAGAATGCCATTGGCGTCAATGTCAAAAGACACCTCAACTTGAGGCATTCCTCTGGGCGCTGGAGTAATACTGTCTAGGATAAATCTGCCCAAGCTCTTATTGTCAAAAGCCATCGGACGCTCACCTTGGGTGACATGAATTTCAACAGAGGTCTGATTATCGGTAGCGGTGGAAAATACCTGTGATTTAGAAGCCGGTATGGTCGTATTTTTGTCTATAAGTTTGGTTGCAACGCCGCCCAGCGTCTCGATGCCAAGAGACAACGGAGTGACGTCAAGCAGGAGAATATCCTTTACATCTCCGGCAATTATTCCACCTTGGATTGCGGCGCCCAAAGCGACCACTTCGTCCGGATTGATGGTTTTGTTTGGTTCTTTGCCAAAGAAACTTTTTACTGTTTCAACAATTGCCGGCATTCTAGTCTGGCCTCCTACCAATATAACTTCATCAATTTCGTTTATCTTGAAGGGAGAAGACTCCATCACGTTTTTAGTAATCTCCATTGCCCTGTCAATGAATTCGCGAGAAAGTTCTTCCAGTTTTGCCCGAGATATCTTGATAAGCAGGTGCCTTGGACCGCTGGAATCGGAGGTGACAAACGGAATGTTTACTTCCGTTTCTACGGCAGTAGAAAGTTCAATTTTTGCTTTTTCCGCCGCTTCATCCAAACGCTGGAGCGCCAGAGGGTCTTTCTTTATATCAATGCCGGATTCTTTTTTGAATTCATCCGCAAGCCAGTTGATAATTTTCTGGTCAATGTCTTTTCCGCCCAAGTGGCTGTCGCCGCCTGTCGCTTTCACCTCCACAACATCGTCTCCAACCTCAAGAATGGAGATGTCATAAGTCCCGCCGCCAAAATCAAAGACGGCTATCTTTTCATTCTTCTTTTTGTTAAGACCATAGGCCAGCGCCGCGGCTGTCGGTTCGTTTATGATTCTCTTGACGTCAAGGCCGGCGATCCTGCCTGCATCTTTCGTGGCTTTCCTTTGTGCATCATTGAAATACGCCGGTACGGTGATGATGGCCTCGGTGATAGTCTCGCCCAACTTGGTTTCAGCGTCTTGTTTCAGTTTTTGCAAAATCATGGCTGAAATTTCCTCCGGCCGGTAATCCTTGCCGCTCATCTTGACCATAGCGCCTCCGTCGGCGCCCTTTATGACTTCAAACGGAACCGTGTTCCTGTCTTTCTGCACCGCTGGCTCGTCAAACGTGTGACCGATAAATCTTTTTATGCCGAATACGGTGTTTTTGGGATTTGTAACCGCCTGGCGTCTAGCCAATAAACCTACCAGACGTTCTCCGGTCTTTGATATGGCGACGACGGACGGAGTGGTTCGAGCGCCTTCCGAATTTTCCACAATTTTTGGATTGCCAAGCTCCATCACGGCTACAGCGGAGTTTGTGGTTCCTAGATCTATTCCAATGATTTTAGACATAAAATACGTTGTTAAATATTAACTTTTAACGTTTAAGCGACGAATATTATAATCGATTTTAAGCCCCAAGGCAAGCCCTAGATTCCTAAAAATCGCTATATTGGGCAGTAAGCCAGACTTAAGTTTTTTGGCCTATTCGAACCTTCGCCGGCCTGACTACCTTGCCATGAAGCGTATATCCAGCCTGGAGCACTTCAAGCACGAGATGGTCCTTACTTTCGTCTTCCGTCTCAATTGTTCCCACCGCCTCATGAAACTTGGGGTCAAATGGCTCATTTAAGGGCACAATCTTCCCCATGCCGTTAGTCTGCAAAACCGCCAGAAGTTGGTTTTGGATTGAGGTTACCCCGTCTTTCCATTGGGAATCTCCCGCTTCCGTGGCCTTTGCTATTGCCAAATCAAAACTATCAAGTATCGGGGTAATTTCTTTTACAAAATTTTCTACGGCGAATTTGGCAAACTCTTCTTTTTCTTTCTCGTCTCTTTTGCGCAAGTTTATAAAATCAGCTTTTGTGCGCTGAAGACCGGTCATGCTCTCCTGCTTTTCAGATTCGCATTTTTTGAGTTTCTCACGAAGTTTTTTTATAGTCTCTTGAGGATTCTTGTTCCAGCCAAAAGCGCCACTGTGTTCCAAAGTGTCTTCTTCAAACACCAAATCCTCTTCGGCTGAATCAGTTTGTTCTTTTTTTTCTTCTGGATTTCCCTTCTCTTCTTTCATATCGCAAATGTAACTAAAAAAGACAGAAATTACTCCTAACAATACAATCGTGGCGTAATCTGAAAGCTAAAAGCTGACCCAAACAACTTTTATTTTATAAAATTTGAACGGGCAGGCAGTTGACAGCTATCTTTTAGACCATTGCGGCGCTTTCCTTGCCTTCTTTAGGCCAAATTTACGGCGTTCTTTCATCTTTGGATTTCGTTTGAGATATCCCGCCTTTTTCAAAGTTTTTCTCTGACTTTCATCAATAATAACGAGCCCCCTAGAAATTCCGTGACGGATGGCCTCCGCTTGAGAGCTGATTCCGCCGCCCTTGACAGACACCGAAATATTAAAATGCTGGTTTTGTTTAGCTTTGCCTAAGGGCTCGTTGACGGTCTGCTTTAAAGTCGCCGTAGGGAAATAATCCTTGAGTTCCTTTTTGTTTATAACGATAGACAGCTTGGATGCTGGAGTAATTCTGACTCTTGCCACGGATGTCTTCCTTCTACCGACTGTTTCTATGTATTTGTGTTTGGTCTCTTCTTTCATATTCTATTTCGAAATTTTGAGGTTCTTTATCATTTTTGCCCGCAATTTATTTTTTGGAAGCATTCCATAAACCGTCTGCCTGATGATTTCGGCAATCCCCCGCCTCTCCAGCCGGTGCTTCATCGCTTCTTTTTTCAAACCACCAGGATAACCGGAATAACTTACGTATTGCTTCTGGTCTACCCTCTTTTCATTCAAATCTAGTGCGCCGGCATTTATCAGATGGACTTCCACTTCAGGAGCAATATTTCTGGCAAATCGGAGAGAATCTTTGCCAATTAGAAGACTCGCGGCCTGGCTTGCCACTCTTCCCAGTTTTTTGCCTTTTGCGTCTATGATCTTCATAAATTTTTCTTATGAGCGAAGCGAATTAGAAACAATTATGACCCAGCACTAATTTCGCCGATATACTATCACGCAACGCTGCGCCCGAATAGGGCTGGGCTATTCGCCCAAACGCGTTGCTGTTTTTAGCTGATACTTTGTTGTAATTTTTATTTTGTTCCATTTTGTCTTGCGAAATTAGTGCTGGGTTAAGAAAATCATAGTCTCCGTCAGCCGACGGATTCTTGATTTTCTAAACGAATTCTATGTGTGCCATAGGACTGGCGTCCCTTTTGCGATTTGGCATCCTTACTATTCTCGTATAGCCGCCTCGCCTATCTTTATACCTTACAGCAATATCCGAAACAAGCTTGTGAGTCGGATTTTTTCCGACATAGGCGATAAGCGTTCGGCGGCTGGCAAGAGTATTTTTCTTAGCATGGGACACAAGTCTTTCCGCAAATGGCCTGAGTTCCTTTGCCTTAGCTTGAGTAGTTTGAATTTTTCCCCTGTTTACCAAAGACACCGCAAGCGTCCGAAGCAGAGCTTTTCTCTGGTTTCTCTCTCTGCTTAATTTTCTGTTTTGATTGTGGTGTCGCATGATACGAAGATTACTTCAAGGTTATTCCATAGCCACCCAATGTGTCTTTAATTTCCTGAATCCCTTTTGCGCCCAAGCCATCTATTTCCAACAGATCTTTCTCCTTCTTGCGGGCAAGGCCGCCAACTGTTCTTATATTGGCGTTGGAAAGAGCATTGAAGGTTCTGGCGGAGAGTCCCATTGACTCAATTCTGGTTTTCAAAAACTCTGGATCTATTTCAGTCGGACTGACAGAATCTTCGCGCGTTTCAGCTACTCCTTCTTTGGTTGGAATCTCTTCCTCTTTGAAACCAATGATTGATTTAAGCTGGTTTATCATTATTTCTATGGATGATTCCAGTGCTTCTTTTGGACTGATGGTTCCGTCTGTCTCAATAAAAATCTTCAGTCTGTTGAAATCTGTCCTGTCGCCCACGCGCATATTTTCCACTTCGTAACTGGCGCGTCTTATCGGAGTAAAGATGGCATCAAGGGCAATTATGCCGATGTCAACGCGGTTTTTCTGAAGAGTGTCTCTGGAAACATAACCCATTCCTTTCTCGGCGGTCATCTCCATATTCAGTTCGGCATTCTTGTCGGTAATGCTGGCGATTACAAGTTCAGGATTTAGGACCTCAACCTGTCCCGGCAACTCAATATCTCCAGCAGTCACCTCCTTGGCGCCTTTCACTTTGAGCTTGAGAATTTGCGGCTCCTGCGTATAAACCTTCAATCTGATTTTTTTCAGATTAAGCATAATCGTTATGACATCCTCTTTTACGCCTGGAATTATGGAAAACTCGTGGTTTATGCCAGGAATTTTTACAGAAATTATGGCGGCGCCTGGCAGTGAAGACAGAATAATTCTCCTTAATGAGTTGCCCAAGGTATGACCGTACCCCGGATAAAGCCCGTCTATTTCATAAACGCCGGTAAAGTTGTCCTCTGACACTATTTTCGGCTTTGATGGTAAAACTATTGTTTGGTCTGTCATGTTAATTGTATTTATTAAAAAATTATCTGCTATAAAATTCCAAAATTGATCTCAAATCAAACATCAAATTAACTCCCTCCACCTTTGGCAAACTTTCAATCGTAGCCGTGTCGGCTTTCATATCAACCTTGATCCACGAGGGCTTCTCTACCTCGCTTAAGCGTGAATTGAGGTCGGCAAAGAGAGGCTTACCGGCACTGGCAACACGAATAGAAACGACATCTCCGACAACCAAATTGATTGAAGGTATGGTAACCCTTTTGCCGTTGACCAGTATGTGGCCGTGAGAGACCATTTGTCTTGCGGCCAGACGAGTTGGAGCAAAACCAATTTTACAGACAACATTGTCCAATCTGGTTTCAAGATAGCTAAACATCCGAGAAACTGCGTTTGTATCTTTTTTCGCTAGAGCTTGCCTGGCATACTTTGAAAACTGTCTTTCGGTCAAACAATACGTGAATCGGGCTTTTTGCTTCTCCAAAAGCTGAGAACCGAATTCCGAGGAAGCTCTTGAGAACTTCTTTCTCCCCTTATCTTTCCTCTGTTGGGAAAGGGTAAATTTCTGCGTTTGAGTTTTCTCAAACACCGGAGCACCCAACCTTCTAGCAATTTTATACTTTGGTCCGATTCTCATGATTTTTCTATACCCGTCTGGGCTTTTTGGCCTTGGGACCATTATGAGGAATGGGCGTGGCGTCTGTTATAGAAGTTATGTTTATTCCCTTTGAAACAAAGCCCCTGATGCCCGACTCTCTGCCCGAACCAACTCCCTTGACCACAACCCTGACTTCTTTCATACCCATTGATTGGGCCTTTGTTCCGACCAACTCTCCCACTTTAGCTGCGGCAAAAGGGGTGCCCTTTTTAGCGCCCTTAAATCCGAGAGAGCCGCTAGAAGACCAGCAAAGTGTTTGGCCTTTCTGGTCAGTCAGAACTATCTTGGTGTTGTTATAGGTTGACTCCACACACAAAATGCCGGCATCAACGCGTTTTTTTGAGATTGCACCCAGTGACTGGCCAGCTTGCCCTTCGGTCTCGTCTCCTTCTTTCTTTACTATCCTTTTTTTACCCATAATAATACAAACACCCTACCGTCCGCTTAAGCTAGGCGGTAATTTTAGTCAATATACCGAACCCTTAATTAATATCATCATCCCGCATAAAAGTAAAGTGCCATAAGGTTTTTAAAAAGCTTTATTTCTTCTCAGCAGCTCTTCGTCCCGTACCCATAGTCTTGCGAACGTTGCCTCTTCGCGTTCTTGAGTTGGTTTTCGTTCGCTGGCCCCTGACCGGAATTTGCTTGCCATGCCTGCTGCCTCTGTAAGATTTTATATCCTTTAGACGTTTGATATTAGAACTTACTTCACGCCTGAGGTCACCCTCTAGACGATAAGTTTCTATCGCTTTTCTAATGACGTTTTCTTGTTCAACCGACACATCCTTCGCTTTTAGGCCAAAGTCAACGCCGGCTTTTTTGAGAATTTCGTGAGCTCTTGAACGGCCAATACCAAAAATGGTTGTTAGGCCGATCTCCAATCTTTTGTTATCAGGTATAGTTATTCCCAAAAGTCTCATAAATTAAAAGATAGGGCTATCCCTGCCTTTGTTTGTGGCGGGGATTAGCTTTGCAAATCACAAAAACACGGCCTTTTCTTCTTACCGTTTGGCATTTCGCACATATTTTCTTCACTGAAGCTCTTACTTTCATCCCGTTAGAGATAAGGAATTTTTAGATTCCTGTTTTACTATGTAACAATCTATATTTCAAACACTAACATTATAATTCAACCCTGAATCCTCCTTCGAGACCAACTATCTCTAACGGGATTCATTCCAAATACAAGCCACTATCATACAGATTTGCCAGAACCTGTCAATAAGGCACTTAATGCAAATACCGCCCACTAAAGCCTTCTTACTATTCTTCCCTTGCCTCCGTACGGGTCAATTTCCACTTCAACTTTGTCTCCGACTAACACTCTGATTTTGTGCATTCTCATTTTGCCCGCAAGGTAAGCCATTGTTTCCTTTCCGTTGTCATCAAGAACCACCCTAAACAAGACATTTGGAAGTGCCTCGGTAACCACACCCTTTTCAACTTTATTTTTAGATAACTCTAGGCCTTGGGTCATTATTGCTGGCTCGCTTCGCCCGCTACTATTTCAACTTTAATATTTTTTTCTGATTTTGGGAACGTTCGCTTCCACATCGGCCGGACAAACGGCTGGACTTTGTCTATAGCCACATAGCTTGACAGTATTGCACTGATTTCTTTTTTCGGTTTACCAACCAGATCTCTTTTTATTGCATCCTCGTCAATATTTGCCACTAATATAATTTGCCCATTAATCTCGAATTCAAACGAGGTGGTAGTATCAACGCTAAAACTTTCTTTTTCTGAAATTATTATCGGCAAATTTTCAATATCAACTATGCGGACATCGCTAGCTGGAAAACTCGGAGCAAATTTGGAGGCCGCATAACTCGCCAGAAGCGACCTGTTAAAGACAATGACGTTCAGAGTGCCCTCTTCATTGACCTGGACCGAATCTTCTTTGACATCTGACTGCGGTATTGGTTTGAATTGGAAGAATAGCCCGTCTTTGACAATAACGTAGCTGTCCGGCAATTGGCTTTCTATTTCTTTTGCCAGGTTTTCTGTCAGAATTGAATGAATTTCACCTTGAGCTGTTGTCAAATCGTTTTCTGAAACAGTTTTCATTTTACCGACAAAGCCGCCTGCTATATCGGTTTTTGATCTGGCATACATCTTTTCAAAACGCGGATCACCCTTGAAACCCGGAATGGTAAAGTCTTTTAGGCCAACGTTGTATTTCTCGCCCGGTTCATCAGCAAAGACAGTGACTTCAATGCTCCCGGGAATCTTTTTGCCATCTTTAACCTGTTGCCCGGGTACGACTACAGACTCGTCAATGCGATAAATAAGGCCCTCCGGGGTCTCAAACCTGGTGTTTTTTATAAGTCTTTGACTATTTGCGTCATAGTCGTTATATACAACTATTCTGCCGCTCGCCTTTTGTTCCACATCTTTTTCACCTGTCGCTTTCACAGGAATACCATGCTGTTTGACAATCTTTATTACCTCAAAAGACACAGAATTGTCAGCCCCCTCCTTGTCGGCCAAAAGCAATTGGCCGATGGCTGAAACCGACTGTTCCTTGGGAGTTATTTTGACTGTGGCGCTTTCAAACAAGGACAGAATAGCGAAAATCACGATAATGACTGCTACGCCAATTGATATCCAAATAATTTTCTTGGACGGTTTGTGATCGTTGCGACTTTTGTATTGGTCGTAGGTTTCAATCTCTGGCGGTTTTGGCGGCTCAGAGACTGTGGGTTCGTCTGATATCGGAATATCCGGGCGAATACTGCGGGGTGCTCTTCTGGGCACTGGAATACTTCTTATAGATCGCCTCTCCGGCGGAATAACGTCTTGTAAAATATTTTTTGGCATTATTTTAAAATCAAAACTAAAAATTCCTAAAAGTCATCAATATAGTACCAAGATAAAATCATTTGTAAAAGGGAAAATCAGCTTAAGAAGGAACCGTGTTTATTTATGAATATGGCGGACATAGCAATAAACGGATCCGAAATTCCTCCGGCGTGGAAACTGACAGCTTGTTTTATTATCGAATCACTCAAACCATAAACTCGAAAAATCCCGAACAGTTTGTTTAGCTCTGGACTATCTTTTATAAAATTCTCAAATAGCTTGGAGTACCCCGGCTCAACCGCCAGAAATATGACATTGGAAGAAATCTTTCCTTCAAAAACGTTGGAGAGCGAGTCGTGAACCGAAGAGAGCCAATCGCTCTTGAAACCCTCTATTGCCTGGTTGATGGCATTACTTGTCGTGGCATCAAGCCGATTTTCTTGATATGTTCTGAAGAATGACGATGCGATATCGTCAGAAGTACCCAAAGACTCCCCTATCTTTCTCTCAACAAAATTCCAGCCAAGTGGGAAGAAGGCCGATTTTTCAAGAGCACCGTGCTTGAGAAGCGAGATCTCCGTGTCTTTTGCCCCTATATCTATGAGCAGTGCATTATGTTCTTGGGGAAATAGTGCAATTATTGATTCAAAGAATACCAGTGGAAATGAATGGAACGATATGCCTTCCGTGTGCGAATGTTTCAAAACGATGTCCCGCGCATTTTTCAGAAGAGATTTCGGAGCTATGCTCATATAAATGGACACGTCCAGATCATTTGTCTTCTTCTGGATTGGATTCAGAGTATCGTAACCGTTGAGACGAACTCGCACCGGCTGTCTCTCTATCATAACTGCGCCCATGTTGAATCTGGACGTATTTCCCTTGGCCACTGTCTGTTCAAATTTCTTTTCTTCTTCGTCAAGAATTCTGTCAATAAGACCGCCACTGACTGTGAAAACTTCATCCTTTTTTATTCTGACTCTTCTATTTTCCGACGAATACCAGGGCAGACGCAGTACAAAGAGAACTTGATTGAACGCACCCTTAAAAACCCCTCGCAAAGAAGGCAGCTCTCTTGCGTTTTTTGCTATATCTACAATTGATTCATCAATAAACTGCTTCAGGACTTGTTCGTTTTCAACGCTGTTGTCAAAGGACAGATTCTTTCTGATTACTCGAAGGATTGTCGGCAACTTTTTGTCTTGAAGCAAAACCAAACCTGCGGCAACGCTTTTGCTTCCAATATCAAAGACGAGAACCTCTTTATTAACTTTTTTGAATAAGCTCATGCCGTTCCCCCATATTATACAGCAAAAGAATCTAGCTTAGCACCGCTTTTATTCGTCTAATGCCCGAAGCGACAGCTTCCTCTTTCACGATTTTAAAGACGCCAAGTTCTCTTGTATTTGACACGTGCGGACCGCCACAGAATTCTCTGCTGATAATCTCGCCGCCCTCATCTCCTATCAAATAAACTGAGACAATATCGGGATATTTTTTGCCAAATTCCATTTCCGCGCCAATTTTTTCAGCTTCGGCTTTAGGCATTTCTTTCCTTTCTACATTCAAACCTTTTTGGATGTTTTCATTTACTAATCTTTCCACTTCCACAAGTTCCTCCTCTGTAAGTTTCCTATCAAAAGAAAAATCCATTCTCAAGCGCTCCGGTGTAATATTACTGCCCCTCTGTTTAACTTGTGAACCAAGGACTTTCTGAAGCGCCGACAAAAGGAGGTGATGAGCAGTATGGAGCTTAATTGTAAGGTCAGAGTGGTCCGCCAATCCGCCTTTAAACATACCTGCAGATGCTGCACGCGATAATTCTTGATGTTTTTTAAACTGATCCTTAAAACCCTCAATATCAACTTCTATATCATTTTCCTTAGCGACCTCAATTGTCATTTCAAGTGGGAAACCAAAAACGGAGAAAAGAACAAATGCATCAAGACCTCTTATTTTCTTATCGGGGAATGACCCTTCTTTTATCATATTAATAATCGCATTTAATTCCCTTATACCTTTCACTAGAGCTCTTCTAAATTTGTCTTCCTCATTAGATATTTCATCAACAATTTGGTTATTAGATTTAGATATCTCTACATAAACACTTCCATATTTATTAATAACTGAAGTAATTATGGGTAGCAGGTCATTGATTCCCAACTTCTCAGCATACCTTATGGCTCTACGAAGCAATCTACGTAATATATACCCTCTATCAGTATTTGACGGCATAACTCCATCAGCAATCATAAAAATCGCAGTTCTTACATGGTCCGCCACTATTCTCTCCGCCCTCTCGTTCTGTGTGCCAGAGTTTTGTCTGATTGTGTTTACTATCGGCTCAAACAAATCCGTATCAAAAATACTTCTTTTCCCCTGTAAAACCATCGCTAATCTCTCTAGCCCTGCGCCCGTATCAACATTTCTATTTTTTAGCTTGCCGATTACTTTGCCGTCCTTCTTCTCATATTCCATAAATACATCGTTCCAGATCTCTACCACTTTTTGCTCTACATCGGCTTTAAGAAATTCTTCTTTTGGCATATCACCCAACCCTTCGGGAGTTATGTCATAAAACATTTCAGTATCCGGACCACATGGACCGTTGTCTCCAGCACTCCACCAGTTTGATTTTGACGGTAAAAAATAAATCCGTTTTTCCGAAATTCCTAAATTTTTCCAGATTTCAAATGAATCCATGTCCTTGGGAGCATCTTCGTTGCCCTCAAAAACAGTTACGTAGAGACGTCTTGGGTCAAGGCCGAATCCTTCCGCCTTTGAAGTCAGTAATTCATAGCTCCAAGCTATTGCTTCGTCCTTGAAATAGTCCCCCAGAGACCAGTTTCCAAGCATTTCAAAGAAAGTATCGTGGGTGTTGTCTCCAACCTCATCAATATCCTGCATTCTTACGCATTTTTGAACATTAACAAGCCGCCTTCCAAGAGGGTGAGACTGTCCCAAAAGATAAGGCACTAAGGGCTGCATGCCGGCCGTGGTGAAGAGGACTGATGGGTCGTTTTCGGGCACCAGAGAAGCCGAAGGGATTACCGCGTGTTCCCTGTTTTCAAAAAATTTTAAAAATCTATTTCTTATTTCTTCGGATTTCATCTTATATTGTGAATCGTCCGTTCTTGTATATTATCTTTGTTTTACCACTTGGAAGATAAGCCGTTACAGTTCTTGGAGTAGTAGAAATGATGTCGGTATGAACAGATGAATCATTATATCCCAACCTCTGCCACTCCTTTTTGGACATCTTACTGGGATCGCCTGCATAGCAGTCATGGTACGAGCTACCAAGGGCTAAGTGGGTATTACCGTGTGGCCCGCCTATGTTCTCATCATAAAGAGTTTCGGCCATAAATTTAGTAATTCTTGAAAACCGTCCGTCAGTAAGAGAATATTCACCGATTTTGTCCGCATTTGGAGTGGCAACCATTGCTTTTAAAACCTTTTCATTCTTTCTTGCCTTGCTTTTAACTACTTTTCCGTTTTTAAATTCTAACTCTATGCCTTCAATTAAATTGCCATACCTATACAGTGGCTGATTGAAACGAATCCAGCCATTGGTTCCACGCCAGTCCGGAGAAGTAAAAATCTCAAAGCTGGGTATGTTTCTTCCTGTACCTCCATTCCACGCACGTTTTTCGCCAATTTTTATCCAAAGATCGGCATCCCGCCCTTCTAAATGAATTCTTTCTATTTTGAGCGTATCCAGCTTGTTTTTTATTTTTTCAACTTGTGAGGAAATACGCCTCCACTCTGCAACTGGATTCGGCTTGTCAAGAAAACAGGCTTTTATAATCTGACTCCAATACTCCTTTTCGCTAAGACCTGCTTCTTTTGCCATAGCTTCAGTACCATACAAACCCAATGTCCAGGTGAATTTTCCTTTACTTTCCTTTTCTTCACGCCAGTCCATGACGGGTTTCCAAGCTTCGCCGCGCATCATTATTTTTTTCGGATTGACTCCTTTGAGAGAATATTTATCTGTCTCTGCAATAATATAGATTTGGTGATCTATCTGATCTATCAAACCTCTCATGAATTTGGATGGGAAAAAACTTATTTGCTTTTCAGTAGAATTTACATAAAATTCACGGTCAAAATTTACCCAAGACTCATTGTCTGGCATATATTGGCCTATTACATGCCCGCCTGTTTTGCGAATAGCCCTGATAATTTCTACATAAAGCGGCTTGGCTACTTCTGGAGCAACGACCCGCACCACATCTCCTTTTTTCATTCCTTTTCCACCAATACGGGCACCGCCACCTATAGCAAAATTTACAAACACATCAGCATATTTTTCTAAAATCCTTTTTGGGGGTATATACGGTTTTTTCATAAATTTCAATATAGCATATTTATGGCTCAAATCAGGGTTTTTATAACTCTGAAATCTTCTATAAGAATTGGCTTAAGTTGTTGGTTATAAATTGCAACCGCCGGATGATAAAGAGGCACAATTTTCAATCCTCCAGACGGAGTTTCAACATCAAAAATTCTTCCATGAAGCCTGCTTATCGGCTCACCGGCTTCGGCTACACCAAACTTGTTCAAAATATACGCCATTGAATAACGGCCGAGTGTTGCGACTACTTTTGGTTTTATTATTTCTATCTGTCGGTCAAGAAACGGCGCATAAATGGCAATTTCCTCCGGTAGCGGGTCGCGATTGCCGGGCGGGCGGTCTTTCACGATATTGGTAACATAAACTTCCGAGCGCGGTAGACTGACAGATCCCAGAAGCTCGTCTAGGATCTTGCCCGCCCGTCCACAAAAAGGTTTGCCAGTGCGAGCTTCATTTTCTCCCGGCGCTTCGCCGACAAACATTACTTTGGCATGATGACTTCCCTCGCCTATCACGGGAAAATATTTGTTTTTTGACCTGTAATCAAAAAGCGGAGACTCCATGAGGCCGAGAATCTCATCCTTGATTTCTTTCATCTTTTCCTTTCGTTCGTCTTTCTCCATCCCGTAACAAATAGGAAACGCTTAATTACTGATAATCTCAATCATAATATACCACCTTGTTTGTAATGGAAGCTGTTATAAAAAATTGGAGTATAAGCATTTCCGTTTCTTAAAATAAGCTAACCGGATAAATATAACCCGCGCAGATAATTCAAGAATTAACTCTAGGGCTAGCTCTTGAATTTGTTACGAGACAGGTTTATCCAAATAATGTGTCTTTAAACTCTTTCTTTAAATCTTCCGCGCTAGAAACCTTCTTTCCTATTTCGACATTACCCCGCGCATTTACATAACTGCAGTAGTCACAATCTTCAGCCGCTTCTGGAGTCTTGCCATCATCAAGACATTTCTTGATGTCTATTATAGTTTTTTCAACCCAATCGGTAGTACCTGTGTAAGGTATAAGCTTTACGTCAAATTCTAGCTTTCCATCGAATGCTTCTCTATCTGTTTGGCCATTTACATAGACAAAGTAGCCAGTAGAAGACACCTTGAATCCGTTTTTTATAAACAACCACTGATAAATTTCCATTTGGCGCTTATAATCATTTTGCCATTCAGCATCCAGATTTACCTCTTCATCTTTTGATGTAGCTTTATAATCGACAACAATAAGCTCTCCTTTCGGGTTCACCCATACGTCATCAATGCCTCCCGAAATGAGCATGCCTGTCGCAGGATGAAGGAATTTTATACCGCCTTTTAAAGCGTCCCTCCATTCGTCAATACTTGGGTGAGAATACGGGACCGCATCCAGTCCGTATTCTTCCATTAGCGGGTGCCTGCTTGCCGCAGCTCGGTGAATGTCAAATTCTTTTTTAAGAAGCTTATCTACGGCGCTATTTAATGTGAAGGGGTATCCTTTTGGTCGCGCCGTGCCTAAGACATTATCAATATAAAAGCAACGCTTACACTCTAAAAACAAGTCTATCTTTGATCGTGACAAGCGCCAGTTTTTCCCGCCGTAGTTCCAATTGGGATTTCGTTTTGGATTGTAATATTGAGACATTTTTACAGCAAATCTATTTCTTCAAATATCATCTTTTTCTCGTCTGGAGAAAATCCCAAAGACGAAAGGAGGTTACCGTCCTCTCTTAAGGTTTTGCAGAGAACCACGCCCTGCGATAAAAGAGTTTTCTTATGGTGTTCGCTAAGAGAAGACAGGCAGGTTATAGGGTGAAGCCCCGCGTCTTCAATCAAATCTTGTAAATTGCCCGCTTTGGGATAATTCCAACCGACAAGAATGAGGTCCTTGCATTCGCCATAATGTATCGCTGTGGTCGTAAATTTCGTATTAGTGACAAGCCAACCCTCGTCAATCTTTCTCTCTCCGCCGAAATCAAAGATGTTTTCCTGCAAATCTTCCATTCTGGCTTTTACATAGAGGGCGACTTTGAGATCCGTCTTTATGCCCAGTTCGTTATGGAATTTGACTTCAGCCGCCAGAAGCTTATTTTCGTTGTAAGCAATAACGTCAACCTCGTGCTCAACACAGCCGCCTAAAAGAATTTTGCCCGTCTCTGTTTTATATCCTTTTGCTTGAAAAATTTGCGCGACAAAATCTTCAAACGGAAAGCCCGACGGACCAAGCTCCATTATCGCTCGACGAAGAGAGTATCGCAGAGCCGCCTTCTTGTGTTTTTGATTGAGTAGAAAAAAGGAGTGTTTGTATATCTGCGATGTACTCATGCCATCTTTGAGCTCACCGATAATATGGTCGGTCAGCTCTTCGGCAATCTCTTCGGTAGCACCGGCGCGGAGCAGTGACCCCAGCAGTTTGGTTTTATCAAAAAGTTCCTGCTTGCCGTTGGCTTTTGTTATTAGCACCTGCTTTTCCTGATTCATAGACTCTAGTATAAATGCCAAAGCCAAAACCGTCTAATCATTCTAAAAATATTCGATTATTTCAGGCATTATTAGATTATTACTGATTAGTATTGAATAGTACTCATTGGTATAATAAAAACGCTATAGTGTCTTTATTATACCAATTGATACTCCCCCTTTTTTAATATTTTTCTATTTCAGCGTTTTGCAAAACACTAGTATAGGAAACTGTTTCTTCTTTATTCTTTATTCCTAATTCTCTAGTCAATTTATTATTCCCCCGCCGAGGCAAGTTTTGCCATCGTAAACAACCAGAGACTGTCCGGGGGTGATCCCTGTCATAGGTTTCAACAATTTTGCTTTTGTCATCTTTCCTGAAATTTCAATTTTTACGTTAAAAAGTTTTTGCCTGTATCTTCCCCGCGCTTTATATATTTTCCCCTTTTTCGGTGTCTCATTTATCCAGTTAACATCAGAGAGTTTGAATTCAGAAATTTGAGATTCTTTTGCACTTTCTGGATTCAAGTCTGATACTGTAATCGTGTTTTTGTTTATGTTTTTAGCTACAACATAAAGAGGTCTTGAGTTTGTTTTCTTATTATCAATTTCAAAACCATGTCTTTCGCCTATTGTGAAAAAAACCGCGCCGGGGTGAGCGCCAACGACTTTTCCAGACAAAGCAAGTACTTTTCCCTCTTTTGGCTTAATGTAGTGAGCCAGAAATTCTTTCATATCAACTTTGCCTAAGAAACAAAGCCCCTGACTGTCTTTTTTGTGCGCAGTGGGCAGGCCAAGCTTCTCGGCTAGTTTTCTCACATTTCTTTTTTCATATTTGCCGATTGGAAACAATATTTTACTTAACTGTCTCTGATTTAGCGCCCAGAGAAAATATGTCTGGTCTTTCTCGCTATCGCAAGAAACTTGTAACGTGTAGCGTGTATCCTGCAGCTTTTTGGTTGTTCCGTGCATGTTAACGTTATACGGTGCGCGCTGTACGATTCGTGCATAGTGCCCTGTCGCCACAAAATCTGCGCCCATTGAGAGCGCCTTTTTTAAGAAATGTCCGAACTTAATCTCTTTGTTACACATTACGTCAGGATTGGGTGTTCTGCCCTTTTTGTATTCGGCAATCATATAATCAACCACCTCTTTCTTATATTCCTTTTCCAAATCAAATGTCAGAAATGGAATATCAAGCGCCGCGCAAACGCGCATAGCGTCACGCCTGTCTTCTATCCAGTCGCATGGCAAAAATGAAGGATGCCAGGCTTTTATAAAAATGCCAGTTACTTCATATCCGGCCTTTTTAAGCAATGCGGCGGCAACAGAGGAATCAACGCCTCCTGATAAACCAACAAAAACCTTTGGTTTAGCTTTCAGTTTTAAGCTGTCATCTTCTAGCTTTTTTCTCACAGACATAAACTATTACATCTTGTCCCGTTAGAAGTAGCGAGAGCTCGAAGTGTTAAATTTCTAATGGGGTCACGCAAACGCAAAGATTAACATAAATTACGCAACAGAAAAAGTTGGAAAACACTATTTTCTAATTCGTACGAATTAGAAAATAGTGTTAGGTTAATTAGAAATTACTTCCTAAGATACCTTTCCCTATTTAGTTGATGCCCGTCAAAGTCTTTCGCGTAATAGATGTTTCCATCCAAATCGTGGAGAAAATACAAATAATCAGACTCTTGCGGTTCAATCGCCGCTTTCAATGAATCCAGTCCCGGACTGCTTATAGGCCCCGGTGGAAGGCCAGTATTGGTATAAGTGTTATAAGGAGAGTCAGTAGCCAAATCATTCCTAGTCAGGGAATAAGTGCCCTTGCCGTTCACATAGGCGAAGGATGCGTCCACCTGAAGTGCCATATCAATCTCTATTCGTTTCCAGAGAATTCCCGAAACAATTCGCCGCGATTCGGGGGTATTGGCTTCTTCCTCAACGATAGAGGCCATAATTAGAATTTCTTCCGGACTTTTGCCGGACTTATCAATCAAGGGTTTCAATTCTTCAAATTTGGACAGAAAATTATCTTCCATTCTTTTGGCAACAGTCATAGCGTCAATGTTTTGCGGAAAAAAGTAAGTATCGGGGAAAAGCATTCCTTCCTTGGCAATTGACAAAAATTCTTCCGGGTCAAACAGGTCAAACTGAGTTTCGAGAAGTTCGGCAATCTGAAAAATATTGAAGCCCTCGGGGATAGTCACCTTCTTCGCCGTTAGATTGAAATTGCCCTGCGTTAAGCGACGGCTTAGGGAGAAAACGTCGGCTGGTTGGTTGAAAAAATAGTCACCCGCCCTTATACTCCCGCTTCCGCCTGAAAGAACCACAGAAACTTTGAACCAAAACACCGACCGCACCAGCTTCTCTCCTTCAAGCTGGCTGGCGACGGCGGAGAGAGAATCTCCGTCTTTAATCTGAAGTATCGTATGGGCCGGGAAAAGTCGCGGGGGCGACCAGAACAGGGCATTGAAAATTCCAAGCAAGACCAGAATGGCAAAGCTGCCGGCTATTTGCTTCTCTTTCTTTGTTATTTTTCTCCAATATGAAAACCCAGTGTTTATATTCATTATTCCGAAAGCTAAACCGGCAGATTTGGCGGCGGTTCCGCCTTTTTGGAAACAAGGCGGGAGAAAGTCGGGGTTGAAGAGACAAGTCCCGGAAAGTGGAAAATCGTAGCTAATTCTTCAGTCGTCAAAATAAAACGTTTAGTATGAAAATTTCTATAAGGCGGATGGAAAAACGAACGGCGTTTGTAAGCGTCAAGCATTTTTCTTTCATTGGCT
>Ga0209541_10007362_pt1 | contig 18541 bp, 25 predicted proteins | sample RifCSPlowO2_01_FD_184027 | JGI IMG/M metagenome (GOLD analysis project Ga0209541, IMG submission 184027) | Groundwater microbial communities from Rifle, Colorado - Rifle CSP2_plank lowO2_0.1 (SPAdes) (version 2) | ecosystem: Environmental > Aquatic > Deep subsurface > Groundwater | place... | reverse complement strand
TTTGAAAAAAAAAAAAAAAAAAAAGCTTTATCTCAACTATAATTGAGGATTTGATCACAAGAAGAATGAGGATAAAGGAAATAATCAAAAAAGAAAAAAATATTTTTTTAGAGGCAAGATCAGAATCATTAAAGATTCTGGCAAACGCTTCCTACGGATATTTTGCTTTTTTTGCAGCGAGATGGTATTCAATAGAATGCGCAAGAAGCATAACAGATTACGGAAGATATTATATACAGAAAGTGATTAAATCAGCCCAGGAAAATGGGTTTAATGTTATCTATTCTGACACAGATTCTGTATTCTTCACATTAGGCGTTGAACAAAAAAAAGAAGAGAGGGAAAAAAAAAAAGAGCAGGCAATAAAATTCGCAGATGCAATCAATGCCGAGCTTCCTGGATTAATGGAGCTGGAATATGATGGATTCTATCCAAGAGGGATATTTGTATTTGCAAAAATCGGCCAGTATGGAGCAAAAAAACGTTACGCATTAGTTAATGAAGAAAATAACTTAAAGATTGTCGGATTTGAGACTATAAGGAGGAATGTTTCATTTATTGCAAAAGACACCCAAGAGAGGGTATTAAATATTATCTTAAAAGAAAACAACAAAGAAAAAGCAGTTAAATATGTTAGGGAGATAATACAGAAATTAAGAGAGAAAAAAGTTCCAAAGGATAAGGTAACTATCTACACCCAGCTGCAGAAGGGAATCACAGATTATGATCAGGTCGGGCCTCATGTTGCAGTAGCAAGGATAATGCAGCAAAAAGGAATAGATGTTGATGCAGGAACATTGATTAAATATATTGTTGTCCAGGGCAATGAAATTGTCAGCAAGAGAAGCAGGATTCCAGAAGATGTTGATGAAGGAGAGTATGATCCTGAATACTATATCAATAATCAGGTTATTCCCTCTATTGAGAGGATATTTAATGTTATAGGCATTAATAAAGAGGAATTGACAGAAGACAAGGATCAGAGCAAGCTTGGAAGTTTCTTTTGAAATCAAAGATTTTAAATAATAATATATCTCTATATTTATTATGAAGCAGGTAATATTAGTAAGGAATGATTTGAAGATGCCAAAAGGCAAGGTGTCTACACAAGTAGCTCATGCTTCTGTCAGCGCTTTATTAAAATCAGACAAAGACGACATTAAAGAATGGAAGCAGCAGGGAATGAAAAAAGTTGTTCTTAAGGTAAAAGACAAGGAAGAATTAATGAAATTTAAAAGAGAATGCGAGGATAGTGACCTTGTTACAGCTTTAATTGAAGATGCAGGAAAAACATTCTTTAAAGAGCCAGAAATAACCTGTCTTGGAATAGGCCCTGACAAGGAAGAAAAAATAAACAGGGTAACCGGAAAATTAAAGATGCTATAATAAGATTTAAATATATAATCTTCAATTAAATAAATATAATATGGTAAAAAAAAAAAAAGAGGAAAAAAAAGTAACAACCAAGAGAAATGTAGTTCTAATATCTTTAATTATTCTTATTATTGTATTATTTATTTATTTAATTAATTTAGAAAAGCCTAAAGGTAAATTAGAAACAGAATCCCCTTCTCAGATTACTACTCCTGAAATACTAATCACAACAACAATACAAAAAACAAAACCAACAAAATTTATCTCTGATTTAAAATGCGTTGACAGCTATATAACAATGACATTTACTAATATACTGAAAGAAAAAAAAGAAATAAGTGATTTTAGCTTTTTTGTAGCTGGAAAAGTTAACAGAAATCCTGACTGCGAGTTAACAGAACTTGAGCCGGGGGAAAGCACTTTCTGCAAGAATCTTAATGCTGGAGTAAAATTCAGGAAAAAAGTGGAGATAGCCATAGGCTATCCTGTTCATTATGAAAAAGCAGTTGTTGACTGCAGCAATAGCAAGATCACTGGAAATATCATAAGTGATATCAAGGAATTATTTATTAAGTTGTTTGGGATTTAAAACAAAACAAAACAAAAAAAAAAAAAAAAGAACTAATCCTTCTTAAACCTTGAGACATTCAAATATTCATCTTTCTTCAATAATGCCAGGGCCGCATTACTTCCTATTATCTCTACTTTAACTATCTTGTCTGGATTATGGAGGTCTATATTTGACCTGTTGATAGGCTCTGTTAACTTGATTATTAAATCCCTTTCATGCATCTTTGTCTTTCTTTTGCCAAGATCCATCTTCCATTTTTCATCTTTCTTTATATTTTTGGCTAGGATCTTTATTGAGTTCTGCATTGTTTTGACATCTGCCTTGCTCCATTTGTCCACTGGAATCCATTTAAATGTTTTATTGAACTTAGCAGGCTTTTTCTTAGCTATCATCAATAGTTTTTTAACAGCATTCTTTGCATTACTGACTCTTACTGACATTAATCCGTTAATATTGCTTTTAATATCCTTCCCAGGGAATTTTATCTCTTTTAACAGCTCTTCAACCTCTTTTTTCGCGCTGCTCATCCTGGAAGGGTCGCATGTTACAAGAAGATTTGCTTTCATTTTCCACCACCATTTCTGCTTCTGGAATTTAATCTATATATATTTTTTGGTTGATTTACAACAGAATAAATAAGTTTAGCTTCATCAGGCATGTTAGATCCCTTTAGTTCTTCTGCAATACTTCCTTTTATTTTATTTTCTTCAACAAGCTCTGAAATATACTCTTTTATAGAATCTGTACTACCTCCAATATAAGCACCAATCTGCCAATAGGTTAATGCTCCTTTATCCCTGAGTAAATACATAATCTTTTCAGATATATTCATTGAAGAATATGGAAAATGTGCCTGTATTGACGGCCCTGGCAATATATCTTTAAATTTTTTTAATAAACTTTCAATGGATATAATCATAATCAATATCTCAGGATAAAGATATATAAAGATTTATATTATTTGATATATAATAAACTTTTTAAATCAGTTCTAATTAGATTTTAGCATGGGCCCATAGCTCAGCCTGGTTAGATAACCCAGAAAGAGCGATTGCCTCTTATTTCAAAGCGAAGCTTTGTAATCCTTCAAACGCTTCGCGTTAGAAGTAAGCAATAGGTCGCGAGTTCAAATCTCGTTGGGCCCGCTATATTTTTAAATAGAATTTGATTATTCCGGAATATATACCATGGAAAGACTTTTTGAACTATTAAGCAAACATCGTGATGATATTTTGAAATATAATATTCATGAATTATATGATGACTCTTTAAATTTGTTCAGATCAGGAATAACCCATATAGATGATGACTTATTCAGGTTTATTGAGAAATGGGATAGTTTGTTAGTTGGAATTTCAGATAGGGAAGATATAACTGGAAGGATTTTTCAGTTTCATCAACAAATTGGATTATCGCTTGATACCTTTGTTTTTTCTTATATAGTGTCACAAACTTCAGAAAAATATCAAAATATTGTTAGTACATTATTGGGTGTTGGCCTTGAGCTTGTTGAACAATCCAAAGGGGTATATCCTGATAAATCAAAATATTCAGATAGATGCAAGGAAATTACATCTGGTTTATCAAATGATGGATTAAATGAAATGGTAGTATTGATTGAGAATAAATATAACGAGTTCTTTCAAGTTTTCGGTAGAGATTATCAGGAAGCTAGAAGCCATGGTGATGAAACCGATTTAATGAATAAGTGGATTAAAATGGAAAGGGAAGGAAATCCTCCATCAGAAGAAGAACGTGAGAGAGATATAACAAAACTCCATGAAGCATACAGGGGAGAAGATAGGCATAATAAATATAAGTTAATTAGTAAAGTTCGAGGAGTTCCTTATGGTCATATTAAAGATACATTATGCGAGATTCTTAAAAATTATTCTTAACATATATTTAATTTTCAAAATTAGTCTCTTTATAGTTTAATTAAACCCTACTTCTCAAAAATTTTATGAGATATATACTTCCTTTTTAATTATATCCTTTAAAATAATAAATCTTAAATAATAACAATTCTGGTTATATTGTATGGTTAATATCATTGCATATGGTGCAATGCTTAATAAGGAATCATTAGCCAAAACAATTAAATCAAGGGAATTTAAGGAAGTTTTGGTTAAAGGTTACAGCAGGATATTCAATCAAAGGGCAGCAAAGCTGCATTTATATAATGCAGACCCTAAGCAGAACAGAGTAGCTATAGCTAATGTTATTCCCAATGAAGATAGATATTTTAATGCAGTAATGTTTGAAGTGGATGATTATGAATTTGAAAAGCTGAAGATAAGGGAAAAATCATGCCATACAAAAAAAATTACAGCTGAATTAAAAAATGGAGAAAGAGCAGAAGCAATAATGTTCATTGGAAACAAGATTTATGAAGGAAATGAGATGCAGAGCAATGACTATCTTCCTATTGAGCTGTATCTTAAAAGATGCAGAAACGGCGCTTATGCAGTCAGCGAAGAATTCGGCAATAAATGGGATGAAACCACTTATTTGGGAGATGGAAGGACTGTTAAAAAATACTTAGAAGATAATAATTAAAAACAAAACAAAACAAAAAAACAAAAAAACATTTGCACAAAATTTATATAATCAATCTTATAAATAATCAGATTATGAAAGTAATTTTAGTTGATGCGGTTGATACATTTGTGATTGGGGGTAAGGGTATTTTTGAAGAAATGCATATTTTACTTGAGAAATATCCAAATAGAAAAATAATTTTAACCAATGCAAATGATGAACAAATGATACAATTTGGTCTAACAAATATTCCCTATAAAATTTTTACTTTGAAACACAATCCAGACAAGACCAACCCAAAATACTTTCAAATTATGCTTAAGCACTTTAATCTACATGCGAAAGATGTGATTTATTTCGAGCACAACAAAGATGCAGTAGCAAGTGCACAATCTGTAGGTATTGTCTCTTTCCATTATGATGCGAATAAAAAAGATTTGGTTGGATTGAAAAAATTTATCGATAAAAATGCAGGCAACAATACAAATGCAAAGGCAAGAAGAAAATAAGAAAGCATTATTTATAATTGCTCCGGCTAATTTTAAGGATGAGGAATATTATATTCCAAAAGAAATTCTGGAAAATAATAATATAGAAGTAATAACTGCTTCTCTTAAAAGCGAGGCTATAAGTGTTAAGGGAAGAACACAAAGAGTTGATTTATTGCTGGATTCAGCAACAGCAGATTATGATGCAATTGTGTTTATCGGAGGCCAAGGGGCAAAATTCTATTTTAATAACAAAAAAGCGCATGAATTGGCTTATGATTTTTATAAACAAAACAAGATAGTAGCTGCAATCTGCATAGCTCCTGTTATACTGGCAAAAGCAAAAGTATTAACAGGAAAAAAAAGCACTGTATTCCCATCTGGAAAAGATGAATTAACAGAAAATGGAGCTTACTATATTCCAAAATCTGTTGTGATAGATGGAAACATCATAACAGCAGACGGTCCTGATGCAGCAGGAGAATTTGGAGAGAAGTTAGCTGAGATGCTGGAATAATAATCTTTATAAACCAAGGTTTATTCCCAGTAATATGGGTTATTACACTAACTTAATTATAGAAAATACAGGGAATCTATTTAGAGCAGTTTCTGATGCAGTTAAACAAAATCCTGCTATTGTTTATGGAATATCAATTGAAAAGATTATTAAGAATGAATCAAGGAGAGCATTCTCAACTCTTAATGATGAGGTTGATAGATTTTACGATGGGCAAGATCATAATAAAGGTTATACTCCATGGAGTAATTTTAATCCAATGATTGACAGCAAAAACAGAAGACATACTCAAATATATCAAGGCGGTAACATAAGAAGAAGCTATAAATTAAACACAATAAGAGCTATGAAAAAGCCCGATAAAAATCCAATATCAATAGGAAAATATGACAAAAGATTGGGAGAATGGAGATCACCAACAAAACCAACCCCTTTTGTTAAACACAGCTTGGCTTTAAGAGATTAGCATTAATTTTTTCTTTCTCTTTCCCTTTGTTGCGATCTTAATCACATGCTCACGAACATCTCTTTAATCTTTAGTTTTTAACAAATAGAAAAATATTTATACTATCCAAATCCTAGTTTTCTTATGAAATCCGAACTAGAAATTAATCAAAAACTTGATAAGATTGAAGAAGAACTTAATAATCTGAAAGCAGTTATATTTGATATAATTCAAAAACCTAAAAAAAATATTAAATTAAAAGGTTTGCTTAAAGGAATTTCAATAAGCGAAAAAGATATTAAAGAAGCAAAAAAAATCAATGTTTAAGATTGGTGCATGAATGTTTGTTTCTGACACACAGAGTCTAATTTGGCATCTCACAGAGGATTCTAAATTAGGAAAGAATGCGTTAAAGGTTTTTGAAGATGCAGATTCTGGAAAAGAAATAATAATTATTCCAACAATCGTATTAGCAGAACTGCTTCATATTTGCGAGAAAAAGAAGATTAATTTTAGATTTGATTATGTCTTAGAAAAACTAAAAGATAGTTCAAATTATGTTGTTTATAACTTAGATTTCCAGGTGATATTAAAAATTAAAAAAATTAAGAATTCTGATCTGCATGATAGGATAATAATTGCAACTGCTTTAATAACCAAATCTAAACTAATTACAAAAGATAATGTTATAAAAAGATTAGATTATGTTCAAACATTGTGGTAATATTTGATTTTCTTTTTTTTTTTTCCCTTCTTTCTTTTATTAACAAAATTTATATATAAATATAAAATATAAAATATTATGAATAAAACAGAGTCTTTATTCTGGGCAGATCAGATAGCAAGAAAAGTTATTAATGAAAAAGGAAATAAAAAGAGATACACAATAGCTTCAGGCATTACACCTTCTGGAACAGTCCATATCGGAAATTTTAGGGAGATTATAACAAGCGATCTTGTTGTAAGGGCTTTGAAAGATTTAGGCAAGGAAGTCCGCTTTATCTATTCCTGGGATGATTATGATGTTTTTAGGAAAGTTCCTGCGAATATGCCTAAAAAAGAGATACTGGAAAAGCATCTGAGAGAGCCTATAACTATTGTGCCAGACACATTTGACTGTCATAAATCTTTTGCAGAGCATAATAAATTGATTGTTGAGAAAACCATTCCCTTGCTTGGAATCAATCCTGAATTTATCTCCCAGATAAAGATGTATAAATCATGCAAGTATGCAGAGGGCATTAGAAAAGCGCTTGAAAATGCAAAGATAATCAAGCAGATTCTTGATCAATACAGAAAACAGCCTTTGGATGATAAATGGCTGCCTGTTTCAATATTCTGTGAAAAGTGCAGCAAAGATACAATAAAAAAAATTGAATACATGGGAGAATATAAATTAAGATATGAATGCGCCTGCGGCTTTAAGGATGAGTTTGATTTCAGGAAAAAAGGGATTGTAAAGTTAAAATGGCGAGTTGACTGGCCTATGCGCTGGGAATATGAAAAAGTAGATTTTGAGCCAGCTGGAAAAGATCATTATGCAGCAGGAGGCGCAAGAATAACTGGCAGGGAAATTGCCAAATTAGTTTATAATTATGACTCTCCTGCTGATTTGATTTATGAATGGATTAAAATCAAAGGCGGAAAGCAGCTGCATTCATCAACAGGAAATGTAATAACGTTGAATGATGCTCTTGAAATTTATGAGCCGTCAGTTATAAGATACTTGTTCGCAGGCTCAAGGCCAAATACAGAATTTGCAATTTCCTTTGACTTGGATGTTCTAAAGATTTATGAGGATTTTGACAAGACAGAAAGAATCTATTACAAAAAAGAAAAAACCGAAAATAAAAAGGAAATGCAGCAGCAAAAAAGAATCTATGAAATGAGCTGCATTAATATCAGCAAAAAGATGCCATTACAGGCAGGATTCAGGCATTTAACTACACTAATACAAACCTATAATGACTTTAATAAGATCAAAGAATATTATAAATTAAAGAGCAAATCAGATATTGAAAAATTGAAATTAAGATTTAACTGCGCTAAAAACTGGCTTGAAAAATATGCTCCTGAAGACTTTAAATTCCAGCTTCAGGAATCCATGCCAAAACTGAAATTAACAGAAAAACAAAAGCAAGCGCTGCATGAAATTGCTAAAATCTTAAATAAAAAGATTGATGAAAAAAAACTTTATGAAGATTTCTACAATATAAGCAAAAATCTTGAGATAACTCCAAAGGAATTGTTTGAAGCAGGTTATAAAATATTATTAAACAAAGACAAAGGGCCTAAGTTAGCTGGATTTATCTTAATCATAGGCAGGGAAAAAGTAAAGAAGATTTTTGAGAAAGTTTGATTATTATTATTATTTTTAGATTAAGAATTCTCTTCTCCTAATAAAGCCGCCTTGCCTAATCTAACGCTTTTGATAATAACTCTTTGATTTCCACTCTATGAACTGGAAATGGTCCAACCTTCCCAAATTCAATACCGGCGCTATCACTATAATGAAAGCTAAAAGAGTTATTGTGATAAAAAGAAACAGGGACAATTCCCGGTTTAGATAATCCTGTAACTTCAAATACTGCTTTTGCAGATGAATCCTCTGTTCCTTGTTGCACTGTTTTATCTAATTCTATAGCATTACTTGGGTTTAATAGAGTAGCAGCTAAAAAATCTTTTGGATAATTTCTGGACCACTCTGCTAAGGTTGTATTTTCTCTACAGGCATCTTCTAAGGAAACAGGCACAACAATTCCAAGATATCTGCTGTCAGCCTGCAGAATATCATCTGAACCTTTTCTGTAAGTGCCGTCATCATTTATAGCAGCTTGATGAATCCAGTATCTCATATTCTTTTCTTCTACATCCTGACGCACAGTAGATGACAATTCGTTTATATTTCCATAGTTATCAGTAGGAGTCTCCCCAACCAATCGGGCATGCAAGATTACAGGAAGAGAAGGTATTATAGAGCCATCATTTAACTTATTAATGGCTGTTAATGCATCTTCCAATCCAGAAAAATAATATTCTCTTATGTTTAGGTTTGTGTCCAAGCTCGAAATATAATTAATTCCATTAATTCTTTTTTCATCAGTTAACCAACAAACTCCAATTGCACCTTTTAATTTTTTTATAACTTCCACATCTCCGATTATCTCCCGGGGCAATTCAGGATTTATCCAAATAAAACCTTTCATTTTGTTCACACCAAAGAGGGAAAATGAAACTCAATATTTAAATCTTTCACTAATATTGTCTGCCCAACTCTAATAAAAATAATTATAGCAAAAATTTATTTTAATGAATAAACAACACTCCATTTTTTTATCCATGATAAATTCTTGTGATAATGATAATGCTCAAATATATCCAGGGAAATATGGATTAGATTAGAAATTAAAATAATCAGTATTATTTCATTAATAAAACTAAATAATAATAATATAATATTAAATTCAGGTGAATGGAATACATATAATCCTGGCTGCATTTTGTTTCTATATTCTTTTCCTATCACAATCCAATTTTTAGGATTTATTTCCTTATACTTAAATATAAAAAATAATAAATGATCAATATCAATAGCAGCTCCAGCAATGATAAAAATTATCAGCAGTTTCCAATCCCACTGAAAAGAATACTTCAACAATGCTCCAGCTATCATATTAACAATAATATGAGCAAAGATATTCATAATCTCTCAAAACTTATCATCTTAATAAAATTTTCGCAGTCAAAACAAAAAACAAAAAAAAAAACTAAATCATAACCTTTATAAAATATTTATCCTTTCATTTTCTTGTTATGGAAGATAAGATAGTCATAGGCTTGACAGAACATCTAATATTTTTAATCGGAAATAAAAGGCGGGCAGTAGAAGCTAAAGTAGATACAGGCGCAACTAAGAGCTCTATTGACGTTAAATTGGCCAATGAACTTAAATTAGGTCCTATTTTGGACAACAAAATAATCAAGTCAGCGCACGGCATCAGAAGAAGGCCGATAATAGCTGCTGATGTAGAATTATCTGGAAAAAAGCTTTATAAAATCCAATTCACTATAGCAGACAGGAATTATATGCAGTATCCTGTCCTTATAGGTCAGAATATTTTGAAAAAAGGATTTTTGATTGATATAACAAAATGAAACTAAAAGCAGCAATAATCAGCTTAGGAAGCACAAGCAGCAAATGGATAGCTAAAGCCATGAAAAAATATTTTGATGAAGTAGACGAATATGATATAAGGGATATAGAAGTTAATCTTGGAAAAAAACCAGAAGTTCTGCATAAGGGAAAGATAATTCCAGAGTATGATTGTGTATATGCAAAAGGATCTTTCCGCTATAATCCATTGTTAAGGGCGATAACCACCATTATCTACAACAAATCCTATATGCCTATTGCAGCTACTGCATTTACCATAGGCCAGGATAAGTTATTGACCCAGCTGAAATTAGATCAGAATAATATCCCTATGCCTAAAACTTATCTTGCCTCTACCCCAAAATCAGCCAGAAATATCCTAAAAAAAATAAATTATCCGATAATAATGAAATTTCCAGAAGGAACCCAGGGCAAAGGAGTTATGTATGCTGATTCTTTTGCTTCAGCATCCTCATTATTAGATGCATTGACAGCATTAAAACAGCCTTTCTTGATTCAGGAATATGTAGAGACAGGGGGGGTAGATATCAGAGCATTTGTGATTGGCGATGAAGTGATTGCTATGAAAAGAAAAGCAGAAAAAGGAGAGGAAAGGGCTAATATCCATGCAGGGGGAGAAGGTATTCCTGTATTATTGGATTATGAGCAAAAAAAGATTGCAGTTAATGCAGCAAAAACAATAGGAGCAGAGATATGCGGTGTTGATATACTGGAATCGATTAAAGGGCCTCTTGTAATAGAGGTTAATCTCTCTCCAGGGTTGCAGGGAATAACAGCAGCGACAAATATTGATATTGCAGACAAGATTGCCAGGCTTCTTTATGAAAAAACAAGCTCAATAAAAAAAAGCGAAAAAGATAAAGGGGCCACAGAAATAATGAAGGTAATAACAGAAGATAATGAAATAGAAAAGGAAATCATAACAAATCTTGTCTTTAGAGGAGAAAAAATACTGCTGCCTGAGCTTGCATCAAAGATTTCTAAAATAAAAGAAGAAGATGAAGTCTGCCTAAAGCTGAAAAAAGGAAAGATTGTTATTGAAAAAAGCTAATGTTTAAAAAGTGAAGATTTTTCTTTTCTTAAGAATATGGCTAAGATATACGTAACTGATTTAGAAAAAATACTAGATATTCTTCCAGAACCAGCGTATGTTAAATTAAAATTATATAATTTTGATCATTCTGGAATTAGTGAACAAGCTAAAGAAATAGTTTCAAATATAGAAATAATAGGAAATGATTTAATCTTTGATTTAAAAAATCCAAAAAAAGAAACAATTTTAGAGATTTATAGAAAATCAGATAACACAAATGGAAATGAGATAATAGATGCTGCACAAAAAGGAAAATTATTACCCCAAAAAATTTGCTTACGTGAAATTTCATGGGTAATAGGCGAATGGAATGGTTGCATTGATATTAAATTAACACCTACAAACTTAAATATAAAATATAGAACTGATGAAGAACCGCCTTTGGTTTCTAAATTAAAAAAAGAGTTATCCATAAGAACTGAAACTGAGGTTAATGGATATTTCTTATCATAAACTTTTAATATAGTTATAATTTCTTTGATTACTATGAACTCAGCTCTTTTGTTTTCAGGAGGAAAAGATTCCTGCTACGCTTTATTCAAAGCAAAAAAGAATGATGAAATTAAATGCCTGATATCTCTAAAATCAGAAAATGATTCTTATATGTTTCATTATCCCAATATTGACCTTGTAAAAATACAGGCTAAATTATTGGATATTCCTTTAATTTTTAAAAGAACAAACAACAAAAATGAATTGAAGGATTTAAAAAAAATGCTGGAATTGGCAAAAAAAAAATATCAGATTAAAGCAGTCTACTCAGGAGCATTGGCATCTAATTATCAAAGAGAAAAAATCAAAAAAATATGCGATGATCTTAATCTAAAATCAATTAATCCATTGTGGAATATTAATCCTGTAAAATATCTTAATGAATTGATTAAGAATAAGTTTAAGATAATAATAACTGGAATTGCAGCAGATGGCTTGACAAAAGAGATTCTAGGCAAGGAAATAAATAAAGAAATGATTGATAAATTGATAAAGATAAATGAAAAAAATAAAATGAATATACATTTAGAAGGTGGTGAGGGAGAAACCTTTGTCATAGATTGTCCTATTTTCAATAAAAAAATAAAGATAGATAAGGCAGAAATTAAAATGGAAAATGAGTGTACTGGTAGGTATGATATAAAGAAAATATCTTTGATTAAAAAATGATTTTATAATATCCCCTACTTATTTTTTTGATTAATCCTTGCTTAGAGAATCTTTGTAAATAACAACGTGGGCTTTTATATCCTATTTTTTTCATTTCTTTTACGAATGCTTTGCTATAGAAAAATTTGTCTTTTTGTATTTTATTTATTATCTTTAAATTATAATATTTTGGTCTACGTGTTTTTATCTTCATCATCTCTGTACATATTCCATTTTTTTTCTTAGAGATAAATCCAATTTCTTTAATAAATTTATTAATGTTATGAGCATAGATAAATAAAACCCATCTAGCAGTTATTTTACCCGCTCTTAAATCTGTTTTATTTTTTCTTATTGCTTCTAATTGCAGTTTAGTATCAATATCAAAATGTTTTTTAAGTAGAATTTGTTCACCTAATAATATTTTTGGAGGATGCTCTTTTATTTTTTCAAATAATTTAGGATATTTTACTTTTATAGCATTTACATATATTCTCTTTTTTAAAGTAAATTTTTCATTTGAAATAAAAGAACTTATATCAGTATATCTTGAAAGTTTTATATATCTTTTACATTTACTTTTATTAAGAATAGGGCTTCCTTCAGCTTCAAATGCTACTTTTAAATACTCTCTGGCTAATTCCCTATTTTTTAGTATTGTTAAGGGTATGTGTTCGGGAAATGGTATAATGTGCCTAATAATAGCAGGAGCCCTAGACCTTAAAAATTGTTTATTGTAATCAATTCTAATTAGATTTGCCGCTTCTTCTGAAATAAGATTTTTAATACAATTTCTAAAAAGATCATGAAATTCTTTTTCAGGAACATTTAGGCTAAATTCTGTTTTATATGAACCTTCAGAAATCATTAAAGCATATAACGTAGAATATACTTTATTTTTTAGCATTATTGGTAATTTTATTTTGAACCATTTATTCCCAGTCATACTTCTTTTTATACCAATAATATTTTTTGCAACCTTCTTATCTTTTTTAACTAGTTTTAGTCTTCTTATTGTAATAAAGTTTCCAAATTTTTTAATTTCATCAGGAAAGATATCTAATTTTAATTTTATAGAATCAGGAATATCTTGCCAGTTTATTTTATCTAGTTTAGGGCTATCTCTTATATATTCTTTAATACTTAAATTAAAATTTTTAAACATTTTGAATCACCAATCTTTTATAAGTGAGATTATCTTAATTGATTTTAGTTTTTAAACGAAATTATTATTTGATAATCAAACAATTAATTAAAGTGATTTAAAATGTTATAATTTAAATATTTAACTATTATTATATTCAGCAGGAGAATATGAGACATTAACTCTTAATTGCCCTTTGTTCAAAGAAGAATTAAAGATCAAAGATTATAAAATAAAAATGGAAAATGAATATACCGGAAGGATTTTAATAAATCTTGAACAAAGCTAAAAATATCTCCATTATGATCAGCAAGACAATAGTCGCCTCTAAAATAATATTATATGATTCAGACATTCTCTGGGAAACCATATCATACATCTCTTTTAAAAGATTTAATTTTGCCTCGACATTACTTCTCCATTTTTCAATGTACATCTTCCTGCTTGCAATATTATAGAGCCTTGCGCTGTACCAGTCGCCGTAAAGCTTGATTATATTTTCAATTGAGTCTAATTCAAGCAGCGACTTTGACCTTAATTTGACAATATCTTTGATATAATAGTTCAGCTTAAAAATCTTTAATTTTCCAAAATCAATAAGCTTCTTTATCCTTGCAATCTCTTCCTGAAGCTTGTTGTCCAATATTCTTAAATTTAACAACTGGATGTTTGCCATCTCAATCAATGAAATTATCTCATTAAATTCCTTTTTTTTATCAAGGATGAATGCGCCATCCCAGTCAATAATAACAGTATCTTCTTTGCCGTATTTTAAATTTGAAGACATTGTTTCGTTTATCTCTTTATTTATTAAGTCAATTGTCTCATCTTTTAATAAGGAAGCAATCTTTATCCTGTTTGCAGCAATATACTTGTCATAGCTTTCATAATCAGATATGCAGTAAAAATTGTAATCTTCAAAAAAAAGAGAAGGCTCATATTTCTTTGCATTTTTCTGGCATTCATCATACAACATAACTTTAATGTCTAATATTTTATTTATTTCCTTTTCATCAAATTCTGTTTCAGATTCTACAATTAAATTATCATTAAATGATTTTAAATTAATTATTACTTTCCTTCCTTCTATCTCTTTTTCAATTGGTTTTTCCAGAGTCTTGTATTTTGGGAAATACTCTTCATAATCAGGAGAGCTTTTGTAAGGCCTTATAACTACATCTGTTGTTTTTTTTTTTATTTCTTTTGCAGTGCTTAAAACCAGCGTATGGACTATTTTTCCTTTCATATCCCTGGAAGGATTCAGAGGTTTATATAACTATCTCAATCATATGTCAGAAATCGCTAGTAACAGCGATTTCTGAGCATGCTCAAGAACCGACGGTTATTGACATATGAAATAAATTCATCTGGTTAAAACACTGAAATTAATGGTTTATAGAGCTTATAAAGCCAAAATTTAATAGTAAAATATATAAACAAAGGAACTTTCTAAATTCTATATTAATCTAAGATTCATTTAAAAATTAGTTAGGAAAACAAAAAGAAAAAGAAAACAGAATCTAAAACAGAGGAGGAAATAAAAAATAAAATGAGAGCAGACTATTTATCAAAACATACTAAATTAGAAGAAAAGGTTAGGATAATTGATACATTAAAGAATCCAGATAGATTAAGAGATTATAAAAGAATAGAAGAAACATCAAGAGTTGGATATTGTTTAATAAAAATATATCACCAAAATTAAACAAAAACAACAAAAAAAGAAGAAGAAGAAGAAAATGGAACAGCAAAAAGAAAGCTACAAAGCAGAAGACATTCAAGTTCTTGGAAGCATAGAAGCAGTAAGGAAAAGGCCAGGCATGTTTATTGGAGACACCTCTTTTAGAGGACTTCATCATTTGGTTTATGAGGCTGTTGACAATTCAATTGATGAAGCATTGGCAGGATACTGCACTAAAATTTCTGTTGTATTGTACAAAAATGGAAAGGTATCTATAACTGATAATGGAAGGGGAATTCCAGTTGATATGCATCCAAAATATAAAAGGCCCGCAGTTGAGATTGTAATGACAAGGCTTCATGCAGGCGGGAAATTTGACAAAAAATCATATAAAGTAGCAGGAGGCTTGCATGGAGTTGGAATCTCTGTTACAAACGCCCTTTCCAAGGAACTGGAAATTGAGGTCAAGAGAGAAGGAAAGATTCATTATCAAAAATATCAAAAAGGAGTTCCAGTAACAGAATTAAAGGTAATTGGTGATGCAAATGAAACAGGAACTAAAGTAACATTCCTGCCTGATAATGAGATTTTTGAAGAAACAGAATTCCATTACGAAACATTATCTTCAAGATTAAGGGAATTGGCATTTTTAAATAAAGGCCTGGAAATAGAGATAAAAGATGAGAGAGATGGCAAAGAAAATAAGTTCCAGTATTCAGGAGGCATAATCTCTTTTGTTGAATATCTCAACAAAAATAAAAACCCGCTGCATAACATAATATATTTCCAGAAAGAAAAAGACGGAACTATAATTGAGATAGCAATGCAGTATAATGACTGCTATACAGAAAATATCTTTACATTTGCAAATAATATTAATACAATCGAGGGAGGAACGCATTTATCTGGATTTAAAACAGCCCTTACAAGAACATTAAACAATTATTCTGAAAAAAATAAAATAAATGATTCAAAATTCAGCTCAGATGATGTCAGGGAAGGCTTAAGCGCTGTCATCTCTGTTAAGCTTCCAGAGCCGCAGTTTGAAGGCCAGACAAAAACAAAGCTTGGAAATTCCAGTATTAAAGGACTGACAGATTCTATTGTCAATGAGGGCATAGGAACATTCCTGGAAGAAAATCCAAAGCAGGCAAGAATTATAATTGAAAAAAGCATCAATGCTGCAAAGGCAAGAGAAGCAGCTATTAAAGCAAGAGAACTTACCAGAAGAAAAAATGCATTAAACGGCTCTTCACTGCCGGGAAAATTAGCTGACTGTTCAAATACCAATCCAGGGGAATGCGAAATATTCTTGGTTGAGGGAGACTCAGCAGGAGGATCAGCAAAACAAGCCAGGGACAGAAATTTCCAGGCAATACTTCCATTAAAAGGAAAAATCCTTAATGTTGAAAAAGCCCGTATAAACAAAGTTCTGACTTCTGAGGAAATCATTATAATTATAACTGCCTTGGGCACAGGAATTGGAGAGGATTTTGATATCAGCAAATTAAGATATTATAAGATAATAGTAATGGCAGATTCAGATGTTGACGGCTCGCATATAAGCACATTAATCTTAACTCTTTTTTACCGTTATATGAAGCCATTGATTGAAAACGGAAATGTGTACTTGGCGCAATCCCCTCTTTATATGATCAAAAAAGGAAAAGAAAAATATTATGTGATTAATGACAAACAAAGGGATAAGCTCTTAACAACAATAGGAAAAGAGGATGTTATAATCCAGAGATATAAAGGCCTGGGAGAGATGAATCCAGAGCAGCTATGGCTTACAACGATGAATCCATCAAACAGAGTATTAAAACAGATAACAATTGAAGATGCTGTTGAAGCTGACAGAATATTTACAATACTGATGGGAGATGAAGTAGAGCCTAGAAGAGAGTTTATAGAAGCTAATGCAAGGTATGTTGTTAATCTGGATATATAGATTTTATTTTATTTTTTTTTGCTGGAAATTCCATTCCCATAACCTATTTATAGATTTTATCGTGATGGTCATAATCTTCCAATATGACGGTCTTACTAATCTCATCTATAGAAAAAGTTAATATAAAATGTTTGTCTATATGCACCCTTTTCCACATATTTAAAGGCGCTCTCAGGTTCTTATACCTATGTGGGTCTTTAACTATCTCTTCTGCTTTCTTAAGAATTATCTCAACTTGTTTCTTATTTTTCTTGCTTAACTTATCCAGTTTTTTCAGTAATTCTTCATCAATCTTCAAAGAGTACATTTTAGAGGTTTAACCTCTTTCTAAGATTCTCAACACTACCAACATGAATCTTTTTCTGTCTCATTATCTTCTTAGCCTTTTCTACATATTCTGGTCTTAATTCAGGTTCTAGGATAGATTCTTCATACTGTTTAGCCATTGTATTAATAGCCTCACTTTTATCTTTCAGACCGAATTTAGCTTTTACAATATTTAAAACTCTATTTGTATTATCTTCAATATCTATTATTGCTTGTACCATAATATCACCTTAATGGGGTATTAATATGATATTAATATATAAACTTTTGGTTTTCTAGGGTTTTAGCCTATTATTCTTTAGTGGATCTCTGCTTACAAGGGAAATTTTGAGGACTCTTCGAAACTTCGCTAAATTCTATATATTATATTCAATTTGCCATAAGGCAAAAAAACAAAAAAAAAACAAACAAAACTTCCATGAGCATGGCCCAGTAGGCGCAGTTTATGGATTAGGGTTTATCGGAGCAGCTGTATATTTTATCTCTCATGCAACTGGCTTTTGGGTTGGAGTTTTGGGATTTCTAAAAGCTTCTTGTCTTACCGGCATTCCTTGTCTACGGGCTGCTAAAATTTTTAGGCATGTAATAAATGGCAATCAACAAAGAATGGCACTTGAAAAATAAGACACTTAAAAATTGCTATGCAATTTTTGGTGTACCAAAAATCTAAAGGATTTTTTAGTATGCCTAAAAATGCATCTTTTGAAGAGAGAGTTGAATGGCATAAAGAGCATAATAAAAAAATTCTCCTTCAGGCCAGGATTTCCTAAAAAACTGGAAGAAGAGATGAAGAAGAAAAACAAAAAATCAAAATCAATATCTTTATAAACCAATTTAAAACACAAAATATTATGGCGCAGATTATAAGGAAAGAAAAAAAAAAATACTATCCAATCATAGCTCCGCCTGTATTTGATAAGCAGGAGATCGGAGAGATTCCTCTGTATGACTTAAATGAGTGCATAGGAAGAACATTAAGCCTTAATCTAATCACATTAATCAATGATCCTAAAAAGCAGAATGTAAATATTAAATTTGAAATAACAAACATAGACGGCCAAAAGGCATTGACAGAGGTTATTGGATACCATATTG
>Ga0209541_10007361_pt1 | contig 18541 bp, 17 predicted proteins | sample RifCSPlowO2_01_FD_184027 | JGI IMG/M metagenome (GOLD analysis project Ga0209541, IMG submission 184027) | Groundwater microbial communities from Rifle, Colorado - Rifle CSP2_plank lowO2_0.1 (SPAdes) (version 2) | ecosystem: Environmental > Aquatic > Deep subsurface > Groundwater | place... | reverse complement strand
TAAAATTTACGTTCCCCCTGTAATTTTCATTTTGCGGATGTTCGAGCGGGTCGCCATAGACTTCTGATGTTGAGGCCTGCAAAATTCTTGCGCCATGCAGCTTTGCCAGCTCCAACATGTTTATGACGCCTATGGTGTTGCATAGGACTGTTTCCACGGGTGTCCGCTGGTAATGCACTGGCGATGCAGGGCAGGCCAGGTTGTAAATCTGGTCAACCGCTTCGTGCAAAACCATTTCTTTTGTTATGTCGTGCGGTATAAATTTGAAATTTTTATTTTCGAGCAGGTGTTTTATGTTATCCTTGCGCCCCGTGAATAAATTATCTACGCAGATTACTTCATGGCCTTTGTCCAAAAGGAATTCGCACAGATGGCTGCCCAGAAAGCCAGCCCCGCCAGTTACAAGGCATTTCATGAAAATAACTGGCTAGAAAGGTTTTAATTTGTTGCTAATTTGTTTTTTGGCATCAAAAGTGCAAATACCCAAGGCAATAATTCGGATTTATAGTTATGCGAGCAGGCGAGATCGTGGCTGTCTTAAATACTGTGCGGATAAAACAATTACGCTAAGTTTACCTAAATTTTACCTAAAATTAAATTAATCTATATTTTAAACCTCAGCAACACGGCAATCCCGCCCAGCCCTTTTAATTTCTCCCCCGCTTCATTGTCCGTAGAAATAATATGCACTTCCCCGCCCTGCGCTTCAACCGCATCAATTAATTTTTCAAACTCGCTGAACTTTTCCTTTTCCCGCGCTTTTTCAATAATTTCATCTGTGAAAAGCAAAGTCCTTACTGCGTTTGCCTCAACTGCCTTGATTACATCTTTTCCGTAGCAGGCCAGTCCTTTCTTCGCAATCTCAACAAGCAATTCTTCAATCAGCTCAAATTCTTTCTGCAGCTGCGAGCTTTTCAAAACTTTTTCCAAAACACCGCGGTTAATTAATTCGTTCAGTGCGCGTTTTGTTCCGGTTGAAACGCCTTCCAGTTTTATTTTTTTAACTATTTTTGCATCTTTTTCGTGTAACGCCGCGAGCATATTTTCCTTCCAGAAAATCGGCGATGCTACTACAATGACTTCGGGATTTGATTCGGAATTTATCCGCAAAATTTCGGCAACAACTTTTCCCAAACCATTATCTGTTTTTTCCACAAATCTTTTTTTTGCCAGCCGCAGCTCAAAGCCGGCAAGATATTGAAAGCCGCTTGCAGTTAGCGCAGCAATGTGGGCCTGCTCATCATCTAAAACCACTACAAGCGCCTTCGGCGCTTTGGATGCTTTTTCTGCATCTTCCAGCCTTCTTAATTGGTATTCCTTCCACTGTTTTTCTATTTTTATTACGTCGCCAGTGAAAATGTCCAGCGTGTGTGCCGCGCCGATCTGCAATTCTTCCGAGCCTGCCAGAATATCGCCAGAGATTTTTAACACAGATGATTCTAATTTTATCTTGTTTGTTTTGATTTTTGCAAAATAATTTTTCACAACGACTTTGGAGCGCTCGCCCTCTCCGGAAAGTTTTACTTTTCTTTTTATCTCGCCGGAAACAAAATCGCCAACCTCAATTATTTTTGAGAGATGCCATAAATCGTCTAATGTATCTACGCGGATTTTGGCAATTCCTTCTTTGCGGTTGAAGTTGATTGTTTTCATGCTGTTCGAAGGCAGGCCAGCAATTTAAATCTATGCGCATGGGTAAACTTTATAAACGTATTAATCATGGCAAGGCAATGGAGCGGGATTTGAGATTTCGTGTAAACACAGAAACTTTTAGTTATCTAGCCGATGTTCCTGAAATTATAAATCGCGCAGCAATAAAGGCAAACGCAGATTTTGTCGTAGATTTACATGGCCGACGAATTCGTATGAAAAAGAGCCTCGAGCCATTATGGCATTATAATTGGGACCCCGTAGATCCCGAAGCGACAACGGAAGGAACATTCGAGCGCGACGACGGGCCAATAGCGCATTTTTCAGTTCATTATCGGCCAACTCGGTATATTGAAGTCAGAACGATGAACCCAGATGGGCCAACAGTTGTCACTGATAGCGATAGACAATTTGTCAGCGAGTTAGTAAAAGCAATCAATGATGCGGCCGAAGAAGTTTTCAGAGAGACTGCTTAAGTAATTACGGCTTTTTTATTAAAGTGAATGAGTTTCATAACTTCCTAATAAGCTTCGAATGTTTTTAAAATGCGTGATTAGTGAATAATTTATAACTGGCTCGCATATTTCAGCAACAATAACCTTTTTAAGGGCATACTTTACGATATTACTAAAATGGTAGAAGTATTAGACGATCGATCGCACATAATGTATTTTGGAGAGCTGGAACAGGCCGCTGCGCCCATTCTGCTTCGCGCACTGTCTGAGGCGTGGGACAAAGTAGAAAAGAAGGGTGCGCCATACGCTTCTTTGGAATTTTTGCCGAAGCCAGAAAGCAGAACCCAATACGCAAGCAGGCAAGTGTATATTGAGTTTGTCTCGCGCTGGCCGCTCACATCAAAAAAAGTAATAGTTGGTCCAATGGACGACGAAGTAGCTGCCCGTATGTGTCATAATGCAACGCTGGCATTAGCACAATTCTTATCTGGCCTTAAAGCGCATTCTCTGGAAGAAATAGCCGAACGAGAGGGAATTGAACCAAGTCATCTGCATAGAATGGTGGCGGACTTTAGTAAATTGGGCGAGCCGCTACAGTATGAATATGTTCCTAGCGTTACAAAAAAGCCATGACTAAAGTAAATTCAAATAGGTATGTTTGCCAGACAACCTTTTAAGTTTAATTATGTATTCCTTTCCTGCCAGCCTTTGAAACTTTCTTCATTGCCTGTTTCCGCTAATATTTTATGTTCAAGATTTTTTTGCGGCAGTTTGGAAGCGTATAAAGTTTTCATTTCAAAAATAACAGTTGTATCCGTATCTTTTACATCTGCGACGGCGAAATAACTGCAAACAGTTTGTCGTAATTGAGTTTGTTGCGTGGGAAAAAAGCCTGCGGTAGGCAAAAGACCGAGCGAATAAATATCCCACAGATGGACGGAGAGGATTTTCATATGAACTGTTCTGTGCGAATATTTAATAAGTTTTTGCATTATAAAAAGTCATGGCAGAAACAAGCGGCATTGAAAGAAGGCTGGCACCGAAAGAAATTCCACCCCCACAGATCGAGGAATTTCCCATCGTAAGCCATGCATTTTTTAGCCAGAAGTTGGCAGGCAAATTATTTATCGGAATGGGTGCATTTTTTTATGGGTTCAACACAGTCTTGCATTATGCATTTTTTAGCGAGGTGCCATTTGACACGTTTAATCTTTTTTTCCCAACTATCTTTGTAGGGCAGGGCGTATTAATGCACTATGGCTATGGACGTGTGCAATCCAAACTAAAAGAGTCCTTGGGTGGCCTCAAAGAGCAAGGCGAATTTAAAGGATGGTTTCATTGGGCTTCAAGGAAATATTACGCGGCACATAAGGAGCAGATACTTAATAACGTAGAGCATTATTTGCTAAAAAATGTTTCTCACGTATCAAAAAATCCAAATTATCCTTATATTTATGGCAGAAGCATGGCAAAAATAATAGAAGCGAATGCTCGGGAAAATAATGGAGAAACGTGTTTGGACGTTATTGTGTTTTCTGTCTTTGGCTCAAAGAGGGCAAAAAAGTGCGGCGAAGGTTTGCTTGCAAGGCTCGGGCAGGCATAGGTTTATATTATTTTCTGGCAATAAAAATGGATGGCGTTAATGGGTGGTCCGCAACATGGGCAACAAGGTGTTTTAGGGCAGATCTTGCCGCAGGGCGATTTTAACGGTCCGGCAACACCACAACACCCATTTTCAGGCTTGCCTTATTCGCAGGTTAAAAAAGTTGATAATAATTTGCTGGATGATATAATTTTAAATTTTGAGGCGGGTGCTTGCGATGCATTTGTTAATGGAGATTTTTATGTAACGCAAGAGCTGGCTGACCATTATCTGGCGCTGATGCGCGAGTGGAAGAATACAAACCCGGATGGCGTTTTTTATCTCGGACAAAAAAGAGTATTGCTTCACAATCCCGTGGGCAGCATTCATTCTGTACCGCTCCAAGAAATTTTGCTTCGGGAAAAGCCCGAAATAACTTTTAGAGAATTAAGAATGATAATTGCCGAAGAAAATTTACCATTTGAAATATTTAAGAACACGATGAAATTCATTGGCAGAGAAAACATAGAAAATTCCGTTCTTGACTTGTACGAAAAAATCATGGAGCGAGGCCTTGCAGATCGCCTACCAGAAGGCTTTTTTGAATCCAAAATCGAAGGATATGAAAAAATTTCTCGGGAACAAGCAAAGCAGGAGCAAGATTTTCTAAAAACAGCAATTGAAAATAAATTGCTCACAAATGACGGCAGGTATTTTACATATGCTGGCCGCAAGAAATGCGGAAAGGACAAAGAGTTTGCGCGCAAATGCAAATCTATTGGTGTAAAAGGGCCCGGCAAAATTTTGGCAGCGTGCATTGGCGCAGGCCTGCTAATAGGACTTGGTATTTCAGCGGGCGCATTGCACAAAGACAGTGCATTTTTTGAGATGCGTGACAAAGTTTTCGAGAAGGGCGGCAGCCCGCTTTATGATGGGCCAGGCAGGCAAATCAATCCCGTAATCTGGGGCGATTATGCTGCGTGGCTTGATGACAAAGATTATTATCCGGTGCCAGAGGGCATGGAGCGGCACGTGCTCGAAGACATAGTAATAAAAAACCTTGTTACTGGAGAGCTCACACGCATTGAGTCAAATGGAACAGAAAGATCTAACCTGGCAATGTCTGGTGATTGGGTCGTCTGGGAAGATGCGACAACTACGTTAAGCATAAATCCTAATACCGGTAATAAAGTAATAAAAACTACAGACAGCTATTTATCTGCATACAATCTAAAAGATCGCGAGCTGCACAAACTGTCATTGCATCCGCCATTCGGCGGCTTTGAAATGTTTCGCGATAAAATAATATTTTCCGACTTCGGCAGTGTAGCAACACCATTAAGCGATATTACTGGAACAAAACAAATTTTTATTTATAATATAACAACCGGCAAACTAAAGCAGATAACTTTTGATGACGCTTCGAAAGATGACCCAAAAATGTTCGGTGATGTTGCTGTCTGGCGCTACAGACAATGGGCGCGGTATCCAGATGGTAGAGGCTACCACAGCGGTTCTGACTTAAGTTCCGCACTTGTTATTTTTAATTTAAGCACTAATAAGACAATTGATTCATTTTGGTTTGATTCTGGCCAGCGGCCGATGTTTGATGTCGGAGAAAAGTACTTTGTCTGGACAGAAAATGATATCGTGCATACTGGCAGGCGTGATTGGGTAATAACAGCGATAAAATACGTAGATTTGCGGAGCGGCGAACCGCGCTTAAAAGAACGTATATTGAGTTGCAACGTAGATTTTACCCAAGTTGAACCGAAAACAAGCGGCGATATAATAGCTTGGGACATGGGCTCGCCAGAAACAATATTTCCTCCGTATGATGGCGCGGATTACTGCCGCAATGGCGTGTCGGTATTTGATTCAAAGACAAATTATAAAGGTACAATAACAGATGCGGGCGAGTCTATGGGCGATATCAACATACAAGGCGACAACATTATTTGGGAAAATAATGGAAAAATTTATTTTAAGCAGCTGCATTATTTGGATTGGAAAAAAATGAACGAACGATTTGATTATCGAATGAGTTTACTGGCAAATATGCGTGGCTCGTCGTCATTTGGCAGCATGAACTATATTTTATTGCCTGTTTGGCTCGCGCAGGCAGGTATGGTTGTCGGGCAGGGCGCATATTACGGCGTAATTCGAAGAGCAAATAAAGCTCAAAATTTAAATAGATATGCAACTAAAAAATCATAGTAAACAGTTGGTGGTTAATTTAGTATGGCAGAAGCCCAAATAAGAACAGCGCCAACACTTGGAGATTTTCCTGCTATTGCAAGCAGGCTGATACAGACAAAAAAGACGTTCAAATGGACGCTACTGTTTATTCCTGCAATGGCTGTTTGGCAAACACCACTGTTTTTGTCGCCATTTGACCCGTTTTTAAGTGTCTTGGGGGCGGGCATGATTGCCTATTTCGCGGGGCTTTTTGGCGGGGCATACTATTACCATAGCAAAAGGCTGTCTCAGGTTAACAATGCTCTGCCGCAAATGTCTGTGCCGAGGATTGAAGGCGGATTTGGATGGTGCATCGTGCGCCAGAAGTACAGTGCGCCAGCTGAGCGCGTAGGCCATGCGCTCGAGCATCACCTTAGGGCAATCAGCGGCGACGTAGTGAAAGACAGCCAGAGCAAGCATTATGTTGCAACAGGCGCGGGAAATGTCGCAGAAGCAAACATTTACGGAATGCGGGATGGCGGCACTGGCCTTGACGCATTTGTCTTTGGTTGGAATGCGCGAAACAAAGGGGATGATTTGCTCTCGCGGCTTGAAAGTTTGAGGTAATGTTTTGGTTAAGGTTTGATAATAATATGCCCCAAAAGCCTGTCGACTTCAATCCTCACCACACGCTGCTTTCTAATCCACTTTGCCTCGCTGATTATTTCTTTTGGCACGGTAAGTGACAGGGAAAAATACCGCCCAAAGTGGCTTTTCCTTTTTTGCACATGTATTTTCATAACTGCAGTCTGACAGCAGTCATACTTTTTAAAGGTTTCTATTGGCGCCAAAGAAATCAGCAGGCCTCAAAGTCAGGGAACGCCGCAACCCCGGCATTTTTAGTGAGCTTTTGAGTTTCTGTTTTGAGCAAGCCATAAATCTGCGGAGATATTCTTTCTGCAAGCGGCAGGTAATATTTTTCAAGTGCATGCGTTACATTCTTGCGGAATTTTTCTTTTTCTTTGGTATTTGCAATTTCATCCAAAGTGCGAAGGTTGTGCAGCACATCGGCCAGTTTTATTATTTGCACCTCTGTGGGTGCGGCATAAATAATCCGTTCGTGATATGCATCTCTATCATCACCTCGCGGCCTTGTTAGCAGGCAAACATACTTCGCGACTTCCGAGCCGAACTCTGCGCATATTTCTTCAAGCGTCGTGTCTGTATCTTCAACAGTATCGTGGAGAAGCGCAGACGCCACAAAATCTTCGTCAGTTACGCCGGCCTGTTTTATTATTTCCGCGACTGCGATCGGATGGGCAATGTACGGGGTTTTGTTGTCTTTTCGCGTTTGGTTTTTGTGTTTGTAAGTCGCAAAGCGTTCTGCCTTTTTTTTCATGCCACAACACCACGCGTCATTGAAAGTATGCGAGTTTGCAATCCAATAACCTAAGTTTTCTTGGAGATATTCATAACTGCCTTTGTCTTCGTTAACTAAGTATGGCTCAGAATTTGGTTTTAGGCCAGATTGGCTAAGCCACAGACTAACTGGACGTTTTAATCCAGCTTTATTGCTCCACATTGCATAGTCATCGGCATATTTTTTGTAGGCCTCTAGGGACTTGTGCAGTGTATATGCCTCTGGGCAATCCCACGGGCGCTCAGTGTTAACCCAGTCAACCTTGTAAACCCCGAAGGTTTTTTTCATTAGTTCCATTTTCATCCTTCCCAATGTTTTATTTCTTTGTTTCTATCGCTGTACCAGGGCAGCTCTCCGACAGCCATGTGGCTTAAAAAAAAATTTATGCGCCAGTCAAGGCTCCCACAATTTTTTATAATTGTTCTCTGCTTCTTTTTTAGCTCTTCATCGAGTTTTTCATATTCCCAATGCGGCAGGTCTGGAGCAATATGCCTATCTATGAATAAAATTCCTTTGGGGGCGAAACTTTCATATCCATGCCGTTCCAGAAGGCCGATAAACTTTGGCAAAAATTTTTCCTTCTCAATGCAATATCCTTCCCTGCGCCTTGCTTTGACATCTTTGGCTAATTCCTTTGCAACGTCCAGTGCTAGCCTTCCGCACAGGCCTTCAAACTCCTCCTGCGTGGCGCTGGCAGGCCCCGAGAAATAATAGCGTGCTTCTCCGTGGAATGCATCTGCGTAGGGCCATTCCAAAACGTACAATGTGTTTTCTATTTTTTTAGGTTTCATTTTTGCCTTGTTCCCATTTCTCATCACAAATTTACTTGGGCTTTCTAATTAATATGGTTTAGCTCTAAACAAAAATTATGTTATAAAACAGCATAAAACTTATAAACCGCGAAATCCATTGGAAAATGTGGAAAAGACATTGATAGCGCTCGGCCCGAAAACCAGAAAGTCGTTTGTAGTTACATTGCCAGTGGATTGGGTACGGGCGCTGGGTTTGGACAAGAGTAGGAAGGCCGACCTTGAGATTGTCGGCAATTCAGCAATAATTCGCCCGCTTGTCAAGGAAAAATCCAAGGCAGTTTTGGACGCAAAAGACTACGCAAATTCCATGCCAAGGGTTTTGGTAATTTTATATAAAAAAGGAATTGATGAAATAAAAATAATCAATGCAAACCCCAAAACTATAAACGCGGTAAGCAACACTATTGAGCAAAGATGCATTGGTTTTGAAATAACTGACCAGTCTAAAGACAGCTGTATTATTTCTGATGTTACAAGGGAATCAGCTGAAGACTTTCAGGCGCTTTTGAGGCGCTGCTTCCTAATAACACTTCAGCTTTTTGAAGAAAATGATTCAGAGAGCCTGAAAAACCTCGACAAGAGCCTGAACAAGCTCACTTATTATTGCCAGCGGTTGCTCAATAAGCAGGGCTACTCAGATTTTCAGAACGTAAATTATTATTCAAGGCTTTGCAGTGAGCTTGAACAAATTGGTGATGCCTATATGCAAGCCCACAAGGAGGGGCAGAAAATCGGCGCTGCCACAGGCAGCCTTTTGCGTAGGGCATATGAATTATTTTACAAGTTTTCGCCGCGAGGGTTTGATATGCTACACGCATCAATACCGCGCTGGGGTGGCAGGAATTATTTTGAAAAGTCAATTATGCAAAAGATAAGCTCAATACTTGGCATAATTTATGGGATTAGGGGTTAGCGATATGTTTATATTTGCTAAAATGCGAGGTGAAGTATGGCCACATCAAATAATTTGAGCAAGTTTAGCCGCAGTAGGAAAGCCGCCGCAGACTATGAAAGCAACTATGGCGGGCTCATTATGTTGATGGTACTTTCTTCTGCAATTATTGCCTATGTGATTTTAACAACGCCGTCAGAGCGCGAGGCATTGGGAATAGTTCCGGAAAAATATGCGCGCACCTTGCTGGATGTTTCGCCAGGCATCGTAACAAAGTCAGAAGTTTCAGAATCGAAATCGACAGAGCTTAATCTTGGCTCCATTGATGTGGATTTCTCTGCGCAAAAATCAACTGAGCCTTTGAGGGCACAGCTTTCCGTCAAAAGAAGTTCCTATAAAGACACGAGCTCAACTGTTCCGTTTTCAGCAAAGCCCGATTTGGAATCCGTAGTTTTGGAGGCGGTTGTTTCTGATAAGGCAGGCGATGGCAATCTGATCGTAAGCCTGAACGGGCAGGAAATCTTTTCGCAGGAATCGAACATAAACCAAAAGATAAGCATTCCTATTCCGAAAAGTGCGCTGTTGGCAGGCAACACTCTTGAGTTCTCGGTTTCATCACCGGGCGCAAAGCTCTGGCAGGCCAATTCTTATTCGCTTTTGAATGTTAATCTGGTGACATCTGCTTATGCCGCAGGCAAGGCGGCAAGGACACTTTCATTTTCGCTGACAAGCGAGCAGGCCATAAATCTCATGAGCGCGAAATTGCAGGCATATGTGGGAAAATTAACAGGTGACGCAAACCTGAAAATTTCAGTAAATGGAAAAGCGCTTTACAGCGGGACAAGGACGGGAACTTTGGCGTTCGACATACCCATTGAAAATCTCAAAAGCGGGGCAAATGAAATCGGATTTTCGGTTGATAAGGATGGTTCTTACAGGGTTTCATTCAGCAAAATCGCGATTAATTACGCAAAAGCGCTGACTGTCGCAAAAAAATATAATTTTTTTGTAAATGATTACAACATCGGGCAGATTGCGCAGAATAATCTGTTCTGCACACTGAGAATCGCAAAGGCCGGCAACGCGGTTACCGGAAATGCAGTCCAGGGCGAAGGCGCTGGCGCAAACCCTGACTCGCAAACGATAGGCGGCAATCAGCAGAGCGGCCAGCAAACCACTGTGGATCAGACCATAGATCAGGGGCAGGGGACTGGTCAGGCGGGTCAGCAAAGCGGCTCGGGCCAGCAGCAAACTATCGGCGGCAATCAGCAAACTGGCCAACAAAGCACAAGCTCAGGCAGTTCGACGGCAAGCGGAGCCCAAACGCAGGCCAGTCAGCAAGCGTCCACTGAGTTCATAACCGCGCGGCTCAATTCGCATGATTTGAAAATCTATTTTGTTGAAGGTGTTGCACTGGAAAATATTTGCCAATACTTAATCAAGGGAGATAATATAATTGCTCTTGGTTCAGACGAACCGGTTTCGTTAAGCTCGCTGAAAATTACGGTGGCGGCGAAGCAATAGAATGGATATTCTTGGCAAGATAAAAGGAGTTGGAGCGAAGAAAGATTCAGAAGGCGAAGGAATTTCTGAAGCGCTTGGGGCGGAGGAAGAAAAAAGAAAAGAAGAGCAGATTGCCTCGTTAAAAGAAGAGCTAGAAACAATCAATGAGGAGCTTGGCAAAGCGCTGCAAAAGGCAAACGAGCTAAGGGAAACAATCGCGCTCGAAACTCCAAAGCTTGCCATTCCAGAAGAAGCACCGGGTGCGGCAATGGTAATTGCAGAGGCCACCCAGCAGCTTGGTGAGTTAAAAAAAGTAATTGATGGGCTGAATAAAAAAAAGAAAGAGATAGAAAAAGAGCTTAGAGAAGCAGGCGCCGGTGAAAAAGATGGCGGCGGTTTTAGTTCTGGCTTCGGAAAACTCAGCGCAGGCGCAGGCAAGTTCCACGGTTTCATTTCTGGCTGGCTTCCCGTGATAATAGTTTTTGCGGTAACAATCGTGTTTGGCGGGATTTTTGGCTTTTTCTTCCCGCTGTTTCTAGTTGCAGGCCTCGGCATTGGAATTTTTATGGTCGTTTACAAGAAGTGGCCGACCTTGGCGAGATATATCGCAGCTTTTGCGATAATTGCATTTATCATAAGTTTCATAGTATTCAGCCCGATTGCAAAACAATACGGTGTTGATATGCAGAGCTTGGCGCTGAAAGGCCAGCAGTCCTCAAAAGCAACTGCAGGCGTGCAGGCTTCTGCGTTGGACTACCTTGGCTGTATCTCTGGAACGGGCAGCTGCCAGCAGTCATTTGATAATTACCATTCAGAGCAGGCAGGTGCGGAGTATGTGGAAAGTACAACCGACACCGGCGCGAAGCTGTCTGATGTGTTAGAGGCAAGAGACTTTTATAGCTATTCCAATTTGGAAGTGATTGGAACAGTAAATGCAAAGGGCTTTCTGAAAAAAAACATAATTGTTGAGATTAGCGCAACAAGTGCAGGCCTGCCGAAAGACATACGTGATACGCTGAATGGCTTTGATGATGCATGGGACTGTGATGGCAAGCCAGCAGATATGCCAGCGGATAGTATTGTGGATTTGGATGATAAAGACGCAGACAATGGCGTGCTAAGATTAGAAGGAAAGCGCATAAGCAATAAGTTTTTCACTTGTTCGCATGTTCCAATAAGCCCGATCGCGCCGCTGCAGCAGGGAGATATGATTAATGTGCCGGTTGAAATCTCAGCCACTTCAATTGGAACAGTTTCTTCCGCAAGCAAGCAATTTGTCTTGACCAAGCAGGAAACCTACTCTGTAAGCAAGGGCGAGCTTTCGTATTTTGATAATTTTGCAGCGGATGATTTCGGCTCAAAACGCAATGGTGATAATTCAGTGGACTTGGCAATACGTTCGCCTAATGACAAGGACATTATCAGCACAGGTGCAGTGAATTTCATAGAAGTCAAGTTTGAAAACCCCACATTTGCAACGGGAAAGGCAACAGTTAATAAGAACGCAACAAGTAGCACTTACAAAGTGTACCTTTACGTGCCGAAACTTTTGGCAGAGTATTATGACGAAAGCGGCAGCGATTTTACATGCAGTTCAAATCTGGTGCACGCGGGAGAAACTGGGCTGGCAGGCATAGTCATAGGGACGGATGGCCAGTCGGCAGAGTGCGTTGCCAAGCGCGGGCCGGATTGGGTGCTGGAACCGAACGGTTACTTCAAATGGTCCTTAAAATTAAAGCCGCTTCCAAGCAGTGCAGTTATTGGAAGTAATAGAGTATTCAACGTAGTCGCTTACGTAGATTTTAATTACGTTAATTCAGAAGTGCTCTCGTTGCAGGTGAAAGGTACGGAGCCAGTGCCGCAACAGGTGGCAACATGAAAGTAACAATTAACAAATTAAAAGTAATAGTAATGTTTTTGTTTTTTGTTTTAATTAGCGGCTGCGCTAAAGAAGTGCCAAAGGAAGAAACTTTTGTTGCCTCCGATGACGCGCTGGAGTTTGTGTTTTTAGAAGGCCAGCCACCAGACAGGATTTTCGGCGACAATACGTTTGACGCCGCGGTGTTAGTATCAAATAAAGGCGGACGGGATGTTGAGCCGAATTCTGTTGAAATGATTTTAGATGGCGGAGACGTTGGCTTGCCAAACGAGGCGGCGGCAACGAAACAAAACACGCAACTGCTCGAAGGAATTAAGCGCGCACCGGGCAGTGGCGAGTTCATTCAGGGCGGCAGAGAGGTAGTATTATGGGAAAATCTGGCGTATCGTGGCATAAGTTCAATTACTGATGAAGTTAAAACGCCATTAGGCGTTAGCGCATGCTATAATTATGCGACAACCGCGTCAGTCAAGTTATGTGTTGTTGCGGATTCAAGCCCGCCATGCAGTGATGACGAAGATAAATCCATAGATAACTCTGGCGCGCCAGTGAAGATTTCGGAGTTTAAGGAACTAAAGAGCATTAGAACCGCGGATGGCATGATGAGCGTTGGCTTTAAGTTTAAGCTGGCAAAGACAGGCGATGAAATTTACAAGATATACAGCCCAACCCGGAGCTGTTCGGGTACAAAAGCAGAAGATTCAAACAATGTCCGTCTGACCGGCATGAAATTTCCGGGGCTGCGGTCTGCGAGATGCAACATTATTTCTAACAATAATCTTATATCGCTTGGAGACGAGAGCGTTGAGCCGGACGACGTGTTTTGCAATGTAATCTTGAACGCATCAGGCAGCTATGAAGATAATCTGCAAATGCAAGTCAGTTACTTGGTAAAGCAGGGCATCAGCAAGAATATGCAAGTCATACCAATAAATCAGTTAAGGGAATTAACCGGTTAGAAGAAGTCAGTTAAAAGAAGTTACAAAGATTTAAAAATGAGTAAATCGTTGTGTGTATGGAGTAACTATGGCCACAAAAAAGTCTAATGGTAAGATTCTAATCGTATTTTTATTAATCGCAGTTGTTCTGATTAGCGGCTGTGCCGGCAAGAAGGCAACGCCAGCGCAGGCAGCAGCAGGCGGAGGCAAGATTTTTGCCGGCGGAGACAAGGGCTTGGTTGCCTCTTTTCTATCGGGCGCGCCGCCAAAAGATACTTACAAAGGCGAGGCATTTGATATCAGTGTAAATCTCGAAAATAAGGGTGAAGCTGAAATTGCTGCGGGCGCGGCAAAGGTTTATCTCGGCGGAGTAAGTTTGGATAGTTTTGGTATGGGCAGCGGCAAAAGTGGCTGTGCTGCTGTGCCGTGGGCAGCAGCGAATATAAAAACAGAGTGCCAAAAGATAACGAGTGCAAGTGCGTGCGCCAGCGCCAATCTAGATGCGGTTGCGGGTGGCGGCGAATGTGTGTGGACATCAGATGCCAGCCAACGTTCAAATAAAGAAGTTATTACTGCAGCCAATCTCGTTGGCTCACAAGTAGTGCCTGGCGGGCAGGAAGAAATAGCATATGCCGCAAAGGGCTATCAGTATGATGTGCCAGGCGCAGGCCTGAATGATTTAACACTCACGGCAACCGTCTGCTATCCGTACAAAACCACTGCCATCGCATTGGCATGCCTGAGCCCAAATCTGCTGGCAGAAACAGTCGGCAAGGAAGTTTGCAAAGTTTCTGGCGAGAAAAACCCGCAAAGCTCTGGCGCACCGGTTAAAGTTACATCTGTCGTTGAGCTGCCGCTTGGAAAACACAAAGCAGGCTTTCAGGTAAAAATCAAAGATGTCGGCAACGGCAATGCCTTCCAAAAACCTGTTGATGGATGCAGAGACATGAAGCAAAGTGATTTGGGAAAAATTGCAGTGAGCGCAGCGCTGGGCACAACAAGCTTAAGCTGCTCGCCGCCAACAGTGACATTGGCAGAAAATAAAGAAGCAACTACTACTTGCAAGCCAGCTGGTGACTTGGCAATTGAAGGCGTATCGCAGCAAGTGCTGACGGTTACGCTTGGCTACAATTATTTAACACAAACGTCACAGAAGTTTAACGTAAAGCCCAGCTCTTAAGCAGAGCAGGTAGCCGTAGATAGTTTTACGCCCAGCAGGCATATTTATTATTGTGAAGCGCAGGGTTTAAAACCCCGCACTTTAGTGCGCTCCACAATTCAAAAACTCGCTGGTAAAGCGAGCATCGCAAAACCACGGACTTCCAGAGAAAAATTGCGAACAATTTTTCTTGGTGATGGAAAATCCGCAGATTTTTCACATAGCCCGTGGATAGATGCGAGCAGCGGGTTTTTGTTATTTTTTTGCAGGATTTCGAGACGCAAGTAGTTTAGGTAAATTTTAGGTAGAACTTGAACCCGCCGCTCGTGCGCTATGAAAAAATTATAGATAATTTTTCCATATTCCCCGCACTACGCGGGGTTTCCAGAGAAAATCCTCACAGGATTTTCTTGGCCAAGAAAACTGCACAGCAGTTTTCTCTGGTTACGCGCCTCGCTTAGAAGGGCGGGTTCAAGGAATGGAAAAATCCGCTCATCCCACGCCTTATGAGGCGGAGTTTTGCGGATTTTTTCATAATTTAGGTAAACTTTATAAATTGCGGTTGCTTAATATTTGTATGGAAACAAGAGTGCAAAAAAGAACAATCCGCAAAAAGTATAAAAATTACTATATCAATATTCCGCAGCCCATTTTGAAAAGGGCGCCATGGCTAAAAAAGCGGAAAGTCATTGATATAGATGTTGATATTCTGCTCAAGCATGTGATAATTAAGCCACGATAACTGTAATATTGTTGTGGCTAGTGTGGAGCCCCCTTGCGGTTCGGACTTTAGTGTAATGGCGCGTATGCGCAGTCGCAGACTGCGCTCGGGGGAAATCAGGAAGCTAGCATTGTGGCTTATCGAGCTTGCGAAGATAAGCCAGATCGATGGAGCGGATCTTTCCGCTCCGGGCGAAGCAACCTTGCGGTTCGGTGACTAAAAGCTTTTATATTTTGTCAAATTAGCAAGCCGCTATGAAGTACACGCAAATCCTTGAAATGTGCAGCGCCGCAGGCAGGCCAGCAGTTACTATTGAGCTGATGCCGCCGAGAGTGCGCAAGAGTTTTGATGGGTTTTACAAAGCAGTTGATGCCGCGGCGCCGCTCGCAGATATGCTAAGCCTGACAGAAAGCCCGGGTGCAAAGTTCGACATGAATAACCTCATACCGGCGTACGTTACGAAGCAAAAAGGCCCGGAGATTATGTTTCACATCACTTGCAGGGATGCAACGCAAAGGCAGGCAATGGGCGGTGTTGCCGCAGCATACAGGCACGGCATAGAAAATGTCCTTATCCTGCGCGGCGATGAGCCAGGGCAGGCTCCGCGCTATAAACATTCGTGGCAGATGATAGAAGAAATAGCAAAAATGAACGGCGGACTCTTCCCTGATGGCAAGCGCGGCACACCGCTCGATATGTGCATTGGCTGCGCAGTTAATCCCATAGTTAAAAATCTGGAAGTGGAAATTTTGCATGGCAACAGGCTGGCCGGCAAGGCAAAGGCTGGCGCACACTTTGCTGTTACGCAGATGTTTTTTGAGCCGCAGCAGTATCTGGACTGCCTGAGCATTATGCGCCGCGGCGGAATAAATATGCCCTTGATTGCTGGCATACTCATAATAGAAAACGAAGGAATGATAAAATATCTTGAAGAGGACTTGAGCGGCATCCGCGTGCCGGACAACATCAAAGCAGAATTCCGCGGGAAAAGTAACGAGGCCGCGGCAGCATTGGGATTAGAGCGCGCCAAATCAGCTGTTGCGGAATTAAGAAATGTTTTGCCCGGAGTTCATATTTACAATGGCGCCAGCCCTGCAGCGCTAGAATTGGCAAGATATGTCGGGCAAGCTAGAAAAAGCAATTAGCAAATAATTAGCCAATATATTTCGTGTCGGATTTATCGCCGAAGTGTGTCCTGAGTTTTTTGAGCCTGCTAACTTCCTGCTCAGTATCTTTCATTCTTAATTGAGTTTTTTCATATTCAACAGATTCTTTTTCTAAATCAGCCAGATTTACTTCAATACCAACTATTTTTTTCAGGTGAGTCAGCACGTTTTTTGCTTCCTTGAAACCAAGGTGTGATGGATGTCCGTATGTTTCTGTTAGCAGGGCCATTCCGCTGATTCCCCTTAGCCTTGCCAGCCCAAGTAGCAGCCCGGAAGCGCCGACTATTGCCTCGATTTTTTTGCTCAGCTGGAAATCTATGCTGAGCTTGCTGTACTTGTTGCGTGTCATTTCATCATTGACCGCGCCAAAGACCTGCGGATTTTTCACTTCTGATGGCATGCCGATGCCGCCAAGAGTAATTACTTCCTTGCATCCAAGCTCCTCAGCGATGTCCAGGATTTTCTCTGAGAATTGATAGCTGGCCCGCGGAGTGTTTGGCTGGTCATCGCCGGCCAGGAAGAGCAGGTCGCGTTTTTTGCCAGTGCAATAGTATAGGCATACCGAAGGCAGCTCAACAAAGCCCTCATCATTAAAATAAACAGAGTGCCAAAAATCGTGCGAATATATTTTGTAAAGCATTTTCGGCTTGAGCGCGTCAATCAAAAAATCCACAGCAATTTTTCCGACTTGCCCCATGCCAGGCAGGCCTTCAACTAAAATAGGATTCTTCAGCCTCGGGAGCCTGTTGAACTTTTTTTGAATAATCCACCTTGCCATTTTATTCCCGTTTGAATATAACTTGGTTATCGCCAGAGCCTGATAATTTTTCTGTCTGTTCCTCGAGCAATTTAAATGTTTCCTCTGCTGTTTTGAAGTCATCGGCAATTAATTTGAATTTATAGTGCGGCGCACCGAGATATTTTATTTCGAGCTGTGTTCTCTTTTTCTTTGCTAATTCTTGTGCGTTGTTAACTATTTTTTTTATGGCTTCAATGCCATTTGGAGCGCGCGAAGTTATTGTCATGGTGCCGCTTATTTCGGCTTTTGGAAGAATTATTCTTTTTTGTATCAGTTCATAAAGGGACTTTGCGAGCGGCTTTTCGATGCTAGCCTCAGCCAGCCTAGCCTCGCCCGCCTTTGCGATTTCCATAAAAGTTGGGAACAGCAGGCCGAATTTTTCCAGTATTTTATTGCCTATCTTGTCATAAACTTCTTTTACTGTCAAGCTGTTTTGTTTTGCAAAAACTTCTAGAATGTCATTCGCTTTTTTTTCGCTGTCCCAGTCTTTTAATTTTGTGCGTTTCTGCCCTTCGCCGACGCGCCTCAGGGAAAGTTCGGCAAATTTTTTGATCGGCTCGACAGACATGACTTCGCAGACAACTTTGCTGTTCGCCTTCAGGTATGTTTTCATGCCACGCACAAATTTTCGCGAAATTTCAGAAACGTGTACCATGCCTTCAACTTTGTCATATTCATCAAGGGAAACAAAAACCGAGCTAGGCGTTGCCTCTTTTATTGTGCAGATTACGAGATCTTCTTTTTTTGGCAGGCCTTTTAACTTGTACATAGAACCTTCTCAGTGCAGATAGTATTTTAAACTTTGTTACTACGCATTTAAGAAAGTATTTCCAGAACATCAGCCTTTATAGTTGCTTTTCCGCCTGCTGGCTCAGCCAAGATTTCTTGGCAGACAAGACATTTTACTTTTGTTGTTGCCTTGTTGAAGATTATTTGCTCGTTCTTACATTTTGTACAGCGCACTTTGGTAAATTTTGACATTAACATTTTACACCTGTTCGAATTTTTTCATCCTGATTGGATTCTGTTTGAAGTGAATTTTGCTGCATGTCAGGCACTGGAATTTTAAGGCGATTTTTTTCGTGGTTTTTGCAGGAGTTACAATGCGCCTTGCCGAGCCGCCGTAGCCCATGAAAATTTCTCCGACATGCCTGCTACCTCTGCTAAGGGCATGCTTCTTGGGAGTCGGCCTCGCCCTGTTTCTGTGAACTGAGACCTTGTGCTCTGCGTGCTTCTTGCAGTAAGGGCAATACCGTTTTTGTTGTTTTGGTGCTTTCATCTTAAATCCTGAGTGCTGTCGAGCAGAGCGAAGACAGCACAGCTTGATCGAACGGAGCTTTCCGTTCGGGGCGGTACCGTTTTTGTTGTTTTGGTGCTTTCATCTTAA